>Ga0209345_10000190_pt1 | contig 86272 bp, 78 predicted proteins | sample Cruoilmetagenom7_FD_187294 | JGI IMG/M metagenome (GOLD analysis project Ga0209345, IMG submission 187294) | Oil polluted marine microbial communities from Coal Oil Point, Santa Barbara, California, USA - Sample 7 (SPAdes) (version 2) | ecosystem: Environmental > Aquatic > Marine > Oil seeps ... | reverse complement strand
CTTTATAGTGGCACTTGTAGGTACGGGCATTTGGTCTATGGCCACTATAAATCTGGGTTCTGTACCCGATATTACCAACAACCAAGTACAGGTTATTACAGTTGCCCCAAATTTAGGTACTGAAGACATTGAACAATTTGTTACTTATCCGGTAGAATTGGCAATGGCAAATCTACCAGACGTTATCGAGCTGCGTTCGGTGTCTCGTTTTGGATTGTCAGTTGTTACTATCGTATTTGAGGACGAGGCAGGCACATATCTTCCCCGGCAATTAGTGCAAGAGAAATTAACCGAAGTTGCCGGAGAAATCCCCGAAGGCTTCGGCACGCCATTTATGGCCCCAATTACCACAGGTTTGGGCGAAATCTACCAATACAGCCTAAAAGTAAAGGAAGGCTACGAAGATAAATACGATGCAATGGAGCTTCGTACCATCCAAGATTGGATTGTAAAACGCCAAATGGCATTAGTTCCAGGAGTCGTCGAGGTAAATGCTTTTGGAGGATTTGTGAAGCAATATGAAGTAGCCATAAACCCCAATAAGCTAAAAAGTTTCGGTATTACAATGAACCAGGTCTTTGAAGCCCTTAAAGTGAACAATGCCAATACTGGAGGTGCCTATATAGAAAAAAATAACCAAGCCAATTTTATCCGTGGCGAAGGCTTGGCCCGAAGTATCGCCGATTTGGAAAACACAGTTGTAACTACTCAAAACGGTAGTCCCGTTTTAATACGGGATGTCGCTGAAAAGGTTGGATATGGCAGCCAAGTACGCTATGGCGCTTTTACCCAAGATGGACACGAATCTGTGGGCGGACAAATTTTAATGCTGAAAGGCGAAAGCCCAGGCGACGTGATCGAAAATGTGGAAAAGCGTATTGTAGAAATTCAAAAATCCCTGCCGGAAGGCGTTTATATTGATGCTTTTTTAAGTCGAAGTGAACTTATTGAGGCAACCACAAGTACCGTTAAAACAAATCTAATAGAAGGTGCCCTTATTGTCATATTTGTTTTGGTCTTGCTTTTAGGAAGCTTCCGTGGTGGCTTGATAGCAGCGTCGATAATCCCTTTATGCCTATTATTTGCATTTATTTTGATGAAACAATTTGGCATTTGGGCAAATTTAATGTCCTTGGGTGCGATCGATTTTGGGATTATTGTAGATGGTGCGGTGATTATCGTGGAAGGAGCGGTTTTCCACATTCATCAACGGATGAAAAAATCCACAACCGCCATTAACCAAGCTGAAATGGATGAAATCGCCTATGACTCTTCAAGTAAAATGATGAATTCTGCCTTCTTCGGTCAACTAATTGTTCTTATAGTTTTTACACCTATTCTGTTTTTGACCGGTGTGGAAGGGAAAATGTTTCGACCAATGGCATTTACATTTGGTTTTGCCGTTTTAGGGGCAATTATTCTTTGCCTTACCTACGTACCAATGATGTCATCATTATTTTTAAAACCTGCTAAAAATCAAAATAGTTGGTTTGCCAAATTTGAAAACAAGATTGATAGGTTCAGTGATAAAATTATGGGGGTTCTGAATCGTATCTATCTGCCTATATTAAATTTTGCACTTCGCTTTCGGGCAGGTGTGGTTATAGGCGCGGTTGCCTTGCTTTTGATTGCAGGATTTATTTTTAGCAATATGGGAGCAGAATTTGTCCCTAAATTTGATGAAGGCGATATTGCATTTCAAGCATTGATAAAACCAGGGAGCAGTCTTTCAGAATCTATTGAGGCCTCAGAGAAACTTCAGAATTTAATCAATGAGTTTCCGGAAGTAAAAACAGTAGTTTCAAGGATTGGTGTGGCTGAAATACCAACAGACCCAATGCCTATGGATATTGCCGATAGTTATATTATTCTTGAAAAGGACAAGAGTAAATGGACATCCGCAGATAGTAAAGAAGAACTCATAGAAAAGATTCAAGAAAAAATTTCAGTAGTTCCCGGCGTAAATTTTGTGTTTACACAACCTGTAGAACTTCGTTTTAATGAATTGCTGACTGGTGTCCGTGAAGACGTGGCCATCAAATTGTACGGAGAAGATTTGGACGTTTTGGCAGACAAGATACAGGAAATCGCGGCAGTAATTAGGACCGTTCCCGGAGCGGCTGACATTAATGTGGAGGCTACAAGTGGTTTGCCACAAATGACGGTGGTATATAACCGTGCGAAAATGGCACAATACGGTGTAACCGTTGATAAGCTGAATGATTATGTAAGTGCTTCATTTTCAGGAGAACAGGCAGGAGTCATTTTTGAAGGGGAAAAACGGTTCGATGTGGTCATTCGTTTGGCAGAGGAATATCGACAAGACATCAATAGCTTAAAAAACCTTTATATAGACCTGCCAAACGGTGCACAAGTACCATTAAAGGAGGTGGCAGATATCAGCTATAAACCCGGACCAATGCAGATTTCAAGAGACAATACCTCTCGTCGTACTTCCGTGGGCGTGAATGTTCGTGGGCGCGATGTAAAATCGATGGTCGAGGAAATTCAACAAAAATTGGAAACGGATGTTAAACTGCCACCAGGTTATTTTGTAACCTACGGCGGATCATTTGAAAACCTACAACGAGCATCAGACCGATTGATGATTGTAGTCCCAATCGTTCTATTAACAATATTTGTTCTGCTTTACTTTGCTTTGAATTCAGTTACACAAGCCTTGATGATCTATATGGCAGTGCCTTTGGCGGCCATTGGTGGCGTTTTCGTTTTGTTGATTCGTGGAATGCCTTTCAGTATTTCCGCGGGAGTCGGATTTATCGTGCTCTTCGGAGTTGCCGTATTAAACGGACTCATACTCATAAATAAGTTCAATGAATTAAAAGACAGTGGAATGACAGATTTAAAAAAACGTATATATGAAGCTACGCACGAACGTTTACGTCCAATTTTATTAACAGCCATTACAACAATTATGGGCTTTATCCCAATGGCGATTTCTACCTCTGGTGGTGCCGAAGTACAGCGGCCCTTGGCGACAGTAGTCATTGGAGGAATGCTTACGGCAACATTTCTGACCTTGGTGGTTATTCCTATTCTTTATTATTGGCTTGAATCGAGAAAGGAACGAAACAATAACGATGGAGGTGTAAGCTATGTCAACAAATCAACGAACATTGTAACCGTATTATTGATGGTTGGCGGTTTGATGGCTTCTGGAACTGCTTTTGCCCAAGACACCAATCAAAATGGAACAATGCCAAAAACCTTGACTGTAGATGAGGCCATTGCTATGGCAAAACAGAATTATCCATCGCTTAAGGAAAGTCAGGCATTTATTGAACGGGAAAAGGCACTGAAGGGAACGAGTTTTGACCTTGGTAGCACACAAGTTTTCACAGGCAAAGAAGAATATGGCAATAATCTTCCTGGAGTGCAAACAACCGTTGGCGTGCAACAGGGCAATATCGATTTGCTTTCAGGATTTTCAAAATCGAAGTTTTATAAAGAGCGCATTGCCTTGGGAGAAAAGTTTTATGTGGCCAGTGAACAACAGTTGGTGCGCAATGTGATGCAAGCCTATGACCAAATTAATTATTACAAGGCACAGTTGCGTTTTGCAGACCAATTGGACAGTATTTATGCCAATTTTAAGTCCGCTGCCCAACTTCGGTATGACACTGGAGAAACAGGCAAGTTGGAATTTATTTCAGCCTCTTCCGAATTTCAACAGATTCAAGTGTTGAGGCAACAAGCTTTTGATGATATTGAAATTGCCAAACGTGCCTTAAAACAATATTTGGGAACGGATGAAACCATCGAGACGGTAGATGGTTTTTACGAGCCATTGGATTTTATGGCGACATTGGATTCAACTTCGGTTGCCAATAACCCAATGTTGCAATATGCCTTGCAAAATGCCGAAGTAAGTAAAGCAAATGTGGGCGTTGAAAAATCGCAATTCCTACCGAAATTCAGTTTATCATATGGCAGGCAGGTTGTGGATGATGTTTCAGGGTTTAATACCTATCAGGCAGGTATTAGTATTCCGTTATGGTTTTTTCCGCAGAAGTCAAGGGTTAAGGCAGCCAAGGCAGACGCAATGGTAGCAGAGAATCAATATTTGGAGCAAAAAGCGGTTACAGAAAGTCGTGTTTCACAATTGACCAAATCACTCGAAAAAACAAAGAAGATTTTGCAATATTACGAAGAAGGCGCACTATTGTTGGCAGAAGAACAAATTACCACAGCGCAGTTGGCTTCTAAAGAAGGCGAAATAGATTACGTCAATTATATCACCATTCTTAATAGTGCCATCCGTATTAAACAAAACCATTTACAATACATCAATCAGTATAACCAGCAGACCATTGATATGCAATATCAATTGGGCAATTTATAACCTTAAAAAAAGAGAAATGAAGAATATACTATTAGTTAGTACCGTATTATTTACACTTATGTTTATGAGTTGTAATGATGCCCAAAAATCTGAACTTGGACATAATGAAGCCGAAGGTGTATCAAAGACCAATGAAGTTGGAGAAGATGCACACGGCGAAGAAGGCCACGTTGAAGGAGAGGAAGAAGGTGGTCACAGCGAGGAAGAAGGCGTTGTAGAACTTACAAAGCAACAAGCTGAAACCATCGGTTTGGAAATGAAATCTTTGGAGGAACGGAATTTAGGGAACAACATTAAGGTAACAGGTACGCTGGAACTTTTCCCACAGGATAAGGCGAATATCAGTCCGTTTGTTGGTGGAAATGTGAGTTCCATAAAAGTAATACCTGGAGATAATGTAAGTAAAGGACAGGTATTGGCATATATAGAACACCCAGATATCATTGCAATGCAACAGGAATATCAGGAAAAAAATGACGAACTGGTCTTTTTGAAACAGGATTTTGAGCGCAAGCAGACTCTTTATGACAAAGGTGTTTCTTCTGGAAAGGAATTTCAGATGGCGCAGTCAAAATTTCGTTCCACAACATCCAGCGTCAATGGTTTGCGGTCCCAATTGAGACTGTTGGGCATTAATCCGGACAAAGTGGCTGAAGGCCAAATATATTCCGCTGTTCCCATTACCACACCCATAAGTGGCTATGTGGATGAAGTAATGATTAGCCTTGGCGATTACGTGGCGCAACAATCCAAAATGTTCTCAATAAGCGATAATTCAAAGATTTATGTCAACTTCAAAATATATGAGAAGGACATAAAGCAAATCAAGAAAGGACAACAGATATATTTTTCTACGGCCTCTCGTCCAGATGAACTGCTTAAAGCAACCGTTCGGTCTGTGGGTAAAACATTTAACACCGACCCAAAAGCTTTGGAAGTTCTGGCAGATATTGAAAACGAGGATAAAAACCTATTGCCGGGTATGTACGTGGAAGGGCGAATAGTGCAAGGTGAGAAAAAAGGTTTCGCCGTACCGGAAGCCGCCGTTATAAAAGAAGGCGAGCAATCCTTTATTTTTATTCTGGATGAAGATGGAGAAATGGAAGCGAACAAAATGAAATTTAAAATGATACCCGTAACGGTTGGTATTACTGATTTAGGCTTTGTTGAAGTCAATCTGCCTGCCGAAGTTTCAAAGGACGCCAAAGTTGTCATAAACGGAGCTTATAATCTCTCTTCGGAAATGGTTAAAGGCGAACTGGAACACGGACATTAATTCAATAATAATCAAAGATTTTGATTCCGGGTTTGTTTATCGTCTTAATTAGTTAGTTAAAAATTAGAAAACAGGCTCGGTTCAAAATTGATTTAAAATATTCATAATATGAAGGAAATAAAAGCATTTATAAAACCGAACCGAATCCAAAGAGTCATTGAAGCACTATCAGATAATGGATTTAAAAGTATGACCCTTTCACAAGCAGAAGGAACTGGCGCCTTTAAGTCAAAAGGTGCAAGACCGTCGTTGGATTTTCACGTGACAGATAGTCCAGTGGTTAAGTTGGAACTGGTCTGCCAAAATGAGGAAGCCCAAGTGGCCATTGAAACAATTATAGCCAACGCCAAAACCGACGGACCTGGAGATGGTATTATTTATATAGCAAATATTGAAGATGCCTTTCAGATTAAATCTGGAGATTCCTTAAAACGGTACGACCTATAAAACACTTTGTTGCAAATGGAAAAAATAGTCCAACTACTTGAAAGCAAAGGGATACGACCTACGGCTATGCGCCTAATGACTTATAAACGTTTGGTGGAATTAAAGGTAGCCATCAGTCTTGGCGATTTGGAAAAGGATTTTAAGGTCAGTGAAAGAAGCACCCTATTTAGGACTATGAAAGCGTTTGAAGAAAAAGGTATTGTGCATCAAATTGAGGATGGGACAGGTGTTATAAAATACGCCCTTTGCGAAGAAAATTGTGAGTGCGAGGTCGGCAACGACCTTCATTTACACTTTCATTGCAACAATTGTAATGAAACTGTCTGTTTAACAGAGCATAAAATCCCTCATATCAACTTACCTGATGGCTATATTACCGAGGATATCAACTTGGTGGTAAAGGGCATTTGCGAAAAATGCAGCGACAATCTGGATTAAACGTTTGGTTTTTAAATTCAATTATCATTTATAAATAGTGAGCAATGATAACAATCTATAAAAAAGAGGCTACTGTATATATGGTGGCAGAGAATAAGCTGGATGCCAAGGATTATGAAAACTTGATACCGGTCTTAACAGAACATATAACTGCATATCAGGAAGTTTCCTGGTACATTGAAATGCAAAATTTTGAAGGCTGGACGGTAAGTGCCTATTGGAAGGGCATTGAATTAAATCTTCCGAATGAAACGCATTTAAAGCGTGTTGCTTTAGTGGGTAGCGTTAAATGGCAGGAGCAATTTACCGAGGCATTGCTTCCTTTTTCAGAAGCTCATATAAAATTTTATAAGCCAGAAGAAAAAGACGATGCCAAAGAATGGATAAAAAAAAATAGTAAAAAATGAAAAAAATACAACTAAAAATTCCAGTTATCCTTCCGCAAGTTCCAAACGAAAAAGATACTTGTGTTGAGCGGCTTATAAAAGAATTACAGGCTAAAGAGGGCATCGAAAAAGTACACGTTGCCGATACAAAGGAAGATGACACACCACAGCTCTGTTTTCATTATGACCCCGATATCATTTCTATAGACCGCATTCAATCCCTCGCCGAACGGACTGGTGCTGAAATTACCGAAAAATACGGGCATTTGCTCATTGAGGTTAAAGGAATCAGACATACAAGACAGGCACGTTCCATAGAGAAAAGTCTTTTGGCAATCAATGGGGTTTTGGAGGCTTCCGTTTCGGCCTCTGGAATGGTGCGCCTTGAGTTTGATAAAAAGCAAACAAATTTTGATGAAATAAGTAAACAGATTGAAAAGGAAGACCTTCAGGTTAAGCGGAGTTCTTCAAACGAAAATAATTACACCGAAGCATCCAAAAAAAAACAGGAACGTTCAAAGAAGGAAGATACTAAAGAGCAAACTTCCACAGAGGGCCACGAGCACAAGGAGGGCGAGACCCACGAGGAAGGAGAAGAGCACGCCCACGGTGGGGTTTTCGGTAAAAATACGGAGCTTATTTTTTCCATTATCTGTGGGGCACTTCTCGGGATAGGTTTCGGGCTTTCTTATGTGGAATCCATCCCGGATTGGGTCAGTCTTACTTTGTACATTGGCGCGTACTTTTTCGGTGGTTTCTTTACGGCCAAGGAAGCGGTTCAAACTGTGGCCAAGGGTGGTTTTGAAATTGATTTTTTAATGCTGGTCGCTGCCATTGGTGCCGCCATTCTGGGAGAATGGGCAGAAGGTGCACTGTTGTTGTTTTTATTTAGCCTTGGGCACGCCTTGGAACATTACGCAATGAACAAAGCAAGAAAAAGCATTGCCGCGCTTGCAGACCTTGCACCAAAAACAGCCTTGCTTAAAAAAGATGGTAAGACTGTAGAAGTTGGGATTGAGAAATTGAGTATTGGCGATATTATAGTGGTCAAGCCCAATAGTAAAATATCCGCAGATGGCGTCGTGGTCAACGGAAAAAGTAGTGTAAACCAAGCACCAATTACTGGGGAAAGTGTACCTGTGGACAAAATCCCTGTGGAAGATAAGGACAGAAACTATTCGGCAGACGATGATATCAAGGATGAAAACCGTGTGTTTGCTGGAACTATCAACGGTAATAGTATGTTGGAAATTAAGGTAATCAAAGAAGCCAAAGACTCTACCCTGTCCCGATTGGTTAAACTGGTCAACGAGGCGCAGACCCAAAAGTCCCCCACACAGCTGTTGACCGATAAGTTTGAAAAATACTTTGTGCCATCCGTACTGATATTGGTTGGTGTCTTGCTCTTTGCCTTTCTGGTCATTGATGAACCGTTTAGTGCCAGCTTTTACCGTGCAATGGCGGTATTGGTAGCTGCAAGTCCCTGTGCTCTGGCCATTTCAACACCAAGTGCCGTATTGAGCGGTGTGGCGCGAGCAGCGCGTGGTGGTGTACTCATTAAAGGTGGGAGACCGCTGGAAGATTTGGGCGAATTGACCGCTTTGGCTTTTGATAAAACAGGCACGCTTACCGAAGGCAAGCCCAAACTTACCGAAGTAGTACCATTGGGGGATATTGAAGAAAATGAACTGTTAAAGATAGCCGTTGCCGTTGAAAACTTGAGCGACCACCCTTTGGCCAAAGCCGTCGTAAGGGATGGGAAAGAGCGTCTGAAAGGTACTGATATTATCGATGCGTCAGATTTGGAAGCAGTTCTCGGAAAAGGTATCAAAGCTTCTTTGGGCAAGGATAAAATCTATATTGGAAACCTTGACTTGTACGAAGACCTCGATGAAGCAAAACCATCCGAAGATATATCGAATAAAGTAAAAGAACTTGAAGGTGGTGGAAATACTACGATGCTCATAAGAAGGAACAAAGAATATATAGGTATCATCGCCCTGATGGACACCCCACGGGAAGCGGCCAAGGAAACACTGAAAAAATTAAAGGAAATCGGTATCAAGCGGATGATAATGCTAACCGGGGATAATCAAAAGGTTGCCGATGCCGTTGCTAAAGAAATTGGGTTGACCGATGCCTGGGGAAGCCTGTTGCCAGAGGAAAAAGTAAATGCCATTAAAAAATTAAAAGAACAGGAATCCAAAGTCGCAATGGTAGGCGACGGTGTGAACGATGCCCCTGCAATGGCAAACAGCACCGTAGGTATCGCAATGGGTGCAGCGGGCAGTGATGTGGCCTTGGAAACTGCGGACATTGCCCTAATGGCTGATAAACTGGAAACACTGCCCTTTGCCATAGGTTTGAGCAGGAAGGCAAAGGCCATTATCAAGCAAAACCTTTGGGTCAGCCTCGGTATTGTGGCATTGCTTATCCCATCGACCATTATGGGTTGGGCCAATATCGGTATTGCAGTGGTCATCCACGAAGGCTCAACATTACTTGTGGTTTTTAATGCGTTAAGGCTTTTGGCTTATAAGAAATAAATTTAATAAAAAGGGTTGCTTTTGAATCAAGGTTAAAATGACCAAAACGGAAAAAATATTATCATATCACGGTATTCGCCCTACTAAAATGAGGTCGAAGATATACAAGTTCCTGAAAAGGAAACAAAGTGCCGTGTCCTTTTCCGATTTGAAAAAGGCTTTTGTTCAAAAGAGCGAAACCAATAAAACAGCAAACAGAACTACCTTTTATCGCAACCTCAAAATTTTTGAGGATAAAAGGCTAATTCATCAGATTAATGATGGGGTCGGAGTGGCAAAATATGCGATTTCTGATGAAAACGCCAAAGTTAAATATGGTATAGATTTACATATGCACTTTCATTGCACCGATTGTAGGAGAACAATCTGTTTACCGAATAAGATATCGGAAGAAAGCTTGCCAGACGATTATGAAGTGAGCGATGTGAATCTGGTATTAAAGGGAATATGTGAAAAATGCAGGCAAAAATAACAGGTGGGAGTTCCAGAACTCTGAACCCTTGCGCCCAATGGTCAGGTTCAGGTTTCTTCCACCTTCTCTAACTTAAAAAATATTATGGTAGAACTAAAAAAATCCTTGGGTACGCTTCGACTTACGTTTTATGGTGTTGGCACAATTGTGGGCGCAGGAATCTATACCGTGATTGGCGCGGCAGCTGGACAGGCAGGAACCGATATTTGGTTGAGCTTTATTTTTGCGGCAGTTGCAGCCAGTATTTCTGCAATGTCTTATGCAGAATTATCATCTACCTACCCCAATGCAGGCGCAGAATTTATATTTGTAAGGAAAGCATTTCCAAAAATCGACATTCCTTCCTTTCTTACGGGTTGGACCGTTGCCTTCCATAGTTCGGCAACAATTGCAGCCGTACTATTGGCATTTTCGGGATATTTCAATACCTTTTTTGAAGTACCGGGATTATTGATAAGCTATGGTGTACTGCTGCTGCTTGCCCTGATAAGTGTTACAGGAATCAAGAAATCATCTACTGCTAATATTATAATGGTCAGTATTCAATTGTTAGGTTTGCTCATTCTTATCTTTATAGGCCTTAAAGAAACAGGCCTGCCAAAAGCTGAAATTTTTCAAATCAACTCATTCTCTGGAACACTTGCGGCTACGGCAACTTTGTTTTTTGTCTATACTGGCTTTGAACATATGGCATCTTTGGGTTCAGAAGTTAAAAATCCAGGAAAAACAATTCCTCGTGCCTTTTTGCTGACAATGGTAATTACCACTATCTTTTATTTACTCATTTCTTTTACGGTACTTAACATAGCTGACCCTTTAGCTATTTCAAAGGTAGATTCGCCATTGTCCTTGGCAGCATCCAACCTTAATGCTTGGTTGCCTGTTGTCTTGGCTGTTGCTGCTCTCTTTGCCACGGCCAATGCAGCGTTTAGCGGTATTATTTCCATAAGCAGGTTGTTGTTCGGAATGGCAATCGTGGGCGAGCTTCCAAAATTTATGACCAAAGTAAATGCACAAAAAGTACCTTGGGTAACCACATTTGTGGTTATGGCTGCGGTGGGTTGTTTTTTGCTATTGGGCGATATTAAAATTGTAGCTGGGATGTCTTCTTTGGGTGCGCTACTTGTATATGTTGCCGTAAATATTGCACTTATAATTTTGCGTTTTAAAGAACCAAAACAGAACAGACCTTTTAGAGTGCCATTGTCCATCGGTAAAGTTCCAGTACTGCCCATTTTGGCCATATTGGTTAGCCTTACTCTAATTATTCAATATGATGGATTGGTTTACGCTGCCTTTGTAGGTGCGATAATAGTGGGAATAATACTCGATTATTTTTTGGATAAAAGACCGAAAAAAGACGTAGATGCTGAAAAAGAAAATGAATTGTTTAAACACTAATACATTTTTATGGACTGGACATTTGAAGAATTTAGAACAGAGCTTGACACCCTTAATCCAGCGGTACGAAAAAAGGCAATCGAAATTGCGAATGACTTAATAGAAAAGGAAGGTCTTTCACAAGATTTAGCCATCAAAAAAGCAATTGTTATGGCTGAAGAATGGTTTTATGATTTGGAAGGTTAATCTTTAAAATTTTGGACTCCTTTAATTTTAAAATAGATGATAAAAATTAAGAAATTATCAATTCCCATACTAGTAGGGTTCGCCATAGGTGTATTTATTATTCAACCCTTGGGAATCACTATTTTTAACTATGGAAATCAAGCTAATGAAATTAATTGGCTGCAATATTTGAAAAGTAATTTAGTCGAAATTTTGAATATAAACGGGAATCAAATTGTCGAGAATATTCTGTTTGGACTGTTAGGTGCAAGTGTTGCATTGATTTTTTATTTAGGTAAAATGGAAAAGAATATCGATAATAAGTGACAATTATATTTTAAAATTAAATAATCTGCGATATATGAAGTGGCCAATAAATGCACTTCCATAGCACTATATATTTCATTAAATTGATAAAAAAATAAAATTATGATACAGTTTGTAAATTCTAAAAACGAAAATTTAATTGCCGCAAAATTGGAAGGCAAAATATCTACAAGCGATGTAGAACTGATACATTCCCGAATTGATGAAATCCTGAACAGCAACCAGAAGGTTGATTTCTATTTTGAAATGCACGATTTCCACGGTTACGACCTGCAAGGTCTTTGGGCAGATATTAAAGTAGACAACTCCCATCTTTCCGATTATGGCAAAATGGCATTTGTGGGCGAAAGGAAATGGCAAGAATGGGCTGCCAAGGCAACCGATTTCTTTACCGGTTCAGAGGTAAGATATTTTGATTTAAAAGATAAGGAACAAGCCAAGCAATGGATAAATTTATAATAAAATAAAATGAGCAAGAAAAAACAAAATCTTCGTGATATCAATACCGAAGAACATAAAGGAGAACACGCACACGACGATGGCCACAACCATAGCGACCCGGAAAGTGTAGGAAAATTTAAAACCTATCTACCAGCAATTTTCAGTTTTGTGATGCTGATTATCGGTATCGCTATGGACTATTTTGATGTTGCATTTTTTAAGGATTGGGTACGTATCGTTTGGTATGTAATAGCATACCTTCCAGTAGGTTTTCCCGTGATAAAAGAAGGCTGGAACAGCATCATAAAAGGCGATTTCTTTACGGAATTTCTTTTGATGTCCATTGCTACCATTGGAGCATTCGCCATTGGCGAATATCCCGAAGGTGTGGCAGTAATGCTTTTTTACGCAGTGGGCGAATTGTTCCAAAACGCAGCGGTCAATCGAGCCAAAAGCAATATTAAAGCCTTGCTCGATGTAAGACCTAATGAAGCTTTGGTTTATCGAAACAACGATTACATTTCTGTAAATCCTGAAACCGTTGAAATTGGCGAAAAAGTACAGGTTCGTGTGGGCGAAAAAATTCCTTTGGATGGGGTGTTGCTATCAAAAAAAGGCTCGTTCAATACAGCAGCCTTGACAGGGGAAAGTAAACCTGATACTATTGCAAAAGGCGAAAAGGTGTTTGCCGGAAGTATCAATCTGGATGGTGTGATTGAAATTGAGACCACCAAAGAATTTAAGGACAGTTCCATTGCCCGAATTCTCGATATGGTGCAGAATGCAACAGCTCGTAAATCGAAAACCGAATTGTTCATTAGAAAGTTCGCAAGAATCTATACACCTATTGTTGTCTTTCTTGCGATTGGATTGACGTTTATACCCTACTTTTTTGTGGACGATTATATCTTTAGCGATTGGTTATACAGAGCCTTAATTTTTCTTGTGATTTCTTGTCCTTGTGCTTTGGTTATTTCTATTCCTTTAGGTTATTTCGGAGGATTGGGAGCAGCTTCAAAAAATGGCATTCTGTTTAAAGGAGCATCGTATTTGGATGAAATGACAAAGGTTAATACCGTTGTTATGGACAAAACCGGAACCGTGACCAAAGGTGTGTTCAAAATCAAGGAAATAAAAGCCATTGATTGGAATGAGCCTGAATTTATGAAATACCTAATGGCGATGGAAGAACAATCTACCCATCCCATTGCCAAGGCAATTATGGAATATAAAGCCGATGGCGAAGATTTTCAAGCTTCCGAAGTAACTGAAATAGCAGGAAAAGGTCTAAAGGGAACAGTAAACGGTAAAACCGTATTGGTAGGTAACAAACCATTGATGACGTCAAACAACATCGAAGTTCCATCTGAAACCGACAACATAGTAGAATCTATCGTGATGGTTTCCATTGAGGGCAAATTTGCTGGTTATGTAATTATTGCAGACGAGTTGAAGGATGATGCTCACGAAGCCATCAAACAAATCCGTGAATCAGGAATTACCAAAATAATAATGCTTTCGGGCGATAAGGATTCTATTACGCAACAAGTCGCAAAAGAAATGGGTGTAGATTGGGCAAAAGGGGGTTTGCTTCCAGAAGATAAATTGAAAGAAGTCGAAAAGCTGATGTCCGAAAACAACAACAAAGTAGCTTTTATTGGAGATGGCATCAATGATGCACCCGTATTGGCGGTTAGCGATGTAGGTATTGCAATGGGTGGATTGGGTAGTGATGTGGCAATAGAAACTGCAGACGTTATCATCCAAACAGACCAACCGAGCAAAATTGCAAAGGCTATAAAAATTGGTAAATCCACACGTCGCATCGTTTGGCAGAACATTATTTTAGCATTCGGAGTAAAAGCAGTTGTTTTAGTATTGGGTGCAGGAGGTCTGGCAACGATGTGGGAGGCGGTTTTCGCAGATGTGGGCGTGGCTTTATTGGCAATATTGAATGCCGTAAGGTTACAGAAGATGGAATGGAAGAAATAGATATATAAATAAAACAATAGTATATGTCAGAAAATCGAAGGAAAAGACGTCTGAAAGAGAAAAGTAAAGTACAAACTGAAAAAACTGTCATTTCTAAAAGGGATAAAATAATATGGATTGGTGTTATAATCATATTTGTATTGTTTGTTTTGTTTATTCTATTCCTGCTTTTCTTGAAATACTTTATAACTATTTAGATACAAAGCTATTATAGAGGGTTATTTAGAAATAACTAAAAAGGATGTATCAAAAACAAAGAAAAAAAAGAAATAAGAAAGTTGGTAAATCCAATAATCAAATCACAAGGAAAGATAAGTTCAATGGTATTCTTGCAATATTATTTGTGATAATATCCGCGTTGTTATTGTACTATTTTGTGGTAAAAGGGAATATTCATAAACATTAACTGTTGTATAGACTATAATGTTCATAATGTTCGTTCGTAATGAAACAAGATAATCTATTGCTCTCTATTTCGAATACGCTCATCCCTAAATTCAGCATAATAGCCCGACATTTTATACGATTTGGCGTGCTGTGTTTGCTTAACAAAGGATAGGGTCAGTTTAATCATATAAGGCGTTTGATGATGTTGTACAATCACCGATTCAGCATCATCCTCACTTTGTATGGGGTCAAAATGTTTTACTTCCAGTTTCTTTTGTTCTTTATAAATATTCGATTCTTTGACCCATTGTTCAAGCTGAAAATCAGTTACATTATCCGTAGAATAAATAGATTTATTAGCATACAAACAAGTTAAAATATTTAAATACTCAATATCTTTTTCATTCATAGGAATGTTACTGAATTGTTTTTTATTTCCAATTTTATAGACTTTTGGGTCATACATTATAAGTAGCAAATCTGGTGCTAATGGGTAAAAAATCTGTAATCCCTTACTTGCCATTCCATTGTGTCCGAAGGGAAATTTTCTTGATTCCAAAAACTGATTATATTTCGAAATAGGATTGTCGCTTGTTATCAATTCATTTGAAGTAGTATTTCGAATCAGCTTGATTTGCATATCCATCATCATAGGTAGACTATTAAGAAGTAAGTCAAGTTTTTTTTCTATTGCATCTTCGTATGCAAAAAAATGAGTATCATAATCAAAATTTTTAAATTGAGGTTCGAGCTTCATTGCCGTTTTCATAATTGTATCTATCATATGATTAAAATCTTCAACATTCGACTTGGTGCGATACGCTTGAAGAAGGATAAATAGCCAAATAAGATAATAATTATCAGATTTATCCTTTGGCAACTCTTTTGTTTGAACCACCCTATTTAGAATTAATGAGCTCTGATTTTCAATAGTCCCAAACCATTCTTCCCTTTCCAAATCCTTGCCATAGAAATAATCTTCTTGGGCTTGTCCTTCCAAATTTGCTTTATGGATGATTCTACCTGTATCCTTTAGACAGAGCTTAATTATTTTCGTGGAATCATTTAAACTAAAGTATCGTAAATAAAATTTCGGGACATAGTGTTGTTTTTTCTTATTGGCCATTATGAAAAAATTATTTAGATTGTAAAAATAAGAATGACAAATTTTAAGAAAGACAAAAAGCTAATTCATTTTATAGATTTTGTTTACATAAGCCATTGCAACCCATTCCCCTGCATTCCGTAAAAAACTCCATTACGGTAAATGCGCTTCATTAAAAAAAATCTTGGACACAACTCCAAAGCTTCCGATTTCCATTCCACTTGCCCGCCTATTCCGGAAAAAAAAGGGAAGCGGTCAAACTCCATTCCCAATCTCCGACTTTGAAGTTAAGTCCGCTTTACATCCTACACAATATGTATAATCCGATTTGAAAAATATTTGCACATTAGCGTTCATAGCACAAACACCATTTTATCATTTAAATAAAAATAAATACTGTTCTTGGAACGCCTGGGTAATTATTCACCATTTTTTACGATGTCCAAATCATTTGTATTCCTGTAATAATCAATAGTATTTCAACGAGGAATATAAATTTATCCCTACTTATCTTTTCGATGATTTTTCTTCCCGACCAACTTCCCAAAATCATTGCTGCGCCAATAAATAATCCATAATAAAGTTCTTCTTTTCCGATTAGTGCATATTTGCTGTAAACGACTGTTTTGGTCAAGTGCATTGTTAACGCTGTAAATGCTTCACTTGCAACATAGGCAGTCGCTGTCAGGTCAAGACCAAGGAAAAATGCTGCTCCAATCGGTCCGGCACTCCCAATTAGTCCAGACAAAAATCCTGTCAGCCCTCCACCTATTAACATTCCTTTTTCGCCCAGAACTATTTTTTTAATTTTAAGCCTTCGATACCCCACTAATAAAATCAAAACAACGCCGATGCCAATTTTTATGATTTTACTGTTGATGTCCGTAAATAAATAACTTCCAAGAATGGTCAAAGGAAGAGCGGCTAAAAGAAAGTATATAATCGGTCTCCATTTTAATTCATATCTGCCAAACCAAACTCGGGAAGCATTACCAAAAATTGAAGCTATTGTCAAAATTGGACTGCTGTTTGCAGTCCAACAATATTTATAACAAAAGGCAATATAATTAATGCTCCACCAAAACCCGCAGCTCCTGATACAGTTGCAGCAATATAACTGATGACGAATAATATTATAAGTTCTGTTATCACTAATTTTATTTATAGACCTGATTTTTCAGAGTTTAACACATTAATTTTATCAACTCAAAAATACATTTTTAACTGCAAGCATCTAATAAACAGGTGTCTATTTCAAGTACAATCCCACTCAGCCGATTCCCTTGCTTACGATAGCTATCGGAACCGCTGAAAAAGCTTCATTTCGGGAAAAGAGCTTCCCTATAAAGGTCTTGGACAAAACTCCAAAGATTCCAATTCCATTCCACTTGACCACTTCCTGAAAAAAAAGGGAAGCGGACAAACTCTATTCCATCTCCATTTTCGAAGTTAAGTCCGCTTTAAATCCTGCAAAGAATCATATACAGCTTTTAAATCCCGTTCAGCACATTCCCCTGCATTCCGCGAAAAGCTACATTGCGGGAAAAGAGCTTCACTGCAAATATCTTGGACACAATACCCAATTTCTACTTTCCATTCCGCTAACCCGGTCCGTCCCGATAGCTATCGGGACTGGAACGGGACACTTCATTCCCAATCCGAAATTGTGAACGGAGTCCGCCAAATCGGAATTCCATTTAATCATTTGGTGCCACTTCCTATGTTTTCGTACTTCACAAAAGTCTTTAGACTTACATCCGCACCCTCGCGGTTATACCCTTTTTTCGACAGCAAAATACCAACATTTTGAAGTTGAACGGACTGCATAAACCGTTCTCGCTGCGCTTCACTATTTATAAGTCCTTGTCAATTCCAAATATTGAAAATGTATCAGCAACAAAAAAAGGTAACAGCGAGGGCGCTATGGGAAGTAAATCTAAAATGAATCTTATGAAATCTTACAAAAACATCAAAAAGGAAGCAGCACCAAAAAAAACAAAAAAGGAAAACGCTCAAGATATAATAAGTAAATCAATTCAAAAAAATATAAAGGCAAACTGTCTGAATGGTTCAGATAGATTTTAATTAATTCTTAAATATTTTAATATGGGTACTTTAAAAAATCACGTACAGTTAATCGGAAACGTTGGACAAGAGCCAACCATTACAAACCTTGAAAGCGGAAAGAAAGTAGCCCGTTTTTCATTAGCAACAAATGAGTATTACAAGGACAAAGAAGGCAACAAGCAGACGGACACGAATTGGCATACCGTAGTAGCTTGGGGCAAGACTGCCGAAGTTGTAGAAAAGTTTATTGTTAAAGGCAAAGAGGTAGGAATTACAGGGAAGCTAAAAACCCGAAGCTACACAACTGATGATAACGAACAACGCTATGTAACGGAAGTTGTAGCCGATGAAATTCTTTTACTTGGAAGCAAAGCTGATAAGTAATATCTAAAATTAAAGAGGGCGTAACCATCGAAAGATGCGCCCTCTTTTTTCATTATTCACACTTTAAATAATATGCACAATGAAAGCACAAGTTAACGAAATAAAAGAAAATTTACAGACATTTAGTGGTACTAATTTCTTCTATCAAATACCACTTTTAAAAACTCGGTTTACGGACGGACTAAAATATTTAGCGGAAGTTGCAGAATGTTTTTGGCTCATTACGGACACATCCGTAATTGCAAAAAGTCTGATGAATAGAAGTGAATTTGTAACCATAGACTTTAGAAGATTGTCCAAAGAAAAACAGGATTTTACAGGTTATGAAGCTGAAATTATTTATACCGATGGCAACGATAATATTCTCGAAAAACATGGATATAGAGTAACCGATTTTCCGCTTGATGAATTGCGTTTATTTTTTGTAAATAATACGCTGATGTTATCAAGTGAATACTAAAATCTAAAGCCATGGTATATCTCAATTTTACAGACCTGAGCGAAGAAGCTCAAAACCGACTTTTAGAAAATTCTAAAATAGACGTGGAACGAAAATTTGGCGATAGTATTCGCAAATACGTAACCGAAAATTACACTTGTTTTGAAACGATGATTGAAGAAGAAGCGATGCGAAATTTATACTCTTATAAATTCATTTTCAATATTTAATTTTTTTGAAATAAGAAACAAGCACCTCTAAAATTTAGAGGTGTTTTTGTATGCAATTTATATCATATCAATAAAAAAACGTATCTTTATTCCGCTGGAAATACAGCACACAAATTAAAGTAGGGTTATCCACTTTTCGACTTTCGCCGATAACCATACACATCGAAAAATAACATATCGGAAAATTATTTTCCTAAAATGGCAATCAGCTTTTTGAGCTGGATTGTATGGATTTTTGTTCGCCTGTGGCGAACGAAAAGGAATAGCAAGAGGGTAACACGCTGCGCGATGTTTCGTATTCCTTTTTGTTTTCAATCTGCTGATTATCAGCGATTTGAATATATTTTAATTTCCTGACAATCAACGATTTGCGACAAACGGGCTGGGAACGCCCATTTTTAGGGAAGATTTTGCGACAAATCGGCGAAATATGGACTCATTTATTGGAATTAGATTCAAAAAGGAAACTGCAAAACGTTTTCAAGAATTTTCAAGAACACACTTCAAATCGCATACAGAAGCGATGGCAACGATGCTCGATTTTTTCTTCTACAACGAGATATCGCCAAAGGAAAAATTGGGTCCGACCGGTCGGACAATCGAAACTTCTATTAAGAAACGTATCAATGCGGTAATTGCCATAATGCGAGATATGGAAAAGACCCAAACCAAGCCGACGGTCGCGATGATAGAATCACTTTTTCAGACCGAAACACCAACAAAGAAACCTTTGATTTTAGAAAAGAAATTCGTGGAAGAAAAGGAGGAAGTGCGATTCAGAGAAAAGAGAAATACAACGAATAAACTTTAAATTTCTGAGCTATGTATATTACAATCACACCTCAAAAATTAGGCGGCACATACTCACAAAGTTCAGCGGATTTTGTGGGTTATCTGGAGAAAGAAAACCAAGGTCTGGAGCAAGAGAATATGGAACACTTTTTCAACCAATATGGCGATGAGATTTCAGCCGAAGAAGTGGTAAAAGATATCGATGGAAATGGTGCTAAATTGAAGAAGACCGAACCGAAGTTTTATTCCATAACGGTCAGTCCTTCAAAATACGAATTGAGCCGATTACAGAACAGCAGCGAAGATTTAAAAAAGTACACAGGTGTGCTGATGAAAGATTATGTGGCATCCTTCAATCGGGAAATCAATGGTCGCTCTATTACCATCGATGATATAAAATATTATGCAAAAATCGAACACCAACGAACCTTTAAGGGAACGGACTTTCAGATTAAAGAAAACCAACCCTACGCCACAAAAATACTTCAGCTCAAAAATGACATTCGTAAAATTGAGAGCGGAACACTAGAAGGAAATATTAGACATAAGGAAAAGGAAATGGCAAAATTGGAACGTGAAGCACCACACCAACAAAATGGCAAACGTATTGTTCAAGGAATGCCAAAAGCAGGAAATCAAAGTCATATTCATATTATCGTGAGTAGAAAGGATGCATCCAATACATTCAGCCTTTCGCCAGGAAGTAAACATAAAGCTTCGGAAGTGGAGATGCACGGTAATAAAGTAAAACGTGGTTTTGACCGTGATAATTTTTTTCAGGGTGCCGAAAAAACCTTTGATAAAACGTTCGGCTACAAAAGAAATTTTGCGGAGACCTATAAGGCAAGGAAAGATTTTATCAAAAACCCAAAAATCTATTTTGCATCATTGATGAAATTGCCAACCAACGAAAAAGCATTGGCGTTCAAAATAATGGACAAAGCGGGCATTACGATGATGCCAAGTATTCCTGTTACGCAAGCACAGTTGGCAATGAATATATTTAATAGGTTACGACGTGGTGCGGAAGTGGCCATCAAATCAAGTTCCATAGGAATATAAATTATGCAGTTAGACAATCTCTTAACGGTTCTTTTAATTATTGGTTTAACCAGTACGGTTTTCTATGGAATGTTTCGTATAAGTAGATATGCGTTTATTATTAATTTTCTGATGCTTGGTGCCCTTGTGCTTTATCTAAACGAACAAACACAACTAATTTTAATAGCACTCTATTTGGTCTGTCCTCTCACATTTATTAATATAGGACTGTATGTTTTTTTGCATAAAACTGAAAAACCTAAAAATGGCAATAGTAAATATCAGGTCAATTTCGCTACCACCAAAGGAAACTTCAAATTAGATAATATTAAACGTGGCGCATCTATCATAGGATCTGCCGGAAGTGGCAAGACTGAAAGTGTTGTGTATGGTTTCCTGAAACACTTCCGGAAAGAAAGCTTTTGTGGAATCATTCACGATTATAAAGATTTTGAGCTAACGGAAATGGCATATCCACTTTTCAGTGATAGTGATATCCCGTTTAAGGTCATTTCCTTTGATAAAATTATACATAGGGTAAATCCTATTGCACCGCGCTATTTAGAGAATGAAGAAAGCGTAAACGAGGTGTCAAGGGTACTAATCGAAAACCTTTTGGAGCAACGGGAATCTGGAACCACTGGAACGTCTAAATTCTTTAACGATGCGGCGGAAGGTTTGATTGGCGGCTTGATTTGGAAATTGAAAACCGATTATTCTCAATTCTGCACCTTACCACATTTAATAGCTGTTTATCAATATCTGGACACAGACAGCCTTATTCAGTTTTTGGAAACCAATACAACATCTAGGGCAATGGCAGATGGGTTTATAAGTGGTAAGGATTCCGAAAGACAGACCGCAGGTGTAAAAAGCACCTTGGCTAATGCGCTGAAACGAATTAGTACACATCGTATTTTTATGGCGTTATCCGCAGACGAAGTGCCACTCAATATAAATGATTCTAAAAATCCTTGTGTGATTTCGATTGTGAATAATCCAAAATTTGAGACTTCGTATTCGCCAGTGATTGCAACAATAATACATACGATCACCAAACAAATGAGCGTACGCAATAGTGAACCTTCATTTCTTTTGATGGAAGAAGCACCGACTATTCGCTTACTAAATATGCACCGTATTCCAGCAACGCTGCGTAGCTATAATATTTCTACTGTTTACGTGATGCAGGACAAAATCCAAAATGATATGATGTATGGCGATAAGGCAAGCAAAGCAATTTTAAGCAATCTATCCTACCAGTTTTTTGGCAAAGTAAATGATCCTGATACGGCAAAATATTATGAACGCTTTTTTGAAATTGTCAAAGACCCAACAAAAAGCATTAGCCGAGGCCATAATTTAGATTTTGATACCCGAATCACCACAGGAGAGAAGGAAATTCCCAAAATCAGGGCCGATGTTTTCTTTCGATTGAAGCAAGGAGAATTTATCACATATGCGGATGGTAAGGATAAAAGAGTGCAATTTAAGCAGCAGAAGATTGAAAGAAGGCTTCCAAAGAATAATAGTGAATTTTCTAAGGCAGATTTATTAGCCAACTTTGAACGGATTTATGAAGAAGCTAGGTCGATTTTTGGGTAGTAGATTATATTACTATTAATTTATAGTTGTTGCATTTAATTGAATATCGATTTGTTAATTGCTTAATACACTTTTATTTAGCTGAAATACAATAAGATGAAGAGCATTTAATGAGTGATATAATACTAAAATCTCGGCATAGTTCGTTATATTTGAATAAAATTTAAGAGATCGGTTTGAGTCAATTTGATTACATAAAAGAAATAGCGAAATATGGTTTGGAAAATGACCAGGAACGTCTATTGACCGTAATTAATGAGCTTGTTGAACATTCTAAAAAGACTAAAAAAGTGAATTTTGCAATTCAATTGCAATCGATTCTTAAAGAGTCTATGCGACAACAAAGTACTAACAATTTGACTAAAGTTGGTTCTGATTCTTATTATCAACGTCTTGATGACCGCGATATTCAAGATTTAATTCTTGAAAAAATCACTTCGGATTATTCATTAGAAAACATTGTTGCAGATGATGTAGTAATGGGAGAACTAAAAAACTTTATTGAAGAACACGATAAAATTGAATTACTTCAAAAATTCAACCTTCCTGTTTCTAATAAATTACTCTTGCACGGGCCCTCTGGATGTGGTAAAACACTTGCCTCCTATGTAATTGCAGGGGAACTCAAAAAAATGATGGTTGTCGTTAATTTAGGGGCTATCGTCTCTTCCAAGTTAGGAGAAACAAGTAAAAACCTTTCCAAAATATTTAAGAAAGCAGCTCTTGAAGATTGTATTATCTTCATGGATGAATTTGATAGTTTAGGAAAAGTACGTGATTATAGTCAAGACCACGGCGAAATGAAGCGTGTGGTTAATACTATTCTTCAGTTATTTGATTATTTACCTCAAAGCAGTATTGTCATTGCTGCAACGAATCAAAAGGAAATGTTAGATTCGTCGTTGACTAGAAGATTTGACAGTATAATAGGATTTTCTTTACCTAACACAGAACAAATAAAAAATCTTGTTGAACTTACACTAAGTAAGAGTGGGTTTTTATTCAGTAATAAGAAAGAGGCAAATAAAATTATGCGAATGTGCGAAGGTTTGTCATACTACAGCATTCAGAAAACACTTCTTACTGCATTAAAGAGAAGTTTGTTTAAGCAAAGTGATAAAGATGTAAAGTCAATTACCAAAATTGATAGCCATATTTGGAAATCTCTTGTTATTGCAGAAAAGAAATCTCTTGATATAAGCGCTTAAACTTCTCCTTCTAAGTCAGCTTCAGCTTCGACTACATTTATTACTTCAACATTATTTATCGCTTTTAATTCTTCGTACAGACGATCAGTATTGGCTCTTAAAGTTTCTTCAATTTTGAGAACAAGTGAGAAATTAAATTCTGTTGGATAATTCTCAATCTGAGATGCCATAATCTGATTTGATAATAAAGCTTGTACCGCCAATTTAAACGTTTTGCCTTCACTACGTAATTGAGAAACGTCAACATTAAATTCAATTTTCTGAACATTACTGTAAGGAGCAGGCGTTGATTTATCTCTAGCGGATTGCGACCAACTTAGTGTTGTGCGTCATTTTGAATTTAATTCTCGCTTTACTCTGTTAATGTCATCAGACGAATGATTTTTAAAAACACTAAAGGCCATATGTAATGGGCAATAGGTTAACTGATTATGCTGTAATGGCAAAAAGCTGAAACATAATGTAGCTGTTACTTTAAGGATGCCATTTGTTTTACCAAGATTAGTTGAAATTAAATAATCTGGGAAGTTAACAGGGTAAATTTTCTGTTCACCGCTTTGGATACTGTCTTCAAGAATCATTGTAACATTGTTCTCATCGGAAAAAATGGTATTATCAACATCAATGATCCCATAGCCTGAGGTTCTGTTTAGTAAAGGTTTGTTGGCATCTGGATAGACTGTGTTTTTTAAAGATGCCCCATTAATTATCAATGCTTTTAATGTTTGCGACTTTAAATCTGGGTAAAGAATTTTAAGTTTTGCAGCAAGGTTAGCAGTTAGTGGAGCAGCTAAACTTGTTCCTATTTCTTTGGTGTACCCTAAAGCTGGATTAGACGATAATACGGACATCGCAGCGTTATCCAAACGATCTATTGTATTAGGGTTGTAAAATCCATAATCACCGCCACTTTCAATAACGTCTGGCTTGAAAAGATTTTTATTACGCTTCTTAACAGAATATATTGCAGCGAGATCAATATGGCCTGTACGACTATAAATAGCCGGGAATTCTTTACCTGATGCGATACCATTAAAAACACCATTATATAGACCATCTGCAGCTGCACCCACTGTCATATTATTCATTGAGTCTGCCGGCGTATTTAAGTTGGTGTGCTCATTATTAAAGTAGTTTAGATCATAATCAATATTTTCGTTCATTGCTAGATCATTATTTCCTATGCTTATAAAAATCAAACTATCAGTTTCGTGTGCAAACTTATCCAGTTCGAATGTGTAGTTAGAAAACGCTTCGTTTGTTTTCTTATGGACTTTATAACAAATTGTTAGGACGAAAATATCCAAATGCGGATATTTATCTTTTGCTTTATATAGTAGTTCAATTACTTTTTTTTCAGAAAGGTAGCCATTACTACTACCTATTAATTTTATAGAAAGTAACTTTGCGTCTGCAGATATCTCACCTTCAAAATTATTACTATGGTTGTGTCTTCCTAGTGCGGCAAGAGCACCTACCATTGTGCCGTGCCCATCATTTCCACAGTTATCAATTAATGGATTACCATCAAGTGTAAAAGTATCATCTTGCAAAGTAATACTGGATAAAGGTGTTTGCATACTTATTCCGGTATCTAAGATTCCAATTAAAGGAAGCTCTTCATCTGCATTTACAATTTCAAAACCATAAGCTCTGCTAGGTATATTATATACACCAGGCCGCACCACTCCAGATAGGGAAGAGGTTATACTCTCTATAACATCAAAATTTTGAGCAATCACAATAAGTTCATTTAATGTAACGTCGAAAAGCTCTAATCTGTTTGTCCTTCTATCAATAACATATGCGATTAGATGATCATTTAAGTACACCTCTAATGCCTCAATGATTCTATTCTCAATTTGTGTATTTGTAGGGAGCTCTATTGTTTTTATCACAACGACATTCCCGAGAGTCTCAGCATCTACTTGCAGTACGTCGCTCAATGTGAGTAGCTTAAAGTTTTTTACAAAAAGTATGTTTTTATTGTAAACTGCCTCTGCATTATTCCCTAAACCTCTATTAATTAGGCTTTCAATACTTGTTATAAATACCTGAAATTTATCACGATCTGCAATTGAAAATAGTGCTGTTCTATTAAAGTTTGTGAAGCTTACTCCTTCAAGACCAAAAGTATTGTACCAAATGCTATAGTATTTCTCCAAATGAAACTGCCCCATAAAGTCTACCTCTACATAGTCTACGTTATAAGGGACATTAATAGTCTCATCTTTTGCACCTGCTTTCACTTCTAAGTCACTGCGATACGATTGTAAATCATCCCGGAAAGCTCTTGCCATAAATATATAATTTGGCTCTGGATTTGCTTCATCATCGTTGTTTCCGAAACCGTAATTGAACTTTACCTCTCCAGATTCTTCTAGCTGTCTATTTGCAATAATTCTTAAGTGATTCTTATTTGGCATAATGTTTTAATATAATTTTTTAACTAATTTCCACAATTTTAATTTTTACTTCACTAAATCATAGGAACTATAAACGAGAGAGTCTAATTTAGGTTCTTAGGTATATTTATGTGTTGTAATTCTGCCTTTTGGTTATTTTTGTTCCTAAGTTTTTATGGCTTTTAAAGTTTCCTTTTTCATAATAGCTAATAAGTAATTTATTTATATCGAAGGGAGTCTAAGAACCGACCTTCACAAACGTAATTTCACAAGCCTTACATATTCGTCTTTCTTGGATGTATTCATTGATATCATACCAACCACCCGTTTTTTGCCAAATATCTAGTCCTCTCCCTAAAATCACTTTCCACCCGTTATTCATTTCAATAGATCTGTCGTGAATAAAATCGTCAAACTCATAGGAAAATATAATGCCCATTGATTCCAACGAATAACGCATTTGTTCAAAAGCTTCCTTGGCATTTTCTATAAAATCTTCATTATTACTAGTTACTAAGTGAACTTTAACTTCTGTATCAGGATCTTTCTTTTCACTAATCAGTTTTGTGAGTTCCATAAAGTTGCGCAACTGATAGGGTAGCCTAATGTATGGGTCTGTGATATTAAAATCAGTGGCATTTAATAAATAAGCTCCAAATAAATTATCATAGGAAATACCAGACTGATTATCTCTAATTATTTTTTGTCCAGGTTCTAGTGATAAATTAATGTTTTCGGATTTCTGCGATTGATTGTTCTCAGCAACTTCCGTTTGCTGTATAGTAGGTTTTACTTCATTTTCAATCTCTTCTAATGTCAAGATAGAAAAATTTTCTCCTGTTGATTTACTAACGTAACTAAAATCTACTTCTTCGAAGGTTTCATCCATTTTACGAAGTTGATCTTTAACGCGCTTTCTGTTTTCAATAGCGAAATCTAAAATTTCTTTCGCATCAGCTTCATTGAAATCATTATCTGGGTAGATTATTTTAATTAGACCAGCGAATGTTTTAGCAATTGATGTTTTGTCTCGGGTAGTAATTGTGCTCGATAATTCAAAGTATTTTGTATAATCGTGCGTTCTATCTTCTTTCCTTAGGTTCTTTAATACTTCAGCAAGGTAATCAACAATAAAACCGTATTGCGAAGTAAACATTTCATTTCGTAGTTTCTGAACTTCCCACCCTGGAAGATATCCGTGCATACGGTCAAGGAAAGCTGTGTCATAATAATCTTTAGGCAAGGCCTCAAAAAGATCGCTATGTTTCATCATATATTTTACTGAATGGTCTGTGTTTCCAACAAATACCATTGAAGCAGAAGCACCATAGACTTGAGTTCCTCTTGAAAAGGATTTATTAGCCATATAATTTTTCATTATATCCACTAAGCCACGGTCTACACGCTTTGTTTTACCTGCAAATTCGTCATAAGCAACAACATCCCAATATCCAACTAACCCTATATCACCTGAACTATTATTTACAAATAGCTTCGCTTTTGATACTTCTCCACCAGAAATTAAAATACCGTGTGGCGACATTTCAGAATAGATGTGCGACTTTCCTGTTCCTTTTGGACCTAGTTCAATTAAGTTATAGTTGTTCTCTACAAATGGAACAAGTCTGGTTAGTTGCAGCAGTTTTGAACGAAATGTAAATTCTTCTGGATTAAGTCCAATTGATTGTAATAAAACATCCATCCATTCTTCCTTGTCAAAATGTTTCCGAGCACCTTTATATTCTTCAATATCTACATTGGAAACTTGAATTGGTTTTAAACTTTCAACCATCCAAGGTATATGATCTCTTTCTTCGGAAGGAACGTAAGCCAAGGTTAAAATGCACCAAACACCACTAGATAGTAATTTTTGATGTTCTCTTATAAGTGCATCTGAAATTGGAACGCGGTTTAAACCTAGATTTGCAAATGAAGCTTCATATCTATCTTGCCTGTCATTAAGCTGAACCGCCACTTTATCTATAATTCTATGAGAACCTTTTTCTCGAATTGTAGATTTTATTATTTGAGACTCGTCTCGATGCACAAAATGTTTGGCAATAATATTTTTAACAGTTTCTACTCCTTCATCAATGGTTGCTTCGTCATCTGTAGCGCAGTATTGACCTAATAAATATTCTAGGACATAGGTAGGAACAATTGCATTACCTTTTACTAATTTGGTTAAATCCTTACGAACTACCTTACCTGCAAAGTGCTCGTTTATTTTTACATTTAGTGCGTTCATAGGTTTTAAAATTCATCAAAGTCGTTAGTAAAAGAAATATTCAAGGTATAGTAATACTCTTTGTAAATTCTCCATTTGTTAGCGCGATCCATTGGTTCTTCTAATACCAGTTTTACACGTTGATTTTTATATTTACCGCTTGCCTGAGCAGTTAATTGGAATCTGTTCTTAACTTCTCGCTGACGTTGATTTTCTTCTTTAATATCGAAGGTGTAGATAAACTGATCACTTAACAACGTGCCATCCTCTGCTTGAATGGATGCTTTAATTTTTCTTTCCAACATAGTATCATCTACCTGCTCTGTTTGAATAAATGAAACCGCGAGCAAGTTTGTAGTTATCTTGTCGGTAGATTTTATAATATCTATTTCTACCTGAGCTGTAGTATCTTGACGCTTTTTATTCACTTTTACTACGGGTATTATAATTTCTTGTAACGATGCGCCACCGTGAATAAATTTAGATCCAGCACCTTTAACTCGTAATCTATTTACCGATTTTGGAATTAATGCATTACCGGTACTTTTTAGTCCGAGTTGCTCGTGCGTAAAAGACTTTACTGCATCATTCCCAGTTATGTCAGTTCCAAGTACAAACCTTCTATTATGCTTATCAACTACACCTTTTATATCAGCCGTTGTAAAATCGCTTTCTTCTAATGTTTCATATTGATATAAAAAACCGTGATCTGAAGTGATAATCATATTATTCCCATTCATATTAGAAATCTTCTTTAATAAGTCCATAAAGAAGTTTAGTTCGCTTTCTACCGCATCAAATACTTTGTCTTGCGAGGTTGTGTCATCACCAGTATCATCTATATTGTTATGGTAGATATAAATAACGTCATATTGCTTTACAAAGTCTCTGCCTGTTGTATTGGCACTAAACTTCATAAAATCTTCAGCTAAAATTGCTGTTGCTCGTGCTTCAGAATTTTCTGTTAGAATTTTTGAGCGAGATGCAATACCCATAGATGGCATCCCATCTACTAAAATTTGGTCTGTTCCTTCTTTTATTGATAGTTCTTTATGAGGCAACAAAGAAGCCATCCCTAATTGTGTATAGGATGGTAATGACGCTAACGCACCTTCAATTTCACTATCATATCTATTCTCTTGAGTTAATCTTTTATTTAACTCAACACCACACTCAAATCGTAATGCATCAGATATTATGACAAACACACGTTGCTTTTTTTCAACAAAAGGTTGGATGTGGTTTTTGAAAAATTGTCTTTGACTATAGTTTTTGGCTACTGGCCAGTTTTCTAAATCATCAATAATAGATTGCCATTTATCATTATAATGGAGCAACCAGTCATTGGTATATAATTTTTCTACTTTCTGGGCCAAACCAGCAAGTATGTTATCTTGATTGGATCTTCGGTAGTTTAGAATAAACTTTCTATATAGATAATCAATTTCATAAAGAGACGTCGTGTATTGCTCTAAACCGTTTTCAACAGACTTAAATTCTACTTGAAGTTTTTGAATCTGATATTGCAGTTGTGAAGCAAAAGATACACTTTCGTAAAATGCCACAAAATGCGGGTTATACCAAAACGTATGTTCCCTTTGTTTTACAATATTTTGTAAGGACTCATTTGAAATTTCATTTGTAATTAAACGCTGAACGAGATCGTGAATTATTTTCTTGTCTGTGAGTTTAAATAATTCATCGTTTACCGCTTTTTCTAAAGGCAACGTATTGAGAATACTTTCTATTTGCAGGTCGCTTGCTATTTGTAAAGAAATTTTATCAAACCCTTCTCGGTAGGTAATGGTATCTTTCCAAAGGGCTAATAAAAGTCTAGTTTCTTTAGAAAGTTTGGGGCTAGTGGTTGCATTAAAATTATCTGTAAATGCCTCTACAAGAAAATCATAGATCGATGGCGTTTTACTAGTGTATTTAAACTTGTTTAGAATTTGATTCCAGTAAAAATCTGATAGTTCATACCGTTCTAAATCTCTTTGCAGCTTTTCATTACCATTAGCAAAAGCTGTTCCGTGTGCGTGAATAAAGGTGTTAAGATTAACGTAATCAGTATTTAGGGTTACTGCCACCATTTTGTAGCGAATGTCTCTGTGAGAGTCGCCTTTACCTAACAATTCTTTTAATTTGTCAACGCGATCTTTTGACTTAAAAAATTGAATATGTTCCCCAACTAATTCCTTAAAACTAAACTCTAAACCTAAATCTTGAAGAATAATAGCTTCTTGATCGGTATGGAAAATATGATATGCCAGTTCTAAATCTAATAACCAATTTTCATTGGGTTTAGGTTTAGGGGTATTGCTATACAATAGAAATTTAATCTTAGTGGTATTCGATGTAATCTTATACTTTATTTCAAATTCATTGCCTTGTATATGGCATTTTTCAACACCCTTTAAATCTAGTGCGTCAAAGCTTTCTTTTAACTCATCGCGTTCATCATACCAAAAAATCACATCGTGATCTTGGAACTTTTTTTCTAGCGCTTCTTGTATTTTTATGCTCATAATTATTGTATGGTACTCGTATCTATCCAATCAAACTTTTTCACTTTATCCTTTGTCTTTTTATCGTTTAAACCTGAAACCGATTTAATGACACTTCCAAACTTGTTATAATTAACCAAAACACCATCATCTAAATCTATGGCGATACGCTCGGTTGCTATTTTAAATAACTCACGGTCGTATTCTTGTAATTCTATAAGTACTTTACTAATACGTGCTTGTTCTTTTTCTGCACTTACCTTTTCGCGGTCTGTACCTACGTTTTTAACGTGTTCTAATTGGGTGTCTTGTGCCTTTAATTTTTCTTGGTATTCTTTTAAATATCCATTAAGCATTGTATTTAATGTATCTGGGGTGTAACGATGCATATAAATTAATGCATTAAATGCACCAGAAGGCGAAGAGAACAACCAGTAAATAGGGCGTTTTTTATAACGCTTTACATGGTCCGTATAGAATGTTTTTAAGAAGTACTTACGTATATCGCCAACGCTGTCTTCTACAAAAGCAAGATTTTTATCAAAATTTTGCTTGCCAAAGGTGGCTTTTAAAAAGGCGTAGAAACGATTTACAATATCGTCTTCAAACCATTCATTGTCGAGTATTGGGATGACATTATCATCATCTGGTACAAACGTAAGATCTTCGAACGTTTTAAATTTAGAATTTGATACTTTTAAATTTTCTAAATACGTCTCCAGAGTTTCACCTTGATTAGCCAGTATTAAACCAGGTTTATCCAAACTATAACGTCCAAACATACAACCTACGGCATAGCTAATAAATTGCGCCATAATTTCACTTTCACGAAAAATTAAAACACCTTTTTTAATCGTGGTTTCTTCTTTAAGAATGGTTATATCTTTTAGAGGCACCTCTGGTGTTAACTCGTCTTGTAAACCATAAATGTCTATAAATTGACTGTTGAGTTCTTCTTCGTTTTTGTGCAACTCAAAGAACTTGTTTTGCCAATATTGGCAATAGCTGTCATAGGCTTCTTGAAGGTCCTGACCTTTTATGCGTATAAGTTCGTTTAGTTGAAAATTCCAGGAGGTTTCATTGCAACCCCATTCAAGATCACTGATGTTAATACAAGAGTTAATTTTTGATTCTATTAAGTTCTGAGATGACTTATCAATATATATTGGAAGTCTATGTAAATCCCCTATAGTAAAACTGATAGTTGGATTTAGTATTTCTCTATAGTATTTTGCAATTTTACTGTTAAGAACGCCTACAAGATATTTTTTGTCAGTAAAAATCATAGGAGCTTTATCTGCAAAAACTAAACCTAATTCTTGAAATCTGTATGATGTTACGCTACTTGTTACATTTCCCCAAGAAATACCTTCTTGAAAGTAAAGGGATTTGTCTCTTAACCTGTAATTAAGACCGTCATAAGAAGTAAAGTTTAAATCATCTTTTAAATAATTAAGTACGATTTTATAACGACCAGACCATTTTCTGAACCCTTCCTCTTTATTCATTGGTAAAAATCGAGTTTTCGTATAATCAATTTCGTCAAATTTCTTATGTCCAAAACCGATTGCTTTAAAAGATATCTCTTGCCAATATTTTAAAAAACAAGGATCTTTCCCAGTCATAACCCCAGATTTTGCCTCATCAATCGAACCCAAAGCTTCACTGGATTCAAAAATTTCAATTTCCCTTTCACCTATCCAATATGCAATGGGTTTACCTGGGATTCTCAAATAATCTGATTGATCTTTTTTATACCTCCAACTGCAGTCGTTTGTTTTAATTCCTTCCAAGGCTTTAGGTCCTTGCATTTTTGATCCTATAAAATCTGTTAGTCTGATATAATTACCCTGACTTATACTTGAACTAGATTTATGAAGAGTATAAGTGCAAATAGGGACCGTTGCTCCATCGAATCCCGAATATTCCAATTGAATTAGATTGTTGATTTGTGAATTATTTAGAATGAATTGTCTAAAATCCTCAAAACTTAATATAAACATCCACACGAATGGTGTCATAAAACCTACATAACCGTTCATTTTGCACAAGTTCAATCCTTGTTGAACAAAAGCAGTATATAAATCATATCGACCTTCAACGTAATTAGATTCTACATAATCTTGTAATGAAGATTCCATTCTAGATGATTTGATATATGGAGGGTTCGTAACCACTACTTCATATCGCTGTCCTAATAATTTGTACAATTTGAAAACTTCTCTTTGACGTTCTGCAAAAAGTGAGTTTTCTTCTATTTTGAAATTATCAACTTCCATTGGTGTAATTTCTATTAGAGATCCTATTGCTGTTGCATTTTTGAATTTATTATCAAATTCAAAATCTTGGTAAAACGAGATGTTGGGTTCTATATGGTCTTTAGCTACTGTACGTAAAAAACGACGCTGTTTTTGGCGGCCTTTCATTAATAAAACGAAAGATGCTATTTGTGCAGCTCTACGGTCTATATCTACTCCAAATAAATTTTTGGTAATGATTAAAGCCGGTATTTCAGAGGGATTGTAACCTTCTTCTTCATAGATTTTATAAAATACATCAAAGGCATACGACAAAATATGTCCTGAACCAACACAGGGCTCAAAGAATTTAATTTCCTCAATACTTTTAGATTCTCGTTTACTTAATTTACCTGTATAGGTTGGCTTAATGTAAAACTCTAACGTATCAATTACTTTAGAATCTGGACGAATTTCTGACCAAACTTGCCCTAAAGTATTGTCTACCATATACTGAACTATCCACTTAGGTGTAAATAATTGTGATGCTGGTGCTAATTCTTTTTTAGTGTATTTCTTTTTTGAGCTAATTAACTTCTCATTTAAAGCTGAAATATAAAACTGATACAACCAACCTAGGATTTCAACTTCTTCACAATCTTCAGGTTGCATTCCAACTCTTATATCCTCTATAATGGAAAAACTAGAAATTAAATCGTCCGGTAATAATAACTCTGCAAAATCATCTATCTTTTCAAATAGAAAAGGAAAAACGTTATTTAAATGATTACTAGCGCCCACTAATAAGGCTGCGTAGGCTTCATTCTGTGCATCTGCACTTGGTATTCTGCCATCTAATACATCATAAATACGCTGCTGATGTACAGGCAACTCCTCTGGTATGTTACCTTGTTTGGCTTCTTGTAAAATAGCGGGTAATGTACCATCCTTTATTGGGCTTACTATAGAAATGCCTAGCGGTTCATATCCATTAACATCCATAAAACGCAAGGCCACAAAACGGTTAAACCAGGTATAAGCTACGGTGTCTATTACCTCTGTTTTAGACGTTTTATTAATAGCTTCTTGTAGCTTTTTTAAATGGTCAGCTTTTTCACGTAAGGCAACACTATCGCTGGTTAATACCTTTTCTAGTTTAGCTCCTATTTGGTCTATGAGTTTTATACGTGCTTCTTGTGCAAAGCGTTTTAGTTGGTTGGTATTCATTTATTTTAAGTTGATCTTGATGTTTTCATTTATACGCTTTAAAAAAGCAGCTCTTAATACCTCTACATAATCGTTTACATCTTCTTCAGACACTAATTCATTCTTGTCATAATCGACGTGAATCTGCGATTGTCTTATATATTTTGCAACAGGTTCTGCAACTTTACCTTCTTCTTTTTTAGGCGCAGCCATATTGGCCATAAGGTTTAATGCGTCCGTATGAATTTGAGATAACTCTTGTTTAGATTGCCTGATATTTGCTATAAAGCGCTCATTTGATACCGCATTTTTTTTGTCACTTAAAACTTTTACTACCTTCAATTGCTGTTCTGTATCCAGAGTTTTAAAAGCAGGGCGCTTATTTATATCGGCTATATATTCTTCTGCTGTATCTATAAAACTGGTCTTTTCTTGTCTTATAAGTTCCAATACTTTTTTAGACAATTCATCTTTCGCCGCTTTTGCTAGTTGCACACCACTACCTTTGTAAGGTGTATTACTGGCTACTAGCGTTTTGAGCGTGTCTAATTCGTCACTTTGTATGTAATCAAAGTTTGCCGTATTCCCTTCTAATAAGGTTTTAACATCGTCATAAATATTACGTTGTTCCCCATTCATAAACCTTTGAATAGGCGAGAGCAAATCTTCTTTAGTATCTAATAGCGCATCTTCAAATTCAGATACACTTGTAATGAAATAACTGTACTCTTTTTTAGACCAGCGGTCTAGTTTTTCTGAGAATGGTTCTAGGCTTTTTAGAAAAGGATAAGATTGTTTGCGTGCCAATAATTGATCCACATCTATTCGCATTTGTGTCAATTTATCTTTAAAGGCAACTGCTACATCTTTTGCTTCGCGTAAAGGGCAACTTACATCAAAAGCATCTTTAAAAACTTCTTTTAGTTTTTTTACAGCAGTAGCGTCAAATGTAGCCTGTGGATCAAGAATGGTATTACCGTGAAAAGAGCTATTTAATAATGCGTTTAAAAAAGAATCATTTTCTAGCAAATTAGAATCCTGCTTTGCTTCAATTTTACCCCGTTTATAAAGCTTTGCGGTTATCGTCCAGATGGCATTTGGATACCAACCATATGGTTTTTTAATGAACGTGTTTTTTAAATCATTCAACGTTGTGCGGTCACTGCGTTTTTTCCGTTTTAAAATTTCACTTAAAATTTCACCTTCCGCCTCAGACATTGTGGTGTCATCATCTGTAAACAGAGCGTCTGGTGCAGTATGAACGGTATTTTTCACAGTATCCTCTGAAAAAGCAACTCCTTTTAACATTCGTAAATTAGGATAGACCACAGCTACTAATTTTTGGAAGGCATTAATAACTTTTGTCTTACCATCGTTAGATGCTGTCATTTCTAGCTTGCCACCATTTACGTACACTTTAGATTCCCCTAAAGCTTTGTTTGCCATAAGAATTAAATTCTTCTTGCGTGTCACGTTTTGCATTGACTTTTCTTGAAGAATACGAGCTACTTGAGGTCTGGTTCCAGAACCTCTATTTTGCATCTCATATTTGGCTGTTTTAATATACATTCTAACATCTCGCATAAAGGTTGCGTTAGATGCTAGTACGAGCTTCATTCCTGTACTTCCCATAGTTTGGGATTGTATGAAGGCTTCGTTCTCGTAATCTTGATAATTATCTGTTATGATTTCAATTTCCAGCTCTTTCTCTCGGCCAAAGAAACTACCATCAATTTTACTCGTAAAATCATAGTCCTGTTTGTTCTCCAGGTACTTGATTTTATTATCTCTTATGATTTCATCAAAGAGAATTTCTTTAAGTAGTTGTGTAATGGCCTGTTCATCAATATCTGTATTCTTTATTTCTTCTTCAACATCCTTTTCATCATCGGTTAAGAACTCAAAAATATCGCCGTTACGTTGCACATAACTTTGATTTTCCAGAATAGTTAATGCGGTATCAATCTTTGTTTCGTGTGCCTTAAGATCTACATTAATGTCATCTATCATCAACACCGAAATATTGCGTTTTGTAGTTTTGAAGTTTCCAAAGTATTTTACTAGAAACAACGCTTTAAGCACTTTAATTGCAAAACGGTCGTCCAATTGTTTTTCAGCAAGAATAATAGATTGTTGTATTTCACCACGTAGTTCGTTACGAATGCCTTCAAACATTAAGTCGAAACTTACCAATGCATTTCCATCCCGTTCTTGAATGGCTTGAATAACTTGTTGGAATACCCCAAGCATAGAACGTTCTCCTACCGAAGCGTGTTTTCCTTGAAAAGCATTATGGTTTGATAAGGCAATTCTACATTGTTGAAACAAATCGAATTGATACGGTACAAATGGAAATTTATTGGCGTAATCGGCATTATCTTTATAACCCTTAAACTGAACTCCAGCTTCTGAAAAAGAAAGTAAAGATTTTAAGTGAGGTCCATTCTTTTTATAAGCTTTGGTTAACTCTTCCTGTGCCTTATCATTTTTGTCTAACAGACGTTTCTCAATTACTTCATCCACATTAGCAGAGGTCAGTGGTACTTTTATCTTGAAACGTGCCTGAATGCGAGAAAAGTCATTTTGCTGACTTTTATTCATATCGCCTACCACAGTTTCCATATCTTCTTGAGAAGTCACTAAAATCCAAGAATTACCTTTTGTTTTTGTAGCTAACGTTTCTGCTATAGTCTGTAAATTAAGCATCAACTTTGTGTTGTCGCTAATGTATTGACCTACTTCATCTACAAAGAAATTTAATCGAAAACCTTTAGGCTTAGAATCGATATAGATTTTTACACGATTACAAAAATCTTCAATAGACTGCTTATTTCTATCTTCTAATTCATCAAGAATGTTCTCATATTTCTCAGGACTTTCATTAAAAACAGTCGCTAAAATATCTTTTACTTCTAAAACAAAGTATTCTAGTCGGTCAATTTCCCAAGTAACACCTTTTACTTTTTCATATTCCGCTTTAAAAGCGTCATACTTTCCTTTGCCATCTAGCCACATTTCAAATTCTGCAACGTGCGGTTGAAAACCGTAATAGCCTAAATGGTCATAAAAAACTTTATAGAAAACTGATAGAATCGCATTGGCATCTTCCTTACTAGTAATTTGTGCTTGTTGGTCTATATTGAATAATACAGATTCTGAAGGTATGCGTGTTGCGTTTAGGATATCACCTTTAAGCATTGCATCATTCTCTACTTTTTCTGCAAATAGTTCGCCAGACTTCCAGCCATCGTGTTCTTTGTTTTCGAGTACATAAGACAATATTTTTAATAAGTGGGATTTACCACTTCCGAAGAAACCAGAGATCCATACGCCATTTGCCCCAGCATAGTCGTTATAAGCTTGAAAGAAATCTCTAACTTTTTTCCCTATCTCATTGGTAACAACATACTCGGTTACTTCTGTAGAAATGTTATCGCGGTCGTCTGCTTTTATTACCGTTTCTATGGAACGGTCTATAGGTTTTTCAAAATATTTTTTAATCATAGTTTAGCTTCTATTTTGTCCATATTAAATGCGCGGTAATAATTATCATCTTTCAACAAACCAAAAAGGTTTAAAGTATGTCCGTTATAATCTCCAGGAAAGAAAGCTACGGTTGGTGCTTCCTTTGCAATATTTTGAAGGTTGTTAAGTACATTATGAGAACGTATAAACGGAAATACTAAGCCTATTCCTGTTAGGAAATACACCTTTGCATTATTAGATTCTATTTTTTGTTTTATTAGTGGCATCAATACTTGATGCATATTTAGAGAAGATTGTAAAGCGCTTAAAAACTTATCTTTTGATTTAGATTTTTCAACTTTAAACATTCGCTCCATTCCACCTTTAGCTTCCAAAATCTCACAAGCAAGATCGTACAAGTTTAATTCTAAAATAGGCACCCCTTGATTTTCTAATTTCTTTTTTAATAAACGTATTTCTTCTCTACAAGCAATTTCTTCTTCAGCTTTATAGGATGATATGAAAAATGGAATTTCACCACCTAAAGATTCTTTGTTTAGAAAATTTGATGATGAAATGACATTAAATAAATGTTCGAATTTATGTGTAAGATTGCTCATACTTATGTTTTCAGATTTTCAATATCAAAATCACTTAACAAGAAAATTTTGAATAGTTCAGTATTGTCGTCGAGAATCGCTTTCCTTGTTTCAGGTTCTAGAATTTGTGCATTTATCATTTTCGCTTTAACGCTATTTATCAAGCCTGCTTGCTCCAATATTTTAAAAGTGACTTGCTTTACTTTCTTTTGAGTGATTTCTGTTAGTGCGTCCATTTCAGGATGATATTCTGCCTTACGACGAAAGAATGAAATATAATCTCCTTCGGTTAATTCATAGTCATACACGAGATATTTTTCCCTGATTACTTCCACAATAAAATCACGTATGAATTCGAAATATTTACAGACAGCAAGAAATGCTATTTCATTTTGAACTTTGAAACTCGCATTGAGTAAGTGTCTTTTTTGAGTGTCAGTGAGCACTTCAAGCCATTTACTCATTTCATTATAATAACGCTTCCCTGTAGTTTTTTTTCCGTTTCCTAAAACAGCATCTATATCTTCAACCGGATTTTCTAATTGATGCTTTGCAACGATTACTAATTCTCTTGTACGCAGAGAAGCAGCCGTAAATGAAAAATTATATTTTTTTTCTGCAACCATTAATTCGTTAATTCTTTTAAAGGGATGTCAAGTAGTTCACTGATTTTCTGATAGTTTTTTAAGCTTGGCTGACTTTTTCCTTTCACCCAATTACTAACAGAAACCTCGCTAACACCTATTTTGTTAGCAAGCCATTTTTGCTTGACACCTTTCGATTTAAGAAGTTCCTTAAGCATATTCAGTTTAATAAAAATTAAAGTTTTACTTCATTGTAAATATAGGAAAAATGTTGAATTAATTTGAAAACAAACCCCACAAATATTTCAGCTTTAGACATACTGAATTGACACACTTGGCTTAGTAGCTAATGCGAGCTGATTAACGGGTTTAATTAGTGAATATTTTTAAGAAGAAGATACTTAATAAAACATAGAAATAACTTAAACGATTTTTGAGAAAACTATAAATAAGTCTAGGTTAGATTCTATTGTTAGAAGCTGATAATTAATTCAATAAATAGATGTAAGGATTTAAAAAGGCCCTTTTTCTCTAATCCCTTTATTAGTTACTTTCCATTGACCGTTTTCTTTAACTAGTTTAAAGAAGCCTGTTTTTCCGTCAAAAGACGTTTTATATCGTACCCAAGCAATTTCGCCATCAATAGCTTCCTCTAAGATTTCTACTTCAATTTCTTTATCGGAATCTGGTATCATATTTTGAACAGTAACCAAACTGCTATATCCTTCCGGTGTTGTATGCTTCTTAAGAACTGATTCATCTTTAGAGAAAAAGCTTTCAGCAACAATTTTTGCGGTTTCTGAAGGGGACGTATTCTTATTTCCTGAACAGGAAATGAAGAGAAGTAGGAGTGAGCAAATGACTAAATTTTTCATAATATTTTTAATTTGGGTTATTGATATATCTATGTGATATTTTTAGTTCAATATTTCTTTCTCCATCTTTTTCATTCAATTCAAAAATTGCCCTACGGTCATTAGATAATGAGAATTTGGGCAGCACATAAACGAATCGTATCATCTTACCCTCAGCAATTTTTGATGGTAGATGGTGTTTGTAAATTGGTTCTTGATACAAACTCTGTAAGGATTTCTTTTTCCCTTTTTGTCGAGTCTCGATTGAAAGGTTCAAGAAATTCAAATCGTAATCCAACGTAGAATTATTCTCAATCTGGATAACGAAGTAGAGTTCTTCTTTATCAAAAACAATATTCTCAACACTCAAAACAATGCCTTCGTTTCGCTTCTTAATTCGACCTATACGCTGGTTTCTGTTAAGAAGATAAGAGCAGAATTTGTGATAATAATACGTTCTGTTGTCTACACTATCTTTAACAGTTGCAGTCTGAATAGAATCACTTACTAATGGCTTTTCATTCCCAATACTATTTGATAAAGAAATGAAGTAATTGAGCTTAGACAGTTGCTTTTTATACCTCACAATATACGAAAAAATTGATCCATTTCTGTTGACTACCAGTAGATTACTTTCTTTTCCAGGCTTTGCCTGAAGTAATCCAAAGTATTGTTCTTTCTCACGATTGTAAGTAAAAACAAAATTATCCGAACCAGTTATACCCTGACGTATAGGTTCTGGGAAAAATAGCGCAACATTTTTAGTGTCGTTTGCGTAAATAGTGTCGAGGACTGTGTTTGTTTGCGTTGTAGCTTGTGCCCAGCACAATCGAGGTGCGATAGCGGACATAATTATAAGAGCTGAAATAATGATATGCTTTTTCATAAGAGTGCGTTTTTAAATGCCCATTATGGGCTCATAATTTTGGTTTTAGAATTAATCTGTAATTATTTAGTACGGTTACTTTTATGTTTCGATTGTTACGCCTAAACACCTTTGTAATTCCGCCTACTTGTGGAACGGTAGGAATATTGATGTCGCTAACAATATCGTCTATAACTTCGGTAGTAACTTCTGCCCGAAAGTTGTTTTGTACATAGATGCCCTCACTACCATCCGATAAATCGAAGGCTTTGAGTTTGGTGGGATGATGCTTTATGTTTTCAATTTCAATTAAAGCTCGATTGGGCTGAAAACTTATAAATCCAAAAACTGGTGTGTTCTTTGGCATTAATTTGTTATTGATTGTTGCAGCTTTGGTAAGGCGCATTCGCAATCTGGTATTTGCTTTCACAATTTGGTCGCCATCGACAACCACATAAATGGTTTCATCTGTATTGCCAATAATCGAAACTTCGTTTGGTTTCGGCGAAGCAGCAAAGAACAGTTGATGTTCCAGGCCCAATTCTTTAGCTTCTATTTTTTGTTCCCTTTTGATATCGGCTGAATCTATTTGCTGTGCAGTATTTTGAGTAATTTTCTTTTGCCCAAAGCTCTGATATCGCTTTTCGGAATATTGAATTTTGCCTGATTCGTAAATACTATCTACAATACGTTTCTTTTCCTGTTCTGGTAGATCAGGATTGTAAAGACCTGTTGAATCTAAAAACTTTTCATCGTAGATGCTAGGTGCATTATTTTCACGCACTTCTTTTAAATCATTGATAGCATCTAGTTTAGAATTATACTCTTTTTGGTTTTCATCTAAATCTGGCACTAAAGTCTGTTCAAGATTTTCATTTTCACTTTCATCAGCGCCCATAACCATCATAGAATAGGAAATAAGGAATATTAAAATGACGGCCAACACCGCTGCAAATACTATTTTATTCTTTTCTATTTTCATCTGTTTATATTTATTTGTTGTTATTTGTCAGATGTAATTCGCCATTTAACATTGAAAATAGTTTTCAAAATTGATGTGGCTCATTTCATAATCGTGGTTTTTTTAATTGCCGATTATCGGCTCAATTTTCATCGTTTAATTTTTTTAAGGTGTTCTCGAAATAGTTTGTAATCAATAGTCCGTGAGGATTGTTAGGGAAGTTTCGGTCAACGATAATTAGGTTTCCAGTGGAAACCAGTTCGTAGGTATCGATTATAGAACCTCGATTGATTTCAAAAACCGTTACCGTTCGGAATATAAAATTCCCATTTTGTTCCTCGATTTGAGAATCGATACTTAATACTTTTTGAACCAATGAATATTGCAATAGCCTGTTATATACACCATCGGCTTTTTTTTGGCGATATAAATTGTCTACAGAACTGTTACCCAACCAAAGTGCTTTTTTTAAATTACGCTCATAATTACTCGCATCAATGTTATAGAAGTACTTGTGAAATAGATCTAAATGTGATAAAGCTTCTACTTGAAAATTTTCTTTTTGGGTAACGAGTTTCAAAGGAATAATACTACCATCGGTATTAATTGCAAAAGCACTATTTAGCGCTCTTTTATTGGTAGTAAATGTCATCCAAATAGAAAATGTGCTAGATAGCAATCCACAGACAACGACTACCAAAACGATAAACCGATTTAATTTTAGGACTTTATAAATATTCTTATATGGTGTTTTCATTCAATAAGGAGTTAACTGGTAAACAATCTAAGTGTGAAGGATGTGGCACGTTTGTACAACTTGAATTTTAGGAAGACGATAAAACCTACCGTGCCGAGTTGAACAACAGGTGCGAAAAATCCACTTCCAACATCAGTACCGAATAAATTCGTCCAAAAGTTAGTGTTCATTTCCGTGTAGAGCGCATTGATAAATACGTTTACTAGAAAGAAAGCAGGCACCAACATATAGACCGCAGCGTACAATTTAAAAAACGTGTAGGCAAGCGAACGAAACTTTTCAAATACTGCAAGGCTAATGACCAATGGAAAAAACGCTTGCATTATTCCTAAAAGGAAGAAGCGCTCTGCCAAGAATAGCGGATAGATAAACAAATCCAAAATCCAAAGAAAAAGACTTATGATAAATGCAAATATCTTGAAACCGTAGAGTGGTGTTACTAAAGCTTCATATAAGAGCGTCATAGCTGCTTGCGCAACCTCGATGATACTAACGTCTTCTTCTATGGGAATGTCTTGCATTTGCAAAGGAAGCAAAGCAGGTGCTGTGCCTCGATATTGTCCTTCAATGGCCACTAAAATACCATCAAAAAACCCTAACACCTGCGTTGAGAAAATTACTAATATGACGATGGCAAAATTCTTCATCAAATCCCCTGGACTTAATCCCCAGGTGTAACCATCTTTATCCGCTACACCTTCATTATATTTTTTAAGAATATTGATTAAAAAGAACAGAACAGCAAGCGTTTTCATTCCGGCAATGGTGTATTGCGAAAAGTTGCTGCTCTGTATGGTCTGGAAAACCGCATCTATGTATTCCAGTCCAATCCCTAAAAGTATGGTTGCGGTCATTTTTAGTATTCTGTTTCTCGATTATTGACTTTGTCTTGCATTTTTCTGAAGGAAATAATATTCTTATAGCGTTTGGTTTTTGTAATGATGTTAGACACCATTTGCTTGGATTCCATTTCTTTCTGCTTTAGGATTTCAGCGCGTTCGGCATCGCTCATTTTTAGGTAATCGCTGGATAGAATTTCATCAATAAAATCTACCGTTTCTAATGAGTTTTGAACTATGGCATCGAAGGATTCTACAACTCTACTAACTTCATCGGGTTTAATGTATGGAGAGTTTAGTATGTCTTGTAAATCATTTTGCATTACATTTATAAGGTGCTGATTGTTGTCTGCAATTTCTTGGACAGCATTAAGTTGTTGAACCACGCTCGATACTTGCTCGATGGCTTCTTTAGCATCTTTTAAGAATTTTACAGACTTAATCATTTGAGCCGTCTGTTTACCTGATTCCAAAAGTTGTTTTACCAAACTGATAAAATTGGTGTTGTCATAAGTGGGCATTCCTTGGGCTTTAATATTTAAGCTAAACAGCAATGCGATTGCTAGTACTAAGATTTTTGTTTTACTTATTGGTGAAAATTTGTTTTGGTATTCGTGAATCTTCGATTTCATAATATTATGTTTTAGATGTGAATTGAATTATTGCTTTTTCCATATCGTTATGCTCATTGTAGAGCTTCATTATTTCTTCATTTTCCTGTCCATCGGTCAAGTAAGCTGCGTACACTTCTTTCGGAACTTCAAGACGAAAAATGTTACTTTCCTTTCCTATTTTGATAAACATTTCGGTGTACTTCTGTGGTCCAGAAAGGTTGTTTTTGATAGACTTTAATTGATTAAGGTCGTGGCTGGATAGATTGAGACGTTTAACTAATTCGTCATAGCCTTTTTCATTGTTTAGGCTGTAGATGATTTGTGTGTTTTCCAGTATGCTTGCTGATGTGGAATTATTGGGTAGCTGATTAATAGATTGCAGAATAATACCAATAGCACCATTTTGTTTACGAATAGCTTGGTAGTAGAATTCTACACTTTCCAGTACGTTGTCAAACTTTAACTGCTTGGCAAACTCATCAAATAGGATGATACCTTTTTCAGCACGGTTTTTCCAAATAGTTCTTTGGATAGCCGATTTTATGAGTTTTAACATTACAGATAAGATTTCCTTATTGTCTTTGACTTCATCCAGTTCAAAAACAATTAATCGTTTGTCCTCTATTTTATAGGTTTGGTCTTCGCTGACTTCAAATAGGAAACTGTATAGACCATCGCCGACATATTCTGACATTACGTGCAAAAAGCTTGTGACGTTGAAGTAGTCGGGATGGATTTTTAAGTCGTCAAGAAGTTTTTCTTGATGCCTTTCTATAAAGCTGTAAAATCCATCCAATGAGTGATTTTCTAGTGTACTATCGTAATAATGTTTCAGTATTTTTTTGATAGAAACCGATTGTGCCTTGGTCACTTTTAAATCTGAAGCGAACAGCTCAAACAAGAAGACAGACAAATCTTCCAACCGTTCAGGCGTCAAATCTTTTACATCGCTGATGTAAAAAGGGTTGATGCCTAAGTTCTTTCCGCTTTCATATCTAAGTACGGTATATTTCTCAGGGTATAGTTTTGCGAATTTGGTATATGAACCACCCAAATCGATGATTACCAAACGGACACCACTTTCAAAATATTGGCGTAAAATATTATTTGCCAAAAAGGATTTTCCTTCGCCTGTTGGCGCAAAAATCGCAAAGTTTCGTGCTTTTATACGTTTCTTCCGTTCGTCCCAAACATCTTTTAGAACAGGTACATTATGTTCTCTATCGTTAAAGATGATTCCTGTGACATCCGAATTGTAATTGGTGTTATTAATGAACAGACATAAAGCGTGTTTCAAATCCGTTACATATAAGTCGTTATTTGAAAAATTAGAAGAAAAACAGCAGTAACTATTAAGGATGTAGTTCTTCCGCTCTTCGCCTCTTGGATAGTATGGGATGATGTCCAGTTCTTTAAACTCAGTTTTAATTTTTGAACCGATTCGACTTAAATTTTCAGGGTTCTTATCCCAATACACAATGTTTAGATGACCACGGATTATTCGTGCATTATCATCGGCATTAATCTGCTCGAGAATGTGTTGAATTTTGCCTAGTACCACTTTGTTCTGAGAGCCGAAATTGGAACTTTTGTTCAGTTCTTCAACTTTCTTATCAAGCAGCTTGCGCCACTTCTGTTTGTCATCCAAATACAAAATTTGATTGACTATGTGATTCTCATTAAGCGTAAGCCCTAAACCATCAATAAACCCTTGATGAAACACAAAATCGTCAGAAGTGAATTTCTCATTGGTCTTGCTACTCTGTACACTTTCGCCAAAGCACAGTTCGCTATTGATGGCAAGGGCATCAAAATGGTTTTCGCCAATATTGACGCTTTTTTTATCTAATAAGATGTCGGTGTCAAAACCATCATTAAAGCCATTAAAATAACCGTTGGTTAAGTGCTGTATCTCTTTCGATTTAAGCGAAACAAACTTCATCTTTCGGCTATTATTTATAAAGGAAATAGAATCGCTAACTGAACCGATGAAGCTCTTAACATTGTCATCTAATTGTTGGATAATCCCTTTTGAAACTTTACGGAATGGGTTAACATACTTTGAATTGTTTAAAGCCTTGTTCTTAGTGAGCGTGAAGAACAAAAAGCAACGATGTTCCATATAGTCACGCCCTTTGAAGTGGTCGTGGGTGGCTTTTTCTAAAAAGGTTGTATTTGGAAGCTTTTCTGAAGTGTATGTTTTCTTTAGGTAGACATCTTGCTTTTGTACAACTGTACCTATGGGCAATGATTTTAATGCTTGAAACCAAGCACCGTGTATGTCCTCAAAATCTTTTTCTGATAGAGAATAAATTTCAGGTAGCGTTCCTTCATAACACAAGACCACATTGCCATTATTGGCAAATATGATATTGTCTTGAATATCTGTAATTGGGTAATATGCTGAAAGATTAATCTTGTTCATAATCGAAGCCAGAATTTCTTTTGTTACTTATTATTTTAGGGAAGGCTTTAGCTGTTTGAAAAAGTTGTGGATTATTAGCCATCCTTGTAAGAGCGATGTATAAGGCTGCATTAAAAACCATAACACCTATTATCATTAAGAAGCTGAATGAAAAAATGATGATTAATAACGAAGCAAGTATCGCAACCATCATCAATGCAAACAGGGAAATAGGCAGTCCAAAAATGACTGCCCGTTTCCGTATGTTTTTATAGACCTCGAAGCGTTTCATTTAGACTACGATTCCTATTAGGTATGTGAAGATGCCGACTACTGCGCCAGCAATTAAAACGAATACAAGAACTCTGGTAATACCTTTTTTAAGGTCTGCGTTTTCGCCAAAAAAGTGACCTGCATTAAAGAGGAAACCTACTAGGAAAATGACACCAAGTAGAATTGGAAAAATAGTACGGATGGTATCGCCGACATCATTAACTGAATCTTCAATTCCCCCTATTTGAGCAAAAAGTGAAGTTGAGAGCAACAATAAAAAAGTTGCCAAATAGATTGATTTTTTCATAATAAAAATGTTTAGATTTTTTATTCATTTTCTCTTTCTTAAATTTACATATATTTGCATATAAATAACTGAAAATCAAATATTTGTGAATAAAATATTATTTGAAATCAATTATATTTATTTGCTATTGTTTGGCGTCAAATGCTATGAATTTTTGAAAGGAAGTTGTTGATTACCTGAAAATTGAAAATGAAAAAAGTGCTTAAAAGTGTCAGTTTTGTCTTTTTGCTTCTAAAAATGTGTATCGTTTTTGGACAAGAAATGAGTGCTCAAAAACGAATAATTATAGACGTTGGACACGGTGGAAAAGATGCTGGTGCAATTGGTATAAATAAAATCCAAGAAAAGGACATTGTAATGAATATAGCGAATGCCATTTTGAAACTGAATAATGAACTAGATAACCCATTAGATATTTATTTATCCAGGTATAAGGACACACTTATTTCATTATCGGATAGAGCCAAACTTGCTCAGCTTCTAAAAGCTGATTTGTTTGTGTCTTTGCATTGCAATCATTCGGACAATCCGGATGCTAAAGGAATTGAAGTTTATGCTCCAAAGAAACACGGGGAATACTCTAAGGAATCTGTTTTTGTAGGCTATCAAATTGAAAAAATGCTCTGTATAGCGATAGGATATGAAAGTAGGGGTGTGAAGTTTGCAAACTTTCAAGTGCTTCGAGAAACAGTTGGTTTTTGTCCTTCCGTGCTTTTGGAATTGGGGTTTTTGAGTAATACCGATGAAAGTCGTTATTATAAAAACCAAATATCTTACCAGATACTAGCTTTAGCGTTATTAGAAAGTTTAATTAAAAATTAGAATTATGAAAGAGCTTGGAACAGAAATTATCAAGATAATTAAGCTTGTAATCATTGAAGTTTACAAACATTTTTTACCGAAAAAGAAACTATAGAACGTCCTTAATCATTTTTACTATATCGAAAGATTCTTCTTCAATCCACTCTTCTTTATCAATAAGGGTTTTAATTAGCTCAAGTTCCTTTATGGTAAAAGTTTCCAGCACTAGTCCAGACAAAGTCTTTGTCAAATCCCAATGACTTTTGTGGTACGGTATATAAGTACTGATTCTTTTATGCGGTTCATTTGGAAACAATAAATGGATTTTTTTTTTGCGTTTTTCTAACTTAGCTTTTATTCTCGAAAAAATCTGTAAACCTGCTAAATCCCAATCACAAGAATAGTAGATAGGTTTAGAAAGGTCAGATTCATCTATGTCATCAATAATAGCAATATTATTTCCACCTACATACCATAATTTAGTTTGTGTTTCTTTGGCAATCCAAGGTTGTTTTAGATAGGACTTATTCTCACACATTACAACAGCGAGTGGGTTTTTATTATCTATGACCAAACGCCAATGATTCTCTTTTTTATCTAGAGAAAACCTCTCTATATCTAATATCTTAAATACTGCATCTTTAACACTTTTCCGATGCTTGAGGTGTTTAGAAATGTCAAAAAATTCATTTGAGAAATCTTCTATCGTAGTTGGGTTGCTTCTTAATTCTTCCTTATTCTCAGCGATGAACATTAACGATTTTATTTCTTCAATTGTGAATGCTTTATTAGCAGTCGGTTTTATGTCGTTTTCAGTAAGAAACTTTTTAGCTTCGTTAAAAGTCCTTTTAAATTCTTTTTCGTAAAAGGCTTCAAATCTATCTGTTGTGACTATAACTTTAGTGTTATCTGGCTTTAAATCTAGAATTCCTTCATCATAAATAAGATGCTTAATATACGGATGGTTCTGAATGATTGCTCTTGATTTCTTCAAACGGTATATGTCATCGAGAGCTTTTAATTCTTTCCAGGTTACGTTTTTATTCATCGTCAGAAAGTGATTTTATATATTCTTCTATATCCTCGGTCACATCATCAGAAAATATACCTAGAGGCGGAACAAAGCTGTCAACATTGGCTAAGTTATTTTCATTCATAATATAAATATACTGTCCATCATCTGTGATTTCGCCAGCAGTCTCAATAGCCATTGTAATTATCTGATACTCTTCTTTTTTTGCCAGTTCGTGAAGCATATCGTAATTGCTACCCAAGCCTTCGGCTTCATCAATAGGCATAATTTTTAAGCCTTTTTTGTCCTTTTCCTCTATTAGTGATAATCTAGCCAAACACAGTAATGCATTGGCTGCGTATGTTTGCCCATTACTGCCAGAGTTGACATCTTCATTTTCAAGTTTTAGTTCAAATACTAAATCGAAATAAGAGGTTGGGTTCATTAAATCCTCAGGTAAAACTTTGGTGCTACCACCAAGCTTCTGAAACGCCCTAATCATCATTCTATTAATGTCAATTTCATCGCGAAGGTCGCTAAAAAGCCCAGTATAATTCATCTGAGTCTGTAGTTGCTTTCTAAAAGTACTCAGCCAATTTTCGGGATAATGGATGGATTTTTTAAAAGTAAGCGATGCTTTATTACCACCTGTAATTTCCTTATTGTCCTTCTTTAAATACTCGTTTATATCGTTAATTTTTGTTAGATGCTTTCGATAAACATTGTAAACATCATTAAAAACACTTCCTATGATATCTACTTTTCTTGAGCCAATTTCCTGAATATCTTGCGTGAGCTTGCTTAGTCTATCAACGATATCATTTGAAATTAAATCTTCATCTACTTTTGAAGAAGGGAATACGGTTGGAAGAAGGTAGTTGGCTAATTGACCAATAGTAGCAGTTTCATCATACGGAAGGTCTTTGGTAATCAGTTTCAGATATTCAATATACGCCTGCTGTGCTGTATTGGCTTTGTTTTGAGTTGAATTGTAACCGCCATCGTCAGGGTTTGCTGTTTCCTTAGCCTTACCATTAAATTCTATTGAGTTTTTGAACAGCTGCTCATTTAATAACTCAGTTTGCTCTATTTCTGCTTGAGCTAAAGAGATTAGTTTATCTGTATCTATAATGTCTTTTTCGAGGTCTTTTAACTTTCCTGAAAGCTCAAACTTTAACTCAGTAAGTTTTTGTTGCGTAATGATTTCTTTAGTAAAAGTCTTAAGAAATAATTTTTCATCAAAAATTTTTTCTTTTAAGGATTCTTCTTGCTCTTCTAGATATTCATTATTAGAAGCAATTTTTTCCTTAATTAGCTGAGCATCTACTGAAATTTCGTTTTCAAATAGATTTGTTTTTAATTTTTCAATCGTTTTTTGATAGCCTTCCAGTAAACTTTTTCTAATGGTAAATTCTTCAAATTCTTTTTGTAAAGAATTGTACTGCTTTAAGATAGTGTTCTTGTTTTTAAATGTTTTCAAATGAAGATTAAAGGACTCTTCAGAAAGGTCAATTAAACTATTATCAATTTTAAAGTTCAATAACTCGTCTTTTCTTTTGAAGAGCTCAATGTGCTTTTCAAGATTAGAGAATTTAAACAACGCATTCTTTAGGACTTCTTCATTTTGTTTTTCACCAATATATTGAGTTAATTTTTCTTCAATACCTTCCTTAAATTTTGATAACGAATCTTTTACAGATTCAGGATTTTCAACATTAAGAGCTCTATCTTCTGAATACGATATGTATTCATAAACACCATCTAAATTTAGCCAAAACCCTTTTTTGCTTTTTCCCTTGATATTGGCGTTTAAATCTTGAAATAGTAACTCTGGAAAGGGAACATACCGTTTAGAGTTAACTTCCGATGGTTTAATCTTTCCATATTTCTGAAAATATTTCAAGATACTTTCTTCTGCGTGTGAAAGCGGAAATTCTAAATTATCTAATGCCCAATTTACCAGAGATTCTTGGTCATTTGAATCTGAAAATTTGGATAGTGATTTTAGCTCTGCTATTTTCTTATCTAAATCTTCAATTTTTTTAAAGTACACTTCATTCTCTTTTTGGTAATCGCTTAACCAATTTGACTTTTTAAAAACATCTAAAATATTACTATCAGAGAGGTGTTTTGTAAAATCTTGTAATGCTAATTTATTTACATTTTCAGAACGTTCAGACGTAAACCACTCTCTTACTTTTTCTATATCATTATTATTAGTATCAAACCATTTTTGAGTTACCTCAATCTGTAGCTTGGATTGGCTAATTTCATAAAACCGTCTTTCTACATCATTGTTGTCCTTGTCTTTTTTTGAGAGATTTAGAACTTTTTCTTTAGTACTTAAAAGCTCTTTTAGGTCAATTATTTGAATTCTTAGTATTTCCTTCTGAACAAAATCCTGTTCAACTTTTTTCTGATATAGTTTGGTATTTATTTCGCCTTTTTTATTTATTGTATTTTCACGAATACCGTTCCAATAATTGAACTTTTTGGTTAGATAAGTTGTGTATATCGCTTTGTATTCCTTTTGCTTCTCTAGTGCAGTTTTCAGCAAAACTTGTTTGTCATTTATCTGCTTAATTTCATCTGTATATCTTATGTGTTCGTGAAAATCGTTACTTATATTGTTGACTTCCTCGTTATATTTATCCATTATGGCATTTTGCTCATCATCACCAAAAAGGAACTTTTTTAAATTTTCAGATTCTGTTTTAAAACCTTTTCCTCTGCTAAAAGACCTTAAAATATTTGCATACGTTTTAAGTGTTTCACTTTTAGTTAAGTCTAGGGATACGATACTACTATCAAATAAAATTTGGTGGTAGTTTTTTCGTCTAAAGGATTTCATCCTAGCAAATTCAATTTTATCACAAAGATTGTTTAACGTATCAACTTTATTATTTATAATCAAGTCTTTATTTAAAACAGGCTTATTCAATGGGGTTAACTCATTCCAATCATATCCATTTTGAATAATGAACATTTCAGCAGCATTACTCGTGCCTTCAATATAAGCGCCAACAACAATATAGTTTTTAGGTTTAATTTCAATATTTAGAAAAATATAACCTCTAGTAGATGATTTTCCCTTTTGGGAAATAAGCATTCCTTTTACATCTCTTTGTCTATTACCTTGCGTTGCAGACTTAAATTCATTTGAACCTACAAGAATCAATTGAATCATATCTGCTATCATACTTTTTCCGCTTCCGCTTTCACCACTAAAATCCGTTCTGTAAGGATGAAAAAGATAGTCAGCATTAAAATGCTGTTTAATGCCTATCGTAGAAAGGCTGTATATTCGAGGGTAGTTATTCTGCATCTTTTACTTCCTTAATTAAATCATCAATGGTTTCAATCTGTGGTTGGTAGATAATACGCAAACGCTCAAAGGAAGGCATAACCTTAAATTTGTTTTTATCATCTTCTTTATCCCACATTAACCAGCCTAAGTCCCCAAATTTCTCAAATGATTTGGCAATTACACTCTCAAATTTTTTGTCACCTAAATCTGTACTCTTGTCGGAAGAATTGTCATTTATTAACTTTCTTAATGCATTCTTCTGTTCCTCATATTCTTCATAGAGTAGCGAAGTAAATTCAGTAACAGTATCTAGTTCAATGTTTCCATCTAACTTGTACATCTTTAAAAAGAGCATCCCAATAATTATATATTCGCTTCTTAAGTAATCTCTGTTGTCAGAGGGAACATTGCTTGTGCCATCATCATTTAAGTTGAGATAATAGTAACTGTTAAAATCACTACCTTCCTTTACTAGATTCAAATTGTAAAAATCTTCATAGTAGTTTTTTAGCGATTCATAATTGTCTGTATCACTTAAAAATCTATAGAGATTTACGTTTTTAGGATATTCTCTTTGAATATGTATGCCATTTCTGAGTGTGTAATCTATCTTGGCAAAAATGCTTTTTGCCCTTTTATTGTATAGAAAACTGTATGGTTCTATTTTCTCTGTAGGGTCATCTGCCATATTGATATGCCTTTTTTTGTGCTGTCGAACGTTGATTCTTTTTTAATTTCTACTTTATACTTATTCCTATAAGTTGTATTTTTTCTTATAATGTTATGTGCTGTTTTTACTGCTATAGTAATTCGGTCTTCTTTAAGAATTTTAAAGAAGAATGGTGTAAAGTCCAACATCCCGTTTTCTTCCAATTCTTCAAATGCTAGTTTAGTCCAGTATCCAATTTTTTCTTTATCTCTTTTCCATTTTAATGTCTTTTCTAGTAACTCTTTTCTTTTAACAGTATCCACAGTTCTCTTGGTAACCGTAATAGGTAGTTTTGGACTTATATTTCTATTGGGTATTACGTTGAGTTTAAGATTGTGAACAGCGGATGTTATAGCTAATCTGGGTAAATTATCTGGAAGTTGTATTCGCTTAGAGCTACCTTCTCTTATTACGGTAGATTTTTCAAGCAAATGGTCAATGAACCTTTTGGTTTTTCTGTCAAAATTCTTTTGATTAAAGTCGTAGATGAACTCTCTAATTCTAGGTTTTATCTTTTCAATTCTTTTACTAACCTGCTCTAACTGGCTTCTAGAGTTATTGTGAAAATTCTGAACTCGTTGTATGTCTAAAGTGTTAATTTGCTCATTGTTGTTTTCTAGAAGACCTATTAATAAGTCGTCTATGTCATATGATATCTGAAATGCATTTCTAAGCTCAGATGCTTGTTCTTTAATAATTTCTAGACGAATTTCAATTTCTTTTAAAGAAGAAAGTATGTTTTGGTCTTTAGATTTTATTCCTGTTTTAAAATCCTTTACAGACTCGTTGACCTGCTGGTCTAAAATTTCTATTTGTGTTGTTAGCTCAGGAAGTCTTAATTCAAAATGGTCTTCAATCCATTCATTGAAATTCTTGTTTTCATTTATGTTTTCGGTAAGGCTTTTGTATAGTTCAGCAAAGAATCTCTTAATCTTTGCTGGATTGTATTTCTCAATCAATCGTTTCTCGATGTTCTGGCAGAGCTCTAGTCCATACTTCTTGAATTGATAGGTTCTTTTTGAAGTATTACGCCATAAAAATGACTCTTGAAATCTTAGAATGATAGCATTGTTTCTATTGTACTCTGTTCGAGAACTATCATTACCTTGGTCTTTGAAAACCTTGGTTATAGCGGCAATGATGTTCTCTTCGGTAAAATCGTTATCTTTATATTTAGCATAAAGTGATAGAAGAATTAATCCGTCATTTCTCTCAGGAATTAATTTATCATACTGGTCTTTTGCTTCTCTGTAGAGGTTAAAACTATCCACAATTACGATTATCTCTATTTAAAAATTATATTTTTTCTTTCTCTTGTCAAATGCTTCTGGACCACCTTCCAAAATATCGCAGATGTGCTCTTGCACACCTCTTTTATATAACACTTCAGTAATTTCATTGTCCTCTGCTTTTGTATGTTCAATTGACCCAGAAATATACTCAAATGGATGTGTTCTGTTTTTAGTGCCTTCACCATCTTGATTGGCTACAATAATTAGCTCTGCGTCTGCCCCTAAAACCAGATTTGGATTATGGGTTACAATAATAATTTGTCTTGTTTTTTTTCGTTTACGCAAAAATTTCACCACTTGATTGTAGATAGAACGGTTGTCCAAATCATCTTCCGGCTGGTCGATTAGGATTGGACATTGACTATCATCTAAGTCTATCAACAAACGCAACAAAACAAATGACTTTTTACCTGGAGACATATCCGAAATATCATCATCTTGAAACGTAACCTTGTAATCGTGCATAAACCAATTGGTAAATAAGGAAGTGATAGCTTCTTTATTTGTTAGTCCTTTTCTTTTCGGAATTTCATTTTTTATAATTTTCCAAGACTCTGCTTTTAAAAACGTCTTGTGTTCTTCCAAACTAGCAAACTCGTATTGGGTTAGATAGTCGTAATCTCTACTAGCTGTAGCACGACCATCGAAGCTTTTTTGAACATAGGATTCTTGAAAATTATCTTTTTTAAATTTGGTAAGGATATCAAACGATAGGTCATCGTCAAAATCAGATAAATCAACGCTATCTTTAGCTTCAAGATAGAGTGAGTAATACTCTGCATTGTAATTGGCAAGAAGTTGAATATTTTTTTCAATGAGTTTATAGGAATTGATTATTTCCTTTTGGAATTCTGCAATTTGCAAAAGAATCTTTTCTTCTTTGCCTAGGTCTTTCATTAGTTCATTAAGCACATTCTGGTCTTTTAATACTTCCTTCATATCCTTTATGGACGCTTCGAGTACTTCTATTTCTTTGTTTATCGTTAAGATTTGAGCTTCCTGTCCCTTGATTCTTTTATCTACTTCGGTAGCCCAGTCCGTTTTATAAATGGCGGTTTTTGTAGTTGCTAGGGTTTCTATATCCTTTTTAAGTTCAGGATTAATAATATTCTCTGTCAGATTTTCATTAATTTGAATGCTGATGTCTTTTATAGATTTTAACTTGGAAATGTCCTTGTTCAGCGTATCAATAGCAGCATTTTTATCCTTTATCTGGGTGTTGACTTGATTAAACGTATCAAGTTCTTCTTTGCTTATTTTCGATTTTTCTTGAAGACCTTTAATTTCTTCGTTGAGCTTGTCAATCTGTTTTTTGATTCCACTCTCATCACCCAATTCTTTTTTTAATCGATTTTTTTCGATATTAATCCCAATGTTTTCGAAGAGGTTTTTTATTGCTGCATCTACTTTGTTTGCAATTTCCTTTTTCTTGTCGTTTAAAGAATCGTACCAAGCTTTAAATTCTTCCTTTTGAAGTAGAACGTCTTGAATTATTTCGTCAATATCACCTGTGTTTTCGCCATCGTCAACTACCCTGTTTAAATAGGATTGTGGTATGTAGATAATTTTCTTTGCGGGATTATTTTCAGCACCCAGACTAGAGGTCTGTCCATCCTTCCAAATAATCTCAAAACTACTAACTGGTCTTTTGTCAACAATATTAGCAGATTCATTTCGCTTATTGTACTCAGCGATATCAGCAGTTCTAGCCGTACTCTTCAATAATATAGATTTACCAGTAGATTTCCCACCAATGATGGCAGTCATATTTTCGTTGCATTCAATGGGTGTTGTTGTGAAAGCTGGGTCAATAAATCGTACTTTATCTATAACCTCGTAAACCTTTTTTTCATCGGGTTTACGGTTTGTTATACTCACGCGTTCTTCAGGTTCATAAATGATTTGTTTTAAACCTTCAAAAGTTGGGTCGGCTTTAATCCAGCAAAGTCTTGGTGCATTCTTGGTAAAAAGTTCATCAAATGTATGTGCATCACTTCCCCATATACAGGGCTTTAAAGATTTGAACTCATCCACATATTCTTGTGGGTTTTCGCCAAATTTTCCGAGTGCCCATTTTCTAGTATTGGGATTTGATGCAAATAGGCAGTCAGATTTCTGAATGAGAATTTTACGAGTCAAATGCCCTTGATTATTCCATTCTACGTCACTCAAATCCTCATCTGATGGTGTAACAATTAAATATTTGCCTTTATACAATGATGGTTGGTCCAATAGTAGTTTTGATATTTCATCATCAGATACAACAGCATTCATCATACCCGTGTAGAGATGACACGGGTGTTGTCTAAAATCAGCGTGCTCATTTTGAAGCCGTTCGCCCAACGTTGCGAGGTTGTTTTTAGTCAAAGCTCTTCGTTCAGCTGCTTGTTGAGGGTTTCCTTCAACAATTATTTTTAGTTGCTGCAAAAAGTTTTCTTCAATGTCTGCAATAGAAACATCGTTGGAAAATATGACGTGATAATTTACTCGATTATCCTGTACCAGTTTATCTAATCTAAATTCAATATTCGGCAATATTAAGATTTGATGAATCCTTTCAATTTGGTCATTGCTGAACTCTAACTCTTTAAGTTTAGTATCATTATTGAGGTATTCATTTTTCAGCTTTTTGTAGCCTTCAATAGTAAAGTAGTCGGTTATACCAATAGCAGCTATATTGTGGGCAAGAGCCTTGGTAAAGAGTTGCTTTACATACTCGTCCCAATCAGCACCAAAACCATTGTTAAGAGCAGATTCTGGTGTGTGAACGTGCAAATCCCATTTGCGCCATTCTGAACCTTTTGGATATACTTTATTCATAATCACTAATTTTTTTTTGACAATCAAGAATAGAAAACAAAAAAGCCAATGAAAACTCATTAGCTCTGTCAAATTTTGTTGTATGTCTAATCGTGTCTAAATATATTGAAATTTTAACATAATTTATTGTGTTTTACCGTAATATATTAATTTCAAATCACTTCCGCTTATCCCCAGCCTTGGTGTCAAAAGCAATCAAATTAAACAGTTCTCGCATTCGGCTACGAACTCGATTCCCATAGCGTTCTTCCAATTCTTCGGCATTTAGATTTGTGGTAGCGTGGGTTTTTACTTTGTGTTTGGTCTGTAGGTACAATTCATATCGAGACAAGAGGACTTCGCCCATTACGTTTAGGTCTTTGCCATAAAATCGCCCAGCTGGTTCAATACCTAAATCATCAAAGCAATAAAATCTGGTATTCCCATAGTCTTCAATAGTTTTAAAACCAAGATGGTTAAAACTGAAAGCCACATTCCTGCAAGGAATCATTTCGTAAGGCCTTTGCATTGGTACAATATGGCGCAGTAGTTTCATCAGCGTTGTTTTTCCGCATCCTACTGGTCCAGAAAGTAAAATACCTTTGTCGATATCAATTCCGTTCTTTTCACAATTTTCTTTGTCCTTGATGAAATAATGACAAAGTTTGCGAATGATAACGGTGTCTTCATCATAGATTCTAAATTGCTGACCAAAGAGTTTCATTCCCTTTGCATTTAGATAAATCAAGATTTTGTCAAAATCGTAAAGAACGCTTTTGCCATCAAACTTTCCGAGTGAATATTCCACGCCACCTTCGGTAATTTTAGAGGGGTTGTCCATAATCTTTGTTTTTAGTGGTTCGCAAGTTGTCCTTGATTTGGGACGCTTGTTTTGAGTTTGATTTGTTTTCTTGGTTGAACAATTCGGTTCTATCCATCCAGTTTTTAGCTAAAGCACGCCAATCCCGAATTTCTTTTCCATCGCTCGTTTGCCAATTATGAGTTTCATAATGGGCAAAGAATTTTTTTGCTTCATCAGCATCAAAATTTTTTTCAATAAAAAAATCAAAAACGGCCTGCCAGCCCTTTGGTTGTTTTATATTGTTTTCTTGTTTGGTATTGTTTATAGTAGATACCAATGCTTGTCCACCTATGGGACGGTGTTGGTACACAACTTGTCCGTTTGTGGGATGGTGCTGTCCCACAAGTGGTTCACGTATGGGATGATACTGTTCCGCAAGCTGTTCTAATGTGGGATTGTACCGTCCCATATCTGGTTCATCACTTGTACCGATAATGGACATCTTGATTTTACTTCCTTTATACGGATTGTTGGATGGGAAATAGGATAGATAATCCCAAGCATCTAATTCTGTTATGCAGCGATGATAGGTAGATTTTGAACCGATTTTAGCTACGCGCATTAAATCCCTGCGGTTTACATAAAATTCATCCATAAAGCGGCTACTGTTCCATTCTTGAAATAAGGCCATATACAAACTAATATGGGTAGGATTTAGGCGGTCATCAAAATAGAACTTTTCAAAAGCCGCATTAAGTAGCTTTATATAGTTCATAATCAAGATTTTAAACTGTGATGCACACGGTTGGCTGTCATTATACTTTGTATTTCTTCGGCATCGTAATAGATGATACCACCTACTTTGGTATAGGGCAATGTGCCATTGATGCGAAGGTTTTGAAGAGTGCCTGGACTTACCTGAAGTAAATCCATAACCTCAGAAGATTTGAGGTATTTTTTGAGTTTTCCTGTTGCTTCTTTTGATAGTAGTTTTTTAATGTCATCGAGCAATTCTAATTTGAAGTCTCGAAGGTCGTCTGTTGTAATAATACTTGTCGGCATAATAGAACGGTTTTAATGGAAAAGGACTATCGCATTACTGTCAATTAATTTGATAGCCCCTAACCTGATTTGACTTTCGTTCTACAAATTTGAATAGGTTTAATGGATTTTATTCCCCAGTACAACCATACTACGGTCAAAATTTAACTTTTTGAAATTTGATGCTGTTTGGTTGATTTTGATGCGTGTAAGTACGCTTTTACAAAAGCAAAAAGAGCAAAATTCATTAAAAAATTGAATTACCGTAGGTCAACCGTAGTACGGTTATATTTCATCAGTAAAATAAGGGGTTGAAGAAAAAATCACACTTCACTTTTATCCATTTCTATGATTAATGATGTAGAAAGTTGGTCCAAAAAAAGCGTTCTGCTATTTTTTCTGTTTTTTATGTCCTGATAGGTCTTATAAATATCTTTTGGTTCAAAATCAAATAGCTGTTGTAGTTTTTTAGACACTTGCATTATGCTTTGATTGTCTTGTTTTCCCAAACCTTTTGCGCATAACGCATAAAGAATTTCAACGTAGTCTGTGTTTGAAAATGGCCAATGTATCTTTTCAAGCGGCTCGATTGTAGGTAATTTACCATTCAGGTTGTTTTTAATGCTACGCTTTTTCTCAGCCATATAATGTACCAATGAATAATAAGCTCTGTACTTACCAAGTAGCATATCCCTAGGTGTACAGAATTCGGGGTCTTGAAAGTAAAATTTTGAGGTAGTGATATGAAAAGTGTCTAGGTAATCTCTTGTATAATATTCCTTATCAAAATTAGTGGCGCCAGAATCTACATAGCGACCAAAATCTAAATTGTAAAGAAAAAAACGATTGAACTTATTGATTTTCTTCTTTATGGATTTTAATTGGTTTTCTTTATCAGCCTTTGGTAGCTGTATTTCAAAAGAGTAGATTTCTGTAAAGTAGATGAGTTTAATGAGCGGAACTTGCTTAACTTCTTTGAAGAATTGCACTTCGTCCTTGATTGTTTTGAATCCTTTTTTTAGAATTTCTTTTTTAAAAACCCATAACAGATTCCGGCAAACATTAATAGATTTTTGTGCTCTTTTTAAAATGTTCTGGTTTTGAATTTTTATATCATCCAGGTCCTTTAGTAGTTTTTTTGACAGTATTAATAAATCCATAAGTAGGCGAATTACAGGTGGAAATCATAGTATTTGGTTTTGGTTGATAAGCTTGAAAAATTACTTTCATAGTTCTGCCAAATTCCGATATATGAAAGTCTAATTTTTAGTTGTATTAGGTATATTACAGGAAGTATTGGAACTAATTGTAAAGTAGATTAAAATTGAAATAGACCAAAGAAAACTTACCGTATATACTTACGGAACAACCGTATTTTTGTACGGAATATTTTGAATTTCTAGTAAACATAGCGTTTTATAGACTACGGAATTTTTATTTAATTTTCTTTCTAAAACGGTGTAAAAATTCACGTCTGTTTTTAACACCTGTCTTTTTAAAAATGTTTGAGGCGTGTTTTGAGACGGTACTTTCAGCAATAAATAAATCTTTTGCGATATTTTTATAACTCAAATTGCCTAGTATAGATAGGGCAACTTCTATCTCTCGTCTGGTTAAATCTTCGTAAATAATTTTACATTCTAAAACGTCTTTCCTTTGCTTTTTCTGAAATGCAAATACTTCATACATTCTAGTATTATTTGCAATGAGATATAAATATCTATCTATTTCAATAGCAGTTATGGCGAAAAAGGCTGTATTCATCACACTAAAAGTAAACCATTGATAATCACCAATAGCTGTGCAGATTGGCAGTAATGCTACACACCCTACGGTAATCATAGATAACTTGTTGCGTCTTAAGATAAAGGCACTTGGATTGTTTGGATTAGAAATTCGTCTATAAAATATAATTAGAAAAATAATAACAGCTACCGAAATTGGAATTGTAAATAAGAGCCTTGCAGAGTTTAAAGAATTAGTAAAAAAGTAAGGAACTAAAAATAGTAGGATGTAGCTACTAGTGGTAAAAATAGCGAGATTACGGATAGAAGAATTGAATTTTAAAACGACAATATCATATTCTTTGTATAGGTAGTAAATTATAAAAACACATAACGTTATAGCTACGCCATATGTAATAATATACTGAAGAATAAATGGTCCAGGAAAATTATCATACGGTAGTAATCCACCAGTAAGATTGTAGGTAATAAATAAGATTCCAAGAATTACAAACCGCTTAAAACTAGTGCGTGCTTTTGTTTTTGAGAGGTAAAGTGTAAGCAATACTATGAGTATATCTATTAATAGATAGAAGAACGTTGTCCAATGTAATGATGTTCCAAACATTTATGTTAACACTATTCATTAGGCTCAAATTTGTTGGTTTCTAAGTTTTTTGAAACATTGTTCCAAATAAAAATTTCCCCGTTCATAGCAATATAAACGTCTGGTTTTAGAAATTGTATTGAGCTGATTGCATATCCTAAATTAAATGGGGCATCTGTTTTTTCAGATGACCCTAATATGAAAGACCCAACCAAAACGATGGTTTTTCCTAAGTTGAGTTTCCCTAAATATTTTGCGGTATCTTCCCATAGTGAAAGTCCCGTGTGTTATCAATATTTTGTTTGCATTACTTTCCTTAATTCTGTTTTCTAGCAGATTCAAGTCTTTTATAGTAATGTCTCGACTATCTTTTTTAAAAACACTCTGAATAGTATATTCAAAATTTACATTAGCACTTTTAAGAAAATCTGAAATAGAGACATTCGTTTTTTTGATTCCCTTATCGCCCACGTAATCCAGTCCTTCTATAGTTCCGCCAGTAGTTAATATTGTAATCATTTCAATGTGCTTTTTGATGATATAAAAAACTAAACGTCTTCAATTAGTAAAGTTAATGTAAGTTTTATACTGTTAATCGATTCTCAATTATCTTAAGCAAATCTTAAGAAAACCTACATCTTAACTTAATTAAAAACGGTGTTTTTTGCTGACGTACTAATACTTACAAGTCTGTAGATTTTGTTCTAGTATTTAAGAAAATACTTAATGTGGTAAGATTTTAATGTGTGGAATATAGAGAATAAATAAAACACGTTTTTATGTCAAAAAAAAGGCGAAAAAAACTTTATAAAGGAAATAAAAAGGATAAAATTGTAAAAAGTAACATTACCAAAAAAGACAAGATAGTATGGATTATGGTACTTATCTTTTTTGTTTTGTTATTTAGTTCTATACTGTTTTTGAAATTCCTACAATACTTTATTTCTATTTAATTTATAATACATAATAAGATATAGTAGAAAGGTTTGATTTTTAGGTGTTGATGTGTTATTTAAAGTATTAATGTAGGCCAGAAGCTTTAGCTAGATATGGGAACTTATGAGGCGTAAACTAATTAATCTTAGCGAATAATATAGTCAGGTAATATTTGATAAAATTTAAGCCAATCTTAAGAAAGACCAAATCTTAACTTAATTAAAAATTGTAACTTTTGCGCTATGAGAATTTTAATTGTAGAAGATGAACCAGGTATATCTAACTTTCTTAAACAAGGTTTAGAGGAAGAGTCATACGCTGTGGACATCGCCGAAGAAGGTAAAAAAGGGCTTGAAATGGCACTTTTAGGAGAGTACGATTTATTGCTGTTAGACTGGATGGTTCCTGGCATAAGTGGTATCGAAATTTGTCGCCAATTCCGAAAAGATTTTAAAGACACACCTGTTATATTTTTAACAGCGAAAGACACCTTGGACGAAACCATTTTCGGACTTCAATCTGGTGCAAACGATTATATTAAAAAGCCTTTTCATTTTGAAGAACTTTTAGAACGCATCAAGGTACAACTACGTCCAAAATCTGGAGAACATTCCACTTTTAAACTAGGAGAAATAACACTTAACACATCAACACACCAAGTATTTAAAGCCGAAGAAGAAATAGCGTTAACCCAAAAAGAGTTTGCCTTATTAGAATATTTAATGCGTAACAAAGGATTAGTGTGCAGAAGGTCACGAATTATTGAAAGCGTATGGGACATTCACTTTGATTATAACACAGGCGTTATTGATGTATTTATAAATGCACTTCGTAAAAAACTGAAATTAGGAAAAGAAGACAATTACATCCAAACGGTTAGAGGTGTTGGTTACATTGCAAAGGAATTATGAATTTGAGTTTTAAAAATAGAATAGCGCTACATTATATGATTGCAACTGCAATCATTATGGCTGTTGCATTCACAGCGGTATATTTTGTAGTTAAAGGGGTGGTGTATCAAAATATAGATAACGACCTTTCTTTTGAAGCGGAAAAACATACCGAAGAAATAAAAGTTGTAGGCGACAGTATCAAAATAAAAAACAAAAAGGAATGGGAAGAACGTGAGCATAGAGAAGTTCAAGTAAACCCTGTTTTTATTCAGATTCTAGATAAGAACGGGACGTTTATGGACAAATCCCCAAACCTAAAAGAGAACCAGCTCGATTACAATGAAAATGCAAATTTTGGTGGAAGCTACAACGAAGTTCTCAACAATAAACCCATAAGACAAGTTCAGTTACCCATTGAAGAAAATGGAAAAATAAAAGGTTTTATAGTCGCTGCAATGTCATTAGAAGCATCACAAATGGTACTGCTGAACCTAAGGAACATTTTACTATTAGTGTATTTACTTCTTTTGGCGAGTCTTTATTTTATTTCTAAATTTATAGCTGGTAGAAGTATTATACCAGTCAAGAATGTTACCGAAACAACCAATAGAATTACACGTAACAATTTAAACGAACGTGTAGCATTACCGCAGAATAAGGATGAACTTTTTGATTTGTCATCCGGAATAAATGACCTGTTACAGCGTATCGAGAATGCTCTCGAAAGGGAACGTCAATTTACATCAGACGCCTCTCACGAATTGCGTACACCTTTAGCAACATTAAAAGGTACATTAGAAGTATTGATTCGTAAGCCAAGAGAACGAGCAGAATACGAGGATAAAATCAAATTTAGCCTAACGGAAATAGACAGAATGACTGCTACTTTAGAGCAGCTTTTGCTATTGGCAAGATTGGACACCAGCTCAAAAAATGCCGATGTAGCTTTAATACCCTTAGCAGCGTTAATCGACGAAATTCTTTCAAGGTATAAAAACAAAATATCGCAAAAGAAGCTGTCTATAAGTTTTAAAAATAATATTGAAAATGAAACCTTAGTAGCTCAATATTTCGGTAATCTTATATTTGAAAACATTATTAGTAATGCCATAAAATATGCCAATGATGCTACAACGGTTTATATTTCAATTACACAATCTGGCCCTAAAATAATCTGCCAAGTACAAGATGAAGGTATAGGCATAAAAAAAGAAGATTTGAATAACTTGTTCAATAATTTCTTCAGGTCAGATGCACTTAACCATAAGAATATTTCAGGCAATGGTTTAGGTCTTTCTATAGCCAAAAAAGCAGCTGACGCTATAAATGCTAAAATTGAAGTAGAAAGTGAATTTGGTTTAGGAACTACGTTTACTATTATCTTTTAAGCCAATCTTAAGTTTTACTTCAGACAAACTTTAAATGACTGAAATACATTTGTTGTGTAATTAAAAATCACATCAAAATGCTAACAGCACCACACATTCACGCAATGGTTATCCACTTCCCGATAGCCTTAATATTTGTTGGTTTCTTATCAGAAATCTTTGCGCTTTTTACTAAAAAACAATTTTTTAACAATGCTGCCTTTTATCTTTTGCTACTAGGTGCTTTAGGTGCTATTGTAGCATATATAAGTGGGAGTTATGCAGGCGACGGAATGACGGATGGAATTCTTCAAGCACCTATGGAGCTTCACGAAGAAGCCGCAACTATTACACTATGGCTGGCAATAATTACAGCTTTGTATAGAGTTGCTCTATATTATTTTAAATATAGCCAATCTTGGACAAAATGGGTAGGTATTATTCTTTTCACGGCTTTAACAGCCTCTGTTGCCAGAACTGGTTATTTAGGTGGTCAATTAGTATTTCAACACGGAGCAGGTATTGAATTGGCGCTACCAGATTTTGGAAGTGAATCAAGTGAGTAATATTACAATTTTAAGCAATTCTTAAGGAGTAGTAAAGAACAACCTCAAATTGTAAAAGTACATTTATACAAAAAATATATAACAAGTTAAAAACAGATATAATGAAAAAATCAGTAGTAATCGTAGTAACTGGAATGGCACTTTCAAGTATGCTTTTTCAATCTTGTAAAGATAAATCCTTAGATAAAATAGAAGTAAAATCATCTAAAGAAATTTCGGAAAAGGTTATGGACAAAACCGAAGACCCACAAACATTAACTATTCAGCATATGAAAGACGCATTTACGGGAGAAACAACAGCGAATGCCAAGTATGCCGCTTTTAGTAAAAAAGCAGAAGAGGAAGGCTACACACAAATTGCGATGCTTTTTAAAGCAGCATCAGGAGCAGAATTAATTCACGCTAACAATCACAAAGTGGTGTTACAAAGAATGGGAGAAGAAATCCCTACTGTTACACCAGAATTTACTGTGGGCAGTACAATAGAAAATTTGAAAAATGCCATTGAGGGAGAAAGCTACGAGTTCAATACTATGTATCCTAATTTTATTAAGGATGCCAACGCAGCTGGCAATTATATGGCACAGATAAGTTTAACGTATGCCTATAAAGTAGAGCAAAAGCATAGGGATTTTTATAAAACAGCCCTTAAAGCTTTAGAGGATGGAAATGTTAGTTCGTTGCCATCTGTTTATTACTTATGCCCAACTTGTGGAAACACCTATGCAACGACAGCACCTGCGCGTTGTGAAATATCTATGACTGACTCTAAATTATTTATAAAAGTCGATAAGTTATAAAGATTTTTTGATTGATGTTTAGTGTTGATTGATTGGCAAAGGCTCTGAGATTTTTTTCAGAGCTTTTGTTTTTTCTCTTCTCATAAATATTTAGCTAATCTTAAGACTGCACTAAGTTTGTCTTAATAATGTGATATTATATTTACATAAAAATTAGCATTAGTAAAAGGGTCACTATTGAAAAAGAAAAAAGATTCCCCCTTAACCTTTAGATAGTTTTGGTTAGTGTTTATTGGTTAATAGCTGCAAAGGTCTTGAGAACTCTCAAGGCCTTTGCTTTTTTAATAGGCATAAAACTTTCTTAAGCCAATCTTAAGAATTGCCTTAGAATACACTTAGATACCAATATTACATTTGACCATTATTTTTAATAAACCACCTTAAAATGTTAGAACGTATTATCCAGTACAGTATTCATCACAAACTTATTGTACTATTATTTACTGCCGGAATCGTAGGGTTTGGCTTGTATTCTCTTTCCAATATTCCTATTGGAGCGGTACCAGATGTGACCAATAATCAAGTACAGGTTATTACAACTTCAAGAAATTTAGCTACTGAAGATGTAGAGAAATTCTTAACCTACCCAGTAGAATTAGAAATGGCAAACTTGCCAGGTGTTAAAGAAATTCGTTCTATTTCTAAGTTTGGTTTATCTGTAGTTACCATTGTATTTGAAGATGAAATGGGAACTTATTTACCACGTCAGCTCATCGCTGAAAAAATAAAAAGTGCTGAAGAAAAAATTCCAGCAGGTTTTGGCAAACCTTTTATGGGTCCTGTTTCTACAGGTCTGGGCGAAATCTATCAATATGTTATTGATGTAGATGCCAAACACAAAGACCAATATTCACTATCAGATGTACGTACCATTCAAGATTGGGTGGTAAAACGTCAACTTTCAGGCATTCCTGGTGTTGTAGAAGTAAACACTTGGGGCGGCTATTTAAAAACGTATGAGGTTGCTGTAAACCCTGAGCGACTTCGTGCTATGGATGTTTCAATTTTTGATGTTTTTTCAGCTCTCGAAAAAAACAATAGCGTTGCTGGAGGTGGTTACATCGAAAAAATCAATGAAAGTTATTTTATTAGAGGGGAAGGTCTAGTAAGTTCAATAAAAGATGTTGAAGATATTGTAGTACTTACTAAAGGAGATGTGCCGGTTTATGTTCGGGATATTGCTTCTGTAGGCTTTGGTCACGCAAATCGTTTTGGAGCAATAACAGGAAATGGCGAAGGCGAGAAAGTACTTGGGCAAGTAATGATGCTTAAAGATGCCAATTCTAATGCGGTTATTGAAGCGGTAAAAGAACGTGTAGCAGAGATTCAATCTTCTTTACCACCAGGTGTTTCCATCAACCCTTTTTTAGAACGTAGTGAGCTTATTGCTAAGACAACATTTACCATTGCAGAAAACCTAATTTTAGGTTGTTTAATCGTAATTTTTGTAGTGGTATTGCTTTTAGGAAACTGGCGTTCTGGTTTGGTCGTAGCTTCTGTAATTCCTTTGTGTCTTCTATTTGCACTGTCGCTGATGTACATTTTTGGTGTAGATGCCAATTTAATGAGTTTGGGTGCAATTGACTTCGGAATTATAATTGATGGCGCTGTAATTATAGTCGAGTTCATCGCCTTTAAAATTACCAGTCAGCGAGCCAAATTATTGGCACTTCCTAAAAATGAAAGACAAGGTTTAATAGATACGATTACGTACCAAGGTGCTTCTAAAATGATGAATTCCGCAGTTTTCGGACAATTAATTATCATCATAGTTTTTATCCCAATTCTATCTTTAGTAGGTGTAGAAGGAAAAATGTTTCGCCCTATGGCATTGGTATTCTGTTTTGCCCTAATTGGTGCAATGGTATTCTGTTTTACCTACATACCAGTAATGGCATCTCTATTTATTAAACCTACAAATACGGAGAAAAGAACTATTTCATCTCGACTTATCGGCTTTTTAGAAAGAAAGTACCAACCCACTATATCTTGGGCATTGCGTAAAAAGAAATTAGTATTAAGTATGGCTGTCGGTTTGCTAATTCTTACAGGATTTTTATTCACTAGAATGGGTGGCGAGTTCGTGCCAACCCTAGATGAGGGCGATTTTGTAATTCAACCTGTGTTAAAAACAGGAACATCATTAAGTAAAACCATTGAAGCTACTACACAAATAGAAAAAATACTGAAGAAATTTCCAGAAGTAGAGCAAGTAGTGAGTAGAATTGGAGCTGCCGAAGTACCAACAGACCCAATGTCTATGGAAGAAAGTGATGTGATTATAAAACTGAAACCAAAAGGCGAATGGACATCTGCGGAATCTAAAGATGAACTGGCTGATAAATTTAAAGAAGCATTATCCAATGAAATCGCAGGTGTAGATTTTGAGTTTACCCAACCTATTGAAATGCGATTTAATGAATTGATTACTGGTGTTAGAGCAGATTTAGCAATTAAAGTTTTTGGAGAAGATTTAGACGTCTTGTACAGAAAAGCATTAGAAATAGAAAAAGCGATTCAGAATGTAGAAGGAGCTGCGGATATTTCAGTAGAAAAAACTGCTGGTCTGCCACAAATGTCAGTAAAATATGACCGACAAAAAATCGCTAAATACGGAATGAACATTGAAGACTTGAATAAAGTCATCACAATGGGCTTTGCAGGAATGCCAGCAGGAACAGTATTTGAAGGCGAAAAGCAATTCGATTTAATGATACGTTTTGATGATTCGCACAGAAAGAATATTGAAAATATAGAAACTGCATCGGTATCTCTACCTGATGGAACAAAATTACCACTTAGCGAATTTGCAACCATAAAGTACACCAAAGGACCAGCAAAAATTTCGCGAGACAATACCAAACGTAGAATTGTTGTGGGCGTAAATGTTCGTAATAGAGATTTAGAGTCTGTAGTTAAAGATGTGCAAGCAATCATTGAAAAAGATGTGAAGATACCATCAGGCTATTCTGTTAGCTACGGTGGTCAATTTGAAAATTTAAGAACTGCAACGGCACGATTAAAAGTAGCTGTGCCAATTGCATTGATACTGATTTTTGTTTTACTGTATTTCGCTTTCGATTCTGTAAAAGAAGCCTTAATGATTTATAGTGCAATTCCTTTGTCGGCTATTGGTGGTGTGATGCTGCTCTATATTCGAGATTTACCATTCAGTATTTCGGCAGGTGTTGGTTTTATTGCACTCTTTGGTATTGCAGTACTAAATGGTATTGTACTGATTGAAGAATTTAAAGAACTAAAAGCACACGGTATAAGCAATATCAACAAACGCATTCTAATGGGAACAAAAAACAGATTGCGCCCTGTATTGTTAACAGCAGCAGCAGCAGCTTTAGGCTTTTTGCCTATGGCAATTTCAACATCTGCCGGAGCAGAAGTACAGAGACCGTTAGCAACAGTGGTAGTTGGTGGTTTAATTACTGCAACAGTATTAACACTTGTAGTATTGCCAATTTTATATGCAATGTTCGACAGAAAAGGACATCATCCTAAAATAAAAACAAAAGTGAATTTTAAGGCTCTAAGCATTATACTTTTATTGTTTTTACCATTCTTTGGTAAGGCACAACAAAACCCAGTAAATGTTGAGCAGACTGTAAAAATGGCTATTGAAAATAATAATGGATTGCAAGCTTACGCGAAAAAGATTAATCAATCAGAACAGTTGGTAGGAAGTGCTTTTAATTTGGACAAAACACAAGTTTACTATAGCTATGACCAAAATAACATTGCCGAAAATGGTTTGCCATTAAAGGTGTTAGGCATTAGTCAATCACTTCAATTCCCAACAGTATATGGCGCACAGCGCAAAGTAGAAAAACAAAAAGTAGCATTAATAACGCAGCAGTATCGTCTAAATGAAAGAATATTGACTAAAGAGGTTAATTCAGCCTATTATAATGTAGTCTATAGCAATAATCTTGTGAGGCAATATGTCTATTTAGATAGCTTATATGGTCAATTTGCAAGAGCTGCTAAAAAGAGATACGATGTAGGGGAAACTAATTTATTAGAAAAACTAACGGCTGAAACCAAGCAAAAAGAAATCGCTATCGCACTTTCTCAAGCACGCGAAGACGTTTCTAAAGCCTACACAATGTTAAATCAATGGGTACAGACCGATTCAACAATTACGGTTTCAGAAGATGTGTTACCAAGACTGGAATTAAAAGAATTCAGTCTAACAGATCATCCTGGACTAATGTATTATAATTCAGCAGAAAACTTAGCTAAATCTTCTCTTTCATTAGAGCGACAAAAGCTTTTACCTGATTTACAATTATCAGTATTTCAAGGCACAAACAATGGTGTAGCTGCAAGAAATTATAATGGATTTCAAGTAGGTATTGCAGTACCATTATGGTTTGGAGCACATAAATCAAAAATCAATGCAGCTAAGACAGAAACATTGATTATTGCTAATGAATTTGAAAACTATAAAATTCAATTACAATCAAAATACGACGCCTTGCTTTCTGATTTAAAAAAGTTTCAAGAAACAGTTGATTATTATCAAAGTACAGGAAGAGATCTTTCAAAAGAATTAACAATAAACGCCTCAAAAGCATTCAAAAGTGGCGAGATAGATTTCTTGCAATACGTTCAGCTTTTGGAAAGTTCAAAAAATATTCAAATCAACTATTTGCAAAATTTAAATCAGTACAACAATACTGTTTTAGAATTAAACTATTTAACCAATTAATAATGAAAAATACACGAAACAATTTATACTTCAAGGGTCTTTTATTGCTCGCAATAATAACTTTAGCTTCCTGTAACTCAAACGGAAAATCTGAAGTTGCTACTATAGATGCAACTGAAACAGCAGAAGATGTGGATATGCTAACTATTACAGAAAATCAGTTTTCATCTGGCAATATGGAGGTTGGTAAAATAACCACACAACCGTTTAATACTGTTGTAAAAGCGAATGGTATGTTTGCTGTTCCACCAGAAAACCAAGCAGATGTAAGTGCGTATTTTGCAGGTTATGTAAAAAATATCAGCCTGTTACCAGGCGATGCGGTTAAAAAAGGACAAACCTTATTTACTATTGAAAATCCTGAATACGTGCAAGTGCAACAAGACTTTTTAGAAGCTAAAGGACGTTTGAATTATTTAAAATCTGACTATGAGCGTCAAAAGGAGTTGGTGGCAGATAATGTGACGTCTAAAAAGAACTTCCTAAAGGCAGAATCAGAATATACTGTGACATTGGCGCAATACCAATCACTCAAAAAGAGGTTGAGTTTAATGAACATCAATGCTAACACGTTAACAGGAGAAAATATTCGTTCAGTCATCAGCGTGCCCTCACCTTTATCGGGTTATGCGACAACAATTAATGCAACAACAGGAATGTACTTAAATCCTTCAGATGTTGCTGTAACGGTTACCAATACAGATAATTTACACATAGAGTTGAAGATTTTTGAAAAAGACCTTCCTATGGTAAAAGAAGGACAACCTATTAATGTGCGATTACAAAACGATTTAAATAAAGTGTATCAAGGCAAAGTACATTTAGTTAATAAAGCGATAAATACCCAAGACAGAACGGTGGATATTCACGGCGATTTAGTGAATGAGGCGGAAGCAAAATTATTTGCACCAGGAATGTACATTGAAGCAGAAATATTAACGACCACTAAAGAACATCCTGCACTTCCTGTTGAAGCTGTTGCTAATATAGATAATGATTACTTTGTTTTGGTTAAAGAAAATGAAACAAATTTCAGAAGAGTATTGGTTAAAATAGGAGCAACTAATAATGGATTTATTCAAATATTAAATGCTGATAGTTTTACACCCAACACCGAGTTTTTAACCAAAGGCGCCTTTAATCTAATAACTGAATAAAATGGAAGAAAAGACTAAAGAAATGGACAATTATTTAGACAACCATTACATTCATAGAAGTAATTGGTTAAGAGCAGCAGTACTTGGTGCTAACGACGGTATTCTATCAACAGCCAGTATTGCTATAGGTGTTGCGGCTGCAAGTGCTGCACGAGAACCTGTGATTTTAGCAACATTGGCAGGTCTTGTTGCTGGTGCTTTGTCAATGGCAGCAGGAGAATACGTTTCCGTGAGTTCACAAACCGATGTGGAAAAGGCAGACATTGAACGCGAAAAACAAGAATTAAGCGAAATGCCCGAAATTGAATTACAACGCCTTGCAGAAATTTATGAAAAAAGAGGTTTGAAAAAAGAAACAGCTTTAACCGTAGCTAAAGAATTAACAGAACACGATGCTTTGGGTGCACACATTAGAGATGAATTGGGAATAAATGAAATTAGCCAAGCCAAACCTATTCAAGCGGCTTTTGCATCTGGGGCGGCATTTACCGTAGGTGGATTACTTCCTTTTTTGGTAACACTTTTTCTGCCTTTAAATAGTATGGAATATTCTCTTTATGGTTTTGCACTTTTCTTCTTGATAATTCTGGGAGCACTAGCTGCTAAAACAGGCGGTTCAAGTATCGTTAAAGCCATTGCTCGTATCACGTTTTGGGGAACAGTTGCAATGGGTCTAACTGCATTGGTCGGTTACTTGTTTAATGTAAATATTGCTTAAATAGAAAATAAAATTATGAACGACGCACATCTTCATTTGGTAGTAAATCATTTGCCTATAGTAGGCGTATTGATTGGTTTTTTAGTGTTGTTAGCAGGTTTAATTATGAAAAAACCGCAAATCAAAAATACAGCATTAGGTATTTTTATTTTTTCTGCATTAACAGCTATTGCAGCTTTTTTAACAGGTGAAGGTGCTGAAGAAATAGTTGAGAATTTACCTGGAATTAGTGAAACACTAATCCATAAACACGAAGATTATGCAGAATTGTTTCTTACGATGATGCTGATTTTAGGAGGCGTATCGCTAATAACCTTGTTTTTACAATACAAAAAGTTGCCATTCTCAAAATATGGATTTGTACTCATTTTACTGCTTTCTATGGTAACAATGGGAATTGCTAAATACGTTGGGACAAGTGGCGGAGAAATAACACACATAGAGATTAGAAGCGATGCAAATGTTATTCAATTAGATGGAAACCAGGACCACAACGATGATTAGTAGCGTTGCTACATATTGTAAAGATTTATTGACGACTTCAAAATGTTCGGCATTGCCTTTTCATAATCTTCAACATACCAAGGAAGTGGTGCAGAATGTAAAATACTTATGCGCTGCTATGGATATTAATAAGCAAAATACAGAGATTCTTGTCGTTGCAGCGTGGTTTCACGATACAGGATTCTCAACCACCTACAAAGGTCACGAGGATGAAAGTAAATTGATAGCCACCCATTTTTTAAAAAAAGAAAAAGTTAGTAAAGATTTTATAGAAAAAGTCAATAATTGTATCGATGCCACTAAAATGCCACAATGTCCAACCACAGCTTTGGCCGAAGTGCTTTGCGATGCCGATATTTTTCACATCAGCAATTCGCATTTCTTTTACAGAAAATTATTGCTTCGTAGAGAATGGGAGTTATTCTGTGATATTAAAACAACAAATAAAGAATGGCATTTATTGAATCTCAAATTTTTAAAAGAGCATCACTTTAGAAGTGATTATGGAAAGCAAACTTTAGAAATCGGCAAGCAGGAAAATCTTCATAAAGTTGAAAACATTTTAAACTATTTTAATGAATAATAATTTTCCATACTCAAAATACAATTTTAATAATCAAGATTTATTATCTGGGTTAACAACAGCTGAATGCGAGAGACTCACAGCTAATAAAGAAATACTGAACTTTAAGGCAGGCACGCAGATATTTAAAGAAGGTACAGAGCCTAAAGGTATTTATAGAGTACCATCAGGAAAAGTAAAGAAATATACTGCTACCAATTTTGGTACAGATCATATATTTTATATCTGTGGAGAAAACGAATATCTTGGGTATCACGCTATTCTAAGTGAAGAAGAGTATCCAGACTCTGCAACTGCATTATTAGATTGTGAAGTAGCATTTATTCCTAAAAATGATTTTTTAAACGTAGTAAGTACATCTCACCTATTATCGCAACGCTTGCTAAAGAATTTAAGCCACGAATTTGGAGTTTTTCTAAATGCAACTAAAATATTAGCACGTTACACGGTTAGAGAACGCACGGCAATAAATCTATTGATTTTACAAAGAAAATTCAGCGTTAAAGAGAGTCTTAAAGAAATTGAAATGAATAGAGATGATCTCGCGAGTATGGTGGGTACTGCTAAAGAGTCCTTGGTACGAATGTTGAAAGATTTTAAAGAAGAAAAGCTTATTTCTACTAAGGGTAGAATCATTTTTATTGAAGACCTTGAAGGGCTTGTAAAAGCAAGTAATTATAAATAAAATTGATAAATGTCAATGTAAGAATAAATAGCTTTTAACGTTAAACTAAATACCTTTACAGATTATAAATTATTATGAAAAAAAACATTTTTACATTACTTGTGCTACTATTAACTATTAGCGGAGTAACCGCTCAAGAATGGCATACGGATTTTGCAAAAGCAAAGAAAACAGCAACCGAAGAAAATAAACCTATAATTCTTGTTTTTCAAGGATCAGACTGGTGTGCGCCTTGTATAAAATTAGATCGTGAAATTTGGAGCACAGAAGCTTTTAAAAAGTACGCAACAAAAAACTATGTAATGCTTCAAGCAGACTTCCCAAGAAAAAAGAAAAACGCATTGAGTGAATCTCAAACTGCAGCAAATGCAAAATTGGCAGAGGCCTATAACAAAAATGGGATTTTTCCTTTCGTAGTTATACTTGACGCTAACGGAAAAGTATTAGGAGAAACGAGTTATAAAAAGACGACGCCAGAAAATTATATTAAAGAGTTAAACGCATTTACCAAATAATTTGAAGACACTTTTTTCCATTATAATTATTTGGGCTACACTAGCCTGTTCCGCACAGCAACCCTATAAGCGTACCCTTAAATTAATGGGCAGTCGTTTTGATGTAACCGTAGTTGCCAACGATTCTATTGAAGGAAACAATTATATAGATACCGCTGTTGGAGAAATTACCAGAATTGAAAAACTCATTTCGTCTTGGGATGCAAATTCGCAAACTTCAGAAATTAATAGAAATGCAGGAATAAAACCTGTTACAGTAGATGCAGAACTTTTTCAGTTAATAGAAAGAGCCATTGGTATTTCAAAATTAACCGACGGTGCTTTTGATATTAGTTATGCGTCAATGGATAGGATTTGGCAGTTTGATGGTAGTATGACAGAAATGCCTTCCGAAGAAGAAATTAAAGCTTCGGTATCAAAAGTCGGTTTTCAAAATATTATTCTTGATAAAGCAAAAAGCACGGTCTTTTTGAAGTTGGAAGGAATGAAAATAGGTTTCGGTGCTATCGGTAAAGGCTATGCAGCAGACAAGGCCAAAGACTTGCTAATTTCAAAAGGAGTGCCTTCGGGAATTATAAACGCTTCTGGCGATATGAATACCTGGGGTAAACAACCCAACGGTAAAGAATGGAAAGTAGCCATTACCAACCCTATGGACAAGAATAAGGTTTTTGCGTTGTTACCTATCACAAACGGAGCAGTCGTAACCTCTGGTAATTATGAAAAGTTTGTCAATTTTAATGGCAAACGATATACACATATTATAGACCCAAGAACAGGATATCCGTCTAGCGGAATTATAAGCGTAACGGTTTTTGCACCCAAGGCAGAACTGGCAGATGCACTTGCCACTTCGGTATTTGTAATGGGAAAAGAAGCAGGTTTAGACCGAATTAACCAATTGCCAAAAATAGAATGTATCATCATCGATGATAAAGGAAATATCACAAAATCAAAGAACATAGAAATAGATAAACTATGATGAAGAAAATAATAATGCTCACTATGATTACGTGCCTCTTTAGCAGTTGCGTAGTGGTTAAGGAATATGAGAAGGTTAATATAAATGACCCAGATATGGCACTCGCAGATAAGAAATGTGACCGTAATGTAACAACTGCACATTCTTATAGAGAAGCTGCCGTTGGGGCAAACGGAGGAAAAACTGGAGGAGGCTGCGGCTGTAATTAAATCAAAATTTCAATTGAAAAAATTTATTCTTTTTATGTGTGTATTCGCTTTTGCGAAAGCGTACTCTCAAACTAGTCAAGACTCAACCAAAGTCTATAAAAAACGTGTATTAGAAACTGTTGAAGTAGATTTTTTATCAAGCTATTATAGTCAAGATGGAGATAACGCAGCGGTAAGCGGTGGTATCGGGACTGAAGAATTGACTGATGTTACAGGGACATTTGTAGTCTCTATTCCTTTAAATGATGATGATGTATTAACAATTGATGCAGGTGTATCGGCATACACCTCTGCTTCATCAAGTAATGTGGGGCCTTTTGATGATGGTCCTGCAGACCCTTTTCAAGCGTCATCAGGTGCATCAAGTAGTGACTTGTGGGCGAATGTAACAGGAAGTTACAGTCATAGTTCTGACGACCGAAACGATATTTGGTCTGCCAAATTATCGGTATCCACTGAATACGATTACTTTTCGGTAGGTGTCGGGGGTAGTTATACCAAACTTTTTAACGAAAAAAACACTGAAGTTAGTGTAAACGGGAATGTATATATAGATACCTGGAACGCTATTTATCCTACAGAATTGAGGCCGTTTGGCGAAGGAGGAAATGGTTTAAGTAACAGATTATTTACTCAAAACACGATTACTGGAAATACAAATTACGCACCGATTTTTACTGAGTTTGCAGATGAAGGGCGTAATTCCTATTCCTTAGGCTTTGGTTTCTCGCAAATTTTACATAAAAATGTACAAGGTTCATTGGCGTTAGATTTTGTGCAACAACAAGGGTTGTTGTCTACACCATTTCAACGCGTCTATTTTGGAGATGTTGCAGACTCTTTTATTGAGAATTTTCAACTAGCAGATGCTATTGAACGCTTACCAGATTCTCGATTTAAAGTGGCAGCAGGTGGTCGCTTAAACTGGTATCTCAATGAAACCTTTACAGTACGTACTTTTTACCGCTATTATTATGATGATTGGGGAATTACATCGCATACCGCAAGTATAGAAGTGCCTATTAAGATAACAGATAAGTTTACGCTTTATCCTTCGTACCGATTCTATAATCAAACCGCAGCAGATTACTTTAGGCCTTATGAAGAAGCATTATCCACAGATGAGTTTTACACTTCAGATTATGACTTATCTGAGTACAGTGCAAATCAATTTGGCTTTGGAGTTTCTTACACAGACATTTTTGCGAAAGCGCACATCTGGAAATTGGGCTTAAAAAGTATAGACCTTAAATTCTATCAGTACGATAGAGATACAACGTTTAGCTCTAGCATCATTACCGCTGGATTTAAATTTGTGATGGACTAATTCAAAACCTCTTATTAAACTAATCTTGTTCTACTTTAACAGTAGGACAAGACCTTTACAGACTAATATAAAAAATTTAATTGTAGCTTTTGTCCTTTTTTTGAGCGGAATAAGCACGGCTCAACAAGGCGTTATAGATCCTGTAACCTGGGAATCTACTATTACTAAAATTTCAGACTCCGAGTACGATGTAATACTCACAGGATCAATTGATGACAAGTGGCACGTTTTTTCTCAATTTACAAGTGAAGATGGCTCATTGCCGTCTGTTCTTAGCTTTGAGCAATCAGAAGGCAACTATGAGCTACTGGGCAAAACAAAAGAGAGTGAAACTTTAAAAGCATACAATGATGTTTTTGAAGTAGAAGAAACTTATTTTCTTAAAAAAGCTCAGTTTACACAACGTATTAAAGTCTTAAATAAAGATATAAAGCAAATAACTATAAACTTAGACTATCAGGTTTGTAAAGAAGTTTGCATTAATAAAGAAGAGCAGTTTGTAATTAATCTTGATGGTAGTAAAGCAACGCTTGACAATGTGGTTTTAGATGAAAAAAGCAAAACACTTTCTAATAGCTTACTACTCGATTTAAAACATAAAGAACGCTTATTATCAGACTCAGAAGAGCTTACCTCAGACGGGAATTTGTGGAAGATTTTTGTTCTTGGTTTCTTGGGAGGTCTTGTTGCGTTACTTACACCTTGTGTATTCCCGATGATACCGCTTACAGTTTCATTTTTTACAAAGCAGTCAGGGAATAAAGCAAAAGGGGTTAGAAACGCCATTCTATATGGAGCCTTTATTGTTATTATTTATGTAATGCTTAGTATTCCTTTCCACTTTTTAGACTCTGTAGATCCAGAGATTTTAAATACCATTTCGACTAACATCTGGTTGAATGTTATCTTCTTTGTGATTTTTATATTCTTTGCTTTTTCATTCTTTGGCTATTACGAATTAACATTGCCTAGTTCCTGGTCAAATAAAATGGATTCCGCTTCTAGTGCTGGTGGTCTAATAGGAATCTTCTTTATGGCGGTAACACTCGCTTTGGTTTCTTTCTCGTGTACAGGACCCATTTTAGGCTCGCTATTGGCAGGTTCGCTAACTAGTGCTGGTGGTGCGTTTCAACTTACCGCAGGAATGACTGGATTTGGTGCTGCACTTGCGCTACCATTTGCACTATTTGCCTTGTTTCCTAACTTGTTGAAATCCTTACCAAAATCTGGCGGATGGTTAACCACAGTAAAAGTGTTATTAGGTTTTGTGGAGCTAGCATTGGCCTTTAAATTCTTATCAAATGCGGATTTGGTAGCACATTGGGGAATTCTTAAACGAGAAGTTTTCATAGGTATTTGGATGGTCATATTCCTGTTAATGGCATTATACTTCTTTGGTGTTATTCGCTTTCCACACGATGGCAAAAAGAAATTGAGTTTCCCAAAAATTTCATTTGCCATATTAGTGGTTGCGTTTGTCATTTATCTAGGAACGGGACTTACTAAAAATTCACACCTAAAATTGTTGGCAGGGTTTCCGCCACCTACATTTTACAGCCTATATGAACAAGAATCAGATTGTCCGTTAGGATTAGACTGCTTTAAAGATTTTGATGAAGGTATCGCTTTCGCGAAAGCAAACAACAAACCCATATTATTAGACTTTACTGGTTGGGCTTGTGTAAACTGTCGAAAGATGGAAGAAAATGTGTGGAGTGATCCAAAAGTATATCAGATTTTAAAAGATGAATACGTACTTATATCCTTGTACATAGATGATAGGAAAGAATTGCCAAAAGAAGCTCAATTTAGAATGAAGCTCAATGAAAATCATTTAAAAGATATAGAAACCATTGGAGACAAATGGTCAACGTTTCAATACCTAAATTTTCAAACTGCATCGCAACCATTTTATGTAACAATGACCTCTGACTTAGAAATTTTAAACGAAGCGAAACAGTATGCTGGGATTGATGAGTATTATGAGTGGTTAAAGGTTGGTGTTAGGAAGTAGAATTTTGTTTGCTTTTGTTATTTTAAGTTGTGCTATAATTATTTATCTATCACGTTTTTTATCAAATGCATAGGTTATGGTTTCGACATAAAATTATTTGTCGATAAAAACTATCACTCAAAAGTTAATAACACTATCCAATGCATCATCTGCATCCCTATGGATGAAGTTGGCCTGATAATTTATGGTGGTTTTCAAATCACTATGTCTGTATAGCTTTTGAAGCATTAAAGGGTGGATAGAATCCCCGGCAATATTACCAAAACTATGTCTTGCAATATGGTTTGATAGATTTTTTTCAATCTCGCACATCGTTGCAATTCGCTTTAAATATTTATTGAACAGTTTAGTGGCGTTTCTTGTTTTTTTAAAAATTTCTTCTTCATTCGAAACATTTACCTCTTTAAGAAATGGGAAGACATATCCATTATTATGATGTCTCTCTTTTTTATAAAAATTTAGAATTTCAGAAGCTTTATCAGGAATTTTAAGACTAACTGGTTTCTCATTTTTGTCCATAGTGTAGAGTAATCTGCTGTCTTTGAAGTCAGACCACCTCAATTTAACGGCATCTGATATTCTAATACCTGCAAAATAGAAAGCTGTAAGCCATACATTTTTAGTATGCCATATTGAGGTATATGGTTCTAATCTTAAAAGCTCTATCTGTTCAACTTCAGAGACAGTCAAACCTATTTTATGACTGTTCCCAATGCGTATTTTTTCTTTTTCCCCACCGAAAGGGTAGAATTTAGCATCAACTATTCCATCCTTTATAGCTTTATTAAATAGGGTGCGAATAAAAATAAGTTGATTTGTGATAGTACGAGATTTTTGATTAAGATATACGGAACAAAAATCTTTGTATTTGTCCAAGAATGATTCTGTTATATCTTGAAACTTTAAAGACTTATTCTTCTTAAAATACGTAACGGAATCCATAAATGAATGCTCGCCTTTACGCCCTTTACTGACACGCTGCTTTCTGCGTTCAAATATACCCTTTACGGCTAAATCTTTTTCTAATGAAATATTCAAGTTTAAAAACTCTTCCAAGTTATAAAGAATGGATAATTCAGATTTCGCAACTGAAAATACCTCACGTTCATATTTACGTTTGACTCTATCTGCGGCAAAAACAAAAAATGATTTAGAGCCACCAGCACCTTTCAATTTTTGCTTAACCTGTTTCGGTGTGATATTTTCTTTTGAATCAAAATAAATGTCATTTGTTTCGGTAAGTTTTTTTAAGAGAAAATTGTTAAGCTTTTTTGCATTAGGGTGCGTTCTTTTTACCCTTCCTGTGTTTTTGTCCCAATCTTTTTCAAGAACATATTGTCCTAACCATTTATAGTTGGTTTTGTAATTTTCACTAATACGTATAGCAAGAGGGATAGTGTTATCCTTTCTCATCATATTCTTTCGCAAAACTATCTTAATACTTGCCATAATCTTTTACCTTTGATTACAAAGATAATAAAAATATAAAAATGTTAGTACAGAATAAGTACAGAATAGTTTGATTTTGATTGTATGTAAATTACATCAATAATTATGTAAAGTGATGTATTTCATATATTTTAATATATTCTGATACATTTTAAAACACATTACCTTTAAGCTCATAACCCGAAGGTCACTGGTTCGAGTCCAGTTCCCGCTACTAAGCAAAGCTTCATAGAAATATGAAGCTTTTTTTATGCACTTACGTTTGTACTTTAATTTATTTAATTACGATGTTATATTATTCTCTGTTACCTTTATACAATGCCTTTTAAGCGTTTTTAGGAAGGCTTTAGTGCAAGTGTCATACAATTTTGTATCCATCCGTTTTAAGACCATATATATTACTAAAACAAGTAATAAAAAAAATAATTACTCTGTTCAAATTCTGCTATAATATATAACGTTAATGATAAGGTGTTGAACAATTTTATCATTTATGAGTATAATTTTTAAAATTAAGTAAGCTCATTGCAGGATAACTCTAGTATAGCAATCCTAAAAAAATGGCAACATAATATAGACCTGTAATTATAAATACAATACCTGCAACTGTGCGCATTACCTTTTCAATTTTCGTAATTCTGTTATAAAACATACCTACTTTTCCAGCTGTAAATGCCAAAAGATAGGTGAAAAGAATGACTGGTAATCCTGTTCCAAAAGCGAATACAATTGGCAAATAAAGTCCGTCTGCCGATGCAATTGTCATAGGTATTAACATTCCAAAAAATAACGCGCCACTATAAGGGCAAAATGCCAATGCAAAAACAACACCTATTAAAAAAGAGCCTAAAAGTCCCTTGTCCTTAAATTTTTCAGATAGTTTTTCTTGAAAATTTAATTTCCCTAAAAAATTGAGTTTGATAATATTTAGCATAATCAACCCAATGATGATTAATAAAGGACCTAAATATTTTTCTCCATTCTGATTAAAAAATCTAGCTATATGGAATTTACTTGCGCCAAAATATAATATCAAACCAATTGCAGTATAACTAAACCCTCTACCTAAAGAGTAAAGCAAACCGCTTAAAAACACTTTCCGTTTACTGGAAATATTTTTAGAAATAAATGCAGTTGCAGTTATATTGGTAGCTAAAGGACAAGGACTAATAGCTGTCATTAATCCAAGTATCAATGCCGATAAAATGGGGATGTTATAATTCTCTAAAAGCGATTGTAAAAAATCCATTTAGAGCGTTTTTAATTCCGTATCTATTTTAGCTTTCAATTCTTTAGAAAATGCGTCTTGGTCATTTCCATTCATAAAGGCAAAATCTGTTAAGTTTCTTTGAGTTTCTTTTCCGTTTTTAATAACGTTTAAGATTAAAGAAGTTCCTGATGCTTCAAATTTTTCAGCAATCTTTTCATTTTCCTTTTCATCTACATTAATAACCTGAAATGTAATTTTATCTGTTTTCAATTCCTTTGCAAAATAAGTGTTCAACGTGTATTTTGTATTGGCTTCAATTGCATTACAGGTCATACATCTGTGTGTAGAGTGAAAGTCTATAACTTCAATTTTTGAAATGGATGTATCCACAGAAGTTGTTTCGTTTTTATTTTGACTGTTGCAAGATGTAAGCAGTAGACCTATTGCTAAAACTGTTAAAAATTGGATCGTTTTTTTCATTTTTATTGTTTTAAGGTTTATAATATTATGTTGAATAAATAGCCTGAAATGATGATGCAAAGTGTTACAACACCAAAAAAGATGGCAATTAGTTTTAGGGTCATTACTTTTTTTAAAAGCATCGCTTCAGGTAGAGATAAACCAACAACTCCCATCATAAAGGCAATTGCTGTTCCTAGCGGAATTCCTTTAGCAACCAATACTTGAACTACGGGAAGTATTCCTGATGCGTTAGAGTACATTGGCACAGCTAAAATTGTAGCAATTGGAACAGCAAAAAGATTGTCCTTCTCCATATATTGTTCAAAAAAACCTTCTGGAATATAACCGTGCATTAATCCACCAATTGCAATTCCAATAATTACATACGGAATAATGCCTTTCAGAATTTTTAAAACTTCTGTCCAAATAATTGGTAAGCGTTGTTTAAATGTTTGTTTTTCTTCCTGAAATATATCTTGATTTCTTTGAGCGTTTTCTAAAACCTCTTTTACCCAAGGTGTTAAATAAGTTTCTAACTTTAATTTTTGAAGAATTACACCAGAAATAGTACCTAATAAAACACCACTAACTACATAAATTATGGTTGTTTTAACACCAAATAAGCCAACAAAAAGTCCAATAGCGACTTCATTTACCAATGGAGAAGTAATTAAAAATGAAAAGGTGACACCTAATGGAATTCCACCTCTTACAAAACCAATAAATAATGGTACTGATGAACAAGAGCAAAAAGGCGTTACCACACCAAAAAGACTTGCCATTAAGTATTCTAAACCGTATAATTTATTTCTTGATAGATAGTTTTTGACCTTGTCTATAGGAAAGTAACTGTTTACAATTCCCATAAAAAAGATAACCACAAAAAGCAGGATTAATATTTTTGTAGTATCATAAATAAAGAAATTTAAGGCTTCAGCTAAATGCTGTCCTTTTTCTAAATTTAGAACGCTGTAAACAAACCAATCTGCGATATTTTGTATCCAATCAAACATATATTAAATTATTAGTTTTCATTTACACAATTAAAACTATTGTAAAAGAGCCAATACTTCGTCTTTTGATGGTACTCTTCCTTTTATGGTAATAACATCATCTACCACTAAAGCTGGTGTTGTCATTATATTAAACTTCATAATTTCCATAATATCCTCAACTTTTTCAATGGTTGCATCAATGTTGTTTGCAGACACTACATCTTTTACTACACCAGTCATTGTTTGGCATTTTGGACATCCTGTCCCTAAAATTTTAATTACTTTAGTCATAATATTTGTATTTGTTTATCGTAAATAAACGATAGGTTTATTAAAAAATATCAATCAAAAAATTGTTGGAATAAAGATTTTGCAATCTTCCAGTTTTCTTTATTGATACAGTATTTTATTTTTGGTGGTTTTAATTCTCCTTGAATTAAACCTGCGTTTTTTAATTCTTTTAAATGTTGTGAAACTGTTGATTGAGAAATTGGTAATATATCAACCAAATCTCCAGTAAAACAACAAGATTGATTTTCAAGATGTTTTAAAATAGCAATACGAGTAGGGTGTCCCAATGCTTTGGCAAATTTAGCCAGAGCTTCAGTATCTTCCTTATATTCTATATGTTCTAAGCTTCTTTTCATAGTTCTTATCGCAAATATACGATAGGTTTTTGAGTTGTAATGTGACTTTTGTCACATTGGACTATTTATTTCAGCAGAAGGTCTTTTTCTCTATTTAGTTTAGTGGCTAATCAATTAACTTAATCATTAAAAAACATGCATTATATTTTATAATAATAGTTTTAATCAATTTCCATTTTTGTATAGTATGTTAGAAAAGAGGTAAACACATTAGATAAAATTAGTTTGAATTTTGCAACATGAATAAAATATCAAACTTCGGAATTTTTACGCTACTATTTGTTAGTAGTTTAACCATAATGGTTGGAACCGTTATTGCTCCTTCATTAACAGGAATTGTGGAACATAAAAATTTAGGTTTTTCACCTAGTTGGCTTATTACCTTACCTTCTTTAGGTGTTGTTCTTTTTGCGCCTTTAATAGGAAGGTTACTAAATACTTTAGGCACTATTAATCTACTATGTTTAGGACTAATACCTTATGCTATTTTAGGTTTTGTTGGTGCATTTATTACTAATGATCTTATATTAATTTTTGATAGGATTTTACTAGGTGCTGCAACCGTAGCAATTCAAGTATCGGTAACAGCTTATATAGCAGATTTATTTACAGGTGAAGCAAGAATGAAAATGATTGCATGGCAAGGCATGTCTATAGAATTAGGAGGCGTTGTGTTTTTAGCTGTTGGTGGCCTTTTGGGCGAAATAAATTGGCAATTGCCATTTTACATTTATCTTTTAGGTATACTGTGTTTAATTTTAGTAATTGTAGCCTTGCCAAAACCAGAAAAACGGTTGATAGTTAAAAATGATGCGCAAACAACAACACCTATTAAAAACATTAAAGTAAGACTCATTTTCATAGCTTCGCTTCTAGCAATGATGTTATTTTTTGTTGGTTTTGTTACATTACCACTATACTTACCAGAAAATTTTGGTTTTAGCGAATCTCAAACGGGTTATCTAATGGCTTTTATCTCTGTAATTGCAATTATAACCGCTAGCCAAATGCCTAAAATGGTTGATTTTTTTGGAGATGGAAAGACTGTAGCTATCGGTTTTTTGTTTTTTATGTTGGGTTATTTTGTACTAACAATAACCGGAAGTTTACCATTTTTAGTGCTAGCCACCATTTTTATAGGTGTCGGATTTGGGTTTACAATACCATTATTAAATCATATGATGCTTGAAGCAAGTACAATACAAAATCAAGGTAAAAATTTAGGTCTGTTTTCAATGGGTGTTTTTGGTGGACAATTTCTTTCAACTTTTATTGAATACCTATCAAATAATTATACTGTAATTTATGCAATAGCATCAGGTCTAGCTTTAATAATAGCAGGTTTTATTTATTTTATATTTCAAAGAGAATTAAATAAAAACTAATCAAATAAATTCTTCTTACTTTTGAGGTAGACTTTAAAACTAAGTGAACAAAGCATCCTTAAATAAAAAGATTCAAATCATTGAAAACTATGGAAGTAACTCAGTATTACTTTCAGAAAATTCTATGGGTATTTATTTTGAATTTAATTTAGAAATAAATTTGAAAATTTACTTTAAACCATTAAACGAAGTTTTTAATAAGGAAGGATTTACAAATAATCAGGGCATTTTATTAAATTTTGAACGCGACCTTATAGATGAAGATGATATTGAGTATGCATTAGATGTGTTTTCACTTTTTAATAAATATCCAGAATTTGAAATAGCTGAAGAATCAAAAATAAAACAGATAAGAAAATTATTTCTATTACTTGAAAATGAATTTTATAGTAGTGAAATGTCATACGTAATGCTTAAAACACTATTGAAGGTTTTGTTACTGCACTTAATTAGGTATCAAAATAATAAAATTTTAGATCAAGATTTAAACCAAAAAAGAGTGTTTCAGTTTTTGGAATTAATGGAGACTCATTTTTTAGAAAATACAAATGCTAATTTTTATGCAGAAAAAATAGGGATTAGTTTAAAGCGATTAAATCAAATTTTAAAAGGTAAGTTAGATCTAACAGCAAAGCAAATTATACAGCAAAGGCAAATTACAGAAGCCAAACGAAGATTAGTTAGAAGTGAGATTACAACTAAAGAGCTAGCTTATAAATTAGGTTTTGATTCAATTAGTAGTTTTTCAAGATTTTTTAAAAAACATATAGGTGTCAGTCCATCAATTTTTAAACAACAACGTTAATTTAAAATTATGGCGTAATGCATTAACTTCTGGAATTACCATATGGGTTTTAATAATTATTACTATCCTTTTATGTATAGTTTGTAGATTGGGCATTACTAAATACAAAGCACAATAAGCAAACATGTAACGACTATTGTTTTTTATCCATAACTGACTATTTTTTAGTAAGCAGTATAAATAGTATTCTGTTTTGTTTTTAAAACCATGCATGATGTTTTTTAAAAATTATTGTCAACGTGTTTCTGTATTTTTAATTTTATGATTTTAGTAAACAAGTTGGAACTATCAATAAACTATATACAGTATTAATCATTGTGTTTTATCAGTTTTCGATACCATTATTATTTAATTCGTTTCGTTTTTTATTCCTTTTTATTATTAAGAAAGATAGTAGTATTCCAATTATGATTGTTAATGTCGAGTATAAAAAAAAGGATTTCTTAATAAATATTGAGCTATAAATGGATTATCAGGTTTTCCTGTAAAAGTTAGCAAGTAAAGTCCAACAGCAATTGTTTGTCTAGTCCTGAAATATGGCTACAGGTTAAAATTGAATTAAGCTGATAATTTATATACCATATTTGGTGTTTTATAATCTAAAGATAAGTGTAATCTTATTTCATTATATAA
>Ga0209345_10000189_pt1 | contig 86479 bp, 73 predicted proteins | sample Cruoilmetagenom7_FD_187294 | JGI IMG/M metagenome (GOLD analysis project Ga0209345, IMG submission 187294) | Oil polluted marine microbial communities from Coal Oil Point, Santa Barbara, California, USA - Sample 7 (SPAdes) (version 2) | ecosystem: Environmental > Aquatic > Marine > Oil seeps ... | reverse complement strand
CAGATGGATAATCATTCAGGTGTTCTTGAACCATACGCACGGCACGCTCACGAACTTCGGGGGAGTATCTGTTAGAGTTTTTCATAGCCTTATTCTCTCAAAGAAATAGGCCTCCACGAAAGCCGGTACGATTCAAACTTATGGCCAATACATCTAGCGAAGTTTCACTTGATTCAATGCTTAACTGTCGATGAAATAGGTTTACACTGTTTGAAATCAAATTTAAACCTCATACAACGCAATATCTACCAGCCACTCTTCGCTATGTTGAATGCTAACACCATTCTAACTATCCAGCATCTGCTTAACTTGCAGATCAACCTGTAGTGGCATAGTTTAGTTATCCATCAACATGGATATCGAGCCTCAAGTTGAGTGGGACGAGGTATACTTAATCTTGTTACCTCATACCCATATATACAGCAGACAGGCATTCGCGCAGCGTTAGTGCCAGAATGTTAAAGTATTAGAAATTGTTTTCGGACAGGTGCTGACTTGACCTTGGGTCAAAAGCAGAAGGTATTCAATCAGGCAGATAGTAAACGACCTGCGCGAATTGTGAGTAATGATTAATAGCGGTAGCATCTAATTGACTTGATCGTTTTTAGCACGCGCTTTGCAGCGTTCGCTGAAACAAATACGACTCAATCTAATTAGTGAAATGAGTTGATATAAGAGTGGTGTAACTTAAAGAAATAAACCAAAGGATTGGTGGAGTCTAGGGGGATCGAACCCCTGACCTCGACGCTGCCAGCGTCGCGCTCTCCCAGCTGAGCTAAGACCCCATGTCGGTAGGACGGGGCGTATCATAAGATTGCCGCCGTCCTATGTCAACAGGCTTTTGCAGAATTTTCATCTGCTTAGAGTATTTATCCCGCTTAGATCACTCAGTCGCGCCGGTATTATCGTTTTCCAGGGCTGCAAACTCCTTTTCCCAGCGTTTGGCTTCTTTCTTGGAGGGACTACCCAACTGATCCAATGCAAAGCGCACGCGGGCACGGCTCATATCGGGTCCAAGAATCTGCATGGAATCAATCACAGACACACTCTGTGCGGTACCGGAGATAGCAACGAACAGTGGAAACAGGAAGTCACGAATTTTGTAACCCATATTTTCAGACAGGTTTTTCATCCCGGCAAACAGCACGTCTTTGTGCCAATCATTCTGCTTATCCAGATACCAGGAGGCAAACTGCAGAATGCGGCGGCAGTCTTCTTGTGTCAGGGATTTGTGCTCGAAGCTGTCGGCATCCACCGGCAACATCCCGGATAAGAAAAAGCCTGCTAAAGGTGCAACATCCGAGAATTTTTCCACCCGCTGCTGAATCAGTGGCACGATCTGCATCAGATACTCAGGGTTTAGCGCCCATTTCTGGAATTCAGCGGCAAAGGCATCCACTGACAACTCTTCACGAATCCAGACGCCATTCAACCAGCTAAGTTTTTCCTGATCAAACACCGGTCCACCCAGTGAGACACGTGTCAGATCAAAGTGACTGAACATCTCTTCACGATTGAACTTTTCACGTTCATCCGGCATGGACCAACCCATGCGGCCAAGATAGTTCAATAAAGCTTCTGGCAGATAGCCCATGCGCTGATAGTACAGAATACTGGTTGGATTCTTGCGCTTGGACAGTTTGGATTTATCAGGGTTACGCAGCAGCGGCATATGACAAAGCTGAGGCATGTCCCAACCGAAGTACTGATACAGCAGCTTGTGCTTAGGTGCTGAGTTGATCCATTCCTCACCACGAATGACATGGGTAATCTCCATCAGATGATCATCAACGATGTTGGCCAAATGGTAGGTTGGCATACCATCTGATTTCAGCAGTATCTGGGCATCCACCTGCCCCCAGTCCAGTTCCATCGGACCACGCAGCATATCATCGATAACACAAATGCCTGTCTCTGGTACCCGCATTCTGACCACGAACGGCATACCGGCCGCACGGCGTCTTTCCGCTTCTTCAGCGGGTAGCTCCAGATCACCCTGTTTTAAGGCGGTATGCTGGCCACTGGCCCGGCGCGACTCACGCAACTCATTCAACTCTTCCGGTGTACGGAAACACAGAAACGCATGCCCCTCTTCCACCAGGCGCATAGCATAGTCTTTATAGATGTGTTTGCGCTCGCTTTGACGATAAGGACCATGTGGACCACCAACATCCGGACCCTCATCCCATTCCAAGCCCAGCCAGCGCAGTGAGTCGAGAATAGCCTGTTCCGATTCAGCGGTACTGCGGGTCTGATCCGTATCTTCAATACGCAGGATAAACTGTCCGCCATGCTGACGTGCAAAAGCTAAGTTAAACAAAGCGATATAAGCGGTTCCGACGTGGGGATCACCCGTAGGTGATGGCGCGACCCGGGTACGAACTGTCATAGAATGCGGTCTCTGTAGCTGGTTAAATAAAAACGCCATTATAGCCCGACAGCAAAGCCCGGGGCTATGCCGCAACCTTGAACCATAACAAAGCATATTCACTGATTTTTGCACCATCAATGCGCATAAAACTCACTGAAGTTATTTCACAACATAGCATAAGTCTTAATATATCTTTGTTTTTAAAGGAATTAAAAAAACTGGCACGCCCTGTGCTTTAGTATAAGTAAGATTTGCCGAACCAACAGGTTAAGCAAATCGCCTTTTTTCGCACTCGAGGGGCACTGCGAGACCGCCGCATCTTAGGATGCGGCGTTTTTTTTGCCTTTTTTTAACCCATCTTCAGACTTCAGGTTGAAACAGCTTGCCACTAATGACGCCTTGCAGAGTTCTGAGCAGTAACAGTCCAATCAGCAAGGTAACAAATCCCAGCGACACATAAGACAACACCAGAAAGAACCAACCTCCCTGTTTTTCCAGCATAATCTGTGTAGCAATGGAAAACGCGGCCAACGGGAAAGAGTAAGCCCACCAGGACAGGAAAAACGGAATTTTAGTGAAATAACGCACCTGCACTAACAGCAATAACACCAGAAACAATGCACTGAAGTAGAGAACTCGCGCAAAACCATCCAACACCCCTCCCTGCAACTGCATGTAGGCGATAAATCCTACGGCAGGCGGCGCAATCAGTATGAACAAGGTGGGTAACAGTTTTTGCGGGATCGGATCATGAAAAATGATGCGGTTAAATATCAACACCTTGAGTACAATCCAATAGACCAGTCCGATTGAGAAGAAAAACCAACTCGCTTCGACATAACCGTGCTGCACCCCGGCAATCGGTACCAGAATATTCCCCACCACCGGAATAAACCACGCCGGGGTACTGTGCTGAATGGTAAAATTTGTCTGATGCATCCACTGGGTAATTACATATAGGCTAAACAGCAAGTGCAAACTCGCCCCCAGCAACCAAACCACTTTTGATAAACCCATTGAAACAGGTAACAATGCCGTCGAGAGTAGAATCAAACTGATGGAAAAAGTCGGGAAGAAGCTGATTTTAATTGGATGACTGATTTCAGCCTTAACCGCTTCGGGGAAGCGAAGCAGTTTGGTCAGATAAAAAGCACTGATGACCAAAAACAGACTCACTGAAATTAGCAGTAATAATTGACTGATCCAATCAGGCATCTGCAGCACCAGATGGGAACGGTGCCAACTCAGTGTTAAGCCACCCAACCCCATGATCATCGCGAATAACGTAACCGGAAAATGCTGAAGAAAACTGTGCTTCTCCATCTGAACACCTCTATTAATTAGAAACAACTAATATTATTACAATGTTCAGTTGGCAAGTACAGAGTTTGCAGCTAATTCATAACTACACTTAACAACCTGGAGGTCATTTGCCAGATAGAGATCGCTAGACTACTGGTTTTACCCTTCAGACTCCCCCGTAACCTGGTGATCAAGATGTGCTACCAGATCAGCAGGCAGATTCAATCGATGAGCCAGGGCTTGCAGGTAGACTCTTTCAGCAGGGTGATCGCCATCAGCAACCAAACGTGACACTAAGTAGACCTCTGATGCCTGCTCAACCCCTTGCACACTCGAGGTCAAATCTTCAAGGCCGGGAGGGTTCCTCAAAGTATCGAATACAAATGCCTTACTTTCTGCATCCAATGATAGCTTTTCAACATGATCAAAAATAACGCTCTGCTCGCCAGCATCAATATGACCGTCCGCGTGTGCGGCTGCAATCATGGCCGTAATTAACGTTAATGCAAAGTTGTTGGTAGTGTTCTGATCCACAGGCGGTAGAAAGCGCGGATCAACCTGCTTCAAATCATGTTGAGTAGCAACCGGTGCGGTAGCTACCTGCTTACCTTCCTGCCAGTTTTGATAGGCCTTGAACGCCAGTGCACCCGCTGCCGCTGCGCCACCATAGCCCACTAGTCCACCTGCCATTTTCCGGGCTTTTTTATTGCCAACCAGCAGCCCAATCAACCCACCGGCTACAGCTCCACCAGTAAAATTGCCACCGGGTATACTCATACCATCAGATGCTTGCCCTTGCTGACTGCTATCAGAGGCTGAATTTCCCATAAACTGCTCAAGAAACTTGGTTGCATTGAACATAACGTCTGACTCCTGGTCATAATTTATCTGTATATTTACGTATTTGCATAGCTTCGAGATCAGTTGATCTGCCGTGTTAATGACAACAAAAATGTACAGTGGTTTCTTTATTAATCTATTCCAAAGCTGTAAACGAGTAAAATATACTATTCTTTAATGCAATAATTTAACCTGATAGAAGAAGGTGTTATGCAATATAGACCACTTGGAAAAACTGACCTGACTCTTTCTGCACTGACACTGGGAACCATGACCTGGGGTGAGCAAAACACGGAGAAGGAAGCACATGCCCAGATAGATAGGGCGTTGGATGCCGGGATCAACTGCCTGGATGCCGCCGAAATGTATCCAGTGCCTCCCAAGGCAGAGACGCAGGGTCGCACTGAAGCCTACATCGGTTCCTGGCTGGCAAGCAAACAGCAACGGGATCGTGTGATCATTGCCACCAAAATCACTGGCCCAGGTGAAGGCTTTCATTACCTGCGCAACGGCACCCGACTCAACCGCGAGCAGGTCATCGCCGCAGCCGATGCCAGCCTGAAGCGTCTACAAACAGACTATATCGATCTGTATCAAATCCACTGGCCAGAGCGACAAACCAATTTTTTTGGCAAACTGGGCTATCGTCATCAACAGGATGAGCTGGTCGTTCCAATTGAAGAAACCCTACGGGCTTGCGAAGAACTGGTTAGCAGCGGCAAGGTACGCCATATCGGTATTTCCAATGAAACACCTTGGGGATTACATGAATACTTGCGACTCAGCGAGGCACATGGCCTGCCTAGAGTGGTGTCGGTCCAGAACCCTTACAACCTGCTGAATAGAACCTATGAAGTGGGTCTGGCGGAAATGTCAATCCGTGAACAGGTAGGCTTGTTAGCTTACTCACCATTGGCCTTTGGTGTTCTGAGCGGCAAATACCTCGATGGACAACGTCCTACTGGCGCACGCCTGACACTCTACGAACGCTTCCAGCGTTACACCTCTCCCCTGGCCGATAAAGTCACCGCAGCGTATGTTGAGCTGGCACAACAACACAACCTCAGCCCAACCCAGATGGCGCTGGCCTTTGTCACTCAGCAACCCTTTGTAACCAGTAATATCATCGGTGCCACGTCACTTGAACAATTACAGGAAAACATCGACTCCAGTGAAGTCCATCTTAGCGATGAACTCCTCAACGCCATAGAGCAAATCCATACCCAACACCCCAACCCTTGCCCCTAAAAGGTGGCAGTACCCTTTTAGGCGATGATGACGCAGAGGGCGCCGATTACAATTAGTAACAGACCGATCAGATCCCGACGGCTCAGGGATTCCCGGAACCAGCGGGCAGATATGATCAGGGTAAACAGCACTTCGATCTGCCCCAGCGTTTTTACCAGAGCAACGGTTTCCAGGCTCATGGCCGTGAACCAGCCTAATGAACCCAAGAAGCTGCATAGACTGATCGCACCGGTCAACCGAGGGCGCTGCCACAAAGCTGACAGGGTTGCGGGCTCTCGCATAGTAATCCAACACAACAATATGGCCGTCTGCGCCAGAATCACACACAAAAGCACCCAGGCCGCGCTGTGCAGAAAAGGTAGCCCTAACATCAGACTAGCCTCCCGCACCAGGAGCGTCGTCAACGCAAAACACAAGCCACTGCCCAATCCGGTTACCAGCGTTGGTAACGAAACCGATTTAAGACTGGCCGGGTTTGCCATCAACCAGATGGCCAATCCACCGATCAACACCCCTAACCAGGCCAAAGGCGTCAGCAATGCACCGAAAAACAGCGCGCCCAGTACGGCCGCAATCACCGCCTCGCTTTTTGCCAGCCCGACCCCAATGGCATAATTACGCAACCGAAACAGCATGACCATCAACACAGTAGCTGCGATCTGTGCCAGCGATGCTAACAAAATCAATAGCCAGTAGTGCTGATTAAAGACCGGCAGCTCGGCCTCACCCAACTGATAGAGCAGCAGTAAATAGACGGCAGCTAAAGGTCCTGCATAAATAAAACGCGCCAGCGTCACTCCGACACTGCTCACTTCCTGGCTTAAATGTTTCTGAAACGCATTGCGCCAAGCCTGCATAAAGGCCGCAAAGAGTGTAAAGGGTATCCAAAGCATGGTAATAAACGATTCCGGTCGGTGTTGTTAAAGTAATATTTTACGCGTTTGTTACACCTTCATGTTGTTTTGAAACAGACTTTTAGCAAGGTTATTGCATAGACTGTTTCAAGTCTATCTATAAAGGTCTAAGGGCATGAAACGCAATCGCATAGCGGTTATAGGACTCGGTCGTTTTGGTCATTCACTAGCGATCGAAGCCCAGAAAAACGGCATTGAGGTCTTGGCTATTGATCGCCATGAGTCTTTGGTAAACGATATCGCTGACCAGGTCAGTGAAGCCATGATAGCGGACTGCACCAATCCTAAAGCCATTACGGCCGTCGACTGGCAACAATTTTCAACGGTCGTGGTAGCCATCGGCAGTGATATCAAAAATAGCATGATGGCTGTCATTCATTTACAGGAAGCAGGTGTTCAGAATCTTTGGTGTAAGGTACAAGATCGTTATCACGCGGCCCTGGTATCCCGGATGGGGGTTCAGAGGGTCATCAGCCCTGAGGAAGAAATGGGGCGCCGGGCAGGCAGAACACTGAAATATCCGGACATACTGCAACAGATGCAACTCACCGAGAATCAATATGTTGCCGAAATCAAAATCATCAATATCGTTGAGCAACGTTCTTTTCTGTCTACGTTGAGATTGCAAGACCTGACGCTACTTGCCATTAAACAAAAAAAACACTCTCAATTTGAGTCGTCACGTGAACTGCCAGACCGCTTTCATCCGGGCGACAAAGTACTGGTCATGAGTCGCACTCGCGAGGGATTTGCATGGCCATCTCTACTGTAGTCAGCCGGCATAGTTTCTGGGGATCTGCTGGTGGAACCCTGATTGTGTTTTTTGCTGGCGCGTCATTGATCGGCACCTTCTTACTATGGCTGCCATGGAGCCGGACACATAATGCGGACCTTATCGATCTGCTTTTCACTGCGGCTTCTGCAATCACCGTAACTGGATTAGTCACACTGGATACAGGATCAGATTTTACCCCACTGGGGCAGTTGGTGATTGCATTGCTCATACAGGCGGGCGGAATCGGATATATGCTCACTGGAACACTATTATTACTGGGCAGAAGCCGTTTTGTCTCGTTACGGCAACAATCTACGATGGGTGTATCATCACAGATCAGTGAAGGTGTTTCACTGTTTGCCTTGATTCGCTTTGTCATACTGTTCAGTCTTATTACCGTGATGTTTACCAGCTTGTTACTGACTCTCTTTTGGATTCCTGAGTTTGGGTGGGTAAAGGGCATAGGCTATTCTTTATTTCATGCCATATCTGCATTCAATAACGCTGGATTTGCGCTTTTTCCCAGTTCGCTCGTGGGTGTTGCCGGAGGCAACTGGGTCATCTGGATTCACGCTATGGCCTTTATCATAGGCGGCTTGGGTTTTATTGTTGTCTATGAAGTCTGTACCCCACAAAAGCGTCTGAGCATTCATAGCCGTCTAATGATTTATGGATCTCTAATTTTGTTAACTTTAGGCTCTGCTGCCTTGTTGGTGTTTGAGCAGAACACCGCGAGTCTGGGTTCAGGCATTGATCGGCTGACGGCCGCTTTTTTTCAAGCCGCCACGACACGAACCGCAGGATTTAACTCCATAGACTTGAATGAAATGAGCCATGCCAGTCATGTGTTCATGATGATTAACATGGTCATAGGCGCGGGACCAGGCTCTACAGCTGGAGGCATTCGGTTGACCACCTTCATCCTTCTGCTTACCGGATTGTTTGCTGTACTTCAGGGCCGTGAATCCACGCGACTGATGGGACGCACTCTGGATGTTGAACACCTGCTTCGCGCATCAGGAATTCTCATTTTAACCCTGACGTTACTAACGGTAATCTGCCTTCTGCTGTTGGTATTTGAACCTGAGCAGGAGCCCTTGATGGTTATTTTTGAGGCTGTATCCGCCTTGGGCACCGTTGGCCTGTCATTAGGACTGACGGGGGAAATGCACCCCTACTCGAAGCTATTGATCATCGTTGTTATGTTGATCGGAAAAATATCTCCGGTGATGCTTTTCACGGCCCTGGCCAACCGACCTGAGAAACCTGTTCGCTATGCCGGAGGACGAGTGGCCTTGGGTTAATCCTCAACAATCAAGCGATACCCTACTCCTGGCAGGGTTTCAATCAAACTGGACTGATTGGTACCTTCGCCCAGCCTTGCCCGGAGACGTGCAATCAGTATTCTCAGGTAATGCGTATCTTGCAGATGACTTTGCCCCCAAATACGCTGCATTAGCTGCGTTTGCGTGATGACCTTGCCTGCATTTTCAGTCAACTGGCATAGCAGGGCATACTCTTTCTTGGATAAGCGTATTTCACGACCCTGATACTTCACGCACCTGGACACGTAATCAACACTCAGTCCGAGATGATTGTAGTCAGTCAAAACTTCAGGTCGCAAACGCAACTGAATCCTGATTCTGGCTAATAGTTCTTGCACACCGAATGGTTTGACTACGTAATCATTAGCGCCGTTATCCAGTGCTCTAACTTTATCAGATTCATGGTTTCTGACTGATAGTATAATGACGGGTACCTGACTGAACTCTCGGATGGCAAGCAGTACATTCTGGCCATCCAAATCCGGCAAACCCAGGTCAAGAATCACCAGATCAGGAGCGCCCAAAGCAACCTGGGCAACAGCCTCTTTGCCTGTTTTGGCAAGGATCAAATCATACCCTTGCGACCTCAGGCTGATACTCAGAAATTTTATAATCTGTGCTTCGTCATCCACGATTAAAATCTTAGACATGTTCGCTTGACTCACTCAATGGCAGCATCACCCGCATGCAAGTGCCTGGTTCCATGTTTAATGGATCTAATATCAATAATTTTCCACCCTGCGCTGCAATCATACCCTTGGCTATTGCCAAGCCTAGCCCCTCACCCGCTTGATGCTGATCGCCTCGCCCCAAGGTATCAAAAAAATCAAACGCGTTGTCTCGCAACTCTTCAGCGATACCTGGACCCTTATCGATTATATCGATCACCAACCATTGATCATCAGCATGACAGCTGATTAATACCGCCTCTCCTGATGGTGAAAACTTAACCGCATTTTCAGTTAGGTTGTAGAGTGCTTGCTCTATCAATGCGGGATGTACTTCAATGTCAGGTAGTTTCAATGGACAACGCAGTATCAATTGCGCGTCAGAATAGGTTTTAAGAATACGTGTTCGAAGCACTTGCAACACGTCTTCAATTGAAATTTTCTGGCGGTCTATAGATAGATCGCCATAACCCAGCCGGGTCATGTCAAGCAGGTTCTGTATATAACGCTCCAGCCGCTGTGCTTCTGACATTACGGATTCCAGTAATGCCTGCTTGTCGGCCTCCGTTAAGCTCTGCTTCAATTCAATCAAAGAGGACGTTGCGCCAATCATCGTGACTAAAGGCGTTTTCAAATCATGGGACAATGAACTCATTAATGAAGTACGTAAAACTTCCCGCTCTTTTTCAATCTGGGAAAGTTGCAGGGCTTTCTGCACCTCAGCTTCATCTTCAGTGCGTTTTCGAAGTTGTTGAGTCTGATGACCAATCATAATAGCGACCAGAAAAAAAACCGCTGCTGCCAGAATATCCTCACCATGATCCATTAACAGCGTAAATTGTGGTGCTGTAAAAAAGTAATTGAAGCAGACAAGACTCACCGTTGCAGTCAAAATACCAGGTAATTGTCCAAGTTTGACGGCCACCAATAAAACACACAGTAACAACAGCAGTAGCGTGATGTGATAATGAAATCCTGCGAACAACAACAACAGTGCAGACAGGCCTAAGGGCAACAGAGCCGCCATTAGCCATTGATAAATGCTTTGGTATGAATGGTCGGCGTGAGAGGATTCGAACCTCCGACCCCTTCGTCCCGAACGAAGTGCGCTACCAGGCTGCGCTACACGCCGTAATGCGGAGCGCAATTTAGACAAACCGACTCGGGGTTGCAAGTATTTCATCAGGTTTAATCGCTGACAGGCCGTAAGCGTACCACCTGGCCACGGGTTTCATCCGTGAGTATCCACAAGACGCCATCCGGTGACTGACGGATATCACGTATACGCTGGCCAAAGCCCTGCAAAAAACGCTCTTCTTCCTGCAACTGGTATTCGCCCTGCTCATAGGTGACGGACACACGTGAAATCAGCCGGTCTTTCAGGGCACCATTGAATAGCTGCCCTTGCCAGGCTGGAAAGTCATCACCGGTGTAAAAAGTGATGCCGCTGGGGGCGATTGAAGGTGTCCAGTGTAATAGCGGAGAGACCATCCCCGGTAGTTCAGTGTGTTCAGTGATTGTTGTACCGATATAGTTTACACCATACGTCACTTCCGGCCAGCCATAATTCATCCCGGCCATGATGCGGTTGATTTCATCCCCCCCGCGGGGTCCATGCTCACTGGACCAGACCTCGCCCGTTTGTGGATGCACAGTGATGCCCTGTGGATTACGGTTACCGAGCGTATATAACTCATCTCGCACAGCGGGATTTTCAACAAAAGGGTTATCCGCTGGCACAGAGCCATCATCATGCAAACGTACAATACTGCCAGCATGATCGTCCCCCTGCTGGGCACGCGCCCTTTCACCACGATCGCCAACAGATAGATACAAAAAACCGGCCTGATCAAACACCATCCGACCGCCGAAGTGATGGCCCGCCGAGGAGCGCGGCAAGGCTTCGAAAATCACTTCGGCATCATGCAGTGCGTGATTTTGCAACCGCGCGCGCATAACCCGCGTGGTCAGGCCTTCTGCTGTGGCATCGGCGTAAGACAGATAGATCAGTTGGTTGTTTTCATAGTCCGGGTGCAGCACTACATCCAGCAAACCACCCTGCCCGGTAGCCGCGACGTCAGGTACACCCGCAATAGGGTCAGGGTGAAGTTGATCCTGCTGTATCAAACGCAGACGACCATCACGCTCGGTGACTAACTGACCACCTGAAGGTAAAAAAGCAATTGACCAGGGATGACTCAGCCCCTCAGCTACGACCTCTAGTTTCAATCTGTATTCTTGAGTCTGGAACTGCATATCAGCCTGAACTGGCACTGATACCAGCCAGCCTATCAGTACACTTAGTGGTCCGAGATTAGAAAAACGCATACTTACCTCATTTTTAATGCAGTTAAAAGGCCGCTTGGCTTTTAAAAACTGCCGCTGTCTTCTAATATTAGGGGTCATTTAAATCCATGCAGAGACTTAATCCGAACACGGCTACCACAACAATAACTGAATGTAATTATTTAAGGATAGGGAATGAAACTGAAAAAACAACTGACAGCCCTCGCTGCGGCTGCCTGCTTTTCAATGAGTGCCGCCTCGTTTGCTCAGGAAACACGTGAATTCTCAGTATCAACCGTTCTCGGCGATGCCTTCCCTTGGGGACAGGCAGCCAGTAAATGGGCCGAACTGGTCGAAGAGCGCTCTGAAGGGCGGATGAAGTTAACCGTTTACCCCAATGCCCAACTGGTCTCCGGTGACCAGACACGTGAATTTTCAGCCATGCGCAGTGGACTGATTGATATGGCGGTTGCATCAACCATCAACTGGTCCCCTCAGGTACCTGAGCTCAACCTGTTTTCGCTGCCGTTCCTGATGCCAGATGAAGCCGCTATTGATGCCATCACGCAAGGTGAAACTGGTGAGGCTATTTTTGCAGCCATTGAACGCCGCGGCGTCATTCCACTTGGCTGGGGTGAAAATGGTTTTCGTGAGCTGTCCAATTCACGTTCAGCAATCTCTGGACCGGCTGATATGCAGGGTTTGAAAGTGCGGGTAGTCGGCTCACCTTTGTTCCTCGACACCTTTAACACCCTGGGTGCCAATCCAACCCAGATGAGCTGGGCGGATGCCAAACCTGCCCTGACAACCGGCGCGGTTGATGGCCAGGAAAACCCCTTGTCAGTATTTGATGTCGCGCGTATAGATCAGGTAGGTCAGGAACATTTGACCTTGTGGCGCTATATGGCTGATCCATTGGTGTTTGGTGTAAACCAGCGTGTTTGGAACTCTTTATCTGCCGAAGATCAGCAGATTCTGCGTGAAACAGCACAGGAAGCCGGTGCCTGGGAAATCGAGAAATCCCGTGCCGAGCTGGCCGAAACCCTGGAGCGTATTAAAGAACGTGGGGTGACTGTTACTGAACTGACACCGGAACAGCATCAAGCCTTTGCTGAGGCCACCCAGGCTGTGTATGAGAAATGGGTGCCACGCATCGGTGAAGACCTGGTAGAACAGGCTCAGGCCGCGATCAACGCACGTTGATCCTTCAGTAGGGTGTCAAACCTGTAAAGACCGTGTCCGGTTGCAGTAGCGGACACGGTTTATTTAGTTTACTGCCGACTCAGCCTTACCATGTCTAAACCTAAATCTCGTCCTGAAGCCTGGCTCGCCGCCTTGGCATTGACCATTATTTGCCTGATCAGTCTGGGAAATGTAGTGGTTCGTTATACCACAAATGCCTCCTTTGCCTTTACTGAAGAGTTTTCGGTATTTCTGCTGGTGGTACTGACCTTTTCAGGTGCCGCAGTCGCTGCCAGACAACATGATCACATTCGCATCATTGCGCTTGAAGAATATTTACCACACAAACTGAAGCGTCCACTTTATCTGTTGCAGTGGCTGCTTAGTGTGCTATTGCTCGGATTGATTGTCTGGTACGGCGGTTTACTAACCTATGAAGAATATACTTGGGAGTCCCTGTCTCCCGGACTAGGCTATCCCACCTGGATCTATCTCATCTGGCTGCCACTACTAAGCCTGGCCATTATTATACGCCTGACTCAAAGTTTGATTGAACGTTGGAAACAGAGCCTGACCGCTGAACGGAGTGACGTATGAGTCCTGATATATGGATGCTGCTGGTTTTCGCTATTACAATGATTTTGGGTGTGCCGGTCGCATTTGCCCTCGGTCTTGGGGGCGCGGCCGGTATTATCGCAGGCCTGTCGCCCGACATGCTGGCCACCCTGGGCACCAACACTTATAACAGTATCGCCAAATACCCCTTGATTGCGATTCCTCTGTTTATACTCACCGGTCTGATTTTTGAACGTGCCGGTGTTGCGGCAAGCCTGGTACGCTTCGCCCAATCGCTCATCGGGCCCCGCCATGGCGGACTGGCACTGGTCGCTGTACTGGTCTGTCTGATCATGGGCGGCATGAGTGGCTCAGGTCCTGCCGATGCGGCGGCTGTGGCTATGGTTATGCTCCCCAGCATGACCAAAGCCGGCTACCCTAAACCTTTTTCCGCCTCCCTGATTGCGGCATCAGCCTCCACCGCCATTCTCATTCCACCATCGATTGCCTTGATTCTTTACTCAGTGGTCATGCCAGGTGTAGATCTCAGGGCGCTTTTTGCTGCTGGTCTTTTTCCAGGCATACTGGCTGGCCTGTCGTTGCTGCTTCCAGCCTGGTGGTTGTCACGTCGTTACGGTTGGGAAGGCCCCGACAACAGCGAACGTCCCAGTATTAAAGAGAGTTTCATTAAAGCTCTCCCTGCACTCTTTGCCCCGGTATTGATTTTGGGAGGCCTGCGCTCCGGATTATTTACGCCCACAGAAGCAGCTGTTGTTGCCGTAACCTATGGCCTGGTAATCGGTGTGTTTGTCTATAAGCAGCTCAACCCAAGCAGTTTACTGGATATGATGGCAGAAGCCGGAAAAATTTCCGGGGTGGTAATGATCATCATCTCGCTGGCCGGTATTTTTGCCTGGGCTGGAACCACGCTGGGAACCTTCAGTTCTCTGGCCAATGCGATGTTATCAATCTCGGATAACTCCTGGATATTGCTGTTATTGATCATGCTGCTGGTGTTGCTGGCGGGAATGCTGCTGGATGCTGTTTCAATCTACCTGATCATTACGCCGATCTTGATTCCGTTGATACATCACTTTGAGTGGAATCCGGTCTGGTTCGGTATATTGCTGGCAATGAATATTGCCATAGGTCAGTTTACGCCCCCCGTTGCGGTAAATCTGATGGTGACCACGAAAGTTGCCAATATCCGCCTGGAAAAAACCTTTGTCTGGTCACTGCTGTTTATGGTCACTATGTTTTCTGCCTTGCTACTGGTGATGCTAATACCGGGCATTGCCCTCTGGTTACCAGACAAGTTGGGCTTTGTTGTCGGCCCTTGGTGACTTATGGATAAAATAGCAGTACACCAACAGGCACAAGCAGCGACAGTGGAAGTCAATCCATCCACGGAATTAAAGCTCGGCATAGTACTGGTCACGGCTGCCGCTGTGGCCTGGAGTTTCGGCGGTGTACTGGGGCGCATTGTCACGCTGGAGGATAGCTGGGCAATTATTTTCTGGCGTTCAATATGGGCCTGTCTGTTTTTGCTTGGATTCATGCTGTTTCGCAATAAACTGCGCGGTACCTATATGATGTTCCGCTACATGGGATGGCCAGGGTTGGCTGTCGCGCTATGCTTTGCTACTGCGTCCACTTCATTCATCGTGGCGCTCAAATATACCAGTGTAGCCAATATCCTGCTGATTCAGGCTGGTGTACCCTTGATTGCGGCCTTGATTGCCTGGATTATATTTCGTGAAAAAGTCAGTGGCCCTACCTGGCTGGCAATTGCAGTGGTGATAGCGGGTGTCGGGGTGATGGTATCGGAGTCCTTTACTGGTGAAGTATCACCGATTGGTGACTCACTCGCCCTGCTGATTGCGTTCTGTTTTGCCACAGCAACTGTCATTACCCGTCGTTATGCGCATGTACGCATGGCTCCTGCCGTGTGCACCGGCACAATCATTGCGGCTATTTTCTCAGGAGCTATGGCTTCAAGCCTGGCAACCAGCAGTTATGATACCGGCCTGCTGTTCGTATTCGGTGCATTGAATCTGGGTCTGGGACTGGCCCTGTTCGTTACCGGGGCACGACTCCTCCCCTCTCCGATTGCCGCACTTATCGGTACGGCAGAACCCATGTTGGGACCGCTATGGGTATGGATATTCCTGAATGAAGTGCCGACACGACTCACACTGATCGGTGGCGGTATCATCCTGATTGCACTAATTGCTCATCTGCTCTGGCAGATGGCACATCACCGCCGCGTTATGGTTGCTGCAACGCCCAACTAAAAATAGATGCCTGTTTGAATAAGCTGATAATAAATAAGTAGCATGCACCTTCTCAGTAAATTCAGCTAAAATAACATGTATAAATACCAAAATTGCACTGCAATAAAAGGGACCACTCATTGCTAAAGCAAAAACGCAAAATTTGTGCTATCTGGTTATCATGTCTGCTATTGCCGCTACTTCTGCTGCATACTTCCAATCTTGTTGCTGTTGAACCCGGTACCGCGCTATTGGAGGATGAATTACAATACCGGTTTCATTTGCTCACCCTGGCTCTGTTGGTGGTTATGATCATCAGCAGTATTACCGTCTATATCTACAGAGTTAACCGGAAACTTCGCCATCTCCTGGTGGAGCAGCAGCGTAATGACATCCTGCAACAGAACCATAATAAAATACTGGCAATGATTGCCGATGATCAGCCTCTGACAAGTGTATTAAGTGCCATTGCACTGAGTGTTGAACACTTCAAACCTGGCAGTTTATGTAGCATTTTATTGCTAGATCGCAATAGCAACACGCTGAATCTGGGAGCCGCACCCAGCCTGCCGGATAGCTACAACACAGCCATTGCCAATACACCCGCAAAGCTCGGAGCCGGGTCCTGTGGTACAGCCGCAGCCACTCGAAAGCGCATGATCGTATCTGATATCCAAAACCATCCCTACTGGGCATCAGTTAAAGATGCTGCGGCAACAGCCGGGTTAGCGGCTTGCTGGTCAGAACCCATTCTGGATACGAATGGCGAAGTGCTCGGTACCTTTGCCATTTACCATCGGCACCCTTGTAAGCCACAAGTCGAAGACATTAAACTGATCGAAGATATCGCCCGACTTGCGGAAATCGCTATTGAGCGTAACCATGCCTTTGATGCACTGAAAAACAGTGAAGAACGTCATCGTTTACTGGCAGATCACGCCAGTGATGTCATCTGGACTATGGATCTTGACGGTTTCTTTACCTATGTCAGTCCCTCAGTTGAAAAGCTGCGCGGCTATAGTGTCGAAGAAGTGATGCAGCAACGACCTGAACAACTCCTGACCGGATCTTCAGCAAAGGTGATGCGAGATCAACTACGGCTTGCCATGCAAGAGGTCAAGCAGGGAAGAGTTTTCCCATCATTTACCGGCGAGCTAGAAGAGTTCCATAAAAACGGTTCAACTGTGTGGACGGAAGTGAAGACTTCCGGCATTTATGATGCACAAGGTCAGTTTGTCGGGGTTTTGGGGGTCACACGGGACCTGACTGAACGCAAAAAAACTGAAGATATGATGCGCTACCTGGCGCAGCATGATCCGCTTACCGGACTGGCAAACCGGTCCCTGTTTGCCGATCGTATTGATCAGGCAATCAAACTGGCAATCAGGGAACAGGGTAACTTTGCCCTAATGCTGATCGATCTGAACGACTTCAAACCCGTAAATGATCAGTATGGCCATGCTGTAGGTGATGAACTGCTCTGTGCGATTGCGCAACGCCTGATGGACAGTGTACGCGCATCTGATACCGTCAGCCGCCTGGGTGGTGATGAATTCACCATTCTGCTACAAGGCATTCAGCAGCGTAGTGAAGCAGACGCGGTGAAAACAAAAATATTAGAACAAATGAAGCAGCCCTTTCTCTTAGGTGATCTGGAAATCACCTCAAGCTGCTGCATCGGCATTGCTTTTTATCCCGACGATGGGGAAACGGAAATAGAACTGTCGCAGGTAGCTGACCAGCACATGTATGCACAAAAACGCCGGTTGAAGTAAGTAACCGGCGTTTTTTGCAACCTCAGAGGTGCCAGCTCAGACTTTGAACTTGCCCAACTGCGCTTCCAGCGCATCGGTTATCTGGCTCATGGTTTCACTCACTTCACGCACATCTCCCGCCAGTCCAGCCAGACGCACACTGGCATCTTCCACTACGGTAATATTGCGATTAATCTCTTCACTCACTTTATCCTGCTCTTCAGCAGCCGTTGCAACCTGGGTAACATTATTGGTTATCAATGCAATATTCTTTGCGGCCGATTCCATCTGATCATAGGCCTGGCTGGCTTCAGTTACGGTTTTAGATACTCGCAGAGTGCTGGACTCCATATCCCGCACCGACGCAGCCACTTCTTTCTGCAGTGTTTCAATCAGTGTATGTATCTGTTCTGTGGAATCCTGAGTGCGTTTAGCCAGATTTCGTACCTCATCGGCGACTACTGCAAAGCCGCGCCCTTGGTCACCGGCCCGCGCAGCTTCTATCGCCGCATTCAACGCCAACAAATTGGTTTGTTCAGCAATCCCCTGAATTACGTCGATCATGCCGTAAATATTCTGACTGCTTGCGGCAACACTGGCAACACGCTCACTGGCCGCATTAATCTCGCTGGCTACACTACGCACTTCATCCACGGTATGGCGAAACGCCTCTTTGGCCTCAGACAGGGCATCATTGGAGTCTTCTGCCTGCTGTGCCGTACGGTTGGCAAGATCTGCGACTTCATTAGCTGTAGCTGACATCTCAGTCATGGCAGATGCCACACTCTGCATCTCTTCCTGCTGCGAACGTGTTGCTTCGGCAGTCTGTTGTGAAGCCTGAACCAGCGATTCACTCTGTTGACGCAATGCTCGGGCCGAACCGTTCAGATCAAGAATCATCAACCCCAATTTAGCGGTAAAGGCATTAAAACCATTGGCTATACCGATCAGTTCTGCATGGCTATTCACATCCAGCTTACGGGTTAAGTCTCCTTCTGCACCGGATAGATCTTCAACCAGCGCACGCATAGTCACCATAGGCTGAGTGGTGAAACGTAACCACAAGCTTAGCAGTATCACCGCCAGCAGCAGCAGAATACCACCCAACGTCAGCATAGTCAGCGCCGTATGCTGATAGCCTCCAACCAAATTGGCTTCCAGTTCACGTGTCGCCGCATACGCAACGGCCGTCGGAATGCTCACAACCACTGACCATTCCTGATCAAAGGCTTCAAATTTCACCGGCGCCCTTACCAAGGTAATATCTCCTGCCTCACTCAGGGCCCCTTGCATCGATGACAAAGTACTCTGCAACTCTGCATTGGCCTCACTCAAGCGCTTCCCGGCCTGATCCGGAAAGGCGCTACTGGCAATGACCAAACCTTTGCTGCTAATCAAATGAATATCGGACTGCCCATTAAATAGACTTTGCTGATAGTCATTAACCTGTTGTTGGATCACTGGCAAATTAATGTCTACGCCAACAACCCCTCTGAACTCCTGATCCACAACCACCGGGTAGACCAATGAGGTCAGGAGTTCAACATGTCCTTCTTCTATTTCATAGAGATAAGGCTCCATTATGCAGGGCCTCTTTTGATCGCGCGCGCACAAATACCATTCCGATTCACGGATGCCAAAGTCATTCAGACTCTCATCGTATTTAAAGCTGCTGTCAGGTGTCGGATAAAAAACCAATTCGTCAGCGTCGCGAATCCAGTAAAGCTCCAGTACACCGGTATCAGAAGAATGTTCCAGATGCGGACCGATATTAAACGCATCCTGCCAATCATACCCATCGGGTTCAAAATGAGCATAAGCGGAACTGATTGATGGGTTCGCTACCAAGGTATCCCGAACCATCTGTTTAATTGTGGAGCGCTTAAAGGGAGGTGCATCAGCATCACTGCCGCTGGCCGTTGAACTGATCATGCTGCCAAGCGTATTGGGGGCATCATAGCTGCGGTTGATAAACACCGATACTTCAGTTGCCACAGATGAGGCCGCATCATGTAGATTACTAACCACCAATGACTCAAAAGAAGTTGATGCCTGCTTTACAGCCTCTTGACCGTTTTTTTGCATGGCCAGCCAGCCCGTCAGAATCACAGCAGCCAATGTCAGGGTAAGTCCCAGCACGGCCCCCAGAATCAATTTCAACCTAAGCGACCAACTCTTCATTATACTACCCTTCACGTTTTTTATTGATGTGGTAAAAATACCACATTTAGTGCTTAACGAAAGGATATTAGACGATTTTACATTAAACTTATCTAACTTTATCCATTGCATTCTCTCCTCTTATCAGCCAGTACGAAAATATGGCATATTGAATAAGGATGTATTCAAAAACCATCAGGAGTATGTAATGAAGCCTGCGGCACAAAATCCAGCACCCGCTGATGCGGCAGAACGCCGAGCAGTCAAACCAGTCATCTGCTATCCGACGGAAACTCTGCCATCACCAGACATGCCCTGTTACCTGAATGCCAGAAGCCAACTCAGCGGCACAGAAACACTGAGAATCCCGGCCAGAGAGGCCCGGGTTTTCCAGGTACCTGCCGGTAGCTTCTTTCGTATTCTTAGTGTTGAGGGCCCGCAGGTAGGCGATCTGAATCTATTTAACCGCCATAACCCGGAAGAGCATTTTTACTCCGGCAAAACACGCGCCCTGCATGGCACGCATCTGTCTACTGGCGATCGTCTTTGGAGTAACTTTCCTTATTTAAGGCCCCTGGCAACCATCACCCACGACACGCTGGACTGGTATGGGTTTGATCAGGACGGTGGCAGTGTTCACGATGTTATTGGCACCCGTTGCGACCCTTATACTCATCAACTGCTAAGTGGAGACGCCTACCACAACTGCTGCCATTCCAACCTATACCGCGCCTTCAGAGCAGCAACCGGGATTGAGGCTTCACGTGTGGAACGACTGGTACATGATGTGCTGAATGTATTTATGTGCACGGGCTTCACTCAGGACACCCATCAGTATTTCATGAAGGCCAGCCCGGTCAGGCCGGGTGATTATCTGGAGTTTTTTGCTGAAGTCGATCTAACCGGCGTGCTCTCCGCTTGCCCAGGGGGTGATTGCGGCAACGAACATTCCAGCGACAAAGCCGACTGCTATCCGCTGGAAGTACAGATTCTCACGCCAGCACCTGGGACCTTAGAAGGTTGGCAATCACCCGAACCATCCTACTACCGTCATCCAGATTGATTCAATAAGGCATAGACCAGTCGGTTAACGGGCGTGTCTATACCCGCCTGGTCTGCTCGTCGAATGACGGCTCCGCAAATAGCATCCAGTTCCAGCGGTTTACCCTTTTCATGATCCACCAGCATTGAGGTTTTAATCGCGTCAAAACTGTTTAACAGGGCAATCATTTCATCAATATCATCATTATTTAGACTGACGCCATCGACCTGTGCCACCGCCGCGGTCTCCAGCATCATCTGGCGGACACTTTGACCAAAATAGGGATCCTGAACCAGTTCACGTGTGGTCAACCCAGTTAGGGCCGATAGCGGATTAACGCCATTGTTAATCAATAGCTTGCGCCAGAGTTCGAGAGCAATATCTGGTGTTACTCGTGCCGGTATGCCGGCATCTATAAACACACGATTCAACTGCTGCAGCCAGCGATAACCATCACTGTCGATACTGTCGGCCTGAGGCCAAGGCCCCATAATGATTTGTGCGGGTCCATCAGCCGCCACACAGCCGGGTGCAGTAATATGCCCACCGATACGTACAGCCAGGCCGCCTAAAGTTCGCGCCGTACCAATTTGCGCCGCAATCAATGGTTCATTATCAACACCATTTTGCAACGACAGTACGGGGGTTGCAGCAGTTTCCAGCCAGTCAGTCATCCGCACCAGCCAGTCCAGCGTGTCAAATGCCTTAAAGCACAGCAGAATTAAATCAAACTCTCCAACCGAATAACGCGCCAATACATCAGACTCTGACACGGCCACAACCGGCCGGGCAAAGTGTAATTCAGCGTGTTCAACCTGAAGCCCTTGTTGCTGCATTACTCGAAGGTGTTCGCCGCGTGCTACAAACACTACCTCATGACCCGCCGCCTGCAAGCGCGCACCGTAATAGCAGCCAATACCACCTGCCCCCACAACCAGAAAACGCATAGCTGTCTCCTTCAACTGTTTTTTTTCTGTCGAAGATAACGACTGATCAGTTTGTCCAACTGAGCCGCAAACGCCTGCCTGTCGCGCTGATGCAAAGGCGGCGGGCCACCGGTATGCTCACCGCTGCTGCGCAGGGTTTCCAGAAAATCGCGCATATTCAGACGGGCACCAATGGAGTCCTTGGTAAACAACTCTCCCCGTGGGCTTAGCGCCTGCACCCCCTTGGCAATCAGCTCAGCGGCCAGAGGTATATCACTGGTGATTACCAGATCACCCGCATTCGACTGGCGCACGATTTCGTTATCCGCCACATCAAACCCCGCTGACACCTGCAGGGTACTGATCCAGTCTGATGCAGGTACACGCATGGCTTGATTGGCCACCAGTATCAAGGGTAACTCAGCACGCACGGCGGCTTTATAGAGAATGTCTTTAATCACCACCGGACAGGCATCCGCATCGATCCATATTTTCATAGTCATTTCACTTTCAGTCATAACGAGTCAGGCCTGACTCTGTATCGATGCAAACACCGCCCCTGTCAAAGCACTCAGATCATCAGGGCTAATAGCTATTTCAAGACCCCGGCGCCCGGCACTGACATACACAGCCGCATAGCTACAAGCCGAGATATCGATGACCGTTTTCAGCTGTTTTTTCTGCCCCAATGGACTGACGCCACCAAGCACATAACCGGTTACCTTCTCCACTTGCGCCTTATCAGCCATATCCGCTTTCTTGGCGCCCAGCGTCTTAGCCATCGACTTCAGACTTAGCTTACCGGAGACAGGTAGCACCGCAACCGCTAACTGCTTGCTATCCAGGTTAACCACCAGGGTTTTAAAAACCTGCTCGGCTGGCAGGTTCAGCTTCTCCACCGCCTCATTGCCATAAGAAGTGGCTTGAGGATCGTGTGTATAGCTAAGCACCTGATGTGCAACACCAGATTTACGGGCAAGATCTATGGCAGGAGTCATAAATAGTGTTTGTCCAATAAGCCTTAAAAAAATCAAGCGCTAAGCTTAAACCCAAAACCGCCTGTTTTCACCCCTATCAAGCCAGCCCAGCGCTGTGAGGTCACATTGATGCAAAAAAGTCTTGAAAAACAGTTGCAGGAACAGGTAAAGCCTATATAATACGCGCCACAATATAGGACTATAGCTCAGTTGGTTAGAGCACCACCTTGACATGGTGGGGGTCGGCGGTTCGAGTCCGCCTAGTCCTACCAAGCCTATCTAAAAGTCAGCAAAGTCACTTTCAAGCCCTCCTTCCGTAAGTAATTTTGCCAGTAATTGCCCCCCGCTAAACATCCATTTCACCTCTTAGCCAGCCTGAATCTTTACTGCTTTGCATTGCGCGGTGATCTATATTAAGTTCTTTATGTTCCCTGATATGACTGGATTTTCCTCAAGATGACAACGCGCGAAAATGATCACTCTTCTATTCAACGCAGCATCTGGAATGAGCTGGAAAAAGCCATATCCAATCGTCATCACGGTTGGCGAACCCCCGTGTTGGCAACAATAGATCAAAACGGACTGCCTGATGCTCGCACCGTTGTTTTAAGAGAAGTTGACACTAAAAACCACAAGCTAACGATCTACACTGACAAACGCAGCCCCAAAGTCTCTCAAATCGTGCAACAGTCTGACGTCGCACTGGTTTTCTGGTGTGCACAACTTAACTGGCAATTACGTATTCAAGCCTCAGCTAAGCTTTGCGACAATCAAGACCGCATCAACCAGGTGTGGCAACAGGTGCGCTCAACTGCGGGGGCGTCAGATTATCTGAGTATCCAGGCACCGAGTAGCCCTTTATATCACCAAGGTGCACTTGCTGAGGACCAACATGCCTTGTGTATTGTAGAACTCCATATTCAAGTTATTGATTGGCTGAGCCTTAGTCACCAAGGCCATAAACGTGCCTGTCTAGAAAACGACCAACTGACCTGGTTGACACCCTAGCCCCCTGGCTCTCGTAGAGTCAGTGTTTAACCCTCTTTCCTCAGACATGAATTACGTGTATCTATTGACTACACGAAAAAACCACTTAAACTGTATATTAAACAGATATACAGGATGGTGTTATGGCCACAAAAACAGCTCCAATCAACATGCGGGTACTGCCATCGGTGAGAGATATTATTGATGCTGCAGCAAGCCTGAAAAAAGTGGATAGAACCGTTTTCATTCAACAAGCGGCGATCAATGAAGCGCATAATGTACTGGCCGAACAGCGGGATTTTGTCCTTGAAGCAAAAGCCTTTGAGGCATTCGATCTCGAACTTCGTGCAGAACCTCAGACTCTTGAAGGCATGAAAGATCTCTTTAATAGGAAAGCACCTTGGGAATAAGTGCACCGACGCTACTGACCGATCAGCACCAACTCAATCCGTTTCAATGTGGCATTGAAGAGCTAGATATCTGGTTAAGCAAACAAGCCTTGAAGAGTCAAAAGCGGGGAACCGCGAGAGTATACGTGGTCAATGACACGAAGACTCGCCAAGTCGTTGGTTACTATGCGATTGCCATGGGCTCGGTATCAAGAGAGCATGCATTCAGTTCGCTAAGAAGAAATAGCCCAGAACCCATCCCCATGGTGATATTGGCTAGGCTTGGGGTTGATAGTGCATATCAAGGTCGAGGCATTGCCGCAGGTCTTTTAAAAGATTGTATATTGCGCTCGATACAAGCAATGAACGCTGTGGGCGGTGCAGGTATATTGGTTCATGCTATCGATCCTAGTGCGCAGTCGTTCTACAAAAAATTTGGCTTCAAAGAATCGGCGCTTGATCCTCTGGTATTGATGGCGCGGATCTGCGATATCGAGAAAACATTGACTCACCACTCTCTTTTTCTGCGTTTTGGTCTGATAGGATAGCGACCATCAGCCACCGCTTGAGCACCCAAGGTCCCATGAAAAAGTCCCCAATCTCTCGTCAGCTTTATCAACTCCGTATTGAACTTGAAGGCATATCTCCTTCGATCTGGCGCAGGCTGTTAGTACCCAGCAACATTACTCTGGAGCAACTGCATTTAATCATCCAAGTGACCATGGGCTGGCAGAACTGCCATTACCATGTTTTTCAAACCAAGGATAAATGTTGCTTTACCGAGCCAGGAACGCTCGAAGAAGGGTTTGATAACTGGTTTGATAACTGGTTTGATGAAACCGATGTTGCCTTAAGCGATGTACTCCACAGTAAGGCAAAACAGCTGTCTTATGAATATGACTTTGGGGATTCATGGGACCATCGTATTACGCTTGAAAAAACCTTGCCTCTGATTGGCGATCAGCATGTCGATATGCTCTGCTTAGCCGGAGAAAATGCCTGCCCTCCCGAAGATTGCGGCGGCATTCCAGGCTATGAAAATTTACTTGAGGTACAGCAAGACCCTGCCCACCCGGACTATCAGGAGTTGCTGGCGTGGCTGGATGATTTGGATTTTGATCCGACAGTCTTTATTATCGAAACCAGAAATGTGCGCCTGCAAATGATGCTTGATTACAGCCCCTTGCTGATTCATGACGAAATCTATGCAAACTTTCTGAGCAGCAAAAATGAATTAGACAACCTGCTTTCCTCAGTTTCAAAACAAGACGACTGGCAACGTCAGGCGATAATTGATCAGTTTTTGATGGATTCATTGGAAGAAGAGATCGCCTCCAGTGGCGAGCTACCCATGACACCGGATCAACTTCACCAGTTGCTCTACAACCCGTTTGAAGCTGCGAATGTCATCAGCTTTAATCCCAGTGTAGCAACAGTTAAAAACGCCCCCATCCTGGCCATCTTCAAGATACTGGCAGAAGCAGCCCAACACAAAGGCATTAAGCTGACTCAACGGGAAAATCTGCCCTTAAAAGTCACGCGGCAAATGGTTGATGCTATTCCCTCGCGCCTAAGCCATGGCAGCTTTGGCTGGAGCAGTTCTATTCGATCCGAGGAAGATGTTTACCCTGTTCACATCACTCGAATACTCGCAATCCTGTCAGGACTGTGCCGGATACAGAAAGGTACACTATTGCTGACAGCCAAAGGTCGTAAAATACTGGAAAAGGGCCAGTGGGATGTCTGTTTTCACGAACTGATGAAAGCCGCCTTTACTCAGTTTAACTGGGCTTATCTGGATGGGTATCCTGAACTCAGCATGATTCGATCCACTAGCTGGATGATGCTTTACTTACTCGACCAACCTGATTTAGAAATGCCAAGCGATGTCGCGGCTGAGGCGGTATTAACCGTTTTCCCGATGTTGGTAGATGAGATACCCGCCCATGAACTGCACTATGCGACCGCAGAAGAAACAGTCATTAATGCCATGTCACATCGCTGGCTGACACTGCTAGGCCTGATAGGCTTGATTGAGTACAGTGAGCGACATAATCAGCAATCGATCAGAGATGGGTACAACATTAAGCTCAGTGAACTGGGAAGAGACTATCTTGTTTGGATGATAGCGCCTGAATCCTAGTTTATTCTCTGGAAAACAAGGGATGCGGCGGCGTCATGCGAGTGGCGCCGACACCCGCATTGTACAACTTCAATGAGTACAAATTGAAATCCATCTTGCTCCGGTGTACTATTTGAATACACACAAAGTGAGGGTTATGTTATGCCTCAAATCCCAGTAGGAACCAATGAACGCGTATCCTTACGGATAGCATCAGAGGAAAAATTATTGTTAATGCGTGCTGCCGCATTACAACATACCAATCTAACCGAATTCGTGATCAGCAATGTTGTGTCTGTGGCACAGAAAATCATCGACGAGCACGAACGGCTATCATTGACAGAAAGAGATAGCCTACGGATGTTGGCATTGCTGGATAACCCGCCAGCACCCAATGACAAGTTAATGGCGGCAGCATTGTCTTTGCCGAAGCGAGCATGATGCTACCCGCCTGGTATGAAGAGCCAATTGGCAAGTCTCATGACCGTTCGATGTTCGATTGTGGTGACGCGGCATTAAACCAATTTCTACGTCTCCACGCCAGACAGAGCCACGAGAAAGGTGCAGCAAAAACTTATCTGGCCATTGCAGATGAAGTTAGTAAAACGGTTATGGGTTATTACACCTTAAGTCCCGCTTCAATTGCCTATGAACGCACTCCCGAAGTCATCAAACGAGGCTTGGCTCGCCATGAAGTTCCGGTATTCCGACTAGGTCGACTCGCCGTTGATGTTTCAAGGCAAGGTCAGGGACTGGGCGGCCAGTTATTACTGTCTGCAGGACGGCGCTGCCTTTTGGTTGCCATGCAGGCTGGTGGTGTTGCGCTATTGATTGATGCGAAAAATGAACGAGTGGCAAACTGGTATGAAAGCTATGGCGCAATCCCACTACTGGATGCACCTTTATCTCTGATATTATCCTTCAAAACGATCCATACCGCCTTGACTGCTGCAGGAAAACTGTAAGTGCCAAGTGATATTGAAGTTGAGATTAGTGGCAGAAAAAAGCCCCCCCCTTAGCTGTACTAGCTCAGACCTGATCTGACAGTTACCCAGTTTTTAAGGTGCCGTGTTAGCCGGGCATTTGTGGCAACGAACGCTGGCCGTCAGCGATGAGATTGCCATCTATTATTAAGCTGTTATAGTCAGTCCTAATGCTATTTAGTAATCGACTACATGTCATTTTTTGTTAAGGTAATCCTGTGTGGCTTCGTACTAGTTGTTATATTTCCTTTGATGTTAGCGTAGAAACACCATTCATTCTCATGCTAAGGCCCCGCAGTGGTCTTCAGCAGTGGATAGCGCGCGAATCCTATACGCTCAAGCCTGACAATATTATCGCGGTTGAGTATACGGATCATTATGGCAATCTTTGCCAGCGTTTGACCGCGCCCGTTGGTGAGTTTTCAATACGCACGTCAGCCGATGTTTTAACATCTGACGTTATTGATGTATCACCTGGCGCGCCATTTGATGAGGTTCAGCACCTGCCAACCCATGTTCTCACTTACCTGCTGCCCACACGCTACTGCGAATCTGACTACTTTATTGATTTAGGCAAAGAGATAGTTGCGGGCATGCTACCTGGCTATGACCAGGTCGCTGCTATTGAGCGGTGGATCAGAGAAAATATTCGCTTTAATCCAGATGCTCCTCACTTTCAGCTTTCAGCCGTAGAGGTCAATCGGCAAGGGGAAGGTGTCTGTCGTGACCTGGCTCATCTGGGCATTTCACTTTGCCGTGGCCTGTGCATCCCTGCACGCATGGTGGTAGGTTATTTATACGATTTAAAGCCGATGGATTTTCATGCATGGTTTGAGGCTTATGTGGGTGGGCGCTGGTACACGTTTGACCCCACACAACAATCGCCAAAAGGCGGGCGGATTACAGTAGCCTATGGCCGTGATGCCGCCGATGTAGCAATATTTAATCAATTTGGCCCTACATTATATCCACGAGAAATGTCCGTACGGGTTGAAAAGCTAGCCACCGCACCTGAGTAATGATCACGCGTAGAATGCGGTTTTATTTCAATTCAGCACCCTATGTTTTTATATCCCAAATTGGTTACCTTACCTCCACTAAATCGCACTAATGTAACCATATAGGGACTCTAAATTAATAATTGACAACTTCTTTATAAAGTCCTAAATTCTATACATTGAGCACAAAATAGCTTTTCAATGTAACTGAATCAGGGCTTTGAGAGATGAGTGAAAAAACAGCATCAGCGCTTGCCGAAGAAATCGGTGAGCGCTTGAAACAAGCTCGACTCAATCAAGATCTCACTCAGTCTGAGGTAGCCAGCCTTGCCGGTGTCGCACGTAAAACCGTGTTAAATGCTGAGAAAGGAAAGGTTCAACTCGAGATATTGATCGCGATTATGATGGCTTTAGATTTGACTGACCATCTGGACTTGTTCCTTCCAATACAACAAATATCGCCTTTACAGTTGGCAAAGTTACAAGGAAAGAAACGCCAGAGAGCCTCCGGACAACGCCGCGACCCAGAAAAGGATATGTCTGAATGGTAATGGAAGTCATCAACATCACCTATCAAGCGCACGAGGTTGGAGCCGTTAGCTTTGATACCGACAGAGGGGTCGGTGCTTTCGAATACGACCCCAACTTTATAAAAACAGGGATCGAACTATCACCAATCAAGATGCCATTATCAAGACGCATCTATAGCTTTCCTGAACTTGACTTCCACACCTTTAAAGGACTACCTGGACTCATAGCAGATTCTTTACCTGATGATTTTGGTAATGCAGTGCTTAATGCATGGATCGCGGGCCAGGGCCGTTCCCCGAATGACATCACACCGCTACAACGGCTTCAATTTACCGGAAAACGCGGGATGGGTGCGTTAGAGTACACCCCGGCAACCCAGCTGCGCAGTCTAAATGCATCACAACCAGTCGACATTCAATCTCTGATATCAATCGCACAAGACATATTGGATGCTCGTGATCATTTCGAGATCGAACTCAAGCAAAATGGCCTGGAAGACCGTGAGGCGATGATGTCTTTACTTTCAGTAGGCATGAGTGCCGGCGGAGCCAGGCCAAAAGCCGTCTTAGCGTTCAATAAAGACTTTACCCAGGTTCGCTCAGGCCAAACAGCCGTGCCAGAAGGCTTTACCCATTATTTGATGAAGTTCGATGGTGTTAGTGAGCACAATAAAAACCGGGAAACCTTCGGCGACCCCCTTGGCTATGGCGCAATGGAGTATATCTATCACTTAATGGCGGAAAAATGCGGTATCGATATGATGCCGTGCCAATTACTTCCTGAAGGGAGCCGAAGACATTTTATTACCCAACGTTTTGATCGCATAAAAAACAAAAAAATACATATACAAACGCTCAACGGCCTGGCTCACGTGGACTATAAAAAGCCCGGTTCATTTTCTTACGCCGAATTGTTTGGCATTGCTCGCCAGCTAAGACTCTCTGCAACCGAAGCGGAGCAGCTACTAAAACGCATGACATTTAATATCATTGCGCGTAATCATGACGATCACTCCAAGAATTTTGCTTTTATGTTCAAAAATGAACGCTGGTCACTCGCACCTGCCTATGACCTGGCTTACAGCTATAAACCCGGTAGTAAATGGATTAACAGTCACTGGATGAGCCTCAACGGCAAACGAGACAATTTCACACGAGCTGACTTTTACAGCCTGGAAAAACTAAGCCCATTGTTCAGCAAACACAAAATTGACCAGGTTATTGATACAACCATTGAACATCTATCCAGCTGGCCTCAACTCGCCACTGAATGGGATGTGCCAAAATCACTGATCGAAGAAATAACCTCAAATTTACGCCTTGATATTTAGCGCCTCACCGAATTAACACTAATTTAATGACCTTGTGGTTGTCGTCGGTCGCAACACACCAGTTCTTTCCAAAATATTGTTATATTTCAATGCGGTTTCGGCCATTCTGTTTTGCACGATACATTTTTTGGTCTATCTCAGCGAGTATTGTTTCTAAAGTGTGGCCTGATCTAAATTCTGAAAGCCCAAGACTGACAGTGATGCTAAGATTGGCTGGAAAAGCGTGGTGTCTTATTGCGGAGCAGACCTTTTCAGCAACATTATGTGCTGTGTTTAATTCAGTTTCTGGACAAATAAGGATAAATTCTTCTCCACCCCATCGTCCCAGGGTATCGGTGCGGCGTATGGAGGATCTGACCACGCGAGCAATATCTATCAGCACTTGATCACCCAGATCATGACCAAAAGTATCATTTACTCGTTTGAAATGGTCAACATCAAACATGAAAATACTAAAGGGAGTTTTATGTCGGTCAAAGCGATTAATTTCTGCTTGAATAATTTCCAGCATCTTTCTTCGGTTAGCTATTTCGGTTAATTGATCGGTATTCGAAAGTGCATCAAGTTGTAAATTTTTTATTTTTAGTTCGACATTTTTATGAATTAATGCATTCTCGGTTAGCTGCTCAATAGCTTCTGAAATCATGCCTATTTCATTATTTGGGAAAGAGTACTCACTTATTTTATCACCCCTACCCTCGGTGATTTCTTGAACTCTATTTTGAAGTTTTTTCAGTGGTGCAATAATATGTCTACTTAGAACGAAGCTCATTAACCAAGTAGCGAGCAATGACCCTGTCACAATCATCAGCAATGTAAATATGATGGTCTTCATAATGGGTTGACGAATATCAGCCAAATTGACTTCGGTGACAACGATCCAGCCCAACGTCTCTATGCGATCAAAATGTGCAAGAAACTGCCTACCCTCGTCTCTGTAGTTCAAACTTCCACGAGTGACATCGGCAGATGGCAGGTGGGCGTATATGCCTTGATGAAATGTGTCACGCATCCCTTCATCTGGATGAATTAACACCATGCCTTGAGTGTTCAGTACATAATTATACACAGTTGGGTAGTGTTGATCTTTGACAGAAAGCGCTTCAATAATGGTGTCCATACCGGCATCAATCGACAAGACACCGATAATCTCTTCATTTGCATTTAGGAGTGTTTTGCCAAATGAGACCAGCCACTCTTTCGAAATAATGTCCTGATAGGGCATGCCATCGGAAATTAGCGGATGCATATCCAATGCGGCTTGATACCATGGGCGATCTACTGCGTTAAAATCAGCAGGTGGAGTGTAATTGTTAATCAGTAGTGATCCGTCTTCGTAGCCCGAAAAAATATAATTAACATTAGGTATGGTTTTTTGCAGCACTTCGAACAAATTTAATATTGCTTGTCGTGTATCATGTTCTTCAAAGCGGCTATGATCTATGCCAGAATCAGGACTGGTAGAGTATTCTATAGCCTGTCGCAATGGCGCAAAATAGCCCAATATTAACGTTGTAACAGATCGATTTTTGTTCCGGAGTGCTGTTTCAGCGCCATCAATGCCCTGAGTATATAAAATGGAGGAGATACTGATACCAAGAAGCAAAATGATGAAGAGCGCCAACGCTGTGGTTATCGTGAAAATTTGCCGCTGTAGTTTTGAAACTTTCTTCATGAAAAGTACCGAAATAGATCCAGATATACGCCGCTTTCATGAAGCGTAAACTTAACCAATGTTATACTGGATCAAGATTTATACAAACATAATAGCATGTCGCAAGACTAAAAATCAGTCTGTATATTCCCCTCGCTTTGACTCTAGCCACGGTAATCAAGAATCAAAACTGATAGACCGAATCGATTAAACTGTTCACTCAATTTTACTAATCAACAAGACCGACACAATCTGTTGTGCGGCGCCACTCCATACATAGCGGTAATGGCCACCCTGCACAGGAATTGACGTTGCGCGTGGTGTAAACAGTGCGACACACTCCCCGCCCTGATGTCGAACGCTGTTGAACACCATGCCTTTGAGCATAATCGATAAGCTTGAATTTGATGTAAATCGTATGGCGCTTCAGGCTTGAAACGCCATTTTTCAGGATCGACTATTTTTCCACACCTTGCATATCGCATTAAATGAAACTATATTTTCACTAATATTAAATTTATGAAGGTATAGTTAAATGAATACCAAGCAAAGACGTCAAGCTGTCGTCTTCCCTAAAGAGCAGAAAATTCTGCAGCAGCTTGGTGAGAATATTTATCTCGCGATGAAGCGCCGTAAAATTACTCAGACCATGATTGCAGAGCGCACTGGCTTATCCAAGCCTACGCTAAGAAATATTGAGCGAGGTGTAGCGACTGTATCTATCGGACACTACCTGCGCGTGTTGGCGGTACTTGGACTAGCCGAGGATCTGGCTCAGGTCGCCCTCGATGATGCAATGGGACGCAAGTTACAAGATATCGAATTGTTGCAGGCATCCGCCTCTGGAAGCAGACACACGTCAGATAAGTCCTTACAGGTAAAAACCAATCAACCTGCACACTCCCCTCTCTCAAACTCTTCTCAACATATACAGTCGCTGATGGAGTTGGCAAAGTCTCGATCAAAAGATCAAAAACTACGGAAACAGAGCAAACACGACAAAGATCCTGAGCCTATGCAAAACAGGGATAAAAAATGAGCCGCGATATCTATGTGTATGCCGATTGGGTGGATGAAGAGCCCACCTTAGTCGGCACCCTGACTGCCGAACAGGTGCGTGGCAAGGAGCATTTCAGCTTTGCCTATGCCCTGGATTGGCTCCAGAGAGGCGATGCTCCCTATCTGCAGGTTGATCCTGAGCTGCATTTATTTGAGGGCATCCAACATAAAGGAGATGACTACAACTTCAGGGTTTTTCTGGACTCTTGTCCAGATCGTTGGGGCCGTGTACTAATGCAACGGCGTGAAGCGGTATTGGCCCGTCAGGATGGCCGCAGACCGAAAACTCTATATGAAAGTGATTATCTGCTGGGCGTTTTTGACCAGTATCGCATGGGTGCTCTACGCTTTAAAACAGATAGACACGGTGCTTTTCTGGACGATGACGAGCGACTCTCGGCGCCACCAATAACATCACTTCGCGAACTTGAACATGCTGTTTGCCAGATTGAGCAGAATGTAGATTTGGATGACCCGGAGTATATGAAGTGGCTATTCATGCTGATTTCGCCAGGGTCCTCTTTGGGTGGTGCTCGTCCTAAAGCCTCAGTTATAGATGAAGAAGGTAATCTATGGATTGCCAAGTTTCCCAGCCAGCAGGACGATCACGATATCGGTGCCTGGGAGTTCCTGGCTTATCGGTTGGCAGTCGAAGCCGGTATAGTTATGGCCGACAGTCGTATTGAGCGTTTCAACTCACCCCATCACACGTTTTTAACCAAACGTTTTGATCGAGAGCGTGAGCGGCGCATGCATTTCTCATCGGCCATGACACAACTCGGATATTATGATGGCGAGGATGGGGCAAGCTATCTGGAACTCGCCGAGTTTCTAACCAATCACGGCAGCAATACCCAGCATGACCTGGCCGAGTTGTGGCGACGTATTGTGTTCAATATTGCGGTATCAAATGTCGATGATCATCTGCGTAACCACGGCTTTTTGTTTGAGGGTAAAGGCTGGAAACTTTCACCAGCCTACGATATCAACCCTACAGCCATTGCTAATGGTCTACACCTCAATATCGATGATAAGGACAACAGCCTGAGTTATGAGTTAGCCTTTGAAGTGATTGAGTTCTTTCAGCTTTCACAGCAACAAGCCGAGGAAATATTTGTCAAAGTTCTGGCCTCTGTTGGCCAATGGCGTGAGATAGCTAACCAGATTGGTATATCACGCGCCGAGCAGGACGTTATGAAATTTGCATTTAATATTGAGTAATAGAAAGCCAATGTTTCTGCCTATCTCACTCACTAATCACTTAATTTTACTAACCAACAAGACCGAAATAATCCGTTGTGCGGCGCCACTCCATACATAGCGGTAATGGCCACCCTGCACAGGAATTGACGTTGCGCGTGGTGTAAACAGTGCCACACACTCCCCGCCCTGAATTCGAACGCTGTTGAACACCAGTCCATAGCGACCCGATTGACGTTGTTCAAGTGCAAATTTCTGCGAGGCTGTATAGTCAGTCGGATCATGGAGCGCTTGATACTGACTGCCACGAATATCACCCAAGGGTAGCTGAATGCGGCTGATGTATTCACGCATCGTGATTTCAGTATCAGGTTCGCGGGTTGCTGCTAAAAATCGCTCACGATGGTAGCAAGTTTCGGCAATGGCGACATCCAAACAATTTCCCGCGTAATAGACACCATAGCGCCCATCAGTGAAGCGGCTAGGTTGCCCTATATGTGTGAATGCCGCCATCACCGGCGTTGATCCTGGACCCGAGACTCTCTCTGAGGCAGGTACCAACTTTACATCCCCGGCTTCTTGCCTTAATCGGTCATTAGTCAGACCCTCAATCTCGAAAATGATCTCCAAATCATCTGGATCTGCGACAGTCTCAAACAGGTTGACAGGCGGGAAATGACTGGGGACCAAACGATGTGCGCTGTCCCAGTCCGGGACTCGTTGCTGCATCGGCTTAACCCCTCATGTAATCGAGGTAGCGCCAAACATCAGCGAGATTGATCATGTTGCCTTTGAGCATAATCGACAGAGCTGACTCCCCATCGAAATCCCGATTGGCTTTACCTGGCCAGGCGTTGGCTTGCTCCTCGGTTGGAAACAGAATCCTCAACGCTTTATAGATCCCCAATACATAGGAAATTCGCTCCAAGGTATCGCGACTGATGGGTGGGCCTTCACCATTTTTCCACTTGTACATAGTGCTGCGTGGCGGGTCACCCAGCAGTACCTTTTGTTCTTGCGTATTGAGGCCCCACTGATCGGTAATGCGAAAAAAAGTCTTCAGCGCAACATCAGACTTACGACGTTCATCTGTGTGTATGCTCGGCTGGGATGTGGTCACCATAGTGAGTACCTCAGATCATTTATTACACTCCCAGAATAGTCCACACAGAAACATAAATCAATTTATATCTCCATACAGACTATATTATTGATTGTTGTTTGCTCAATCCATACTGCGTTGATGGCATCCAAACACCACACTATCCAGTTTTTATTGATGAAATGAATGGCTATTCTGCTAGCTTTAACTGCAATTTTCTGTAGCATCAATGCCACGTTGGATTTAAGGTTGTATTAAAACAAGACGGAGAACCATGCCAATGAGCAATCTGCTACTAAGTGAATTGAATGATGCCGGTGTTTTGCGACTGACGTTAAATGATGCCAAACGTCGCAATGCGCTGTCTGAGGCCATGCTTGAGCAATTAGGCGAAAGATTTGCTGAAGCCTCCGACGACCCCAACGTACGAGTTATTGTACTGGCCGCAAATGGCCCCGCATTTTGTGCTGGACACAACCTTAAAGAGATGACGGCGGGTCGTGCTGACGCTGATGCGGGTAAAGCCTATTTCAGCAAAATTATGACACTGTGTTCCGGGGTAATGCAGTCGATGGTGCATTGCTCCAAACCTGTCATTGCTGAAGTGACCGGTATCGCTACCGCTGCAGGTTGTCAGTTGGTGGCTAGTTGTGACCTTGCCATTGCCGCTGATACCGCTCAGTTCAGTACTCCAGGAGTACATATTGGCCTGTTTTGCTCCACCCCCATGGTGGCACTGTCGCGCAATGTAGCCAATAAGCATGCAATGGAAATGCTGCTAACAGGCGATATGACGTCGGCCCATCGTGCAGCTGAAATTGGCTTGATCAACCATGCCGTTAGCCCCGAGTCCTTAAGCGAAACCACCATGGCAATGGCGCACAAAATCGCGTCTAAATCCAGCATGACACTCGCCACTGGTAAACGTGCTTTTTATGCACAACGCGAGATGACACTCGCAGAAGCTTACGAATATGCCTCGCAGGTGATGGTGGAGAATATGCTGGCTCAGGATGCAGTAGAAGGGATAAGTGCCTTTATCGAAAAACGCCCACCGAACTGGTCTTAAACACACACCCGGTTACGGCCCTGTTTTTGCGCGGTACAAAGACTCGTCAGCATTGCGGATAAGATCGTGTACAGTCAGGTCTTCACTAGGGATAAGACTAGCATGAGAGAGATGTCGCCGCAGGACCTTCGCAACGGAGCCAAATCGATAAGTAAGCCATCATCAGCACAAAGGGTAAAAAAATCAGCCTCGAAAAACCCTCTCTCCGTTTAATATATTTTGTTGAGAGAAGGTTTTTCAGCGGTCTACCATTTACAGACGTTCAAAAATTGTTGCGATCCCCTGGCCTCCGCCAATGCACATAGTGACAAGCGCATAACGCCCACCGGTACGCTCAAGCTCATACAGCGCTTTAGTGGCAATAAACGCCCCGGAGCAACCCACTGGATGCCCCAGTGCAATAGCACCGCCATTAGGATTGGTTTTCTGCATATCTAATCCCAAGCCTTTGGCAACAGCCAATGCCTGAGCGGCAAAGGCTTCATTGGACTCAATAACATCCATATCGTCCAACGACAAACCAGCTTTTTTCAACGCCAGGCGTGAGGCCGGAATCGGACCTTCACCCATGATATCGTTGGGTACACCTGCTACAGCATAAGAGACTATACGTGCAATAGGCTTATGTCCGGCACTGGCAGCCGCTTCGGCAGAAGCCAACACCATAAAAGCGGCGCCATCATTAATGCCTGAAGCATTGCCCGCTGTCACCGTTCCATCTTTTTTAAAGGCTGGACGCATTTTCCCCAAACTTTCAAGCGTAGTGCCTGGTTTTACATGCTCATCCGTATCGATCACAACGGTCCCTTTTCGGGTTTCAAAAGTGATCGGTACGATTTGTGACTTAAAGCGCCCTTCTTCAATGGCGCGTGCCGCACGGGCGTGTGATTCTACTGCAAAGGCATCCTGCTCTTCACGATTGATGCCCCATTTCTCAGCCAGATTCTCGGCGGTAATACCCATATGCCCGACACCAAAAGGATCATTCAGTGTTGCGACCATCATATCGATCATACTGGTGTCACCCATACGCGCTCCCGAACGCATCGATGGAGACAAATATCCAGAACGAGACATCACCTCAACGCCACCCCCAACACCATAATCACAATCGCCCAGCATAATATTCTGTGCAGTGGTCACAATCGCTTGCAGCCCTGAGCTACACAGCCGATTAACTGCCATCGCGACTGAATCCATCGGCAGGCCAGCCTGAATAGACGCTACACGGGCCACATAAGCAAAGCGCGAGTCCGTGGGTATACAATTGCCCACTGTGACATAGTTAATTAAATCAGCATTAACCTGTGAACGGCTGACAGCCTCCTTCATTACTTTACCCGCAAGCTCATGCGGCTCGATAGAACTCAAACCGCCCCCAAAGGCACCAATCGCTGAACGTACGGCACTTAAAACAACGACGTCTTTACCCATTATAATGTTCCTTTTGTTGTTATTTGACATCTGACAATGAAAGCCTGGTTATCATTCACCACCCCTCGTTTGAGAATAGCACAGAGTGCTTTTCTTAGTCGTCACCGCCTTTAGCCTCATACAAGTTGCACGGCACAGCGGGCTCCAGAGTGTGATCTGGCTAAATACGTTTCATCAATTGATATACCAATAACCCTAACTTTTCATGTAAGGCTTGTGCACTCTGGCGAAAATAGTAGGCCGTTGGCAGCCACCTGACTAACCCCTCAGGGGGCGGTGTAGCATACTGGATAGGTGCGGGCAGCACTTGCAAACCCTGTGCTTCAAATACCGGGACAGCCCGGTTCAAATGCCAGGCCTGACTGACCAGGACAACCTGTGATAACCCAGCTTCCCGAAGCATTTCAGCCGAGAATGCGGCATTTTCATAAGTATTGCGGCTGCGGTCCTCAATCCACTCGGCACTCAGATCAAAGCCTGATTTAAGCAAGCGTTGCATGAGTTCGGCTTCGCTATAGTCTTCACCATAAACCCGCCCACCTGTAAGCAGCATAGGCAATCCGCTCTCACGTTGCAGAAATGCCGAGTAAGCCAGCCGACTGATAGTCTGTTCACTGGGTGCATCCGGCCAGCCATATTCAGAACCGTCATAAGCACGCCCACCACCCAGAACAACAATCACATCAGCAGAACTCAGTGCCTCTATACTAACCGGTGGAAAATGTTCCAGAGATTGTTGCAGTGAATAACTGACGACCGGCAACCCCAGCAACCACAGCGATGCACCCGCAAAAAGCACTAACATACCACCCAGAAAACGCCGACCTAGCCAGATCAACAACAAGCCAAACAGCACAGCTATTGCCTGTATTGCTGGAGGTAACAACAAGTACTTCAGCAAATTTATCATCATTACGAGTCTCAGATTAATTTAACAATGAGTAACCAATGCCTAGAGACTACCGAAGCCTCCAGCCTATAATTCCAGTTGTTCACTAAAAGGTTTTGAATCAAGCCAATGAAAAACTCTGTCCGAAATTACCTGACAATACCACCAAAAAAGCCAGTGCCAAGAATCCTGTTTGCTCATGCGTCAATCTGATATAACGGCTTTGAGCGACTTGCATCAACTTTATTTATCCTCTATACAATGGCTTGCTAACCCTGAAATCGGTTATGTTACGCCTTTTTATTCAGCTTTCCAGTAAACGGATCGACTGGCTGGCAGAGTCTCTATTTCCACTTTTCAGGATTTAAATCATGTCGTTAAGCCAACGTCCGAGCACCTGGGTGATAATATTTCTTCCTTTTGCTCTCGGCTACTACCTATCCTATCTGCTGCGTACAGTGAATGCTGTCATTTCGCCGGACCTGACTCGGGATCTAAATCTGTCTGCCGCAGACCTTGGCTTATTGACCAGCGCCTATTTCTTAACATTTGGTGCGGCGCAAATCCCGCTCGGCATTGCACTGGACCGTTACGGCCCCAAACGTGTATTGGCCTGTCTGCTGCTCTTGGCGGCCTTGGGCTCAGCCGCCTTTGCCATGGGCGACTCACTCGGGCAATTAACGCTGGCACGTGGATTAATTGGCTTGGGTGTTTCGGCTTGCTTGATGGCAGGACTGAAGGGTTTTGCCATGTGGTATCCGGCAGAGCGTCAAAGTTCAATGACCGGATTTATCATGGCCGCTGGTGCCTTGGGTGCATTAACCGCTAGCACCCCCATGGAAGCCATGCTGCCCTTTCTCGGCTGGCGGGGTGTTTTCTGGCTGATCGCCGGACTGGCGGCGGCGTTGTCAGTCTTTGTATTTCTAGCCTTACCTGGAGACGTACAGCAAACGTCCCGCGAATCTCTGGGCCCAACACTAAAATCTGTAGCCAGGATTTTTATCGCCCCGGACTTTCTTCGCTTTGCCGGTTCTGCCACTTTTTTTACCGGCGGCTTCATGGCCATGCAAAGTCTCTGGGCCGTCCCCTGGCTGATGAATGTAAATGGCTTGCCACTGCACCAGGCAGCCAGTTATCTGATGATACTGAACCTGGGTATGCTGGCAGGCCAACTCTCCGTTGGCCTGTTTGGCACCAGACTTAGCCAGCGCGGTATCACGCCACTGAACTTTATGCAGGTTGCCTATGCTCTGATGTTGATTGTTCAGGGGCTGATACTGTCCGGCTGGGGGCCTATTCTGGTGTTTTGGTTCCTTCTGGGCGCTTTATCCGCAGCCAATGCACAGACATACATTGCAACAGCGGCCAATTTCCCTAAAGCGGCCTTTGGTCGTGTCAGTACTGCGATCAACCTGATGGCCTTTGCCGGTGCATTTATTGTTCAGTGGGGATTAGGTATTGCGTTGGATTTACTGCAGCAAAACGGTACCTCTGTGCCAGATTCCCTGCGCATGGCTTTTGCTGGACTTATTGCGTTGCAAATTATGAGTTTTATCCCACTAATATATAAGAAAAAGCTAAATTAAATGTTATTAAACCTGAATTCAGAAAATACGCACTAAAATAATGCAAATATTTCTATTATCAACTTATAAGTAAAAATGATGCACTAAATTAGAATATTATTCTAAACCTGAAAGTCATACCCTTATATATTAGGATAATCTAACCCTAGAGAAAAACAGTAAGATGATAAGCTGAATCCTGAGTATAACAGCAGTTAATCCTGTCCTGGTTCGAAAGGCTTAATAGCACTAAAATGACAACCAGAATCCATCTCTCGGCGCATGATAAACTGAGCAAGAATCACAAGTGGATCGAGCTGCTCCAGTGCTGCGAAATTCAGTTCCGAAAAGCCTTGTCGTGGAACCCGTACTGACAGCAGATAATCATCCTGTTCAAAACCAGTTTCCAGATTAACGCGTTGAGTATAGCCGGACACGATGATTTCATCTATGGCCGGTAAACCCGCCAGCAATACCCCCACTAACCTGAATACGGCCCCATGAGTATAGCGGGCGTACTCTCGATCTCGCTGAACCTCTGACTTGGCTTTCAACTGCAAGCTCTGCCCTCCACTGGCAAGCTGAGCGCTTTGCAAAGGGATTAAGTCGAGTGAAGGCAGTTTCAGGTCTATCCATATCTGCTTGCTATCTAAGTCAAGCTGAAAATCAACAAGTGTTTCACATGGCCAGTCAAGTTGCTCAAGTTCAGCAATCAGCACCTCAGTCATCAGGCCTTCATCCGTCATCAGCAAGGTGACAAATTGCTCCGCATAAACCGACTGTTCTGTATCATGTGCGGCTTTACGAGCTTTCCATACAGAGGTGTAGGCTTTGTAGCGCTGCCTTGCGCGATCTGCCGCTGACTTCGCCTGATGTGTTTCAGCTTTCCAGCGCAGCTTGGCTGTCTGCCACTCGTGAACAGCCTGCTGATGCGCCCGTACTAATTGTTGCTGCCGTCCTGGAATCAGCCGGTGCCAGAAATGCACAGCGGGAGGTTGCGGGTAAATCGGTTCAGCCGGTAGTTTAAGCAAGTCAGGACGTACAGGCTCAGGGTCAGGAAAAGCAGCTGGCAAGTAGCAAGGCCCATTGGTATCAATACCAGGGACTTCCAGGTAAATATCGATGTATTCAGCGATCTCTCCATTAAACAATGCCGCCTGCTCATCCAGCCAGGCCCTGAGTAACTGCGGGTGGGACTCCCATAAGGATGCCAGCTCTTCATCAGTTAATTCACGGCCATCAGCAAATGTCAGACGCAAGCAGCCCTGATCACTTAAAGACACATTGAGCTGTTTCGGATCAACAGTTGTTTTTTTGGCGTGTCCAGCTTCAACCGCATAAAGCTGCTCGCGCTGCTTCTGCAGCTGTTTTTGCTGAAATGCTCGGTGCTGATGTGCTCTGGAATTATCAAACCGTGTACGATAGGTCAGACCTGCACTAGGCATATTGATATTGCCATACATCGCCTGATCATGATCATAAAGAGCCTGAGCCCTTACCGTATCAGACAGGTTAATGCCCCGTTTACCACTTTTCAGGCGAACGCCCGGTACAATCCGTATAGAATGACGAAATCGAAATGCCAACGCTTTATCCTTAAGACCCGTGTTCAGATCATCCACTTTGCCAGCCCCAGGAGTGCGGAGCAAGCGCTATATCACAAAAAACTCTCTTGACTTTACCTGCCAAAGGACCCAACGCTTGTTCTGGATCAATACCTGCAAACGCTATACACCCTAGTATCCTTGAGTTGATGTCGTAAAGGTTACGACCTTGGTATTGCACTGGCTAACGACCGTGCCAAACCTGAAAATTCGGAGATACTATGAATGCCGTAACCCTTTTACGTTGCAGGTTACCAATCAGTGCTCTGGTCATTCTATTATGCCTGCTATCGGCTACGGCTGTGCTGGCAGAGTCCCCTCCGATTGTTTCAGCAGAATGGCTTGAGCAAAACCTTTATGAAGACGATCTGCGTATCATTGACCTACGTGAAGCTGAACAGTTTCAACATGGACATATCGAATCAGCCGTCAACATTCACTACATGATGTTATTTGACGAAAATTTCAATATGCCGCGCCTGGATTATCTACGTGAGCTTTTCAGTCAGGCCGGCATAGATCACCAGACTCGTGTAATAGCTATGGATGACGGCAGCTTCATCTGGTCAGCACGACTCTACTGGTTGCTTGAAACGCTCGGGCATGAAAAAGTCAGTCTGTTGAATGTCGGCTATGGCAACTGGTCCGACGGTCTGTTACCCACGACAACACAGGCCATTATACCCGAAGTCAGAGAATTTATTCCGATGGTGGATAACACCCGTTTGCAAACCAAACTGGGAACGTTACTGTCCATCGACAAAAAACCGATTCTTGATGGCCGAAGCCAGTCACATTATCAAGGCCTGAAGTCTACAGCAAAACGCTTTGGTCATATTCCAACAGCCCTGAACTTTCCCTGTTCTCAGAATTTTGAAGCCACAGATAGTGGCAATCAAATTCGTGAACTATCTGCACTGGCCCCTATCTATGAGGAGCTTCCTCAGGATCAGGAAATCATTCTCTACTGTGATGGTGGTGCAGAAGCTGCATTGAACTATGTCATTATGCAGGCCTTAGGTTACAAGGTAGCCGTCTACGATGGCTCATGGCTGGAATGGGGTAATGATCCAGCCTTACCCATTACTAACCCGTCGAGTGACATTGACACCACCCATTAAATTTTCATTATTTAATAAGCTGTATTAAGAAGTCGAGCATGAAAGACTCCCGCTTCAAAGGCTCTATCCGTAAACGCCTAATTGTCATGATTATGATGTTGGTGTCGCTAACCGGATTAAGTGGTTATTGCTCATTTCTCTACTGGTTCATGTCAACTCAGCAGCAACATGCTGTCAGTCAGGCAGAAACGGTTGCTCTGGTGCTGAGTCAGGATTTTGCCCGCCTGCTATTATTGAATGATGTCGCTGTCGCCGCTGATATTTCAGCCAAACTAGCCTCTTTCCCCACCTTAAAGTCGATGGTGCTCTATAACAACGATGAGAAACCGGTACACCAATATCAGACCACCGCTGAGCGCCAGAGCCCTCCTGACCTGACTGACCTGACTGACCAGACAACAGCATTGATAAAAGGAGAGCTCCGGGACAATCGATTGCATTTTATTCTACCCGCCAGCTACCAGGGTAGTGTTTTTGGGCAGGTCTATATTCAGTTGCAGGCCACCAGCTTGCTCCAGATCATCCGACGTGATGCTCCGGCACTGGTAGTGATTGGGATACTGATGATGCTGGCCTCATACCTGCTGGCAGCAACAGTGGAAAAACGCTTCAGTGGACCTATTCTGCGCCTGGTAGGTTTTCTTGAACGTATTAGTGATTCAAACCAGTTACAACAACGCATTTCCACCGGAGAGGACAATGAATTTGGCAAGCTTTATCTGGAAGTGAACACCATGCTTGAACGCCTGGATCAATCGCATAAAGCTCTGCAACTGGCTGCCATCGCCTTCGATACACCCAGCGGCATGCTAATTACCGATGCTGACAACCGGATTTTACAAGTTAACCGCGCCTTCACCGAAATCACCGGCTACACAGCTAAAGAATGCATTGGCAATACCCCCGCCATGCTCAAATCTGGCCGTCAGGATTCGACATTTTATGAGGCTATGTGGCACCAGTTGAAAACACATCACTATTGGGCGGGCGAAATCTGGAATAAACGCAAGAACGGCAAAATATACCCTGAATACCTGACCATACAGCCAGTGCTCAATGATAAACAGGAAACCCTCAACTATGTCGCTGCCTTTATTGATCTGAGTCGACAAAAATCCGCTGAAGATAAACTGGAATATTTCACGCTACATGATCCATTGACTGGTTTGGCAAACCGAAAACTACTGACAGAAACCCTGGAACAGCAGCTAAAGGAAAAGATTGCTGGTGCATTATTGTGTTTCGACCTGAATAACTTCAAGTTGGTAAATGATTCCTTTGGCCAGGAAACCGGCGATCATTTGCTGCTACAGATCGCTCACAGAATGCGCAACAAGCTCAAAGATGCTGATCTACTGGTGCGTCTGAGTGCGGATGAGTTCGCGCTCTGGTTTAATCAGCTCAGTGATCAACCTCAATCTGCCGCACTGGAAGCAGAGGGTCTGGCTGAACGGGTCATGGGGCTTATGACCACGCCTTTCATTATCAACAACCAACCGCTATCTTGTAGCGCCAGTGTTGGTATAGCCATTACCACCCCATCAGATCCGATTTCGGCAACTCAGTTAGTGCAACAAGCGGACTCAGCCTTGCACCAGGCCAAGCAGGGTGATGGCAATCAGACAGCCTTCTACGATGCCAGGGCCGCAACGATTGCCAGAGAATATATTCAACTGCACACGGCCCTGCTTCAGGCATTAAATAAAAATGAATTCAGCCTGTTTTACCAGCCGCAAACCAATGCTCAAGGCCAGGTAATTGGTGCGGAAGCATTAATTCGCTGGATAAACCCAGAAAAGGGGCTGATCTCACCACTGCATTTTATACCTGCCGCTGAACGCTCTGGATTAATTCTGGCGATTGGTGAGTGGGTACTGCAAACCGCATGCATGACACTACGAAGCTGGCAGGAAACAACTGCTACCCGCGGACTATCACTGTCAGTCAATGTCAGCACACGCCAGTTTTACCAGGAAGACTTTATTGATCGGGTCACAAAGGCACTGCAGCTCAGTGGTGCTAACCCTCGCTTGTTAAAACTGGAACTGACTGAATCCTTGCTAGCAGATGACCTCAACCGGGTGGTTGATACCATGAAAGCGCTGACCAATCTTAACGTGCGGCTTTCGCTGGATGACTTCGGCACGGGTTACTCTTCTCTGCAGTATCTGCAACGCCTGCCACTGCATCAAATAAAAGTTGACCAATCCTTCATCAAAGATATGCTCAACAGTCACAGCAAGAATGAAGCAATCGTACGCACCGTGCTTTCACTGGGTGAAGCCTTCGGTTTTGAGGTCATGGCTGAAGGGGTAGAAACCCTGGATCAATTGAAATTTTTACAGCAATTAGGCTACCGGCAGTTTCAGGGATACTATTTCTGCCGTCCAATCCCTAAAGACCAGTTTCTGGATTACTGCAAGCAATACAATTACAACTCGCCGGGGATCAGGCACTAAATCGCAACAAACAGATTATCCCAGACAATTCCGCCCCAGAGCAGCAGTGTTATTATCAAGGCAAAAAGTACTGCGGCAGAACCCAAATCCTTGGCAAGCCCTGCCAGGGCATGAAACTCTGTACCAGCCCGATCGACAACCGCCTCTATCGCTGTGTTCAACAGTTCGAAAATCAGCACCAGCAACAGCGAACTGATCAGCAACCCCAACTGCAATCCCGACTCAGCCAACCAGAAAGCAGCTGGCAGCAACACTACGGCGGCCCAGATTTCATAGCGAAAGGCGGGTTCACTGGCATATGCGGCTCTAATCCCCTTGATAGAATAACGCGTAGCATAATAAAAGCGCTTGGGTCCGGTGGCTTTTGTGACTTGTTTCATGCTTTACCCTCAAAGTACGTTGGCACTGTGCTTCAGACGCTCCAACTCATCACGGAAATTAGCCGCTTTTTCAAACTCAAGATTGCGTGCCGCTTCATACATTTGGTCTTCCAGGCGGGTCAGCGCTTTAGCCAGCTCTTTAGGTGACAAAGCGGCTTCATTAACCAGATAATCGCCCTGAGTTTCGGCCGCCTTGCGCGCACCACGAGATGATTTGCGAGAGCCCGGTGCCTGAGCACCTTCCATAATATCGGCCACAGACTTGAAGATGCCCTTGGGGGTAATACCATGTTCGAGGTTATAGGCAATCTGTTTGTTGCGGCGTCGATCGGTTTCATCCATCGCACGCTGCATCGAACCCGTGATCCGGTCAGCATAGAGAATCGCACGACCGTTAACGTTACGTGCGGCCCGGCCAATGGTCTGGATCATGGAGGTTTCCGAACGCAGGAAACCCTCTTTGTCCGCATCCAGAATAGTCACCAGCGAGACCTCAGGCATATCGATCCCTTCCCGCAGCAGGTTAATCCCCACCAGCACATCAAACTCACCAATGCGCAGATCACGGATAATCTCAACCCGCTCTACCGTATCTATATCTGAATGAAGGTAACGCACCCTGACACCGTGCTCAGCCAGATACTCAGTGAGATCTTCTGCCATGCGCTTGGTCAGCACTGTTACCACCACGCGTTCTTTCAGTGCCGTCACCTTATGGATTTCACCCAGCAGGTCATCCACCTGAGAAACCGCAGGGCGCACCTCGACCATCGGATCGATCAAGCCGGTAGGTCGTACCACCTGCTCGACGATCTGCTGCGCATTCGCCGCTTCATACTTGCTCGGCGTGGCTGAAACGAAAATCATCTGTGGCGCCAGTTCTTCCCACTCTTCAAATTTGAGTGGCCGGTTATCCAGCGCTGAAGGCAGACGGAAGCCATATTCCACCAGAGTTTCCTTACGCGAACGGTCACCCCGGTACATCGCCCCGATTTGTGGCACGGTTACATGCGACTCATCTATCACCAGCAAGGCATCGTTCGGTAGATAATCGAATAACGTAGGTGGTGCCATACCCAGATCACGCCCGGACAAGTAGCGTGAGTAGTTCTCGATGCCGGAGCAATAACCCAATTCCAGGATCATCTCTATGTCATATAAGGTGCGCTGCTCCAGACGCTGCGCTTCCACCAGTTTGTTGTTTTCCTTAAGCAGTGCCAGGCGCTCAATCAGCTCAGCCTTAATATACTGCGTCGCCTCGACCAGGGTGTCGCGTGGAGTGACATAGTGGGTCTTAGGATAAATCGTGGCACGCGGCACGCGACGCAACACTTCACCAGTGAGCGGATCAAAATAACTGATCTGCTCCACCTCTTCATCGAAGAGTTCTATGCGAATCGCCTCCATTTCCGATTCAGCCGGAAACACATCAATCACATCGCCACGCACCCGGTAATTACCGCGATGCAGTTCGACATCGTTGCGGGTGTATTGCAGCTCAGCCAGGCGACGTAACAGGGTGCGTTGATCAACCTGATCACCACGATCCAGATGTAACATCATCGACAGATAGGATTTCGGATCACCCAGACCATAGATCGCCGACACCGTTGCCACAATGATCGCGTCCTTGCGCTCCAACAGTGCCTTGGTTGCCGACAGGCGCATCTGCTCTATATGGTCATTGATCGAGGCATCCTTCTCGATAAAGGTATCAGATGACGGCACATAGGCTTCCGGCTGGTAATAGTCGTAGTAGGAAACGAAATACTCTACGGCATTATCCGGAAAGAACTCCTTGAACTCACCATAGAGCTGCGCCGCCAGGGTTTTGTTATGCGCCATGATGATGGTGGGGCGCTGTACAGCCGCAATAACGTTGGCAATGGTGAAGGTTTTTCCCGACCCGGTTACCCCCAGCAAGGTCTGTGAAGCCAGGCCCGACTCTATCCCATCGACCAGCGCACTGATCGCTTCGGGCTGATCCCCGGCAGGCTGGAAACCGGAATGCACTTTAAAACGCTGCTTCACATTAAACTCCTGGAATTTTTAATCATTTTCAACCTTTCGGGGATTTAGAGAATCACGTCTATACTGTATGCTTAAGTAAGTTATTTACACCAGTCAATCATGAGGGTTTTAGCTTGGACGTGCAGCTTTCCAACCGTGTAAACAGCATCAAACCATCCCCCACTCTTGCCGTAACCAACCGTGCCGCTGAACTGCGTGCAGCAGGTAAAAATATTATTGGTTTGGGTGCCGGTGAGCCAGACTTTGATACCCCCGATCATATCAAAGCCGCCGCCATTGAAGCCATTAACAATGGCTTTACCAAATACACTGCGGTTGACGGCACCCCCGGCCTGAAAAAAGCCATTATAGCGAAATTCAAGCGCGATAATGGACTCGATTACGAGGCAAACCAGATTCTGGTTTCCAGCGGCGGCAAACAGAGCTTTTTCAACATGGCGCTGGCACTGCTGAACGAAGGCGATGAAGTGATTATACCGGCGCCTTACTGGGTGTCTTATCCCGATATGGTGCTGGTCGCTGAAGGACAACCGGTGATCCTCGAAACCACCCAGGAAAACCGTTTCAAGATCACCCCGGAACAGCTGGAAGCGGCGATTAACGACCGCACCCGCGTTGTGGTGCTGAACAGCCCATCCAACCCATCGGGCGTGGCGTATACGCTGGAAGAACTGAAAGCGCTGGGTGAAGTCATCAAACCTTACCCGGACATCATCATTGCTACGGATGATATGTACGAGCACATTCTGTTTGGCGACCAGCCGTTCTGCAACATTTTGAACGCCTGCCCGGAACTCTACGATCAAACCATCGTGCTTAATGGCGTATCCAAAGCCTATTCCATGACCGGCTGGCGTATCGGTTATGCCGCTGGTCCAGCCAAGCTGATTGGGGCGATGAAAAAAATTCAGTCGCAGAGCACCTCGAACCCCAACTCCATCGCCCAGGTAGCTGCCGAAGCGGCACTGAACGGTGATCAAGGTTGCGTGGCTGAGATGGTTAAAGCCTTCAAGGCACGCCATGACTTTGTCGTCAAAGCGCTAAACGAAATTGATGGCGTTGACTGTATTGCGGCAGACGGCACCTTCTATGCCTTCCCAAGCTTTCAGCAAGTGATCGATAGCCGTCCTGAGATTGAAGACGATATCGCCCTGGCCGAATTCCTGTTACTGGAAGCCGGTGTCGCACTGGTTCCGGGCTCCGCCTTCGGCACCCCCGGCAATCTGCGCCTGTCTTTCGCCACCAGCATGGAAAAACTTGAAGACGCCATCGCGCGTATCAAGAAAGCCTTGCAGTAAAGCTCGGTGGGTACTCGGCACTGAAGGGGTAGTGGTGTAGCTTCTGTGTGACCGTCTGCCGCCAGGACGGCGGCAGTCGAGCAGCCAAGGACGGCGAACAGCGTGTCACACAGCAGCAACACCACTGCCCGGCCTGTCAGTAGTAGAATCCAGGCTTTCGTAGCCACAAACATACCTGTATATTACAAAGTAATGAACCATCTCGCCGACAAGTTGTGCAGGTAATCCAATGAAAACCAAGATCATTCCCGCCCTGCTGGATACAGCAGATGCTCCCATGCTACTGATCAATGATCAGGTGCACGAGTGGTCTAATGCACGCTTTCGTGACTTGCCGGAAGCCCTGCGTACACCGATACTCACCTGGGCTCAAAATCAGGACACAGAATGGCTAGAACTGGAAGGCTATCGCTTTCAGCGCCTTAGCGCCAAACAGCATACCGCGATTATTGGTTACATCGTTGACCGTAACCGCCTGCAACGCACCCTGCTGCTCAAATTACTGCCAGGACTCCAGGCCGGTGGCGACCCCTACCAAAACACGGCAAAAGTACTTGGACCGCTGCTGGGATGGAAAAACTGCCTGGTTGCAAAGCGTAAAACTGACAGATCACTGGAAGTGCTTGGCCACTGGCAGGATGGCAAACTGCTACCACCGGCTTCGCAGAAGCTCATCGGCAATGCCGCTCAAGGCTTGTATGAAGGTGAATCAACCCACATTTCCATTAAAGCCCTGTGCCGGGAGTTCCCTCTGGATGAGCTGCTCAGCGAAACACCATCGGCTTTATGGATAGGACACCGCATCGACCTGCCCGAGCAAAATGGTGTTGGGCACCTGTGCGTCTGGGGTCAACCGGAACACGTTGATACCGAAGCCACCGAATGGTTAATGGGTCTGGCCGTTGATACCCTCAGCGCCTGGCTGTTAAGTCAGCATCATGCTGAAAACAAGGATTATGAACCCTCCAGCGAACCACGAGATCAACTAACGGGTCTACCTGGCCCCAAAACTTTTGATCTTGCATTGACACATGCTGCTAGCACCTACCAGCAAACCCAACAAGATTTTCTGGTTGCTCTGGTCGATATTGATGGCCTTACCCATATCAATGACCAATACGGCAAGTTGGCCGGAGACAAATTAATCCAGCGTTTCGCCGACGAACTACTGAACATGTGCCGTCGCCGGGATCAGGTATTTCGCCTGGGTGGAGATGAATTTCTGCTACTGATGCCTATGACTCACACGCCTCCCCCCGTTGCCAAACGCCTGGATCGTATCAGTAAGCAACTGCAAGCTGATATTCCCGAATTCAACCTGAACCTGTCCATGTCTACTCTGTCAGAAGTCAAAGGCAGCAGCGAAGAGCTGATGCTGACCATCGATCAACGCCTCAAAGCGAACAAAGATAATCATAAAAAATAACTGCCAGTGATCTGCTTGCACTACTTTACGTATTTTTTCACAAAAATATTATTGAACTGACCGGTCAGTAAATATATTATTAGCACCTTTCTAGAACAGTCGGTTTAAAATATGACCAAAGGCAGACCCCCTACTCACAGTCGTGAGAAACTCCTTGAAAAAGGGATAGAACTGTTTCATCAAAATGGTTATCACGGCACCGGGCTCAGCACCATCCTGCAGGCCTGCAAAGTATCCAAGGGTTCTTTTTACAATTTTTTCAACAGCAAGGAAGAGTATGCCGTTGAAGTGATTGAATTTTACCAGGCTCTGGAGATTGATCGATGGAATCAGGAGTTTGCCCAGCTCAGTGGGACACATTTTGTAAAGTTACGCAAAGCTTTGGCGTTACTGATTGAAGATCTGGACTGCTGCCGCGAAAATGTAGGCTGTCTGATTGCCAACCTGTCCGGTGAAATCGGCAACGAATCGCCAGCTTTTCGCCAGGCGATGAGTCGCGCAACGTCCCGGGTCATCAAGCTAATGGCCGAAGACATGCAGATCTGTCAGCAGGAAGGTTGTGTTCGCACCGACTTACCGCCCGAGGTGCTGGCGTCATTAATTTGGGATTGTTGGCAGGGTGCACTACTACGTATGAAAGTCGATGACTCCCGTGCTCCACTACGCCAGACACTGGCATTATTATGGGACTATATTTTACCACCGGCTACATTTAAGACTGATCGAGATTTCAACAAGGGACCGCATGCATGAAATATCTACGCTCACCACTCACGTCCACCCTGCTTTGTTTCAGCCTGGCATTGTCAGCACTTCCACTGATGGCCCAGGAGTCACAGGGCCTGCCAGCTGAAGTTTACCAGGTTGAAACCTCTACACTAAACCATGTGCTGAACGCAGTCGGCACCCTGCGTGCCAATGAATCCGTTATTCTTCGTCCGGAAATCACTGGACGCATCTCAGATATTCTATTTGGAGAAGGTGAAGCCGTTGAAGCAGGACAAGCGCTGATACAACTGGATGGTGCTTCCTATGAAGCCGAGTTGGCACAAGCTCAGGCCCAGGCCAACCTCAGCCGAGTTGAATACCAGCGGGCGGCCGACCTGCTGGAGCGTCGCGTAGGCTCACAAACTGACCGTGACACACGGCTGGCACAATTACGAGTAGATGAAGCGCAAGTGGAACTCGCTCGCACACAGTTGGAAAAAACCACTATTAATGCTCCGTTTGACGGTGTGGTGGGGCTTCGACAAGTCAGTCCGGGCGACTTTGTCTCTGCCGGACAGGATCTGGTAGAAGTAACCGACTTTTCAGAAATGAAAATGGACTTCACATTACCTGAGCGCAATCTCAGCCAGATTAAAGTCGGGCAGCAAATTGAAATACAAGTCGAAGCACTCCCCGGAGAAGTCTTTCAAGGGGAAGTTTATGCCATCTCCCCTTCATCACGCAGTGGCAGTCACAATCTCAGTATTCGTGCCCGCATACCTAATGACAGCGACAAACTACGCCCAGGACTTTTCGCCCGCATTACCATCATCACCGGACAGGATGATCAGGCACTGATGGTTCCGGAAAGCGCAATCATCCCGCAGAACAATGAATTTTTTATTATGCGACTGAATGAAGATAACCAGGTCGGCTTAGTGCCAGTCACCTTAGGCAGCCGTCGTTATGGTGTTGTACAGATACTCAGTGGAATTGAAGCCGGTGATGTCATAGTAACCGCAGGCCAGATCAAACTCCGTCCCGGTATGCCGGTCACTCCACTGTTCCCACAGACTAACAGCCAGGGATCGGATGCATGATTCTTTCCGAAATCAGTATAAAACGACCTGTACTCGCAATTGTTATCAGTTTGTTGGTGCTACTTGTAGGTTTTATCTCCTATGACCGCCTGACACTGCGTGAGTACCCGCATATCGATGTACCCGTAGTCACGGTGGATACCAGCTATACCGGGGCCAGTGCGACTATTATCGAATCCCAGGTCACAAAAATTATTGAGGACTCACTATCGGGAATTGAAGGCATCGACTTTATGAGTTCGATCAGCCGTTCCGAGCGCAGTCAGATTACCATCAACTTCCGTATTGACCGCGACCCGGATGCTGCCGCCAATGATGTGCGTGACCGCGTCAGTCGTGTCAGAGGACAGCTTCCTGACGACATCGACGAGCCGATTGTGGCCAAATCAGAAGCCGATGCTCAACCGATTATCTGGATAGCCTTATCCTCCGATGTACATGACCCGATGGAAGTAACTGACTTCGCTCAACGTCGTGTGCGTGATCCGTTGCAAACCGTTTCCGGTGTAGCCAGTGTGCGTATGGGCGGGGAACGCCGGTATGCCATGCGTCTGTGGCTGGATCCGGACAAAATGGCTGCTTATGAAGTTATCCCCCAGGATATTGAAGCCGCTCTGAGTGCTCAGAATATTGAATTGCCAGCCGGGCGTATCGAAAGCAAAGACCGTGAATTCACCATTCTGGCACAAACTGACCTGAACGACACTGAAGAGTTCGAGCAGATCATTATTCGTCAGGATGGTGATTATCTGGTAAGGGTTGCTGACGTTGCACGCGTAGACATCGCCCCTGAAGCCTCACGTAATCACGCCCGTTTCAATGGGGTCAGAGCACAGGGCCTGGGGATAGTACGCCAATCAACCGCTAATCCACTGGATGTGTCCGCTGGCGTGCGTGAAATGCTGTCGACCATTGAGCCTACCCTGCCAGAGGGCATGAAGATTCAGGTCGCCTATGACTCCTCAGTATTTATTGAACGCTCTATTGAGTCAGTGTACGAAACGCTGATCATGGCCGGATTACTCGTAGTCGTGGTCATCTTTTTCTTCCTGCGTAATTTGCGCGCCACGCTGATTCCAGTAGTCACCATCCCGCTGTCCCTGATCGGGGCATTTGCAATGATGTACCTGCTGAACTTTTCTATCAACACCCTGACACTGCTGGCACTGGTACTTGCCATAGGTCTGGTGGTGGATGATGCCATCGTCATGCTGGAGAACATTTTCAGGCATGTCGAAGAAGGGCTGCACCCGATTCAAGCGGCATTCAAAGGCAGCAAAGAAATAGGGTTTGCCATCGTGGCCACCACAGCCACACTGGTGGCCGTATTCGTGCCTGTCAGCTTCTCCAGCGGCCAAACTGGACGCTTGTTTACCGAGTTCGCCCTGACTCTGGCCGGTGCAGTCGTTGTATCTACCTTTATTGCACTAACCCTGGCACCCATGCTCTGCTCACGGTTACTGCACCATGAGAAAAAACACAGCGCCATCTTCAACCTGATTGAAGGCTGGCTGGTAGGGCTGAGTAACGGCTACCACTGGTTGCTGGAAAAAACCCTGAATGGACGTATTTTCGCCCTGGCATTAATGCTTGTCAGCCTGGCTGGCGCGGGCTACTTCTACACCCTGCTACCGCAGGAACTGGCACCAGTTGAAGACCGTGGCACCATCATGACCTTCTCCGTTAACCCTGATGGTTCGTCTGTAGAATATGTAAACCGCTACGCCAAGCAGGTTGAAGCCATCATTTCAGGCATTCCTGAGCGTACACACCACTTCGCTATCACCGGTTTTCCCAGCGAAACCAACTCACTGACTTTCGTGCGCCTGGAAGACTGGGAAAATCGTACCCGCTCACAGCAGGAAGTTGCCGCCGAACTCACCGGCAAACTCTATAGTGGCGTACCGGGCAATATGTCCTTCGCCATCAACCTGCCCTCACTGGGACAGAGTTTCATCTCCAGACCCGTCGAGTTTGTCATCAAAACCACGGGTGACTATGATGACCTGAAAGTGATCACCGATAAGATGCTGGCAAAAATTGCAGAAAATGAGAACTTTCAGCAGGTTGACACAGATCTTAAGCTCAACAAACCGGAACTGAGACTGACACTCAACCGCGAAAAAGTGGCTGAAGCCGGTTTAAGTGTTGCAGAAGTGGGTCGCAGCCTGGAAACCTATATGTCAGGCCGTACCCTCACCCGTTTCAAGCGTGGTGGTGAGCAATATGACGTCATTCTGCAGATCGAAGACAGTTTCCGCGAAACACATGATGACCTTTCCAAAGTCTATGTGCGTTCTGCGGCGGGTGAAATGATTCAATTAGGCAACCTGATCACGGTTGAAGAAACCGTTGCACCACGTGAGCTGAACCACTTTGATAAACTCAAAGCGGTCAAAATTGAATCCATGCTGGCCCCTGATTACAGTCTCGGTGATGCATTAGACTATCTTGAAGCATCACTGGCTGAAATAGCACCGGATGCCCTGTTTGACTATGCCGGTCAATCGCGTGAATTCCGTGAATCAGCCAATACCATGCAGGTCACATTTATCCTGTCGCTGATCTTTATCTTCCTGGTACTGGCCGCACAGTTTGAAAGCTTCAAAAATCCGCTGATCATCATGCTGGCTGTTCCGCCCGCACTGGCAGGTGGCTTGATCGCCCTGTTCTACTCGGGAGGCAGCCTGAATATCTACAGCCAGATTGGCCTGATAACCCTTGTCGGCCTGGTGACCAAACATGGTATTCTAATTGTCGAATTCGCCAATCAGTTGCAAGATAAGGGCATGGAGCTTAAAGAGGCCATCATCGAAGCCGCCTCATTACGCCTGCGCCCAATTCTGATGACCACCGGTGCAACCGTACTCGGTACCCTGCCGCTGGCTCTGGCCGTTGGTGCCGGTGCCGAATCACGCCACCAAATAGGCTGGGTTATTGTTGGCGGTATGATGTTAGGTACGGTGTTGACATTGTTTGTAATACCTACCATCTATAGTATTTTTGGTAAACGTAACTTTAAAGTGATTGAGCCCGATTATGAAATCTAAGGACTGTTCTGTGAAAACGCTGAAAAGACTTTTACTCCCGACTCTGATCAGTTCAGCTCTGACAGTTTCTGGCTTCGCCTCTGCAGGCCCCCTGGCTGACCTTTACCGTATGGCATTGGACAACGACCCACAATTGAAGCAGGCTGAAGCCGAACTCATGGCAGGTCTGGAAGCGCCCATTCAAGGGCGCGCGGGTCTTTTGCCAAGCGCCAGCCTAACGGCAAATACCAGCGACACGTCTGGGGGTGATCACACTACCGGCTACACCGTGAGTCTGGAGCAGCCGGTTTTTGATGCCGCCAGCTACTATAATTTCAAACGTACCGAAGTGCTGGCCGAACGTTCCAATATTGAGTTTGATCAGGCACAACAAACCCTGATTTTACGTAGTATTGAAGCCTACCTGGAAGTACTCAGAGCGCTCAGCACACTGGAAAACTCCCAGGCACAAGAACGCGCACTGCAGCGCCGTCTGGACCAGGTCAATGCCCAGTTTGAAGTGGGCCTGATCGCCGTTACTGATGTGCAGGAAGCCCAAGCCGCCTACGACCTGGCGGTAGTTGTACGCATTGATGCTGAAGGTGAGCTGCAAAACAGCTATGAAGCACTGGAACGTCTGGCAGGCCAGCCGTATAGCCAAGTGGCTAAACTCGATGCCGAATTTCCAATAGTCTCAGTTGAACCCGCTGACCCGCAGGTTTGGCTGGAAAAAGCACGCCAGGACAATCTCAATCTGAAAGTTGCAGAAGCCCAGCTTGAAATCACTCGACGCAATGCACAAGCCAAACGCAGCGATCATCTGCCTACGGTCACTCTCGGTCTGACGCATAATAACAACCGCATTCATGGCAACAGCGCGCGTGATGGCTGGAACGACACCAATACAGTTGCCCTGCGTATGAACATGCCACTCTATGCCGGTGGCAGCCTGAACTCAGCACAGCGTCAAGCTGAGCATGAGCAGATTGCCAGCACGCATTTTCGAGAAGACACACTTCGTTCAGTAACCGAAGGCACACGCTCATTACTTCGTACATTGCAAACCAGTGTCCAAGGCGTACAAGCACGTCAGCAAAGCATTTTGTCTCGCGAAACGGCTTTACGGGCAACGGAAGAAGGGTTCAATGTCGGGACACGTAACGTGGTGGACGTACTTCAGGCAGAGCAAAACCTGTTTGAAGCCCGTCTGGCATACGAAAACGCCCGAATAGACCACATAAACGCGCTATTTCAATTCAAACAAACCATCGGTACCCTAAACCCCGATGATCTGTATGCATTAGATGGGTGGTTGATCCCGTAAATAATCGCCCGGGGACCGGGCTCCTACAACAACAACCCGTGTAGATGCTTCTGTAGGAGCCCAGTCTCTGGGCGATTGGATTATTCGCCCGCGGAGCGGGCTCCTACAACAACCCATGTAGATGCTTCTGTAGGAGCCCAGTCTCTGGGCGATTGGGTTATTCGCTCGCAGAGCGGGCTCCCACAACAACCCGTGTAGATGCACCTGTAGGAGCCCAGTTTCTGGGCGATTGGGTTATTCGCTCGCGGAGCGAGCTCCTACAATAACCCGTGTAGATGCACCTGTAGGAGCCCAGTCTCTGGGCGATTGGCCTATTCGCCCGCAGAGCGGGCTCCTACAGCCCTCCCTTCACCTCAATGGAGGGTAATCCCCAAGGGCTTGACCTGCTCTTTAATCACATCAAACTTGTCACGCAAATCTTCCAACGGAAACAGGCCGAAATCCAACGGATCAACCGGCAGCTCGTACCAGTCCAGCGTCCACACGCGAGTCATCAACTCAAACTCGCCAATCAGTGCGTCCATAAAGATCATCACCGCTTCCACGCGCGGGTCCATTTCCAGAATATCAGGCATATCTTCAAGATAGACAGCCAACTGCAACTTACCCTCTATTAAACGTAACGAGCACCAGAAATCTTCGATCTGACAGATTTCATCGCCCAGATTCACTCGTGCAGGTACAGGGTTGCAGCGCTCATTAAACGCTTTAAATTCAATGCCCCGCAGTGCCGGAGCCATGCTGACCAGGCTCAGCACCGAATGAATGGACTCGGGATAGCCATCACAGCCAAATACCATTTCAACCGGGCCTTCTTCGTCATCGCGTTCAAAGTGGAAGGTCAGGTTACGATCGATTTTCTGCAAACGCTCACGGTACTCTTCCAGTAACCGGTCAGCATCAAAGTGACTTTCATGCTGACTTTCAAGCAGCTGATCCAGCGTTTTTTCCAACTGGCTCCAGAAGGCCTCAATCTGTTCAAAGTCGTTTACCATAGTACCTCAATAATGCTTCAATGATTGCGCTCAGGTTCTCGGAACAACAACGCCAGTCTGGCCCTGATACTTGCCCGCACGATCCTTGTATGAGGTTTCGCAGACTTCATCAGCACCCAGGAACAACATCTGTGCAACCCCTTCATGTGCATAAATACGCGCTGGCAGAGGTGTAGTATTGGAAAACTCCAGCGTCACGTGACCTTCCCATTCAGGTTCCAGCGGCGTGACGTTTACGATGATTCCGCAACGGGCATAAGTGCTTTTACCCAGACAAATTGTCAACACTTCGCGGGGAATACGAAAGTACTCAACCGTGCGCGCCAGTGCAAACGAATTGGGTGGAATAATACAAACATCCGACTTCACATCGACAAAGCTGCGGTCATCAAAATGCTTTGGGTCGACAATACTGGAATTGATGTTAGTGAATATTTTGAATTCATCGGCACAACGAACATCATAGCCATAACTGGATGTGCCATAAGACACGATCGGCTGGTTATTGGCACGTCGCACCTGATTTGGCTCAAACGGCTCAATCATGTGCCGCTCCTGCGCCATCTTCCGGATCCACCGGTCTGATTTAATACCCATACACGCTCGCATTGTAATTTGTGACTGAACAACCCGCTATTTTAACCTGTTACGCAAAAAAAAACCGCCCCTTTTTACAGAGGCGGTAACAACCTGATACTAATATGCGGGGAACAAACTTCTTACTTAACTATGTATCAGTCATTTAAGACAGCAATCGATGGACCTTGGTTCCCGGCTTCCGCAATTTTTTTGGTTAATTCGACAGCTTTTCGTGCAATACCGCGATATATCTGCGCAACTCGACCCTCAGGATCAGCTACCACGCTGGGTATACCACTATCGGTCTGCTCACGAATCTCAATAACCAACGGCAACTGTCCTAACAGTTCGGTTTCATAATCCCGGGCAATACGTTCGCCACCACCCGCACCAAAAATAGCTTCTTCATGGCCGCAGTTACTGCAGATATGCAGGCTCATATTTTCAATCACACCCAACACTGGAATATCCACTTTACGGAACATTTCAATGCCTTTTTTACAATCTAGCAAGGCAATATCCTGCGGCGTTGTCACTATCACCGCACCCGTTACCGGCACTTTTTGTGACAAGGTCAACTGAATATCACCTGTACCTGGGGGCATATCAACAATCAGATAATCCAGATTATCCCAACGCGTTTGCATTAGCAGCTGCTGTAAAGCACCCGCCGCCATGGGACCACGCCAAACCATCGGCGTAGAGTCAGTTACCAGAAAACTCATCGACATAACCTGAATGCCGTGAGCTTTTAACGGCAGGAAATGCTTATCTTCATCGGCCTGAGGACGTGTGCCTGAAGGTATTCCCAACATCATGCCCTGACTAGGACCATAAATGTCAGCATCCAGAATACCGGTACGATACCCTTCAGCAGCCAGCGCCAGCGCCAAATTCACGGCAGTAGTCGATTTACCAACCCCGCCTTTGCCCGAAGCGACTGCAATAATCTGCTTAACACCATCTAGACCTGGGCGACCACCCATCTGTTGTACTGCTGACATATTCTTCTCCTGTGCACGTGCATTGACTTGTGCGTTAATTCCTACCAAGTTACCTGTAGAAGCTCGGTCTGTGGGGGCTCGGTCTGTGGGAGCTCGGTCTGTGGGAGCTCGGTCTGTGGGAGCTCGGTCTCCGAGCGATTGTTCGCTCGCGGAGCGAGCTCCTACAGCAAAATCCTACAGCGATTGTTCGCTCGCGGAGCGAGCTCCTACAACAAGATCCTACAGCAACCCATGTAGATGCTCCTGTGGGAGCCCTGTCTGTGGGAGCTCGGTCTCCGAGCGATTGTTCGCTCGCGGAGCGAGCTCCTACAGCAAGCTCCTACAGCAAGATCCTACAGCGAGCTCCTACAATACTACCGTTTTACCAACCATACTCCACATTCTAGATGATCGGTATAGGGGAACTGATCAAACATGGCGAAGCGCTCGATTGTGTGGGTTTTGCAAATTTCGCGCAAATTCTGTTGTAAGGTATCAGGGTTGCAGGAAATGTATAAAATCCGCTCATAGGCGACTACCTGCTGTACTGTCTCATCATCCAGGCCGGAGCGTGGCGGATCGACCAAGACAGTACTGAAGTTGCAGGTATCCAACGCCAGACCTGCTACCTTGCGGGTTTCCTTCTCACCGCGCAATACCTTAACCAGATCTTCCGAGGGCATGCGCAATACATCGATATTATCAATACCGTTATCAATGATATTATCTCGCGCCGCTTTCACGGATGTTTTGGAAATCTCAGTTGCCACAACCCGACGAAAATTCTGCGCCAGTGGCAGGGTGAAATTGCCATTTCCACAGTAAAACTCAACCAGATCAGTCTCACCGGCACTGTCACTGGTGACATCCAGCGCCCAGTGGATCATATGCCGACACACTTCGGCGTTGGGCTGAGTAAAGCTGTTTTCTGTCTGAATATAACGGTAATCCCGGCCATTAACAGGCAACGTTTCCACCACATAATCCCGGTCCAGCATAATCTTGGATTTGCGTGCACGTCCAACAATATCAATATTAAATGCGTCACGCAGTGGCTTAACGGCGGCAATCCAGTCATCCCCAATTTGACGATGATAGAGCAAGGACACCAGCAACTCACCCGATAAAGTACTTAAGAAGTCCACCTGAAACAAACGGTAGCGCAGCTCCTTAACCGGGCGTATTGCATCCAGAAGTGCAAACATCACCTCATGTATACGCTCGGACACCATCGGGCAGTGGGTTACCTTGACTGGCGCACGTTTGTTGCCTGGCTCAAACATCACGTAATACAGGTCATCTCCCTCATGCCATGTACGAAACTCGGCACGCATACGATAGTGTTCACGTGGTGATTCAAAAACTTCAACCGCAGGCAGTTCAAATTCAGCGAATTGCTGCAATAATCGCTGCTGCTTGGCGGCCAGCAACTGCGAATAGCGTTCAGGATCGACCTGAGGAAGTGACATAAAAAGCCTCTGTATGCATCGGACAACAAAGGCGGGATTTTATCAGGCTAGCGCTTTGAAAACGACACAATCAGCTACGCATGGCACTGGCTACTTCATGCGCCGCCATTTCCCATTTTGGCAATTGATCGATTACACCAATAGAGGTCAAATATTCACGTGATAGCCGCCCACCCAGATTGCAGCCCATCGCATTAAACAAGGGTGGCAGCAGTGAATCAGCCAGGTGAACTGCGGTAAGCGCCGAAAACGCACTATCCCCCGATGCACCAGGCACATGGTGGAACAACACGGCATGCACCATTTCCGGTGCCAAATTCCAGCGATCAAGCAAGAAGGCACCCGCCTGAGCATGGGTTGCACCCAGTTTCATTTTTTCTACTACATAAATCGGTTGATTCAACTCTCGCGCCCGAATCATCACTTGGTGATATTCTTCGCCATCACCCATCGCCAACAAAATCATCCCCACATCCAGCAACAACCCGGCAAGACGTGCCTGCGCTTGCATATTACGGTCATAACCCGAGTCCCGACAAATATCAGCCGCCAGTTGACTCACCACGACTGAACGCTCTTGCAACTGTTCGAAAGAGAAGCCACGCCACTGGGCGGTTTGAGGCATGGACTCAAACAAATGCGCCGTCAGAACCAGATCACGTATGGTTCTCAACCCTAATAAGTTGATGGCTTCCTTGACGGTAAAAAAGTTATGGGATGACAGGCCAAAATATGCAGAATTCACCAGTTGAAGTATTTTGGTAACAATGCCCGGATCACGTTGAACGATATCCGATACTTCTTTAATACCAGCGGTTTCAGAGCGCAGCGCTTCGTCCAGATCAACCAGAATGGCAGGAAAAGATGGCAGATGCCCCAACGAAGAGATGTAATCACGCAGTTCCGGCTGTGTCAGCAGTTGCTCTGCCTTGATCGCACGATCCACAGCTTCATGCAATGCGCGCTCGGTATAATCCAGAGATAAACAGCGATGGGCCACTTCAGCGGCATGTCCCGCTTCGAAGGGTTTCATTGGGTGAGTAATAAGAATGCGGCCAATACCAGGACGCATTTTACGTACTTTTCGCAACAGCTCGATGGATTCTTTTACATGTGAATGTGTTTTAATCACAATCACATGATAGTCGCGATCAGCGGTAGCTAAAGCCTGAAAGGCTTCTTCAATACTGAACACTATGCTCTGATCGGCCTGTAAAGGAAGCGATGCATCGCCCTTTTCATCACGCAAATCGCAAAACAGCACCTGTGTATCAATATTAGATGATGGCATTAAAAGACCCTTTTACAACGCATTGCAGATTTTAATTTTTGTTTGAAAATAGCGATTGAACTTAAAAGCTCTGTCAGTGAGGTTCATTAGGCAAAAAAAACAGCGTAGAATCAATATGCAAATCCAATATCCTTATTGTAAATATAGTTTTGAGCCAAAAATGAACGCTAATTCACGCAACATACTCGTTACCAGTGCCCTGCCCTACGCAAATGGTCCCATCCACCTGGGCCATATGGTCGAATACATTCAGACCGATATCTGGGTAAGATTCCAGAAACAGCGTGGAAATACCTGTATTTATGTCTGTGCAGACGACGCACATGGTACACCCATCATGCTCAAGGCCAGTCAGATGGGTCTGACACCTGAAGAACTGGTCAGCAAAGTGAGTATAGAACATCAGCGTGATTTTGCTGGTTTTATGGTCAATTTTGATAATTATCATTCGACTCATACAGAAGAAAATCGCTACTACGCCTCGTTAATCTACGAACGTCTGCGCGATGCCGGCCATATAGCCCGGCGCACCATCACACAGGCCTTCGATCCGGAAAAAAACATGTTTCTACCGGATCGCTTCATTAAAGGCGAATGCCCGAAATGCGGTGCCGCTGATCAATATGGCGATTCCTGTGAAGCCTGCGGCGCTACCTACAGCCCAATAGAATTAAAAAATGCTTATTCAGCTATTTCCGGTGCCAAACCCATCGAAAAAGATTCAGAACACTTCTTCTTCAAGCTGGCCGATTTTGAAGACTTCCTGCGCACCTGGGTAGATGGTCACGTACAGGAACAGATGTCACATAAGCTCAATGAATGGTTTGAATCCGGATTGCAGCAGTGGGATATTTCCCGCGATGCGCCCTACTGGGGCTTTGAAATACCGGGTGAAAATGGCAAATACTTTTACGTCTGGCTGGATGCCCCCATTGGCTACATGGCCAGCTTCCGTAACTGGTGTGAACAGAACCAGGTAGATTTTAACAGCTACTGGGGCCCGGACTCTCAGGCTGAGTTGTACCATTTCATCGGCAAGGACATTGCTTACTTCCACACCCTGTTTTGGCCTGCCATGCTCAAAGGGGCTGGTTTCAGAACCCCAACCGGCGTTTTCTGCCACGGCTTCCTGACGGTGAACGGACAGAAAATGTCCAAATCCCGCGGTACCTTCATTATGGCGGAAACCTATCTCAAGCACCTGCGCCCTGAATACCTGCGCTACTACTTTGCCGCCAAGCTAAGCTCCGGCATTGATGATATCGACCTGAGCCTGGATGACTTCCGCATGCGCGTGAATGCGGATCTGGTGAATAAAGTAGTCAACATAGCCAGCCGCTGCGCCGGTTTCATCAGCAAAAAATTTGACGGTCAACTGGACAGTCAGCTTGCCGACCCGGCGCTGTATCAACAGGCCGTCGCCCTGGGTGAAACTATCGCCAAGGCCTATGAAACGCGCGAATACAGCCGTGCTATGCGTGAAATCATGCACCTAGCTGACAAAGCCAATCAGTATATCGACACCGCCGAACCCTGGGTTCTGGCCAAGCAGGAAGGCAAAGAAGCCGACGTACTGGCGTGTTGTACACAGGGCATCAACCTGTTCCGCGTCATCATCAGTTATCTGGCGCCGGTATTACCCTCTGTGGCAGAAGAAGCGGCAGAGTTTCTCAATATTGATGGATTTAGCTGGGATGCCATTGAACAACCTCTGCTGAATCACCGTATCAATAAGTTCAAACCCCTGATGCAGCGTGTTGATACCGATATGATTGATAAAATAATCGAAGATTCCAAACAGGATCTGCTGGAAGCCAAGGCGATCACCGACAAACCCGTCATGCAGACCGAACTGGAAAAAGAGCCGCTGGCAGATACCGTCGAATTTCCGGACTTTGCCAAAGTAGATCTGCGTGTTGTGCGTATTGCCAAAGCGGAAGCCGTTGAAGGTGCCGACAAATTGCTGCGGCTGACACTGGACCTGGGTGGAGAGACGCGCAATGTCTTTGCCGGGATCAAGTCAGCGTACAATCCGGAAGAGCTGGAAGGCAAACTCACGGTGATGGTGGCCAACCTGGCACCCAGAAAAATGAAATTTGGGGTTTCTGAAGGCATGGTACTGGCCGCGGGTCCTGGTGGAAAAGACATCTGGATACTGGAGCCGCAAGCTGGTGCACAGCCCGGCATGCGTATCCGCTGAGTTTTTTTCTGGAGACCGAATGGCCAATAAAGACCTACAAAAAACGTCTGACAGACAGGCCATAGATCTATTCATAGATCAAGTGAACAAGATGCCGGCCATTCACACGCGTGAAGGTCGGCTCATCTTCGCACTGGATGCGACTGCCAGCCGTCAGGCCAGTTGGGATCAAGCCTGTGAATTACAAAGTGAACTGTTTCTGGCCACACGCGACCTCGGTGGCCTGAGCGTTCAACTCTGCTATTACCGGGGTTTTGGTGAGTTCCGTGTCACCCCCTGGATTAATGACACAAGTGAGCTTTTACACCGTATGAACGGTGTCAGCTGCCTGGGTGGTCACACCCAAATCCGCAAAGTACTTAGCCAGGCGGTCAAAGAAACCCGCATCAAACAGGTCAGAGCCATCATACTGGTGGTCGATTGCTGTGAAGAAAATCCGGACACCCTGTGCCAGACAGCCGGTGAGCTGGGAATGCTCAACACACCTGTGTTTATCTTCCACGAAGGTCAGGACAGCCAAGCTGGCCAGATTTTTCAACAAATTTGTAAACTCTCCGGGGGTGCCTATACCCCGTTTGACAGTCATAGCGCCGATGTACTTCGCGATTTACTCGCCGCTGTTGCTGTCTACGCCAGTGGTGGTCGCAAAGCGCTGGAACAATTATCCACTTCTCAGAGTCAGCATATTAAACGCCTGACACAACAACTGGGTAAACAGGAGTAACACGTGCACCCTTTCGGATTAATTGTTCTGACAGCTATCGGCCTGATCGGGCTATTGTGGTTTCGTTCCCAGCCCAGTGGTCAAAAGCGCATGGCACTAGCCAAACTGATTCTGGTCATGCTGATTCTGGGTCTGGTCTATCTCAGCATCAGTGGTCGACTGCATATCCTGGGGGCCTTGCTGGCTCTGGCTCTGCCGTTCGTTCAGAGGCTCCTGCCTTTCATACTGCGCTTGCTACCGGTAGCCAGGCTGTTCAAACAGCGCAAATCAGCGACAGGCCAGAACAGCAGTAACAGTGGTAACCGCTCCCGCGTAAGCACCGCATTCCTGGAAATGACTCTGGATCATGATACTGGCGTTATGGATGGCACCGTACTTCAGGGTGAATTTCAGGGACGCTCGCTCAGTGATCTAAGTGAATCTGAATATATTCAACTATTAAAGACCTGCCGTAGCCAGGACGGCGATTCAGCCCGATTACTGGAAACCTACCTGGACAAGCGTTTTGGTGAAAGCTGGCGGGCAGACGACACTGGACCCGCTACAGATCAGAGTACGGAAGGCTCTGGTGAACTGACGCGACAAGAAGCCTATGCCATTCTCGGCCTGGAACCGGGCGCCAGCCATGATGAGATTATTCAGGCACATCGTCGGCTGATGCAGAAAATGCACCCTGATCGTGGCGGCAGCACCTGGCTGGCAGCGCGTATTAATGAAGCGAAAAAGTGCCTGACTAGTTAAATCGCACTAAGGTACTTGACGGCGGCCACCGGATTCCCATGGCATGGGGGTTCCCGCTGGCTGTAAGCGTAGTCCATTGTGGCCATAACGTGGGTGAAAACCTCGCATATACAAACTCCCATCGGCCGCCATATCAAACAACAAAGCTTCCTGACGCAGTTGAGGATCGGGATCATCCAGCGTAACCAATAAACGTCCGCCGGAAAGCAACTGCCAGTGCCCTTTACTCGTCAAGGCAGGCTGATTATTCAGATAATCTTCGGTTAACCCAGCACCGCCGTCAGGATCAAGGTTCAGGCGCACATCTCGTGTTGCGACATTGTCAGTTAACTGATAACCACTAAACAGCGCCAACCGGGCCAAGTTGCCTCGCTTGGCACAACCTGTGTAAATACGACCATCCAACTCCATCTCAACCGCCAAGCCAAACCAGTTTCGGGTATCCTGACAGGCTGTAGGTTGCACTCGCAGTGATAAGTGATGTTTGCGCTGACGCACCTCTATGTCACTTCCCCAGACCCAATCGGCTCCTTCACGAACAATTAGGTTGATTGGAAATACCAGTGTGCGTCGCTGCTGTGGCAAAAATACAGAGACTTTATCTTCAGTGATATTCGCCTGCCAACCCGGAGCATAACCCTGAGCATGCAGCAAAACCCCCGCCAGTGTTTGCTGACAAGAGGAGGGATCTACCGACACATAACGCAACTCGTCAATACGAATCTCACCGGCAGTATTGGCAAAGGCGCCCAACCATTCAACATAGAGCGGCGCAGAAACACCTCGTTGATTAAACAGGCGCCGCAGTTCACTCGGCACCGCAACAACCGGCACCCGCGCCACTCGCTGACAGGAGCGCAAATAGAACTGCTCATCATCGACACTCACCCAACCGCGCTGGTAGTGTTTTTCGGTCGAACCGGTCAACGATAAGCCAACACAACCTGATAAAGCCATCAGGCTTAACAATATCAAACTGCGGATTACACGCACACGCCACGCTCCTTTATCCAGCATCACAACACTCCAGCAACTGAGCAACCAACTGGCGCAAACGCTGCAGTTGTAGCCGCTTTCCCTGTAAACTGCAGCGACAAGCCGCTTGCTGCGGGGACTCCAAACGTAGCACCCTCGCTACCAACAATTCCTGATCGACATCAGGCAATGCCGCGATAGTTTGTATTATATTAGCAGACTCAGTCCGACAGCCCAGCAGTTGCCTGATCTCCGGCAAACTGTCTTCAAATCCACGTTGCTGATACGCAAAACCTTGTAAACGCAGCAAGGTATCTTTACTGCAGGATTGAGGCACCCGTAGTCCTGTCAGACAAGCCAGTATCAATCTGTGGTCATACGCCTGAGGTGTTGCAGCAAGTCGTAGCAAAAAACGTGATTCAAAACGCTGTTGAGCCTGCTGCGATATAATGTCGGCCCTATCTGACAGGGCCTGAAATACCAGAACCGGCCAACCTGCCGTCACCGAATCGCAACGCTCGCCCATACGCAGGGGAACATAAGTACTCTGCTGCCAAAAATGCAGCAGCGTCGGGGTCGCAGCAAAGGCTGCAGCACAAAAATCCAGCGATTTCTGCTGCGCCTCTGTCCGTACCTGAGACAAGAGCGCTGATCCCAGCCCCTGTGACTGAAGTGCGGGATGCACTGCAATGCGCATCACCCGCCAACCTTGCAACTCAGCGGCGTCAAGCCAACCCTCTCGCGCCACCAATGTCTGTGGGATCAAATCCCCACCCGGACGGCGCTGCCCTGCCCACACACCCTGCGCCAACTCAGCATCCAGCGGGCCTTCTTCAACCAGCAAGGCAACCGCGACCGGACAACAGCCACGCTGTAATACACGCAACGACAGGTCAGGACTGTCCAGTAACTGTCGCAGATCATTCGGCGTAGTACGATAATGAGCGGCAATCAGCAAACCAAACAGCTGACGTAACAGGGCTTCATCAGCCAGCAGGTCGGTCGCACTGACCGAGCGGTAAACCAGCCCAGCCGTTTCAGAATCATCAGGCTCGACTGGCTCAGCATCCAACAACAGTAACCGGTAACTCAGGGCTTCCAGAGGATCCTGCTCAGCCCAGCGCACAGGGGTGTGAAGCTGATAACCCTGCCACGCTCGACCACTATCCGTCAGGTACTGCAAAAATCGCAGCTCAAAGCCGCGTCCATTGCCTTCGTAGCCATGCAAGGTGGTAGCAAACCAATGACGTGACCAATGCTGGCAGATCGCCTTAAGCAACGACACAGAGATAGCCGCCGCCTCATCGACAATAATCAGATCGGCTTCCGGACGTTTCTGCAACAACACCGCGGGCGGATAAAAGCGTACCTGCAATGCCGCATGACTGAAACCACTGCCCTGCAACACGCCTTCAGGTAACTGACGTTGCAAGGCTGCAAACAGAGCATCCACAGCGCTGCGCTGGGGGGCACAGACACAGACATTGAGAACCTGCTGCTGACACAACGATGCCAGTGCCAACCCCAATGATGCACTTTTACCCCGGCCACGGTCTGCAGTAATAACTGCCGTTTGCTGTGCGGGACCCGTCAAAAATTGAGTCGACAGGGATGCCACCAACGTTTCCTGCTCCTGGCTTAAAAAAGCCGCGCTGCTTGGCAATCTTGCAGGGACCTCAGTAAGTGGCAGGAACCAGGCCCCTGTTCCAGGCTGCATAGCCTGCCGCAGTTCACGGGTTAAGCGCTGCACAAAATAACCGGCAAGTGTCGTCTGACGGTAACGACTGCCGCACAGCGCAGCATATTCAGGATCAGCATAGTCTGGCCACTGATCTGACGGTGGTGTGAGTAAAATTAACTCTCCGCCCCCCCGCAAGGTACCGCATACCTGGGCAAATGCATTGGGATTAAAACCGCAAAAGGCATCAAAAATAACCCGATCTGTTTCGCTTCCCAGCCACTGCACAGCCTCACGCGCTGAAACAGCGGACAGTCCAGCCAGTGAATGTTCAGAGATCAACAGCGTATGTTCCACAACAGGGTGTTGCGACAAAAAATGTTGCAGAATGGCGTCAGCCGTTTCTTCTGTAGCCTGCAACCAATAGCAGGCGCGAAACTGACTGCCGGATGAAAGTTCGCTACCCACTAGGCGTAAGTCGGATTAAAGTCGTGACTGTATTCAGCATGGAACACCACCGTACCGGGAGCTGTTTCCAGGGCATTAACCAGGGTTTCTGTCACCAGTTGCTGAGCCATTTCAGCACACAACGCCGCCGTGGGTTGAAAGGTGCAAGCTCCCAGAGTCAGTTGTATCTGGCCGGGTGCAAAAGCCTCTAAGACAGCTTGATAACAGCGCTCGGCGAAACTACCAGCATGTTCATTGGTTGCCGGAAGCAACAACGCCAATTGCTGTTCAGCGCAACGCCCCAGCTGATCCCCTGGGCGGGATAACTGATGACCCAAAATTTCTGCGGCTTGTCTGAGTACCGCTGAAAACTCCAAATCGCTGTCCAACAGCTGAATATCCAGTTGCATCAAGGTCAAGGGTGTGAACTCCCTGACAGCGCGTCGGCACTCGTTATCCAGTTGTTCTATAAAAGGCAGGGCCTTTAAAGCACCGGTTTCAGGGTCAGCCCGACTTACCCGTTCAATCTCATTGTCGGCCCACTGCCGATAGTCCGATAATTCGCGCTTCAGGCGATTAATCTGTAAGGTCAAACCGACAGACAGGAGAGCCAGCACTAAAGCCAGAATGATGAATAAAGTCAGAGCCACACTTTCTCCGCGACACAAGTTGGATTATCCTGCTGATCTGACTCAAGCTTATAACGTAGACAGGGTAATGAAAAGCCCGATTATAAAAACCTTACGGAGAGTGGGATGATAGATCTATATACTTGGGGCACACCGAACGGTCAGAAAGTCTCCATCATGCTGGAGGCCTGTCGGTTGCACTATTCCGTCCATCCCATCGACATTCTCAATGACGAGCAATTCGGTGACGATTTTCTGCGCATCAGCCCCAACAACAAAATTCCGGCGATTGTTGATCCTGAAGGCCCCTCTGGTGAACCGATCAGTCTGTTTGAAAGCGGTGCTATTCTGATTTACCTGGCCGACAAGACCGGTGAGTTTTTACCACCGGAAGGCGCTGAACGCTATGACGTACTGCAGTGGTTGATGTGGCAGATGGGCGGTTTTGGCCCCTTTCTCGGTCAAGCGCATCATTTTAACCGCTTCGCGCCGGAGCAGGTCCCTTACGCCATCAAACGCTACAGCGATGAAGCCAAACGGCTCTGGGGTGTGCTGAACGCCCAGTTAACCAAGCGCCAGTTTGTCTGTAATGAACTCACCATTGCGGATTTTGCCATCTACCCCTGGGCCGCTCGCTTTGAATGGCAGGGCATTGATAAAACAGACTTCCCGGCTGTGAATACCTGGATGGAACAGATGGCAGAACTTGCCTTTGTTGAACGGGGCATGCAAGTTCCTTGAAATCGACTAAGGATAACACTGTGCACAAAATCGCTATTATCGGTAGCGGTCCGGCGGGCTGCTTTCTGGCCGAAATACTGGCTCTTAAACTGGCCGCTGTGCAAATCGACATTTTCGAGCGCCTGCCCCATCCCTTTGGACTGGCAGTGAATGGGGTTGCTCCGGACCACTTGCATACCCGCAAGGTGACTGAACAATTTGAGCGTACACTGGCGCGCGACAATGTAAATCTGATCGCCAACACCGATGTGGGCCGCTCAATCAGCTACAGCGAACTGAAACAGCGTTATGATCGGGTTGTATTTGCTACCGGCGCCAGTGAAGATCGCAAGCTCGGTATTCCCGGAGAACAGCTGCAGGGAATCTATGGCTCCGGCTGTTTCACCCGCTGGTACAACAGCCACCCGGACTATAAAGACTTAAAGCCGCTGATCGGTCAACGTGTGGGCATTATCGGCAATGGCAATGTGGCACTGGATATCGCCCGTGTACTAGCCAAAACGACTGAAGAGCACCAGGCCAGTGCTCTATCGAAGTCTGTCAGAGCACACTTGGCGCAATGTAATATTGGTGAAATACACATCTTAGGACGCCGCGGCCCCGCCGATGCCAGTTTCTCATTACCCGAACTGGCTGAACTGGGTAGCCTGTCACAGGCTGGAGTTCAGGTGGCTGCTGATGCCCTGGCCGGGGTGGAAACACAAAACCTGCCACCCTCGCAGCAAAAAATGCTACAACAACTGCAGCACTATGCCGAAGCGCCCGAAGACTCGTCCGTGGCCCCACAAATACAATTCCACTTTTACGCCACCCCCATGGCAGCAATTGGCACTACGCAACTGGAAACCTTGGAAATCCGCGACACCCGTCGGGGCACCCTGTACACTCTGCCGCTGGACACCCTAATCACCGCCATCGGCTACCGCACCCCCGCCATTGCAGATGTTCCCTATGATGCTGAATTGGGGCGTTTTGCTCATCACCAGGGGAAGATTGAATCCGGTGTATATTGCCTGGGATGGTGTCAGCGAGGCCCCCAGGGAGTCATTCCAACAAATCGCAGCGAGGCCATGAAGCTGGCACGCCAACTGATCCGGGAGCTGGAGAGCTAAGATGTTAATTGATCGCCGCCAGTCACGCCTGCTGGTCGTGGACCTACAGGAAAAACTCATGCCCGCCATCCACGATGGTGAAAACCTGCTCAATAACTGTCGCTGGATGGTTCAAGTCGCCAACACAATGGATGTACCTGTTCTGGCCTCGGAGCAATACCCCAAAGGCCTGGGACCCACAGTGGAGCCCATCAGGTCGCTGCTCAGAGACGAAGCCTTCATGGAAAAACACTATTTTTCCTGTCTATCCGATGACGGCTGCCGCAGCACGCTACTAGATAAACACTACCCACAGACAGTGATTATCGGTACAGAAGCGCACGTCTGCGTAATGCAAACCGCACTGGAAATGAAAGAATCAGGCCAGCAGGTATTTGTTGTAGAAGACTGTATCGGCTCTCGCGACCCCAACAACAAACACTTGGCCATCGAACGCATGCGTCAGGCAGGCATCACCCTGGTCAGCCGGGAAATGGTCGCCTTCGAATGGCTACGCCGAGCCAAAACCCACGTATTCCGTTACGTAAACCGCACCTTCATCGCCTAACCCACGCTCCCTGCGAACAACTCCTCCCTTCGAGCCATTCCTCCCTTCGAACAACTCTCCTCCCTTGTAGGAGCTCACTCTGTGAGCGATCCCTTCGCCCGCGGAGCGGGCTCCCACAACACCCTCACCCCTCCCTGTAGGAGCTCACTCTGTGAGCGATCCCTTCGCCCGCGGAGCGGGCTCCCACAACACCCTCACCCCGCCCTGTAGGAGCTCACTCTGTGAGCGACCCTTTCGCCCGCGGAGCGGGCTCCCACAACACCCTCACCCTTCCCTGTAGGAGCTCACTCTGTGAGCGACCCTTTCGCCCGCGGAGCGGGTTCTTACAACCATACCGCATCCCAAAAACTATACTCTCTAACAGACCGCACAAGACCCGCCCGGATAGGATTGGCTACCACATAACGCGCCATGGCCACCAAATCTTCTTCTTTTCGTAACTGTCGGTCATGAAACCCTTTCTGCCAGACAGGGCCCGTCTCACTCCCGTAACGATGAATGTCCCGGCTTGTTTGTGCTTTAAAAAAACGAACAGACGCTGACAAATCAGCTCCCTCCTTGAGCTGCAATAACCAATGAACATGATCAGGCATGATCACATAGCTAAGCGTATCAATAGAAACCGTCGTCTGACGTAACGCCTGCTGAGCAATTCTGGCATGTTTGAAATCTAGAAAAATGGCACGTCGATCACAACACACCGTGGTGATGAGATAAATCTGACCTGAAGTAGAAAAGCGTCCATGACGAAGTCGATGAGAATGATACATAGCGATCCCTGCTATACAATTAAAAAATAATCGCCCGGAGACCGGGCTCCTACCACAATAATATAGTACACATTTTGTAGGAGCTCACTGTAGGAGCTCGCTCCGCGAGCGAAAAGCTATCGCGATAATCGCCCGGAGACCGGGCTCCTACATTGGGTGTTACGCGTTCGCCCGCGGAGCGGGCTCCTACCGCAGTGGGGTGATATGCTGCAGGAGCGGCTGGGGTTTGATGACGCCGTGCACAGCGAGTTCGCGGCGTTCCTTGCCTTGCTGATCAAAAAACACCAGCGCAGGTGGACCGTATACCTGAAAGCGCTGATTCAGTGCTCGTGAATCGCCATCATTACGAGTCACATCGATTTTGATTTTGACAAACTCAGACAAGCCCGTTTGCACCCTGGCATCCGCAAAGGTGATAAATTCCATTTCAGAGCAAGTCACACACCAATCAGCATAAAAATCCAGCATCACCGGTTGCTGTGCTGCTTTAGCCTCTGCCAATAACGGCTCAAGTGCTGCTAAAGAGGTCACGGTTTGGTTAAATTGCATTGTTGTTGAACCTTGTGCCGAAACTGCCGCGCCAGCAGGGCCTGCAGCCAGGCTCATGCCCTGTAAGGGATACACCAGGCTACGTCCACCTGCAAACAAGCCCAGTAACAAGGCTACGCCATATACCAGTAACACCAGACCGATACCTTTCCACAAACGCAACCAACCACTGGCGGTATCTGCTAACTTATCCAGCGCACTCAAATACACCGCTGTGATAATCAGAATAATCGCCGTCAGGGCCATAGTGACCTGTAGAGGTACAATCCGGTCTAGCATCCATACGGCCAACAGCAACAGCAGCACACCAAAACCGGCCTTGATCGCCTTCATCCAGCTTCCGGCTCTAGGCATGAACCTCCCTGCTGACGTACCTATCAGCAACAAAGGTACCCCCATACCCATCGACATGGCGAAAAGTGCAGTCCCGCCCAGTAACGGGTCACCTGTCTGACCGATATAGATCAATGCACCTGCCAATGGTGCTGCCATGCAAGGACCAACGATCAGCGCTGAAAGAAAGCCCATCACGGCAACACCGGTTACCTGTCCTCCCTTCTGGCTGCGACTCGCCTGATTCAATCGGTTCTGCAAACTGCTGGGGAGTTGTAACTCATAAAAGCCAAACATGGATAACGCCAACAGCACAAACATGCCGGCAAATACGGAAATGATCCAGGGATTTTGAAAACTGGCCTGAATATTGGCCCCAAACAACCCGGCCAGAACGCCGGCCAGTGTATAGGTCACCGCCATCGCCAGCACATACACACTGGACAGCCCTAACGCCCGACGCGTTGTAACCCGCTCCTGTTGCCCGGCAATAATACTGGAAAGAATCGGAATCATCGGGAAAACGCAGGGAGTCAGCGACAGCGCCAGCCCGGCCACGAAAAATGCCGCCAGGATCAATGGCAAACTACGCCCGCTTAACAACTGCGTAAACCGATCATGTTCGGATACCGGAACAGCGGAGGATTCAACAGAAACACCCTGTACTGGCGGCATACCTTCCGGCCAACTCAGGCCAGCAGCCAGCGGCAAACCGGATAAAGGCACAGTTTCAGTTACTGGCGGGTAACAGATCCCACCATCCCAACATCCCTGGTAAGTCACCTCCAGCGTGGAATTATCAATCACCTCATCAGCCGAGCCGATCAACACAGCGGCAACGGCCTGGTCATGCCAGACATCGACCTGACCATAGAGTGAATCATCCTTAGCTAAGCCGGCCTGGCGCCAGCTGTCCACTAGCTGCACCCCCTCTGGTACAGAAAATTTCAGATGGTCACGGTAAAGGTAATAATCTTCATGCACGGTCCAATTCAGCTCAATCACACCCGGGGCCATCACCCGAGCATCAAGCTGAAACACCTCTTCAACCGGCAAAGGGCCATCGGAGGTGTTTGAACGATTAAAAAGTGAGAAAAACCCACCCCTTGTAGGATCTCGCTCGGTTGTAGGAGCTCGCTCCGCGAGCGAATCGCCCGGGGTAGCTTCGCCCGCAGAGCGGGCTCCTACAATATACTTAACCTCTTCGTCACCTGTAGGAGCTCGCTCCGCGAGCGATCCGCCCTGGGACTGGGCTCCTACAGAGCCTGATAGGCTTAACAAAATAATCGTGAGGGGTATCAATATCGGTTTAAACACAATCTATCCTTCAACCTGGAAGCACTTCAGTCTGCAAAATCAGACCATTTAATGGCCCTATCGTTCCAATAGCGGATATTATACCTCTTTCCCCTTATATGCCGTGCAGGGATATGTAAAAATACCCTTACGAATCTATCTGCTTTCAGGAAATAACAGAGATGACCGATACCCGCTTAGAAGACCTCAGTATTGAATCCATCACACCGATCATGACTCCGCGCGAACTTAAAGCCAAGCTTCCATTGAGTGAAAATGCCGTTGCTACGGTGATTCGTGAGCGTCAGGTGGTTAAAGACATTCTGGATCGTAAAGACAAGCGCCTGATGGTCGTGATCGGCCCCTGCTCTATCCATGATCCGGAAGCCGCACTGGAGTATGGTCGTCGTCTGAAAGTTTTGGCGGAAGAAGTTAAGGATTCGCTGTATCTGGTCATGCGTGTGTATTTTGAAAAGCCACGTACTACAGTGGGCTGGAAAGGTCTGATCAATGATCCGAAAATGAACGATTCATTCGAGATCGAAGAAGGTCTACGTATCGGACGTCAACTGTTGATCGATCTATCGGATATGGGATTGCCACTAGCCACCGAAGCGCTTGACCCTATTTCGCCCCAATATATGCAGGACCTGATCAGTTGGTCTGCTATCGGTGCACGCACCACTGAATCACAAACTCACCGTGAAATGTCCTCCGGTTTGTCCTGCGCTGTGGGCTTTAAAAACGGCACCGATGGCGGCCTTACCGTTGCTATTAATGCCATGGAATCTGTGTACCACCCGCACAATTTCCTGGGCATTGATGAAGAAGGCAAGGTCTCAATCGTCAAAACACGCGGCAATGCCTACGGCCATGTGGTCCTGCGTGGCGGGAACGGAAAACCCAACTACGATTCAGTCAGCGTAACTTTGTGCGAACAAGCGCTGGAAAAAGCCAAGCTCAGCAACAACATCATGATTGACTGCAGCCATGCCAATTCCAATAAAGATCCAGCACTACAGCCGCTGGTCGCTGACAACGCCGCCAACCAGATTCTGGAAGGTAACCAGTCCATTATTGGTCTGATGGTTGAATCCAACCTCGAATGGGGCAACCAGTCTATTCCGTCTAATCTCTGCGACCTGAAATACGGCGTATCGGTGACCGATGCGTGTATTGACTGGAAAACCACAGAAGAATGTTTACGCGGGATTCATGAGAAGCTGAAAGATGTATTGCCAAAGCGATAAAAGAGTTAGCTTGTAGGAGCCCGGCCTCCGGGCGAATGTTGTGATGATTTATCGCTCGCAGAGCGAGCTCCCACAAAGAGCTTCGCCCGCGGAGCGAGCTCCCACAAAGAGCTTCGCCCGCGGAGCGGGCTCCCACAGCGGGCTCCCACAGCGGGCTCCTACAGCGGGCTCCTACTGGTCGATGTTGATGTGTCCGCTGTCGACCAGGTGGTTGATGATGGCTTCATCGGTTGTCATGGTGCTGGTATCGATTCCCAAGTCAGCGAAGGATACGCCATCCAGCATGATTGACTGGGTTGCGCTGGATCCGTCGCCCATGGGGGTCAGTTCAATCAGCGTACCTTCAGGTGACTCAGTCACACTGATGTATTCAGTGAGGCTTCCGGTTTCTTCACCCTGCAGGAGATCGGCAATATCCACCACATCGCCTTCGCTGGCGTTAAAGTCCATAACCGTATCATCACCGCCCTGTGTCGCCAGAGTCCATTTGAAGGTATCTGAACCAGCCCCGCCGATCAGGACATCGTCAACATCTGTTGCGAAGAGATAATCATCTCCGCTGCTGCCGACGATTTCGCCGTCTACATTGGTATAACTGTATCCCATTGGTTTGATGGCGAAGGATGAATCTTGTGATCCGTCAACAGCCAGATAGCTGAAGGGTTCTGATGATTCAAACACCATAGTGCCATCGTCCAACAACTCAATTTCAGTTGGTGCACCGATGCGATTTCCAGCCTCATCAAACAGCGAGAAGGTGGCAGAATCACCCAAGTCACCCTGCACCTCAAAGCGAATGCTGTTCAGTGGCTCTTTGAACTGCAGCAATAACGCTTCAGGTTGCTCGATCATGGCCGGGTCGTCGTTACCCTTGTGATCCACGGCCAGGAAGCCTGTAGCACTTAGGGTCACGGTATGCGGTCCTTTAGACATCGCATCATTATCCAAGCGACCATCCTGGCCCTGGTTTGCATAAGTGCCGCTATTACCCTGCCCCTGTCCATTGCCACTGTTATGAGCAGACACGTCCAGAATGATGTCCAAAGGCGGGGTGTTATCAGTCCAGTCGGATGGAACGCTATCAGGTACCGGAGTATCTGTCTGCATGCCGATCTGAACTACGACTGGATCACTGGCATTGCCTGCCTCATCAGTCACCTGGTACTGAAACTCAGCGGCAGGCACTTCTTTAAAGCTAACGCTCTGCAGAAAATAATCGCTGCTGTCAGCCGTATTGGTTTTACCACCGTCACCGTACTCAGTTGCACTAAACCTTAATTGGTCAAATACCACACCGCTCAGTGTAAAGGCTCCGCTACCACTGCCAGACCCTTTGGAGGTATCAAAACCAGATGACGGGGTAAAGTCGATGGTATCGCCATTGAGCAAGGAGGTGGCACTGCTGCCGGTGAATGTCCAGCTGCCAACAGAGGTACCATTCAAAAAGGCTTCAACACGACCCACTTCTTTCTCACTGAAGATCAGCCGACTGACAGCAATCTCAGCCTCACCTACCGGATTGCTAAAGTCGAGGATAAGAGTTTCAGAATTACCATCACGGTACCCCAGTTGATTGGGCACCTCGGACTGTCCGAAGCTGCTGCCATCAATGCCCACCCCTTCAGAGGTAAACCTCAAAGTAGACGCATCACTCTGGCCATCCATGGTATAGCCATGAATAGACACGCCATGAGCCTGCCAATCAGAAAGTGAATTTCCACTCAGCGTCAGGGACGGCAGATCGGCCACAGCCGACTGCACTTCACCGGCGGTGGCGACCCAATAAAGTCCGCCCTCAACCGAGAAGGTATTTGTAGCCAGATTACTGGCATCAAAGGGCACATAACCACTGTCGGTATTCAGGTACAAAGTCCCGTAGCTCGGAAGATCGGTAACCTGAAAGATCAGATCGGCTTCCTGGGTTTCCTGGTCCTGGCCACCCAGTGACGCTTCCAGCTCGGGTATAGACGGTAAAGACTGACCTGCTTCAGGCGAATCAACCCCTCCACCCACGCTGAATTGTTTAAAGAACACCGCATCATCCGGCAACCCGGCAGGGAGCGTAGCGAACGCAACATTAGCCTGGGTTAATACCGGATCAGCAACGGGTGGCGTATTTTCAACCAGATTGATGGCTACAGAGCGTTCGACCGAATCACCATCACCATCAGTCACCTTGTAGGTAAAGGTTTCCTGCTGACTTTGCTGCAAGGAGTCTGGTGGCGTATACAGCAGCTCACCCGCGGCACCAATTGCAAGACTGCCGCCCAGACTACCAGTGTTAAACTGAACAGCATCCTGCAGACTGCCATTCAGATAACCATCAGGTCCTGCCACGATGCCCAGAGAGGCAATGGCGTCTGCCGACAATACATAATCACTGACACCAACAGCAACCGGAGACTCATAGGTAAAGTTTTCAGCCGACGGGCCGGCATCCTGGAAATACATCACCGGACCGATATCAATGCTGGCATCGTCTGAGTCACTATCCGAGTCATACACAGTTTTGCTCAGACCCACAGCCCCCGCTGCAATGTTGACCACATCAGAATCACCCACCACATTCGCCAGCGGATGCTCAACGGCACGCATCTGATCCAGCGTAACGACACCTGTTGCACTGTCTACGGTGATGATAAAGACCGGCTCATCACTGCCACCAAGGGTGACATAGCCATGCACTGCATCGCCTACCATTTTCAGCAACACCTCCTCGCCGGAGGCTGTGTCGACCAACTCGCTGGGACCACCGGTCACACTCAGGGTGTATACAGAGGGATCGCCCTGCTCATCAGCACCATAAACATCGGTAAAGGCAGCCGAAAAGTCAAAACTGGCATCCGTATCCAGCGCACTTTCGCTAACAGTCAGATTGGCATCGCTCCAGGCCACATTGATATTGACATCGTTGTAGTCATAGTCACTGCTGTTACCGTAAATATCTTCCCAGTTCAGATCGCCTTCCGTCAGGTTATTCTCGACATGCGAAGTACCATTTGGATGCAGATCACCGTCACTGAACAGTGCGGGCATATTCGTATTCTGACCCACCAGGGGGGTAACCGGATTTCCGTCACTGTCAGCAACCCAGGCCTGCCAGACTGTATCGCCGTTGCTGTTTTCAAAAGACTGGAACACAACCGGGGTATCATTGCTCAGCTCAGGATTATGATTGGAGCCGTTAGCAATAACGAAATAACCTATCTCGCCCGGCGCATAACCACTGACCACGCGCACATCATTAACGTCATTTTTCACATTGCTCCAGAACAGCACACCGGTTGTTGGTTCACCGTTCTCACCAATCACATAGTAGCCAAAGCTGTTATTGTAGCCCGTACCTGAATCGCTACCGAGATTGGTAACCGTCACCTCATGTCCGGATGGATCTATAGCAGTGACTTCAGGTAAGTCATCATGAACAGTTACATTCACCTGGGCTGAAGCCGATTCAGTGCCATCAAGGTCAACTGCAATCACCTGAATGCCCTGAATTTCCAGCTCATCGACACCCACGTTATGTGGCAGATTATCCAGTTGCTCAACCTTGACAGTAACGTTACCACTTTCACCGGCAAGAATTTCACTACCCGACAGGCTCAACTGGATCACCGGATTGCCGTCCAGAGACCCCACCAGATCGCCATCGACATTCATAGCCCAAGTAAGGGTTCCATCCAAACCCGCCAGCGTAATCGCATCGGTCTCACCAAATTCGAAGCCAGTGATATTGTCGCTACCAGCGGTAAAAGTCAGGGTATTGCTGTCGTCGCTGACCACATTGGTACGCAGGTCTATATCGCTGGTCACCAGGTCAACGCTACTACCAACCCCCTCGTCACCGCCCGGTGTCGGGCCATCACCATCAACGATAGTGATGCTATGCGTGGCATCAGCTTCGTCCAGATCACCATCAATCTTAATCAACTGGAAGCTCAACTGTGGGTCGCCTTCACTGTGATCCAGATTGGTGGCAGCGACAAAACTCCAGGTTCCGTCTGCATTGAAGGTCAGCAGGCCCACTCCGGTATCAATGGCCTCACCAGTAACTAACGGCACAGGATTAGCACCATTGATGGAGACCTGGCGCTCTGCACCCTGCTCATCAGCACCGGGGTCGGTACTCCAGGTACCCGTCACTTCAGAGCCACCTTCAACGGCTTCAACAGCACCATCCACCTCAGCATCAGGCAGATCGTCATTAAAGGTAATAAATTCACCGAGATTAAACGGCTCGGTGGACTGGCTAACGCTGTCGCCATCGCGGTCAGTCACGGTGACACTGGCGGAAAGAGTCACCAACCCATTCAGTGTCAGTTGATCAACCAGTACTTCACCCTGATCACCGCCAAACTGCAAATGATCAATCGGCAGCACCTGTGTCAGAACCAGCTCACCGTCCTGTATTGCAAGGGTAAACACTGTTTCCGGACCCTGCTGACCATACAGGCTACCGGTAATGGATTGCAGGTCATCAGACAGTTCCAGGAATATCGGCTGACCACCACTGAGCAGGCCTGAGAAAACGCCAATCGGTGGTAACTGATCATCCTCACCAAGTACCAGCCCCAGGGCATAGCTCCATTCTGCCGTCCCCGGACCATCGGCACCAAAATCGATACTGGCACTGAACAGGTCAGACAGAGTCGTTTTATCTTCGCTACCGCCTTCATCCAGGGTTTCAGCATCGTACACCATCAGGTTCAGGCCTTCGGCGTTTATATTCAACTCAGCAATTGAGGGACCGTCATCAAAAATAGTGATATCAAAGGTAGAGGATGTGCTTAGACCATTTTCACTAGTGGCGGTAAGCGTAACTTCCACGCCAACCGGATCATTGGGATTTGCATCATCAGGATGCTCAACCGCACTCAGCTGTTCAAATGTATAAGAGCCATCAGGATTAACCTGTATCTGCCAGGAACCGCCGTACTCATCCGGGCCATAGGTTAGCGTGCTGCTTAACGGATCCCACACAGCCCCCTGAGCCGACAGCTCTATGCTGCCAGTCAAGCCACCAAAATCGACTCCCAACGGAGCACTGAAAGTATCAAAACCACCGCTCTCGTTAACCTCGCCACCGACAGGATCAACAACTGGAGCTATGGCATCCTCAGCCGCCGCAACAAAATCGGCTTCACCAAGTGGAGCCTCAAAGTTACTGACCAGTTGCTGCTCAAACTGGAAGGCAAGTGGATCAACACTTTCTGAAATACGCATCAGGCGAACAAACGAACCACCGCCTCCATCTGGGGCTCCATCAGCACCCGCAGCCGGTGCTTCCAGCTCATCCAACAGGTCACCGTCGCCCTCCAAAGCAGCCAGAATAGCATCCACACTCGGATCAGTGACCTCACTTTCAACGGGTTCAGGAGCAGATGCCGTGATCTGTGTTTCAGTCAGTTGCAGGCTTTGTGAGCCCTCAACACTGACAAGCTCACCATTGCCATAATCTAAAACGACTTGAGATCCATCTGCAGAAATCAGGACTTCGCCTGCGTAGAGTGCATCTCCGGGTGATAACACACGAAGGGTGCCATCTTCTGCACGTGCAGAAACGTCACCAGAAATGCTAATGATGGTTGCGACTTGGGGGCTCATGACGGTTACCTCTGATTATAATTACTGCTGAAGCTCTATGGCTTCAATTCATTCTGAGGAATCCTTTCTATGCCCTAAGTATAGAATCGAGTTTAAAAAGTAGTATTGTACCGAAGTACATATCCAGTAAACATGGGCCCTACAGCTAACGTAAGGCCATGCTAATGTGTTTTAATTTTTACCTTATGATTTTTAAGTGATTTTTTTAGAACGAACGAAACCTACGCCAAATTAGACAGCATATCATCCACAATGACCTTGGCTTCGCTCACCAACTGATCCAGATGAACCTGATCGACAAAGCTTTCAGCATAAATTTTATAGATTGATTCCGTTCCACTAGGTCGGGCAGCAAACCAGCCATTGGCGGTGATCACCTTGACCCCACCGATTGACTCAACATTACCGCTAGCCTTGACCATAATATCGGTGATGGGCTCGCCCACCAGATGCGACGAACGGATATGCGAAGCCTGTAACCAGCCCAACACCTTTTTCTCAGCCGGTGTGGCCGGTGCATCAATACGTTTGTAATGTGGCAAGCCCAGCGTCTGGGTCAACTCATGATAATACTGACTCGGTGACTTGCCGGTCACAGCAAACAACTCAGCGGCTAACAAACACAATAAAATACCGTCTTTGTCCGTTGACCAGGGCTCACCCGCCATTGTCAGGAAACTGGCTCCGGCACTTTCTTCACCGGCAAAAGCCAGGCGCTTCTGATGCAGCCCTTCCACAAACCATTTAAAGCCCACCGGCACCTCATACAAAGTCCGACCGTGCTTAGCCACCACCCGATCCAGAATAGACGAGCTGACAAGCGTTTTACCGATGGCAAGATCAGGGCTCCATTGCGGCCGATGCGTTAACAGGTAATCAACCGCCACCGCAAGAAAATGGTTCGGATTCATCAATCCAGCCGCATCCACAATACCGTGCCGGTCAGCATCCGGATCATTAGCCAGCGCCAGATCATAACGGTCTTTAAGTTGAAGCAGATTTGCCATGGCATGAGGGCTGGAACAATCCATGCGGATTTGACCATCATGATCCAACGGCATAAATGCAAAGGTAGGGTCCTGCGAGGTATTCACAATACTCAGATGCAAATGGAAACGACTGGCAATCGCCTGCCAGACTTCGAGCGAAGTCCCGCCCATAGGATCAACACCAATCCGCAACCCGAAGCGCTCAATAGCACCAATGTCCACCACGTCCGTCAGATGCGAGACATAAAGATCAACAAAATCGAATGGCCGAACAGCCGCTTTTGCCTTATCCTGAGAAACACGTTTAATGCCATTTAAGCCTTTCTCCAGCAAAGCATTAGCGCGGTCCTGAATTTCCCGAGTCACACTTGAAGCCGCTGGCCCCCCGTCAGGAGTGTTGTACTTAATGCCACCATCACCCGGCGGATTATGTGAAGGCGTAATAACAATCCCATCAGCCAGCGTCTCCGGCTGATGTTGATTGTGCTGCAAAATAGCATGAGAAATAAGCGGAGTGGGCGTGAAGCCCTCGTCCGGATGCACGCACACATCCACACCCTGCGCTATCAAAACTTCAATAACACTACCATAAGCTGGCACAGACAGTGCATGGGTATCGATACCCAGATACAAAGGTCCAAAAATTCCTGCTGCAGTGCGGTATTCAACAATAGCTTGTGTAATCGCCCAAATATGTGCCTGATTGAATGACGCATTGACCGATGTACCACGGTGCCCGGATGTACCAAACGTCACCCGCTGCGATGCCACACTCGGGTCAGGTACTTGCTGAAAATAGGCTGAAATCAGCGTCGATATTGATAGTGCTTGCATAGAACATTCCTTTTTCAATAGTCACTACACGCGCTTTCATGACTCTGCGGTCTGTAAAACGCGAAGCTTATAGTTTCAGTAAACTGATTCTAGACTACAAAAATGAACGTCCCATGTCTCTAACGAGCGTTAGAAAAATTACTTTATTTTGCACTGCACACAGCAAGTGTTTGAGATTTAAGCATTATCAGGAAAACCGGGGCTTCTGTATGGCAGATATACATCATATACTGTTATCTGTGTTAAAAATGAGTTTGCTCTATGACCCGTATCACGCTTCGTTCGGACCGCCATGCCCAAATTCAGGCGCTGTTTGACGAGTACATTGAACTCTATGCCTCACGCGATGATCGGCTGACAACACTCTTCAGCGAAGATTTCAGCGGCTATACAGGTGGTGGAAGCGTTCTGATCACGGACCGCGATGAGTGGATCAGAATCACCCGACAGGATTTTTCCGAAGTGCCCGGTCGTATCGGCATTGAAATGCACGATATCGCCCTGCAGGACTTAAGCGAGCAGGTCGTCGTCGTAACTGCTTTTTTCAAAATTCACCTGCCGATCCCAGAGCATATTCTTTCGCAAGAAGTGGCGCGACTGGTCTTGATCTTCCGCCTTGAAGACGAAGCCTGGAAAATTGTCCACAGCGGCATCTCCATTCCCTACCACCTGGTGCAAGATGGCGAAGTTTATCCACTCAATAACCTGCAAGAGCGCAACCGGGCACTCGAAGCTCTGGTTGAGGAACGCACCCGGGCACTGAATCAAAGAGAGGCGTTTTATCGCCTCTTGACCGAAGACACTCTGGATGTGATCTGGCGAGCAGACAGCGAACTTCACATCACCTACATCAGCCCATCGGACGAGCGTCTGCGAGGCTACAAAGCAGAAGAAATACTGGGCCATCATGTTTTTGAATTATTCAATGAAGAAGGCATCGCCATTGTCTCCGAAGCATGGCACAAGCGTCAGGAAGCTGAACGTGCAGGCAATCAGCTTGGTTTTGTAAACTTTGAAGCCCCTCACCGCTGCAAAGACGGTAGCGTGATCTGGGGAGAAGTGTTCTCAAAGGCCGTGCGTGACGAGCAGGGAAACGTTATCGGATATCACGGCATCACCCGGGAAATTACCAAACGCAAGCAGATGCAAGACCAGGTTCGGCAACTGGCGTTTTATGACACGCTAACCCAACTTCCCAACCGCCGATTACTCAGCGACCGCTTAAACCAAGCGCTGGCTGTCAGCGCACGCTCTGGGCGTCACGGGGCGTTAATGTTCGTCGACCTGGACAACTTCAAACCACTGAATGACCGATACGGACACTTCGTCGGCGACCTATTACTAATAGAAGCCGCCAATCGATTAAAAAACTGTGTACGCGAGATGGACTCGGTAGCACGCTTTGGCGGTGATGAATTTGTGGTGATGCTTAGCGAGCTGGACGCGGATCATGCAGAATCCATCGCTCAGACCAAAGTCATTGCAGAAAAGATCCGCATCAGCCTATCCGCCACTTACCAATTGAATGTCACACGTGAAGGTGAAGCCGAAAGCAGCGTTGAACACCACTGCTCAGCAAGTATTGGCGTATATGTGTTTCAAAACCACAAAGCCAGCCCAGACGATATTCTCAAATGGGCCGACAAAGCCATGTATCAAGCCAAATCAGCCGGCCGAAACACCATCCGGTTTCATGAGTAGGAGCTCACTCCGTGAGCGAACAACCTCACCTGTAGGAGCTCACCTGTAGGAGCTCACTCTGTGAGCGAACAACTCCGAGAGCAAACACCCCCCAAATTATCGCTTATTACGCTTCCGCAACCAGCCCATACCAGCCAACCCCGTCAGGAATAACCAGACAGCAGCAGGCAGAGGTGTTTCAGTGATATTGCTACTATAGAAAGTAACATTGGAAATAGCATTCTGATTAAATTCATAGCTACCCAGTGCTGTATCAATCAGGAACACCGCCCAGGTAGACCCTTGCTTGATACCAATCGCGACCTGAGAAAACATAGAACTGATCGACTCAGTCAGGGTAATAGTAGTCACGCCCCTCTGACTCGCCCAGATAGAATCACTACCTTCAAACTTGGTCACATAGGTGTAACCTTCACCGACCGGGTTTATTAGAAAGCCATTATTGTCAGGATTACTGGTCAGATTAGTGCCTGAAGCGCCACGACTGGAACCGGACAACAAACACTCCCCTCCAGACAAACTAAAGCCCGAACAGCCACTGGTATTACTAGGTACCGGTGCGGCCGACAACTTACCCGCCAACAAACACACACCGACCAGAATCAAAACAACTATTTTTTTCATAACATCACCCAACTAGAACCTCATTCGCTTTGTAGGAGCCTTAACCTTGACCTTGTAGGAGCTCACTCTGTGAGCGAATTATGGCAATCTCTTCGCTCGGAGACCGAGCTCCCACAAACCGAGCTCCCACAGACCGAATTATTACTATCTTTTCGCTCGGAGACCGAGCTCCTACAGACCGAGCTCCCACAGACCGAATTATTACTATCTTTTCGCTCGGAGACCGAGCTCCCACAGACCGAGCTCCTACAAACCGAGCTCCCACAGAGTGAGCCTACAAAATACCACCTGTAGGAGCTCACTCTGTGAGCGAAACTCTGTGAGCGAAGAAAATTACGCAGCAACTACCAGAGCAGCCTGCTGTTCACGCTTAGCTTTGCGCTTTTTCACCCAACCCATGCCAGCCAGGCCAGTGATGAACAACCAGGCCGCAGCAGGAAGTGGTGTTTCAGCTATATCAACGGTAGAGAAACTGATACCGGTCAGCTTGAAGCCTTCGTCATAGGTTCCCATAGGGTTATCACTGAAGACAGCATTATAAACACCCACCAACCAATACTGAGATGTCAGGCCACCTTCAACCAGTTTCGGAGTTCCTTGAGTCACGCCGGTATAGGCATTCGCATCACCAGCCGTTGAAAAGCCACTTTCCAGTAAGTCAGACCATTTCTGACCATTTAATGTGGTTAGCGGAGCGGTATCTGTGTACGCCAGAACGCTGGCCCAGTTATTGTCCGAGTAAACCGCATCGCCTACTGTGAAACTATCCAGAGAAACTTCACGACCAAAATCAAACATAACCATCTGGTATTGACGCCCAGTTACGCGACGACGCCCATCCCGATAACTAACCTCATTATTTGAAACTCGATGTGCTCCATTGCTGTTGACTGCATTGCTGTGTAGTGGTCAAGTAAAACTGGCCACCGGTTTATAGTTAATCCAGTACTGTTCCTCTGCCTGATTCGGACTCATTCCATTGTTATGCCGGTGTGGTCGAAGCTGACTATAATACCCGATTAAATACT
>Ga0209345_10000188_pt1 | contig 86936 bp, 86 predicted proteins | sample Cruoilmetagenom7_FD_187294 | JGI IMG/M metagenome (GOLD analysis project Ga0209345, IMG submission 187294) | Oil polluted marine microbial communities from Coal Oil Point, Santa Barbara, California, USA - Sample 7 (SPAdes) (version 2) | ecosystem: Environmental > Aquatic > Marine > Oil seeps ... | reverse complement strand
GGTTGTCGCGCACCTAAGCGTCGTAGAGTTTAAGGAGATTACTGATGGCAAGATATAGAGGTCCAGTAGAAAAGATCGAAAGAAGATTCGGTGTAAGTCTTAACCTTAAAGGTGAGCGTCGTTTAGCTGGTAAATCAGCATTAGAAAAAAGACCTTATGGTCCTGGTCAACATGGTCAGCGTCGTAAGAAAGTTTCTGAGTATGGTTTACAACTTAATGAGAAACAAAAAGCGAAATTCATGTATGGTGTTTCTGAGAAACAATTCCGTGCTCTATTCGTTGAAGCAAAAAGAAAAGCTGGTAATACAGGTACAAACCTTGTAACACTTATCGAGCAAAGATTAGACAATGTAGTTTACAGAATGGGATTCGCTTCTACTCGTAGATTTGCACGTCAACTTGTAACTCACGGTCACCTTTTAGTAGATGGCAAAAAACTTGATATTCCTTCTTACCGTGTAAAACCAGGTCAGAAAATAGAAGTTCGTGAAGCTAGCAAGAAAAATACTCAAATCGTTCGCGCTATTGAGTTAACTAATCAAACTGGTCTAGCTCCATGGGTTGATATTGATGCTGAAAAAGTATTTGGTATCTTTACTCGTTTACCAGAGCGTGATGAAGTTGTTATTCCTGTTGAAGAACGTTTAATCGTTGAGCTTTACTCTAAATAGTAATTATTAAATAATAAAAGGCGTTTAAGAATGAAAAAGATTAAAACTACTCCACTAGCTCCACAAGAGTTTGAGGTAGAACAGATTAGTGAAAATGAAGCTAACATTATGGCATATCCTTTTGAGACTGGATATGCTATCTCATTAGCTCATCCACTTCGCCGTTTTCTATTAAGTAGCTCAGTTGGTTATGCACCAATCGCTATTAAAATTGAGGGTGCTAAGCATGAGTTTGACTCAGTGCGTGGTATGCTTGAAGATATCTCTGATTTTATTTTAAATCTTAAAGAGATACGTTTTAAATTAAATGACGATGCAACTGAAACAGAAATCAACTACAGCTTTGCTGGTCCATGTACTATTACTGGTGCAGACCTTAGCAATGATGAAGTTGAAGTAGTAACTCCTGAAGCTGCTCTTGCAACTCTTAATGAAGACTCTACACTTAACTTTAGCATTAAAATTGCTCAAGGTATTGGATATGTTCCAAGTGAAGATACTTACGAAGAGTTAGAAGATGGTTATATCGCTTTAGATGCTTACTTCACTCCTGTTAGAAGTGCAACGTATAAAATTGAGAATGTACTTGTTGAAGATAACCCTAACTTTGAAAGAGTTATTTTAAACATTAGAACTGATGGACAAATTTCTCCATTAGATGCATTTAGAAACTCTTTAGAAGTTATGTATGCGCAACTTGCAGTATTTAACTCTGAGATTAGCATAAAAGCTCCAACAACTATTGAAAGAGTTGAAGAGTCACCAGATTTGAAAAAACTAACTACTAACATAGATAGTTTAGGATTAAGTGCACGTAGTTTTAACTGCCTTGACCGTTCAAATATAAAACTAATTGGTGAAATAACATTGATGAGTACTAACGACTTAAAAAATGTTAAAAACCTAGGTAAGAAGTCATATGACGAGATTGTAGAAAAAGTGCAAGAGTTTGGTTTTGCAGTTGGCGCTAATCTTGCAGATGATGTTGTTACAGCATTAAAAAAGAAAATAGAAGCTTTAGAAGCTTAATAGAGGAAGATATATGAGACATCGTCATGGATATCGTAAACTAGGTCGTACAAGTGCACACCGTGCTGCTCTTTTAAAGAACCTTAGTATTTCGTTAATTGAACATGGTAAAATCGAAACTACTGTTATGAAAGCAAAAGAGTTACGTTCTTACATTGAAAAACTGATTACAGTTGCTGGTAAGAATGATTCTAACGCACACAGAACAGTATTCGCTGCGCTTCAAAGCAAAGAAGCTACAAAAACTTTAGTAAATGAAATAGCACCTAAGTATGTTGAACGTACTGGTGGATATACAAGAATTACTAGAACTAGAATTCGTCGTGGTGATGCTACTACTATGGCGTTTATTGAATTAGTATAAGTTACTAATTCTCCCTATAATGAACAAAGTCCATTATAGGGGCAGGGACAATTAGTCCCTACAACCCCCTAAAGCTACAAAAACTTTGTTTTTGAGAGATAATAACTTCCCAATTCTAAAATACTTTAACATTTAGGACTTTACATGAGTAATTTCGCATTTGGAACATACAGAATAACAGACCAAAATCCACAACATATTCAAGCACTACGTGAAGCAATAGAGTCTGGTATAACTATGATAGACACCTCTAGTAACTATATGGATGGTGCGGCTGAGAGAGCTATAGCTTTTGCTATGAGAGAGTTTGACGATGCACTCAAAGAGCAAGTAGAGATAGTGAGTAAGTATGGCTATATTCAGGGTTCTAATATGGAGCTACATAAAGAAAATGCTTTTGATGGTGTAGTTGAGTTTAATGAGCACTGTTTTCACTCCATCTCTCCCTCGTTCATGAGAAATCAACTCGAAGCTTCTTTAGTGCGTTTAGAAGTTGATAAGATAAATTGTTATCTTATCCATAATCCTGAGTACTATATACTTGATGCTATGAATAAAAATGCAGATAGAGATGAACTCTTAGATGTAATGTACACAAGACTTTATGAAGCATTCGTTGGGTTAGAAGAAGAGGTTAAAAATGGGAGAATAGGCTCTTATGGTATTAGCTCAAACAGTTTTGCAAAAGCAAATAATGATTTAGAGTTTTTGCCATATGAAGATTTAATTACACTCGCAGATAGAGCTTCTGAGAGTGTAGGTAACGATACGCATAACTTCACAACCATACAGCTCCCTATTAATATTTTAGAGACTGAAGGTCTTAAGTGTGCATCTTGGGCAAAGAGTAATGGCTTAAGAGTGCTGGTAAACCGTCCTTTAAATGCACAAAAAGATGGACATATGTATAGGCTTGCTGACTATGATGAGAGTGCTGAATATTATCACCATTTAAATGAACTTTTAGATGTTTGCGACAATGATGCACTCAAACCTATCTATAACCTACTTGAGCAGTTAGATGAGAACAAGCACAAGTTTGGATGGATAGGAGATTTTGATAGTTTTCTTTATGGACAGATATTACCACATATCAAGAGCTCACTTGAGAATCTAGATGGAGAAAACCTAGAGACTATGTTAAAATATATAGATATGTTCTTTGTTGAATATAGAAAGATGGTCGCTTATGAGTGCTCTAAAAATACTAGAGTGCAACTTAAAGATCAATTTAGGGAGTGTACAAGCTCACTGCAAGAGTGCTCTTTAAAGTTTTTAATGCAAAGAGAAAGTATCGATTATATACTTGTAGGCATGAGAAAACCATCTTATACACAGGAAATATTAGCGCTACAAGGCTAAAATAAGTAATCTAATTAAATTTTTTATGACTTGTTAAGCGATATTGTCATATTTTATGTCAATTAAAATAATATCAACAATTGCGAAGGATAGATATGATTCCATTTTCAGATGAAGAACTCTTAGAACCGGTAAAGCTTGTAATAGATAAAGTGCGCCCATCATTAGCACTTGATGGCGGTGATATAGACTTTATTACAGTGAAGAACACAAAAGTGTATGTACAATTAAAAGGTGCATGTATAGGATGTGCGAGTAGTGGTAGTACACTCAAGTACGGAGTAGAACGTCAACTTAGGATGGATATTCATCCAGAACTATGTGTTGTGAATGTTCCAGTTGGCATGGAAAACGATATAGACAACCTATAAATAAAGGGAAAAATGAGCACTATAAGCAAATATAAAATATTATCACAAGCAAAAGAGAGTTTCTCCAAGGCAGACTTTAAAAGTGCAATGGAGCAGTTTGCTCAAGTTTTGCAAAGTTATCCAAATTCAAAAGAGGCTTATAATGGCGTTATTTTGTCAGAGATGGCACTAAGTGGAGAGGGTGGTGCAGAGGCACTCTTTGATTACTATGAGATACTAAGAGAAGATGACAAAGAGCAAGCCGATCTAATCATGGGGGAAATTCTTCAAAATATGGATGGCTCGTTAGAAAAACTGAGTGAAGTTTTTTCAGAACCAATACGTGATAGATTAGAGCTAGAAGATGGCATACTCTATGAAGATTTTAAACATATTATAGATGGTGGAGAGAGCTTTAAAGAGACTTTTGAAAATATTATGTTCTCCACTCGTGTTATTATTACTAAAAAAGAGGACTTTGTAGACTTCTTAGATAATTTAATAGAGAACGACTTTCAAGAGATGGCACTTACATACCTTGAAAATGCACTGAGCGTGTACCCAAGTGATGATTTACTTCGAAAACTTCTGAAAAAATTAGCCAAGAGAAATAGTAGTGAAGATTGAACTACCAAGTCAAGAGTATAGATATGTAACTGAAAATTCACAAGAGTGTGATGCTGAGACAGCCTTTGTTTTAACTGCTCAAAATGAAAAATATTTACAAAATGCAAAAGACAATTCTGCTCACTCAATTATTCAAGTAGAAGATATAGCAGAACTCTTTGGGGTAGATAGAATTAAAATAGTTGGTATTACAGGAACAAACGGTAAGACAACGACAGCAAGCGCAATCTACTCTTTTTTACTTGACCTAGGCTATAAAGTTGCTATGCAAGGAACGCGTGGACTCTTTATGAATGATGAAGTGGCTGAAGGTAAAACTTTAACGACACCCTCCGTTCTTAATACATACAAACATATTTATCAGGCGCTCCAAGCTAGTTGTGAGTATTTTATAATGGAAGTAAGCTCTCATGCAATAGTGCAAAAAAGAGTTCAAGGGCTTGATTTCGAGCTTAAAATTTTAACAAATATAACGCAAGACCATCTAGATTACCATAAAACTATAGATGAGTATATCGCCGTTAAAAATAGCTTTTTTCAAGATGAGGGCAAAAAGCTTATCAATAAAGATGAGCCAAAAGCTGCCTTTAATATGAAAAATACATATACCTATGGTATAGAGAATCCTGCTACATACAGACTAATGGCATATTCACTTAATGATGCTTCAAGTGGGATAATACAGCACTTTCAAGAGATAGTTCCCTTTACTGCATCGCTCCATGGATTTTTCAATCTTTACAATCTTATGGCAGCTATTGGTGCAGTGCATTTACTAACTGGTAAAAAGCTAGAAGAGGTCGCTGATGTTGTAGATAACTTTGCAGGTGTGAGTGGCAGAATGGAGCAGGTTTGTGAAGCTCCAAATGTAATCGTTGATTTTGCACATACACCAGATGGGATGCAACAGGTCTTAAACGCATTAAAAGAGAAAGAGCTCTTAGTTGTTTTTGGTGCTGGTGGAGATAGAGATAGATCAAAGCGTCCTCTTATGGGACGTGTAGCTGCCTCTTTAGCCAAAAAAGTCTATGTAACAAGTGACAACCCAAGAAATGAAGACCCCCAACTCATCATCGATGATATACTCTCAGGTATAGAGGATAAATCTATAGTAACAACTGAGTTAAATAGAAAAAAAGCAATTGAGATGGCACTTGATGATCAAGAGGATGAAGAGGTTGTTGTAATACTTGGCAAAGGGGATGAATCTTATCAAATCATATATGATGAGAAACTACCCTTTGATGATAGAGAAGTAGTTCGAGAGCTTTTAAACTTAAGCTAACTTTTTAGTTTACTGTGTAGCTTACAGTTTCTGGAGCTATAGAACTACTACTATTTGTCTCTTCGAACATGGTAGCGGTTACGTTTGTATCACCAGTAGAAACAGTAATTGTAGCTATATCATTTGCAACCTCAATAGTAGCAGAATTAGTAGCTGTCCAAACTATATTTTTTACAATTACCTTCTCTGTAGTACCATCACTAAAATTACCTTTGGCTTGAAGAATATGCTCACCTGTTGTGTTAATATCTGCGTTTGTAATACTAAACCCCGTGAGACCTATAACACTTACTAAAGAGGGTGACGCTGTTAGACCTCTATACTTTATTGTGATATTAGCATCCCCACCATTGGAGTTTCCAGCGACAATATTTCCACCTGATACACTTGCAATACTTGAATCTGAACTACTCCAAGTAACTTGCCCTGTTACGTCTGCAGTTGTTGCATCAGTGTAGTAAACGGTAGCACTTAAACTAGCAGCATCAGTTGCGTACATAGTTGTAGTAGGAGAATCTATCTCTATGTGAGATATGTCACTTAATGGAGTCTCGGTGTTGTCTCCGCATGAGGTAAAAAATAAAATCATAGTTGCGTATAAAGTTATTGTAAAAAGTTTCATCTGTCTCCCTAAAACCTAACATTGAATCCAACATAAAGAGTGTTCATGTTAGATTCATAAGATATTCTTTGGCTAATATAGTCTACGTCTTGATAAGAGATAGATTTATAGTCATACCCAAGTTCAAGATCAAAATGCTCATTGAGAGGAATAAAGGCACCTGCACCTAGATTCAGTGAACCAAAGTGTATTCTATCTTGTAACTCTCTTTGTATTTCCATTGTTCCTGTTCCAAAACCTGCTTTAAAAAAAGGATTGATATATATGCCAAAGTCAAAAGATTTGACTAATTCCACATTTATAGAGTACTTTATGTCATCATTATTTGAAAATATTTTTGACTCATTTTCGCTTCTTTGTAGATTCAATTCTATAGCGTAAGCTTCTCTCTCACCATATCCTATTTTAAGGCCAAGTGATTGTGATGAACTTTGTTCACCTGTATTTGTGGTGAATTCTTCATCAAAAAAGCCATAATTCGCACCCATATATATTTTGGACTCAGCGTATAAAGATGAGAGTAGCAGTAAAAAAAGTAAGATTTTTTTCAAGGGCATATTCCTAAATTTTTTATGAGATTATATCTAAAAAGTTGCAAATAAGCTTAAAGATGCAAACTTGTTTTGTATAGTTAGATTTCTAGACTATATTTTTGATATAATTGCGAAAAAATTAAGGATAATTTTTATGGGAATTCCTCAACCGGCATTTTATATATTTAAGTGTGAGCAGTCTGCTCCTCCAGGTATGCCAAAACCATCATGTGTTACACCAGAGACTCAGGATCTGTTCCAACATCTTGCAACGAAGTTAATGCAAGAGGGTGTTATGGGTACTGTACAGCCAATTCGTACTTCATGTATGAACAGATGTTCTTCGGGACCAATTATGTTAGTTGAACCAGGTCATACTCTGTATACAGGTTTAACTAAAGATAAAATTGATAGAATTATCTCAGAACATATTATCGGTGGCAATGTAGTAGAAGAGTATGTAATTGATGCCGAGCTATGGGATGAAGCAATTTCTCCTGCTGAAATGCGCAAGCAGATGGGAAAATAGGAAGAGCTATGTTAATTGATATGTTGTACAGCAAAATTCATCGTGCTACAGTAACTGATGCTAACTTAAATTATGTTGGTTCTATTACTATAGATGAGGAGCTTTTAGAAGCTGCAAAGATGAGAGTTGGACAAAAAGTTGAGATATTAAATGTTAACAATGGTGAGCGTTTTACTACGTATATTATTTTAGGTGAACGTGGTAAACGTGATATTTGCCTAAATGGTGCAGCAGCACGTAAAGTTCATCCAGGTGATAAAGTCATTATTGTTGCTTATGCAACTTATGATGAAAAAGAGTTAGAGACCTATCAGCCAAAAGTTGTTATCTTAGATGATAAAAATGATATTGAAACGATAGCGGATAGTATTTAATTATGTTTGATATGGGCGATATGGGTAAAATGCTTGAAGGTATGCAAGAAAATGCAGCCAAACTAAAAGCAGAGTTAGAGTCAAAAACCTTTAGTGTAAAAACTGGAGGAGGTATGGTTGAGTTGAGTGTGAATGGTAATGGTGAAGTTATTGATTTAGTTATTGATGATGAGTTGCTCTCAGACAAAGACTCCTTGCAAATTTTACTCATAGGTGCCATCAATGATGCCAATAAAATGGTTCAACAAAACCAACAAAACAGTGCCATGGGCATGTTAGGTGGTATGAACTCTTTTGGAGGTCAATAAGTGCTTCGTCTCTTCGTAGCACTTAATCTTCTTCTTTTAAACGTATACGCTTGCAAGGGTGGCTATAACTCCTGCCAAAACAAGATAAATGATTCTCAATCAATCTTAAATAATAAACTTTTCTTTCCTGTTAAAAAACATCAACGAATAATTTTTTCAAAAACTACTCCTAAAACCAAAATATTAAAACATGATCCTTTCCTCTCTCTCTATCTAGTTGAAGAGAAAAAAGGGTTTAAACATCCATTTACAATCAACTATAGACTTACTTTAGGAACTGCAGTGGTAAACAGAAAAAAAGTAGTCGAAGGGAAGATTGTAAAACAGCAAATCGGGTTAAATAATTTTGCTAGATTTAGTGAAGCAGTATCTGCCCCCGGTTTGTTACTAACAAGTTGTTGCTCTTTAGAAGGTATTGTAACTCCAAAGGGAATAATAGAAAAAGAGTATATAGACAGATTTATTCAGGTGAAAAAAGTATCTTATTCCGATATAGGCATAAGAGTAGAAGATGATAAGAAGCGTGTAATCATAAATGCTATAAACCCTTTTATAAAAGGTAATCCCTTTCAAGTGAATGACTGCGTTTTGGAGTTTGACGGGAAAAAAGTAAAAAACTCTTCAAGTTTAATGAGAGATATTCTCTTTAGTAAAATAGGCACTCCCCATACTCTAAAAGTAAAAAGAGCCAATAAAATTCTCACACTCAAAACAAAGAGCCTCAAAAGATATGGTGGTGGTTATCTCAGTGATACATTTTTAGAATTTTTAGGGCTCTCTTTTGATAAAAATTTAAAGATAGTTAAGATTGAAAAAAAAGCTCAGAAGTACGGACTTAAGTTAGGTGATACACTTCTTCAAATTAATCAAAATAATATTACAAATGAAGAAGAGATATTAAAAATTATTTCACAAAATAAGAACTCATTAAATCTTCTTTTCCAAAGAGATGACTTTCAGTTTTTTGTGAAGATAAATTAGTTAAAATTCCACATGCAAAACTTTGAGAATTTTTTATTAGACAACTTACCGGTATCTAAAAGTATTCACCCTACCTATGAAGATGCACTGCATAAGATGCTAGTGGCTGGTGGAAAGCGATTTCGTCCTGCCCTTTTACTAGGTGTTGTGAGTGCTTATAATTCTCTTATGCTTGAGGGTGCAAGACATGCAGCTTACGCTATAGAGTTATTGCATACATACTCTTTAATCCATGATGACTTACCAGCTATGGATGACTCTCCTCTTCGACGCGGTAACCCCACGCTTCATGTCTCATATGATGAGGTGACAGCTATTCTTGTAGGAGATGCACTCAATACATACTCTTTTGAAATACTTTCAAATGCTCCTTTTTCAGACTCTACAAGAGTGAAATTGATACGTGAGTTAGCGACTAACGGTGGCTTAAATGGAATGGTTTTAGGTCAAGCAATTGATTGTTACTTTGAAAATCAGCCACTCAAAGTGGAAGATATAAAGTTTTTACATACAAATAAAACAGCAAAACTTATAGCTGCATCATTAAAGATGGGTGCTATCATAGTTGGCAAAGAGGAGTTGGGTGAAAAGCTTTATGAGTTTGGAATTAAGCTTGGACTTCTGTTTCAAATTCAAGATGATATTTTAGATGTAACGCAGAGTAGTGAAGAAGCAGGCAAACTAACAAACAACGATGAAGACAAAAATAGTTTTGTAACTATTTTAGGACTTGATGAGTCAATGAAGCAAGCGAATGATTTAGCAGACGAACTGACTCAAGAGATGGCTAATTTTGACGAGAACTTACAGCGTGAGTTATCGTCTCTATTAACTAAGTATATAAACAGACATAAATAAACTCAAACAGGAAAATAGATATGGCAAATGCAATGCGTCAAAAAATGGCAGACTCGATAAGATTTTTAGCAGCGGACATGGTTCAAGCGGCAAACTCAGGTCACCCAGGTGCACCTATGGGTCTCGCAGATATCGCAACAGTTTTAAGTGAACACTTAAATCATAACCCTAAAAATCCTTCATGGTTAAACCGCGATAGATTAGTCTTCTCAGGTGGACACGCAACAGGTCTTATCTACTCTCTTTATTATCTTTGGGGATACGGTTTAGAGATTGATGATTTGAAAAACTTCCGTCAATTAGATTCTAAAACTCCAGGTCACCCAGAGTTTGGTCATACTGCAGGTATTGAGATTACTACTGGTCCTTTAGGTCAGGGTATCGCAAACGCAGTTGGTTTTTCTATGGCTTCAAAATTTGTGGGTGCACAAGTAAATTCAGATACTGCAGATTTGATTGATCACAATGTTTACTGTCTGTGTGGTGATGGCGATTTAGAAGAAGGTATCTCTTATGAAGCGTGTTCTATCGCAGGGCATAACAAGCTTGATAACTTAATTGTTATTTACGATTCTAACCGTATCACTATTGAAGGTTCAACTGATTTGAGTATCTCAGAAGATATTACTAAACGTTTTGAGTCTCAAGGTTGGGATGTTTTAGAGTGTGATGGTCATAATTTTGATGAGATTGATACTTGTTTAACAACTGCAAAAGCAAATACAAAACCAACTATTATCATCGCAAATACTATCATCGCAAAAGGTGCTGGTAAACTAGAAGGGTCACACCACTCTCACGGTGCTCCTTTAGGTGATGAAGTTATCGCTCAAGCAAAAACTGATGCTGGATTTGACGCTAGTAAAACTTTCCATGTTGACGAAGATGTTATGGCTAGATTTAGATGTGCTATCGAAGAGGGTGATTTAGTAGAACGTGAGTGGATTCATAGACAAAAAACACTTCCACTAATGGAGCAAAATGAGGCTTTAGCAGCTCTGCAAAATCCAGATTTTTCTCGTATTAACTATCCAACGTTTGAAAAAGCAGAAGCGACTCGTGGTACAAATGGTAAAATTATGAACGCTATTGCTAAAGGAGTTCCTAGCTTTTTAGGTGGTTCAGCAGATTTAAGCCCATCAAACAAAACTAACCTCAATGATATGGGTGTATTTCCAAAGGGTAGAAATATCTACTTTGGTATTCGTGAGCACGCAATGAGCTCTATTGTAAACGCGATGGCACTATATGGTCCACTTATGCCATTCTCAGCTACATTCTTTGTGTTCTCAGATTATCTCAAACCAGCTGCACGTATCGCAGCATTAACTGGAATTCAACAGTTCTTTATCTGGACGCATGATAGTATCGGTGTTGGTGAAGATGGTCCAACGCACCAACCAATTGAGCACCTTTCACAATTCCGTGCATTGCCAAACTTCTATGTATGGCGTCCGGCTGATGGCGCAGAAAATGTAGAGGCGTGGAAAACAGCGCTAGAGATGAGTAAATCTCCATCTGCATTTGTGTGTTCTCGTCAAAATCTTGCAGCTCTTCCAAAAGCAGTAAGTGGTGAAGCGAGCAAGGGTGGTTACTTACTAGCATCTGATGAAAACGCTAGCTTGACACTTATGGCATCTGGTTCAGAAGTTGAACTTGCTCTTAAAGTAAAAGAGGCACTAAATGCAGAGGGAACTCAAGTAAATGTTGTTTCTGTCCCTTGTTATGACCTTTTCATAGAGCAAGATAAAGCATATAGGAACTCTATTATTAAAGAGGATACTAAAAAAGTAGCTATTGAGGCTGCTCGTGGTTTAGAGTGGTATAGACTTGCTGATGAAGTAATTGGCATGGATAGTTTCGGTGCATCAGCTCCAGCAGGACAACTTTTTGAGAAATTTGGTTTCTCAGTTGATGCTGTTTTAGAGCAGATAAAGTAGCTATATAATCTAATTAGAGGAGCCTCTGTGAGAATAGTATTTATCATTATTTTAATAGATATTATCATATTCACAACAGGAGCTCTGTTCTCTGATAAAGAACTTATTGTATACCCTACCGAAGGGAAAAAATACCACCTTGATAGATATGGATATTACTGGAGAGTTGACGAATAGCTTATCTTGATGGATAAGCTTCTCTTGTCTGTATTCGACTATCTACATAGCCACGTCCAACTGTAAAGTGATACAAAGTTTGAAAGCGATTGTCTTTAAGACCAAGTAGGTCATGAACTGTATCATCTAAGAAACATCCTATTCCAGTACCTGATAATCCAAAAGAGGTAGCTTCAAGATAGAGTTGCTGCCCGATAGCTCCACACTCCCAATACAGTTCTTTATACCTATGTGCTCCATGTGCTTGAATCTGCTCAGAAAAATTACACAACATCCCTAAACTAAAGGCTCCATCACTTGCGATATCTTGTGAACAGCTAATCGCTTTAGAAGCCATTTTGAAATCACCCTCTTCTAAAAAGTATAAATCTTCTAGTGCACTCTCTTGCCACTTAAATGCAGTATACATTTGCTCTTGAAGGGCTTGTTTGTCTCTTTTGTTTCTTATGTAGATATAGAGACCTGATTCATAATCTTCAACTCTATGTACAAAGAGAACTAAGTGAGCAGAGTTCTCTTTTGCATCTAAAGAGTCGTGAACACTTGAGAGTATAGAGTGAAACTGTTTTTGTGTGACTGTAGAGGTCTCCTTATCCATAACATGAATACTTCTACGACTCAGTACTACAGTTTTTGACTCCTGTGTTGGCTCTTTGAGAACACTACTGCGTTTAGCTTCTAGTTGTTTTATTTGTGCAGTTGCAGTTGCATCCTCTATCTCTAGTATTATCTCCCAGTTTTGCATGCTTTGACTGAGTTGATTTGCAATACCTTCATACTTTAACGGGGCTTGCTCGAGTAGCTCTTCTATACTCAGTGAAGGGTCAACAAATTCAGCAGATACAACAAAGAACATGTCCGCAATCTCTGTTTCAAAAAATCTATCACTCTGATTTACGCCTAAAAGAGCAGATATGGCATCATCACTTACACTATCAAGCCGTGTTATCTTCCAGCCTAACATTTTTGCTGAGACTACGAGAGATTGCCATGCGTGTCCTGCATCAAGATTGACATAACGGAAGGCACGTTCTCCATATTTCCAAACCTCTCTCCAACTTATACTTGAGAACCCTGCAATAAAACTTCCCTCTGGGAGTCTATCCCAAAATGATGTCTCAAATTCTGTGAGCGTTTCAAGTCCATGATTTTTTGGAGTGTAATGAAAGAGGGTTGTTTTGTCGTTTTGCTCTTGTAGCACAGGTGGTAAAACAAGATAAGTCTCCGTTGGGTGCAAGTTACCACTTGAAGCATTACAGCGAACAGCCCAAGAGCTATCACCTGAGACTTTCCAAGCCGCTAAGCCCATAGAGAACTGCAAAAGCTGAGAGAGTGACTCTTTGAGAAGTGGGGCAGAGGGTACATCTGAGTCAAGTAGATGGTATGGTGGAGTTGCATTGTCCATAGCTAAGGGAAGCGTTATACTCTGCGCTCCATTATAATTTCTAAAAGGATTTGGCTGAGTACTCCAGTCCATATAACCTAATGAACGTGCATATCTCTGTTGGGAATGTTTTGTAGTTTCATGGTAGTGAAAAACTTTTTGTAATGACTTATTCATTCGCAAAGTGTAATGATTTTAGCTTAATAAAAACTACAAATTTTTTTTTGATTTATAAATCTAGGCTTATTTTATAACTTGCTTTGCTAAAAACTAAACATGAAATTTTCAAACCTAAAACTAACAACACCATATTTAGAACATGAGCCTATCTTTTTTCATAAGGTAGAACCAACACCACTCTCAAAACCATTCCTCATCTCTGCTTCGCAAAATGCTGCAAACCTTTTGGGAGTTGATGAGGAGATACTTGATGATGAGAAGCTTGTTTCTATTGTAAATGGGAGTGAAAAACTAGAAGACTCTGAAACATTTGCTATGTGTTATGCTGGTCATCAGTTTGGTTACTTTGTTCCACGTTTGGGAGATGGTCGCGCTATAAATTTAGGTAAAGTTAATGGCTGGAACTTACAACTCAAAGGCTCTGGGCTTACGCGTTACTCTCGTCAAGGCGATGGACGGGCGGTGCTTCGTTCAAGTATACGAGAGTACTTGATGAGTGAAGCTATGCATGGACTTGGTATTGCAAGCTCTCGTGCTTTAGCACTTATAGGAAGTGACACAGATGTAGCTCGTGAGCGATGGGAGAAAGGTGCGATAGTGTTGCGTTTATCTCCTACTTGGGTGCGTTTTGGAACATTTGAGTATTTTGCACGTGGCTCTCAGATACAGCATCTTGAGAAGCTTGCTGATTATGTGATTGCGGAGTCCTTTCCACATCTCAAAGGTGTAGAAGGTATGTATCTAAAGATGTATGAAGAGATTGTAAAAAACACAGCAACGACTATTGCTAAGTGGCAGAGTGTCGGCTTTAATCATGGTGTAATGAACACAGACAATATGTCTATTGATGGACGAACTATAGATTATGGCCCTTTCGCATTTTTAGATGATTATAATGAGTATTATGTCTGTAATCATACAGACCAAGAGGGGAGGTATAGTTTTAAAAACCAACCAAAAATAGCCTATTGGAACTTAGAACAGTTAGCTGTGGCACTCTCCTCTTTAGTGACTTTTACAAGCTCGATGAAAGTACTTAAGAGTTTTGGTGAAGTGTATGAGCGTGTTTATTCAGAAATAATGTATGCAAAGATGGGACTTGAAACAGAACAGGATGATGATAGAGAATTTTTTCAATGGATGTTAGGAGCATTAGGCAGTGCGACTATAGATTACACTACATTTTTTAGAAAACTCTCACGATACGATGGCAAGAAGTCAGAGATTTTAGACCTTTGCATTTACAGGGCTTCTTTAGAGGAGTGGTTAGAGGCGTATGAGTTGCGTTTAGAAAAAGAGAGTATCACTACAGCAGAGCGCCACGAGAAAATGCTAGGGATAAATCCAAAATACATACTCAAAAATCATATACTTCAAGAGGCGATAGAAAAAGCACAAGAGCATGACTTTAGTATGGTAGATGAATTACTCAAAGTCGCGCATAAGCCTTTTGATGAGCATGAAGAGTTGGAGTACTTAGCTAAACCAACTCCAATAGAATCTAAAAATATTAAACTAAGTTGTTCATCATAAATATTGTAAAATCTCTACAGCTATAAAAACAATGCCTAAAAAGGCAACTGAGGATATAAAGACTAAAGCAGTCACAACCTTAGGAGTACAATCATAGAGTGAAGCTAGGTTGACATTTGCAACTGCTAGTGGCATCATGAGTTCTATAAAAATTATTCCTTTTATCATAGGCTCTAGTTCAATATTTACAAGAACTAGAAATGCAACAGCAGGAAGAAGAATAAACTTGAATGTTAAAACCCAGATAACTAACCTTTTACTAATCTCTTTTATCTTTGTTCCATACAAGTAGATACCAAACAAAAAGAGCTGCATTGTCATTGAAGCATACGCTCCCATCATAAGCATATTCATAATGGAAGAGTGAATCTTTATCTCATAAATACTTAAAAGTATTGCAACTATAGCTGCCCAAAGTATAGGAAGTTTGATAATGTTCATCAGTGATGTTTTTACATCATATGTTCCACGTGAGTAGTAGTAAACACCAATAGTGTAAACGACAAATACATTGACAAGATTGACAACTGTAGTATAAGGAATAGACTCTTCACCAAAGATAGCGATATTGATAGGTATTCCAAGGTTTCCAGTGTTTCCGATGATGGCTGCAACTGTAGCGATAGAGTACTCTTTTTTATTCTTAAATAGTAGCTTTGCAACAAAGGCAGCGATAAGGACTACAATAGCCACAATTCCAAGATAGATAGAAGGAGCATAAAGAAGTGTAACATCTATAGGACGGATAAGTAGTCCCCAAAAAGTTAAAAAGACTTGTAGAAAGTATACGTTTATAAGAGTGATTGTCTTGTCATCTATCTTCTCTTTAAAACTCATCTTAGCAAGATAACCGAGAACTATAAAGATATAGAGACTTGAAATTGAAAATATTATTGAACTCATAGAGGAATTATACTGTATAATTTTGCCATGCAAACAATTGAAAATATAAATAATACAATCAAAGAAAATTTATGCGTCATGGTCTACTTTTCAGCACCGACATGTAATGTATGCCATGCACTCAAGCCAAAGCTATTAGAAGCACTCGATGCAAACTTTAAAGAGTTCAAGGTTGAGAGTGTTGATATATCAGTAGAAGAAGATATCGCACCTCATTTTGGAGTATTTGCAATTCCTACTGTTTTAGTGTTTCTTGATGGCAAAAAGTTCTTACGTAAATCGCGTCATATGTCTGTAGATGAGGTCATAAGAGAGATAAAACGCCCTTACGAGATTATGACTTCATGAAAAAAACTATACTTATAACAGGCTGCTCTAGTGGTATTGGCTACGATACTGCTCATTACTTGCACAATAATGGTTATAAGGTCTATGCATCTGCGAGAGATGCTAATGATGTAAAAAGACTTCAAGATGAGGGTTTAGAGACTTTGTTACTTGATGTTACTTCAGCAGATGCTATTACTCAAGCGCTAAATAGCATCATAAAAGATGGAGCAGAGCTTTACGCAGTTTTTAACAATGCAGGATATGGACAACCTGGAGCAGTTGAAGATATAACTACAGATGTTTTAAAAGAGCAGTTTGAAACAAACTTTTTTGGACTTCATGAACTAACACGTCAAGTTATTAAAATTATGCGAAGACAAGGTTATGGAAGAATCATACAGCACTCATCTGTTTTAGGGATTATCTCACTTCGTTTTCGCGGAGCATACAACGCTTCAAAATATGCGATAGAAAGTTTGTGCGACACTCTCCGCCTAGAGCTTATGGAGACAGACATACATGTGTGTACTATAAATACAGGACCAATTAGCTCTGATTTTAGAAAAAATGCCATCAAGATGTTTAAGAAGAACGTAGCATCTAAGGGTAGTTTTTTTGAGAGAGAGTACAATGAAGAACTACTTACAGTAAAAGAGAAAGAGAGTGACCCTTTTACAAAAAGCTCAGACGTTGTTATAAAAAATATACTCCACGCTCTTGAAGCTAAAAAACCACAACCCAGATACTATAACACTCTGGCTACACATTTGTTGGGTGGGCTTAAAAGAATTTTGACGACGAGTTTGCTAGATAAAATTTTGAGAAAAATTTAGTATATAATTACTTACTAATTAGATAGAAGTTTTTTATGTTGATTAAAGTTATCTTACGTATAATCTGTTCAATTGAATTTAAAAGACAAGGTTAGACCAATGAATAAAATAATTTTAATCTTCCTACTACTAACAAGTTTTCTATTTGCGCAAGATAGTGATATAAATCTAGACTCTTTTCTAGCAAGTATCCCCGAACCTAAAGCAGAGAAAGGACTTTGTGCAGATAAAAGAGTAACAAGTAAAGAGTATCTTGAGTGTCTTAAAAAAAAGACTACTAAAAACCCAACCGTTGAAAATATTAACTTCCTTGCAGGTACTTATGCTCTTAGAAAAGATTTACAAAAAGCTATAAAAACTTATGAGATAAATGTTGCCAAAGGGGATGAAAAAGCAACGTACTATATGGCAGGGATTATTAACGAAGGGCTTAAAGAACATCAAAGAGCTTTGCCTTACTTTAAAAGAATAAAAAACTATAAAGATAGTACTTGCCAAATAGGTGGGATTTTATCTGTTGTAGAAGATGAAGAGGCTTGGAATGCTTTTTATCATAAGTTTATGGCAAAACGTAGAACACTTAACTTTTATGATGATGAGATAGAAAAAGGAAATCTAAAAGCTCATGAGTGTAAAGGTCTCTACTACATTAGTTTAGATGAGTACGATAAAGCAGAACTTGCTTATCAAAACGCAATAGATAAAGGTGATAAAGAAGCACTCTTTCTTATGGGACAACTCTTTTCACTATATAAAACCAATCATGTAAATGCTGAGAAATATTACCGTTTATCTATAGCAGAGGGTAACGCAATGGCTGCTAGAAATATGGGAAATCATTATGCAAGAAGAGCGACTGATTCACTAAAGGCAATTCCTTACTTTATGGAAGCTATACGCTTAGGTGACGTAAAAGACTCACTTCTCTCTTTAGGTGCAGTTTACGCAGAGAAAAAAGAGTTTGCAAAAGCAGAGAAGGCTTGGATACGACTAGGTGAGCTTGGTGATGAGGGTGGCTATGGAGCAATAGGCTCTATGTATAATAATAATGAAAACTATAAAAAAGCCGAAGAGAAGTTTAGATTCTGTATAAAAAAAGGGAATCTTAACTGTTATGCTTATTTAGGAAAACTATATGCAAAAAGATATGGTAACCAAGAAAAAGCAATAGAGATATACAAAGAGGGTTATAAAGCAGGGAGTATGTATGCTGCAAATAATTTGGGTGTTTTATATAAACAGAAGCTAAAAGATTACGAAAAAGCAAAACTCTGGTACAGACGAGCGGCTGATGGGGGTGAATCTGCTGGAGCTTTTAATTTGGGTCGTTTATATGAAAACCAATTTAATGATATGAAAAACGCAACTATCTGGTATAAAAAAGCTTATGAGTTAGGTGGGGCGGGTGAAGCTAAAGCTGGCGAAACATTAAGAGAGCTAGGAGAGATAAAATGAGTTTTGAGTGTAAAAGAAGTGAGGGTGAAGTTTACTATAACAACGATAATATTATCCATTTTACCTCATTTGGACATGTGAGTGGAGACAATAAGTACCAGTCAGATGAGCGGACAAGGTTTGCATACTTGGTTGTTAGTAGAAATGATGCACTTGAGATAGCAGGCTCTTTAAAAAATTTCATAGAGTTAGAAAAGAGTGAAAAAATTTTAGGTGCTTTAAAATCGCATCATACTCAAACACTCTTAGATGCTATAGCCCTAGAAGAGAGTGATATAAATGCCCCGCAGTATGTTCAGCACTCTTACCCTATAGGAGATGAGAACAGAAAAGATGTAGGCAAAAAAAGAGTCTACCTAATTAACGCACCTGCTTACCATACAAGTGCTCAAGAAGATGTGCTACATATAAAAAAGTTTTTTAGTGCTAAAACTATCTGTAAAGATAAGTTTAACAAAGAAGATAAAAACAAAGAAGAGAAAAGAAAAAACATCTCTTATCTACATGTAGATATCAAAGATTGTCATCTTATACTAGGAGAAGAGAATGCTAAGAAAACATCCCTAGCTCCCAATGATAGACGAGCTTATGCCCTTATCTCTGTGCCTTATCTCTATAACTACGGGGAGCGTGAACATCTGGGTAAGAAGTATCGTACTTATAAACTAAAAACTTATGAAAAGAGTGTTTCAATCTCTCTGATGCCAAAGCAAAAGATAGAGTACGGTGTCTTCTTCGATGGTACAAACAACAACATGTACAACATAGACTTCTTTCAAAACTATAAAAAGTATATGAGTGAAGTTGGAGAGTATCAGGGAAGCATTTATGCGAAGAAGAGACATGAAAATGATGATATTGAATATGAAAATAAAATCTATACAACTTTCCAAGATTACATCGTCCATCATCCTAGACCAGATAAAGAACCTTATATTATGCAGATTCTACGTAATGAGATTGTGGGAGATGTACGATATTTTGAGCATAAATCTACAGAGCTTGATATTGATTATGACGAAAACAACACTGACAAAGCATCTAAAGATAGTAAGAAGGTTTTTGATTATTTTTTAAATATTAGAAAAACATATGAGAAAGAAAAGGCAGGTAAAGTCAAACCAAAAGAGTATAAAAACGATAAAGGTAAGCCGATAGACAAAGAGAGCTATGACAAGCAAGAGAGAAGAAGATTTTTGATGGAGGAGATTTTACCTACAGATGACCCCATCAGCAGTTATGTAAACGGCTACACAAACATCAAACGCATGTATGATGTATATAAAGGTACAGATAGTAAAAGTAGAGAAAAAGTCGCTCACATAGAGAATTTAAACCGTTTCAAAGTCTATGGCTCAGGCTCAGGAACAAAAGACCCTTTTGATAGAAAATACCTTGATGACGATGATATTCCCGGTTTGGCATTTGGAATGTCAACCTCGGGAGTTGTAGCTCATGCTATCTATACTTGTGAAAAGATTGTAGATGAGTTCAGAAAGCATCATATAACTTATGCCGATGAGCTTGTACTTGATATTTTTGGGTTTTCAAGAGGAGCAACTGAAGCGAGACATTTTGCATGTAGCATCATGAATAACTATAGTCGTTTACACAACGGTGAGTATCTTCCTTATGCACTCAATACAGATGTCGAAAATAAAACCATCTTTGACTCTTTTTATAATGGTACTGACAATGCATATACTATTATCGCTGGAAAATACCACTTCAATCCTCTTAGAAGTGATGTGTATGGTGTCAATGAAACAGGGGGACTTCTATTTTCGAAAAAAGATATACAAAAATATTCTCCTGCAAAGCAAGTTCTTATAGAGACGAACCCAAGATATATCGAAGATAATAAAGGTGAGCCAATCATCATCAGAAGTGTCTCTTTTAGACATATTAACATAGGTGATACAGTTACTCATCATGGACTCTATCAAAGTGATGATTCTGAAGAACTTAAGCTTGCGTTTGATGAGAATAAGCTTGGTTCTTTGTATCATATTATGGCTATGGATGAGTATAGATTTAACTTTGATGCACACTCCATTTTTGCTTATAAAGAAGATTCAAAAATAGAACTTTTAAAACAAAATTGTATAAAGTATAAAGATGGACATTTTAAAGAGCTTATAGTTCCAGGGGCACACGCTGATGTTGGTGGTGGTTATAAAGAATCTGGAGAAGATGAGCTGATTAAACTCCCTACTTGTACAGACAGAGACATCAGAAGATGGAATAAAAAGTTTGGCTGGGTAGGTAAGCAAATAGAACCTCAAGAGGTTGATAGTATAGATGACATAAAAGAGGAAGGTTTTTATTTTATTGCACACAACTGGAAGGGAACTTTAGTTGACTTACATAAGTGGGTTGTACCTAAAGATTACTATATGTACCGTAAAGATTTATCTTGGGAGTATGAGCTTGTGACTTTAAAACTCATGCAAGATGAGGCTCTGAGTAAGTACAAAGAGGAGTATAACCGTGTTCCTATGGAGAGGTTTACTTTGCCAATACCAGAGGGAAAAAATAGAGCTATACCAAGTGCTTGGAGAGATACGAATATATCTGCTGAAAAAAAGGATATTTTAGACAGAACTTATGATGCTCTTGCAAAGAGATCTGAACTGAGTGTTGATGAGCATCAAAAACTAAGACAACACTTTGTACATCACTCTAGTAAACCGTTTAGATCGTTCACAAAGAAAGAGATGAAGGACTGGTTTGCAAACCAACCATCTTGGCAACCTGAAGAGATTATCTTTGGAAAAAGAGTAGTGTATGATACAGCGGGTGTTGAGTTGAAAAAATGGGCTGATTCTTGGTTTAAAAATAAGCCTGCAAATTTCAATCAAGGAATATAAAATTTCTCCTCTATTGCATAAATGCAATAAGCGAAGCAGTAACCGCAACATTTAAAGACTCTACACCGCGTTTCATAGGAATGCTTATGGAGTCGTTACAGAGTTTTTCAACTTCGCTAGAAACGCCATCACTCTCGTTTCCTAACACATAGATAGATTTCTCAGTTGTCTCTACATCATATATGCTGTTTTTTGCGTGAGAAGAGAGCGCATAAATTTTAGTATCGTTTAGCTCTGGTAAAACTTCTTCTAAAGAGTTACAAAAATAGATAGACAGTTTAAAGAGTGTTCCGGCACTTGCTTTTATAACAAGTGGAGAGATTTTTGCAGAACTCTTTTTCGGTAAAATTATCCCATCAACATTTCCCGCAGCACAACTTCTTATAATCATCCCTAAGTTTTGAGGATTTTGAATACCATCAAGTGCTATAAGTCGAAATGCAGTTAAGTTTTTTATCTCTTTTGCATTTTGATACGACTGAGCCATAATATCTATAGCTACACCTTGGTCTTGCTTTGCGTTTTTACTAATACGGCTCAGTGCCCCTTTATCATGAAAGGAGACTTCTATTCCTCGACTCTTAGCAAGTGAGAGTATAGTCTTGATAGCCCCATCGGTTTTATTGGACTCAGCCATATGAAGTTTATGCACATCAACACTACTATCTTGTAAAACTTCTATGACTACATTTCTGCCATAAAGTGTGATGATTTTCTCAAAAAAAGCTTTTTTATCTTTGTACTCTTGTGAATCTTGCACTATTGTGTCTCCTATTAAAAAATGTGAAATCTTTGAAAATTCCTCTCACTAAAGCTACACCTTTGGCGAGAGAACTATATTAATCTGTGATATTATATACAATCTCGGTCTTATTCTTGATTGTCTTAATCTCATGCACTCTTAAATTCTCTATCTCTAATGACATAAACTCTTTCATTGATCTTATGTTGTGCTTTGCAAGTTCTCTTAAAACAATTCCTCTATACGCTTTCGCCCAATGACTTACAGTTTTCCCATTTTTTAAAAACTTTAGAGTAGTGTACTCTTTGTTTGATTTATAGAACTTGTCATAGTATCCAGCACGCAGGTCCAATACTTCATCTTTTGCTAGAAACAAATCAAGTTGATAGGAAAAGCGCTCTTTATAAAACTTATCAGGAACTATACTACCTATATCATTACCCTGTTTTACTTTATAGTTGGCAATTGTATCACCACCAAGCAGAGGTCCATAGAGGTTTGAGAAGATAATGGTGTTGTGTTTGAGATACTTTTGTGCATCTGTATCAAGTGTTGAGTACTCTAGATAGTCATAAGCGACGCCTTGATACCTTTCTATAGCACTCATAAGTGGTGAAGAGAATATATCTTGTATATATAGTTTACAATCACTGAACTTTTTGATGCCAAAAAGCTTACTTATCTCATCCTCATCAGCTCTTTTGAGTATATTGTTATATTCATTAAGTATATCTGCTCTTGCACTATTTGAGCCTAGCAACTCTTTTTTAGCTGCATCACCACCGGGATTTTTCCCTTCTGAGGGGGAAAATAAAATTTTCAACATTCTTAGCCTTTTATTTTTGTAAAATAAATAATGATATAATAAAGTGAAATTATACAGATAGTTACTAAAGAGGAGCCTTTGTTAGAGGAATAGTATGAAAAATAGTAAAACATTAGGTGCAAATGAAATTGTAGAATTGATATTTACGTATTTAAATGAAGTCTCTTCGTTAAGCGAGTATGATGATGTAATGTTTGTATTAGCCAATATGGGACGTTCTCTAACATCTGCTGATAGATGTAGTATATGGCTGGTAAGTGATGATAAGAGTAAGATATGGACGAAAGTTTCTCACGGAATGGAAACTATTGAACTCGATGTTGATTCTGGTATTGTCGGTAGTGCTATAGCTAATGGTAAAAAAATTATTATCGATGATGTGTATGGAGATAGTAGATTTAACCAAGAGGTAGATATACAAACTGGATATCGGACACAAAGCATGATGGTTATTCCAATGTTTAATAAAGATGATGCAATCATTGGAGCACTGCAAGTTATAAACAAAAAAGGCTTAGATAATAAGTTTGATGAGCGAGATATGGAGCGCCTTTCACTTGCAAGCACATACACAGCGGAGACACTCATCGCAGCAAAACTATCAAAAGATTTAGCGGAGACAGAGAAGGAGATAGTACTTACTATGGGCTCAATTGGTGAGAGTCGAAGTGAAGAGACAGGCAATCATGTAAAAAGAGTGGCTGAGTACTCTAAAGTATTAGCCCTCGCTTATGGTATTAGCAGTGAAGATGCGGAGTTACTCAAGCAAGCTAGCCCTATGCATGATATTGGAAAGGTTGCTATTCCTGATTCTATTTTAAACAAACCAGACTCTTTTACAGCTAAAGAGAGAGCGGTTATGGATACGCATGCAACACTTGGGTATAAGATGACGAAGAACTCAGATAAGCCACTCTTTAAAGCAGCTTCAGTAGTTGCACATGAACATCACGAAAAATGGGATGGCACAGGGTACCCTAGAGGTTTGAGCGGAGATGATATACATATATTTGGACGTATTACAGCCATAGCAGATGTTTTTGATGCCTTGGGTTCAGATAGAGTCTATAAAATGGCTTGGAGTGATGAGAAAATATTTGATTTTTTAAAACTACAAAAAGCGAAACATTTTGACCCAAAATTAGTGGACCTCTTTTTTGAGCATATAGATGAAATCTTAGAGATACGCGAGAGTCTGAAAGATGAGTTTATAGAGCAAGATTTGAATCAAAAATTGAGTCCATATCAGGTGAAAGTTCTTGGTGCCTATGGAACAAAGTCTAAAGGCTTTGCAACCAGCTCTTTTTACTTAAACGCAAAAAATGTAATAGACGCAGGTAACTTACTAGATTCCCTAGAGGAGAGAAGTGTTGCAATAGAAAATATATGGCTAACGCACTCTCACTTAGATCATATAGCAGATATAGCATATATATTAGATAACTATTTCTCTCAGAGAAAAAAGACATTAAATATAATAGCCCTCCCGCAAACTATACAAGCGATAAAAGAGAACTTTTTAAACAACAGTATCTGGCCTGATTTTTCTGTTATACCAATGCAAGACTCTCAAGAGATGGCATTGAAGTACACAGAGGTAAAACTCTCACAACCATATGAGATTGGAGAGGGTGAGTCTATTGAAGCGTTTGAAACAGATCATACAGTAGATAGTTGTGGATATATCTATGCAAAAGATGAGAGGGCAGTACTTATAACAGCTGATACCTATTCACTAGAGAGCATGCTTACAGAGCTTGAAAAGAACAATCAAATAAAAACAGTAGTAATAGAGTGCTCATTTCCTTCACGAATGAAAGAGTTAGCGATAGAGAGTAAGCATTTAACACCACAACTCCTTTTTGAGCAGCTGGATACCTTAAAAAGAGACGATATCACACTCTATATTAATCATATTAAACCAACTTTTTTGACTGATATTATGGAAGAGATTGAAAATTTAAGTGGTAAATGGGAGCCTATTATATTAAATGATGGGGATTTTATAAACTTCTAGGAAAAACTCTTGACATTAGAAATGTTTTGCACTATAATTCTGGCTCAATTTCGATGCCGACATAGCTCAGTTGGCTAGAGCAGCTGATTTGTAATCAGCAGGCCCGGGGTTCAAATCCTCGTGTCGGCACCATTGAAATTTGAATATTAGAAACAGTGTTAGACCAGATAAGATATAAATTAATTTATATGATTTTGTGGTGAGATAGTCAAGTGGCCAACGACGGCGGACTGTAAATCCGCTCCCTACGGGTTCAGAGGTTCGACTCCTCTTCTCACCACCACTAGTTTAATGCGGGTGTAACTCAGTGGCTAGAGTTCCTGCCTTCCAAGCAGGCTGTCGAGGGTTCGAATCCCTTCACCCGCTCCATAAACGCAAAACATCTGGAAGCTGAAGTACAATTTTTTACTTACTTCATACTACTATATAGAATTTTATATAAAAAATTATATAGTCATCTAAACACCATAAAACTAATATTAATGTAAGAAAGAATTATTCAATTATTGCTTGAGATAATCTCTATGCTCTCGTGGCTCAGGGGTAGAGCACTTCCTTGGTAAGGAAGAGGCCGGCGGTTCAAATCCGCTCGTGAGCTCCATAATGCATGAATTATGTTTTAATTAAGCAATAATTGAATGATTTTTGGGTATAATCCCGTTTCAATTCACAAATTAAGTAGGAGAAACACTATGGCAAAAGAAAAATTTGAACGTAATAAACCGCATGTTAACATCGGTACTATTGGTCACGTTGACCACGGTAAAACAACTTTAACAGCGGCTATTACAGCAGTACTAGCGGTGAGCAACGATGCTCAACTTATGGATTATGATCAAATCGATAATGCTCCAGAAGAGAGAGAGCGTGGTATTACTATCGCTACTTCACATGTTGAGTACGAAACTGACATACGTCACTACGCACACGTTGACTGTCCAGGTCACGCGGATTACGTTAAAAACATGATTACAGGTGCTGCTCAAATGGACGGTGCTATATTAGTTGTTTCTGCAGCTGATGGCCCAATGCCACAAACTCGTGAGCATATCCTTCTTTCTAAGCAAGTAGGTGTTCCATATATCGTTGTTTTCATGAACAAAGAAGATATGGTTGATGATGAAGAGTTAATGGAACTAGTAGAGATGGAAATCCGTGAACTATTAGATATGTATGACTTCCCAGGTGACGATACTCCAATCACAGCTGGTTCAGCGCTTAAAGCACTTGAAGAAGCAAAAACTGGTACTCTTGGTGAGTGGTCAGACAAAATTATCGCACTTATGGCTACTGTAGATGAGTACATCCCAGAACCAACACGTGAAACTGATAAAGATTTCTTAATGCCTGTTGAGGATGTATTCTCAATCTCTGGTCGTGGTACAGTTGTTACTGGCCGTATCGAACGTGGTATTGTTAAAGTTGGTGAAGAGGTAGAAATCGTAGGTATCCGTGATACTCAGAAAACTACTGTTACTGGTATTGAAATGTTCCGTAAAGAGATGGATCAAGGTGAAGCTGGAGATAACGCTGGTATTCTTGTTCGTGGTATTGGTAAAGAAGATGTTGAGCGTGGTCAAGTACTATGTAAGCCAGGTACAATCACTCCTCACACTAAATTTACTGCAGAAATCTATGTTCTAAGTAAAGATGAAGGTGGACGTCATACTCCATTCTTTAACGGTTATCGTCCTCAGTTCTACGTACGTACTACTGATGTTACAGGTGCAATCACTTTACCAGAAGGTACAGAGATGGTTATGCCAGGTGACAACGTAAGCATTACTGCTGAGTTAATTCATCCAATTGCAATGGAAAAAGGTACTAATTTCGCTATCCGTGAGGGTGGAAGAACTGTTGGTGCTGGTGTTGTTGCAGAGATTCTTGCTTAATTCGCTTTCCGCGAATTTAGCAAAATCCTTTTAAAGGTAAATAAACATGAGAGAAGCAATTCACTTAGGTTGTGAGAAATGTACGAGACGTAACTATCACACAACTAAAAATAAAAAGACTCACACTGAAAAGTTTTCTGTAAAGAAATACTGCAAATGGTGTAAAGAGCACACAAACCATAAAGAGATGAAACTGTAATCAGTTTTACTCTTTATATTTAGGCGCATAGCTCCAATGGTAGAGCACCGGATTCCAAATCCGGGTGTTGCGGGTTCGAGTCCCCCTGTGCCTGCCACTAACATGTATTATTAGTAAAGCTTTAGAGCCTTACTTATAATCAATGTAATTTTAGGAAATGATAATGAATTTAGGTCTACATATAAGAAACGCAAAAGCGGAACTAACAAAAGTAATCTTTCCTACAAAGGGACAGGTTAAACAAGCATATATAGCTGTGATTATTGTTGTTGCAGTTATTGCTGCATTTTTAGCTCTTGTTGATTTACTAATGTCATCAGTTATGACAATAATCTTAGGTTAAGGAGTTAAAATGGCACATCAATGGTACTCTATTCAGACTTATGGTAGCGACAGACTAGTTAGAGATGCAATCTTTAACATGATAGAAGAGATGGGACTCCAAGAGTTCATAACAGAAGTTATCGTTCCAACTGAAGATGTTATAGAAGTTAAAGAGGGTAAAAAGAAAGTAACTGAGAGATCACTCTATTCAGGGTATGTTTTTGCAAAGATTGACTTAAATACAGAAATTCAACATATGATACAGTCTATTCCTAAAGTATCTGGGTTTATTGGTGAAGGGAATACTCCTACACCTTTAAGCGAACATGATATTAATGTAATTTTAGATCGTGTAAATAATCGTGCTGCACCTAAACCAAAAGTATTTTTTGATAATGGTGAAACTGTTCGTATTATAGACGGTCCATTTGCGAACTTTACTGCAACTGTAGATGAGTATGATTTAGAACATGGTACTCTCAAACTTAATGTTTCGATTTTTGGTAGAGCTACTCCTGTAGATATCTCTTACACGCAAGTTGAAAAAATAATTTAAATTTTTACTGCGCTAAGATTAGATTTTTTTAAAAGTTTAATCTTAGCGCACTAAACCGAACTTGTTCGGATTACGTACTAATATAATGAACACAAGGAAAAAAAATGGCAAAGAAAATAGATGGTTACATCAAGCTACAAATCGATGCTGGTAAAGCTAACCCAGCTCCACCAGTTGGACCAGCACTAGGGCAACGTGGTGTTAACATCATGGAGTTTACTAAAGCTTTTAATGAAAAAACAAAAGATTTAATGGGTTTCAAAGTACCAACAGTTATCACTGTTTATACAGATAGAAGTTTTACTTTTGAAACTAAGCAGCCAACTGCAGCAGCACTTTTAATGAAAGCTGCAAACATTAAAAAAGGTACAGATAACCCACTTAAAAATAAAGTGGCAAAACTAACTAAAGCGCAACTAATGGAAGTTGTTGAGCGTAAAATAGTTGATTTAAATACTGATGACACAGAGATGGCAGCTAATACTATTGCTGGTACAGCTCGTTCAATGGGTATTGATATAGTAGACTAAGTCTAAGAAAATAAATCATCGACCACAGTGATTTCAAACTATGTGGCAGAATTAACAGAGGAATTTGAAAATGAGTAAAAGATATAAACAATTAGTAGAAAAAATAGATGCGGCAAAATCATACACTGTTTCAGAAGCAGCAGCAACTGTAAAAGATTTAACAAGTGCTAAGTTTGACGAAACTGTTGAAATTGCTATGAACTTAAATGTAGATCCAAGACACGCTGACCAGATGGTTCGTGGTGCAATCGTTCTTCCACATGGTACAGGTAAAACTGTTCGTGTAGCTGTATTTGCTAAAGGTGCTAAAGCTGATGAAGCTAAGGCTGCAGGTGCTGATATTGTTGGAACTGATGATTTAGTAGCAGATATCAAAGCTGGAATCTTCAACTTTGATGTAGTTGTTGCTGCACCAGACTGTATGGGTCTTGTTGGACAAATTGGTCGTATTCTTGGGCCAAAAGGTTTAATGCCAAATCCTAAAACAGGAACTGTAACTCCAGATGTAGCTACTGCAGTTAACAATGTTAAGGGTGGTCAAGTAAATTTCCGTGTTGACAAAAAAGGTAATATTCACGCTGGTATTGGTAAAGCAAGTTTTGCTGCTGATCAAATCGCTGAAAACTTAAATAGCTTCCTTGTTGCAATTAATAAGCAAAAACCAGCTTCTGCAAAAGGCCGTTATATTAAAAACGCTGCTCTTAGTTTAACTATGAGTCCTGCTGTTAAATTAGACGTTGTCGCTTTAGCAGATATCAAATAAGAGGGTAAAAGCCTCTGATAGGAAATTTTTTCCTATCTTAATATAAAATTTTTATTTTGAAATAAATTATTTTAAAGTAAAGATTTTCGTAATGAAAATCTGAATCACTTGGACTAAAGATAGTTGGGGGTATCTGCCGTGTCGGTAGTTAGCTTAATCGAGCCTTTCTCGCCCCTCTTGAAGTTATGTCTGGGAAAGGAGATTATATGTTAAAATCAAAAAAAGCAGAAGTAATTGCTGAATTAACTGATTCATTTGCTAATACTGCAGCCGTAGTAATCTGTGACTATAAAGGTCTTACAGTTAGTGAATTAGAAGAGTTAAGAAAAGCTGCTCGTGCTAAAGATACAAGTGTTCAGGTTGTTAAAAATACTTTAGCAACAATTGCGTTGAATAATGCTGGAATGAGTGGTATTGAGATTAAAGATACAAATATTTTTATTTGGTCTGATGATGTTATCAATGCTGCTAAAATTTCTGCAGATTTCGCTAAAAACAATGAACTTTTTGTTATTAAAGCTGGTTACTTAGATAAAGAACCTGCAGATGTAGCTAAGATTGAAGCGTTTGCTAAACTTCCAGGTCGTGAAGAGCTACTTGGTATGCTTGCTGCAACTTGGATGGCTCCAATTACAAATATGGCAGTTGGAATCGATGCGCTTAGAAGAAAGAAAGAAGAAGCTTAGTCTTCTCTTCTAAAACAAATGTGATTTATAATCATAAATAAAAAATAAAATTAAGGAGCTATTATGGCTGTAACTAAAGAAGACGTATTAGAATTTATCTCAGGACTTTCTGTATTAGAACTTTCTGAATTAGTAAAAGAATTTGAAGAAAAATTTGGTGTATCTGCACAACCTGTTGCTGTAGCTGGTGGAGCTGCTGCTGGCGGTGACGCTGCTGCTGAGAAAACTGAATTTGACGTAGTATTAACTGATGCTGGTGCTAAGAAAATTGGTGTTATTAAAGCTGTTCGTGCTCTTACTGGTCTTGGACTAAAAGAAGCGAAAGAAGCATGTGAAGCACTACCATCTACAATCAAAGAGGGTGTAGATAAAGAAGCTGCTGAAGAAGCAAAAGCTGCTCTAGAAGAAGCTGGTGCAACAGTAGAAGTTAAATAGGTCTAACGGACCGTACATCCAAAAAGAACTCAATTCTTTTTGGATGATTCTTTAAAATTTTGGGCGCTTTTACAAAGGGATTTAAGTCTCTTTGTGAAAGTGCCCTTATGTCGTTTATAAGCACTGTAATATTCGAGCCCATTTCAAGAGCTCAAAATCTATCTAGAGACGTCTAGATACGATACCGCTTAATATTTAAATTAAGCCCCTAATTAATACTCATCGAGGTAGCCTATGTTAAACACTTTATATTCCGGAAATCGTCTTCGTGTAGACTTCTCTAAAACTCCTCAAGAAATTGAAGTACCAAATTTACTACAACTGCAACAAAGTTCTTATGATAAATTTTTAATGCTAGAAGCAAAAGATAGAACTGCTAGTGGTATTGAAGAAGTATTTCAATCAGTTTTTCCTATCCATGATGCTCAAAACAGACTTACTGTTGAGTACATCGGTAGTGAAGTTGCTAACCCTAAATATACGGTTAGAGAATGTATGGAGAGAGGTCTTACGTACGCAGTTTCATTAAGAATGAAAACTCGTCTTGTGCTTTGGGACAGAGATGAAAACACTAAAGAAAAACTTGGTGTGAAAGATATTAAAGAGCAAAGTATATTTGTTCGTGATATTCCACTTATGACAGATAGAACTTCTTTTATAATCAATGGTGTTGAGAGAGTTGTTGTAAACCAACTTCACAGATCACCAGGTGTTATTTTTAAAGAAGAAGAGTCAACTACTGCTGGTCAAAAACTTATTTATACGGGTCAAATTATCCCAGACCGTGGTTCTTGGTTGTACTTTGAGTATGATCCAAAAGATATTTTATATATGAGAATTAATAAGCGTCGTAAAGTTCCTGTAACTATTATGTTCCGTGCTTTAGGTTACTCTAAACAAGATATATTAAAACTATTTTACCCAATACAAACAATTAACATAGCTGATAATAGTTTTTCTATTGCATTCAATCCAAGTGATTATGCAGCTAGACTTACATATGACTTAGTTGATATGAATGATAAACTCCTAGTAGGAGCTGCAAAAAGATTATCAGCTAAAAAAGCACAAAAGTTTATTGATGACGGTATTACAGAAGTTAGATATCCTTTAGATGTATTATTAGAACGCTATCTTGCAGAGCCAATTATCGACCCAGAAACTGGTGAAATTCTTTTTGATACTATGACTCATATTGATGAGACAAAACTAAAGAAAATGGCAGAGATTGGCGTAACCGAATTTAAAATCGCTAATGATTTAGCTGAGGGTGTTGATAGCTCAATCATCAATGCATTTAATGCTGATGCTGACTCACTTAAACTTTTGAAGCAGACTGAAGAGATTGAAGATGAAAATGATCTTTCAGCTATTCGTATCTATAAAGTAATGAGACCAGGTGAGCCAGTAACTAAAGAAGCAGCTAAAATATTTGTAAATCAGCTTTTCTTTGATCCAGAGAGATATGACTTAACGAAAGTTGGTCGTATGAAAATGAATCATAAGCTTGGTATGGATATTCCTGAATATATTACAGTACTTACGCATCAAGATATAATTGAGTCAGTAAAATATGTTATCAAAGTTAAAAATGGTCAAGGGCATATTGATGATAGAGATCACTTAGGTAATCGTCGTATTCGTTCAATTGGTGAGCTTTTAGGAAATGAGTTACATAACGGTCTTATCAAAATGCAAAAAGCGATTCGTGATAAATTATCTACAATGAGTGGACCAATGGCAGAATTAATGCCACACGATTTAATCAACTCAAAAATGATTACTTCAACTATCATGGAGTTCTTCTCTGGTGGACAACTTTCTCAGTTTATGGATCAAACGAATCCACTCTCTGAAGTTACTCATAAACGTCGTCTATCGGCACTTGGTGAGGGTGGTCTTGTTAAAGAGAGAGCTGGTTTTGAGGTGCGTGATGTTCATCCGACTCACTACGGTAGAATCTGTCCAATTGAGACTCCAGAGGGTCAAAATATTGGTCTTATCAATACTCTTGCAACTTACTCTAAAGTAAATGAGCATGGATTTATCGAAGCTCCATATAAAGTTATGAAAGAGGGTCAAATCACTTCTGAAGTAGTCTATTTAACTGCGACTCAAGAAGAGGGTGTAATGATCGCTGCTGCTTCAAATAAACTTGATGAAAATAATCAATTTATTGAAGACTTAATTGCAGTAAGACAAGATGGAGAGATTTTACTTCGTAAAGCGGAAGAGTGTACATATGCTGACCTTTCATCTCACATGGTTGTTGGTGTAGCAGCTTCACTTATTCCATTCTTGGAACATGATGATGCCAACCGTGCACTTATGGGTTCAAACATGCAACGTCAAGCGGTACCATTGTTACAAGCTTACTCTCCAATGGTTGGAACAGGTGTTGAAAAACTTGTTGCTCGTGATTCTTGGGAGTGTGTAAAAGCTAAGCGTCCTGGTACTATTGAGAAAGTTGATGGTAAACATGTTTATGTAATGGGTGAAGAAAATGGTGAGATTTATATTGATTACTACCCATTACAGAAAAACCTTAGAACGAATCAGAATACTTCGTTTACTCAAAAACCAATCGTAAACGTTGGTGATAAAGTACAAAAAGGTCAAATCATTGCTGATGGTCCAAATATGGATCAAGGTGAGTTAGCACTTGGTGTGAATGCAATGGTAGCTTTTATGCCATGGAATGGTTATAACTTTGAGGATGCAATTGTTATCTCAGAGCGTTTAATCCGTAAAGATGCTTTCACTTCAGTACATATTTATGAGAAAGAAGTAGAAGCTCGTGAACTTAAGCATGGTGTTGAAGAGATTACTCGTGATATTCCTAATGTGAGAGATGATGAGTTAGCTCACCTTGATGAGTCTGGTATTATTAAAATTGGTACGCAGGTTAAAGGTGGAATGATTATCGTTGGTAAAGTTTCTCCAAAAGGTGAAGTAAAACCAACTCCAGAAGAGCGTCTATTACGTGCTATCTTTGGTGAAAAAGCTGGTCATGTTGTAAATAAATCTCTCTACTGCCCTCCATCAATGGAAGGTGTAGTAGTAGATATTAAAATCTTTACAAAAAAAGGTTACGACAAAGATGCTCGTGCACTTGAACTAGAAAAAGAAGAGCGTGATCACTTAGAGCGTGAGCACTACGACAGACTTATTATGATTGATAAAGAGGAGATGTTAAGAGTTACTAAGCTTCTTACACGTGAGCCTTTACAATCAGACATCAAAGTTGGTGATACAGAGTATAAAGCTGGTGACACAATCAATGGTGAAGATTTAGTTGAAGTGAATCGTTTTGCTATGAATGCTATTGTAAAATCATTCTCTGAAGAGATTCAAGATGAGTACAATAAAACTAAAAACTATTTCCAAAAAGAGAAAAGAGTTTTCCGTGACGAACACGAAGAAAAACTTACTATTTTAGAAAAAGATGACATCCTTCCAAATGGTGTTGTGAAGTATGTAAAAGTTTACATCGCTACAAAACGCCAACTCAAAGTTGGTGATAAAATGGCTGGACGTCACGGAAATAAAGGTATTGTTTCTACAATAGTACCTGAAGTTGATATGCCATATATGGAAGATGGACGTTCAGTTGACGTATGTCTAAACCCACTAGGTGTACCATCTCGTATGAATATCGGTCAGATTTTAGAGATGCACCTTGGTATGGCTGGGCGTGAGCTTGGTAACCAGATATTAGAGCAGTTTGAGACTAAACAGAAAGATTTTATTGATACTATGCGTTCAAAAATGATTACTATAGCTGATGTGGCTGGCATGATGAATGCAGCAAAAGTTATTGGCGCAATGAGCGACAAAGAGTTCATAAAACACGCAAGAGATTGGGCAAAAGGTGGTGTTAGATTTGCCACTCCAATTTTTGAAGGTGTAAATGCAGCAGAGTTTGAAAAACTGTATGAATTAGCGAAGATGGATGCTGATGGTAAAACGGTTCTTTATAACGGTTTAACTGGTGAGAAAATTAAAGAGCGTGTTAATGTAGGTTACATGTATGTACTAAAACTTCACCACTTAGTTGATGAGAAGATTCATGCTCGTTCAACTGGACCTTACTCTCTTGTTACACAACAACCAGTTGGTGGTAAAGCACTATTTGGTGGACAAAGATTTGGTGAGATGGAAGTTTGGGCTCTTGAAGCGTATGGTGCTTCTGCAGTTCTTAAAGAGATGTTAACTATCAAATCTGATGATGTTGATGGTCGTGTACGTGCATATAAAGCACTTACAAAGGGTGAATTAGTACCAGCTTCTGGTATTCCTGAAACACTATTTGTATTAACAAAAGAGCTACAATCACTTGCTCTTGATGTAGAGATTATGGACGAGGTGGAAGATAATGAGTAAATTAGTACCAGTTGAAGTAACTGAAGATAACAGACCAAAAGATATTAAACAGCTGCAGTTTCGCCTTGCATCACCTGAAAAGGTAATGTCTTGGAGTCATGGTGAAGTAAAAAAGCCTGAAACTATTAACTACCGTACACTAAAACCTGAACGTGATGGTCTATTTTGTGCAAAGATTTTCGGTCCTGTTCGTGATTACGAGTGTCTTTGTGGTAAATACAAAAAGATGCGTTATAAGGGTGTTGTATGTGAGAAGTGTGGCGTTGAAGTAACTTCAACGAAAGTTCGTCGTAACCGTATGGGTCACATCGAGCTTGTAACACCTGTTGCACACATCTGGTATGTAAGTTCATTACCATCTCGTATTGGTACTCTTTTAGGTATCAAGATGAAAGACCTTGAGCGTGTACTTTACTATGAAGCATATATCGTTGAGTCTGGTGGCGAAGCATATTATGATGCTGAAGCGAAAACTCCAGTACTTCAGTATGATGTTTTAAATGAAGAGCAGTACCGTACTTTAGTTCAAAGATTTGGTGAGTTAGGCTTTAAAGCTCGTATGGGCGGTGAAGTTATTCGTGATTTACTAGACTCTATTGATTTAGTTGATCTTTTCACAATGCTTAAAGAAGCTATTGGTGAGACAAAATCAGAAGCTAAAAGAAAAACTATTAACAAACGTCTTAAAGTAATTGAGTCATTTTTAAATAGTGGAAATAATCCTGCATGGATGATGTTAACTGTTTTACCAGTACTTCCACCAGATTTGCGTCCACTTGTATCACTTGATGGTGGTAAGTTTGCAGTTAGTGATGTAAATGATTTATACCGTCGTGTTATTAACCGTAACCAACGCCTCAAACGTTTGGTTGAATTAGAAGCTCCTGAGATTATTGTTCGTAATGAAAAACGTATGTTACAAGAGTCTGTTGATGCACTCTTTGATAATGGTCGTCGTGCTAATGCTGTAAAAGGTGCTAATAAGCGTCCACTTAAATCATTAAGTGAGATTATTAAAGGGAAGCAAGGACGTTTCCGTCAAAACTTACTTGGTAAGCGTGTTGACTTCTCTGGACGTTCTGTAATTGTTGTTGGACCATCTTTACGTATGGATGAGTGTGGATTACCAAAGAAAATGGCTCTTGAACTATTCAAGCCACACTTGATTGCTAAACTAGAAGACAAAGGGTATGCGACTACAGTTAAAGCTGCTAAGAAGATGATTGAAGACAAAACAAACGAAGTTTGGGAGTGTCTTGCTGAGATTGTTGATGGTTACCCGGTTATGCTTAACCGTGCACCAACACTTCACAAGCTCTCTATTCAAGCATTCCACCCGAAACTAATTGAAGGAAAAGCTATCCAACTTCACCCATTAGTTTGTGCAGCGTTTAATGCCGATTTTGATGGGGATCAGATGGCTGTTCACGTACCATTGTCTTCTGCTGCTATTGCAGAGGCTAAAGTACTTATGCTTGCATCAATGAATATTCTCCTTCCTGCATCTGGTAAAGCTATCGCTACACCATCACAGGATATGGTACTTGGTATCTATTACATTACTTTAGAGAAAAATGGTGTAAAAGGTTCAAATAAACTATTTGCAAACGTTGATGAAGTGAAAATTGCTATTGAGCATGATGCACTTGATTTACACGCAAAAGTGAGAACTCGTGTAGATGGACGTATTATTCATACTACTGCTGGACGTTTACTACTTAAAGCAATTTTACCTGATTTTGTTCCTGCTGAGTTATGGAATAGAGTTATGAAGAAAAAAGCTATTAATGAAGTAGTTGATTATGTTCAAAAGCATGGTGGTATTGGTATAACTGCAGGTTTCCTTGACCGTCTTAAAGACTTAGGTTTTAAACATGCTACAGAAGCTGGTGTATCTATTTCTGCGGATGATATCCGTGTTCCAGATATGAAAGTGGGCAAAATTACAGAGTCTAAAAATAGAGTTATTGAGATTCAAAAACAATTTGAAGCTGGTCTTTTAACTGAACAAGAGCGTTACAATAAAATTATTGACGTTTGGACTGATACAAATAATACACTAGCGTCAGAGATGATGGAGCTTGTTGAAACGGATAAAGATGGTTTTAACTCTATTCACATGATGGCTGATTCTGGTGCTCGTGGTTCTGCTGCACAGATTCGTCAGCTTGCTGGTATGCGTGGTCTAATGGCTAAGCCAAGTGGTGATATTATTGAAACGCCGATTATCTCTAACTTTAAAGAGGGTCTAAACGTAATCGAGTACTTTATTTCAACTCACGGTGCTAGAAAAGGTCTTGCCGATACTGCACTTAAAACAGCAAATGCGGGTTACCTTACTCGTAAGCTTGTTGATGTTGCACAAAATGTTAAGATTGTTGAACATGATTGTCATACTCACGAAGGTATTGAGATTTCAGATATTTCTGATCAAAATACTCTTATTGAGTCTTTAGAAGACAGACTTAATGGTAGAGTTTTAGCGGATGATGTAATTGATCCTATATCAAATGAAATCCTTTACGCTGAGGGTACACTTTTAGATGAAATCAGTGCTAAAGTAATCTCAGAGGCTGGAATCAAAACGGCTCATATTAGAACACCTACAACTTGTAAAAGTGAAGATGGTATCTGTGCTCTATGTTATGGTGTTAACCTTGCAACTGGACATATTGTTCGTACTGGTGAGGCTGTTGGTATCGTTGCTGCTCAGTCAATTGGTGAGCCTGGTACACAGCTTACACTTCGTACTTTCCACGTTGGGGGAACTGCAAGTTCTACAGCACAAGAGAGACAAGTTGTTGCTGATAAAGAAGGATTTATCCGTTACTACAACTTAAAAACTTACGCTTCAAAAGAGGGTAAAAATATTGTTGCAAATAGAAGAAACGCAGGTGTTCTTTTAGTTGAACCTAAAATTAAAGCTCCATTCGCTGGTAAAGTAGAGATTCAAACTATTCACGATGAAGTTATCATCAGTATAGTTTCTAAAAAAGATACGGTTCGTTACTCTCTTCGTAAGATAGAGATAGCAAAACCTAACGAATTAGCTGGTGTTAGTGGACAGATTGAGGGTAAATACTATTTCCCACATGAAAATGGCACAGAAGTAGAAGCTGAAGAGTCAATTGTTGAAACTATTAAAGATGGTTGGAATGTTCCATCTCGTATACCTTATGCGTCAGAACTATTAGTTGATAATGGAGCTCCAGTTACTCAGAAAATTCTTGCAAAAGAAGAGGGTACTGTAAAGTACTTCTTACTTAAAGGTGACTATTTAGAGAGATTTGAAGGTCTTAAAGCTGGATATGAAGTCGTTGAAAAAGGTCTTTTTGCTACTGTTGTTGATTCTAACAACCGTGAGGCAGTGCGTCACTATATTGCACGTGGTTCTGTTATCGTTACTGATGATGATGAGGCGGTTGATGCATCTACACTTATAGCGAAGCCATCATCTGATGAGTCTATTGTTATAGCGGAGTGGGATCCATACTCTAATCCAATTATTTCTGAATCTAACGGTACAGTGCAATATGAAGATATTATTGTTGGAACTACGGCATCTGAGCAGGTAGATGAATTGACTGGTAAAACACGTCTAATGATTAATGACCATATATCTTCAGAGTATAAACCTACTATCGTTTTAGCGACTGAAGATGGTGAGCTTTTACGTTACGCTATTGAGCCTAAGTCATCAATATACGTAGCAGATGGTGCAGAAGTTAAAATTGCAGATATTATTGCAAAAACTCCAAAAGCACTTCAAAAATCATCAGATATTACTGGTGGTCTTCCACGTGTTTCTGAGCTATTTGAAGGTCGTCGTCCAAAAGCGACTGCACTTATCTCAGAGATAGATGGTACAGTGAGTTTTGGTAAGATGCTTCGTGGTAAAGTAAGAATAGTTATTTCTAACTCAGATAATGGCATCATTAAAGAGTACTTTGTTGATAAATCTCATGAACCTGTTGTAAATGCAGGCGACTTTGTGCATGCTGGAGAGCGTTTAACATCAGGTATTCTATCTTCACATGAGTTACTAAGAATTATGGGTGTAAAAGCACTATATAACTATTTAGTATCTGAAGTGCAACAAGTTTATCGTTCTCAAGGGGTTAACATCGCTGACAAACATATTGAAGTAATCTTTACTCAGATGTTGCGTCAGATTAAAATTGTGAAATCTGGAGATACTAAATTTATTGAAGGTGATTTAATTTCTAAAGCAAAATTTGCCGCTGAAAATGAAAAAATCATTCGTCTTGGTGGTCGTCCTGCGATTGCTGAGCCATTCCTTGTTGGTATCACAAGAGCTGCTGTATCTGCTGATAGTATTATCTCAGCTGCATCATTCCAAGATACAACGAAAGTATTAACAGAGGCTGCAGTGTCAGCTAAAGTTGATGATCTTAATAACTTGAAAGAGAATGTGATTATTGGTCGTACTATTCCTGTTGGAACTGGTATTTATAAAGATCAAGAGATTCAATTTCAAGCAGACGAAGATTAATTAATCTTTTATCTTCCTTTGGTAAGTGAGAAATACTCACTTACCACCCATTTTCTCTTAACCTACACTTAAAATAAGCAAACTTTAATCACTTTTTATGTATTATCTCGTGTCTATAATTCTCTCAAATATTTGAGGAATTAAATTCTACTGGAAAATTAAGTAAAAAGGAATTGTATGCCTACAATCAATCAATTGATTCGTAATGAGCGTAAACGTGTGATTAAAAAATCAAAATCACCTGCGCTTGTTTCATGTCCACAGCGTCGTGGTGTATGTACACGTGTTTACACAACTACACCTAAAAAACCTAACTCGGCTTTAAGAAAAGTTGCAAAAGTTAGATTAACATCTGGTTTTGAGGTTATCTCATATATCGGTGGTGAAGGTCATAACCTTCAAGAGCACTCTATCGTACTAGTACGTGGTGGTCGTATTAAAGATTTACCTGGTGTGAAGTATCACATCGTTCGTGGTGCACTTGATACTGCTGGTGTTGCTAACCGTATGGTTGCTCGTTCTAAATACGGAACTAAGAGACCTAAAAAATAGTAAACTATTTTTCAGGAACCGCTACTAATTTATAACGCAAAATGAGCAAAAGCCCATTTTACTACGTTAACACTTGGTTTTCTTCGGCAGAAAGCCCACGAAACTAGTTTCGTTGCAAAGTGAAAGCTGAATAATAGAACATTGAGTATCAACTTAAAAGTTGAGAAGCGATGACAGAGAACATATATTCTCTGAGTAAATTTGAAAAATAATTGAAGGAAAAACAATGAGAAGAAGAAAAGCTCCCGTTCGTCCAGTTATGCCAGATCCAGTTTATGGAAGCAAAATATTGACGAAATTTATAAACAAAGTAATGTTAGATGGTAAAAAATCTACAGCTGAAAAAATTATCTATAGTGCAATGGATATCATTAGTGCTAAAGGTGAAAAGTCAGGAATAGATACATTTAACGATGCTATTGAAAATATTAAACCAATTATTGAAGTAAAAAGTCGCCGTGTTGGTGGTGCTACTTATCAAGTTCCAGTAGAAGTACGCCCAGTACGTCAGCAATCTTTAGCTATTCGTTGGTTAATTGATGCTGCACGTAAGAGAAACGAAAGAACTATGGCTGAGAGATTAGCTAATGAATTCATGGATGCAGCAACTGATAAAGGTTCAGCATTCAAGAAAAAAGAAGATACTTACAAAATGGCAGAAGCTAATAAAGCATTTGCTCATTACCGCTGGTAATCTTTAACAACTAAGTTGGACTACCCTAGCTTTAGGGCTAGGGTTCCTCTATAAACCTCTTTTGTAAATACGCAACAGTTTATTTACAAAAGAGGTTCAACTCTAAAAAACAAATATAAGGCATTGAACAGATGGCTAGATCGCATAAACTAAACGACGTAAGAAATATTGGTATTGCTGCACACATTGATGCAGGTAAAACTACAACTACAGAAAGAATTCTTTTCTACACTGGTGTTGAGCATAAGATTGGTGAGGTACATGATGGTGCTGCAACTATGGACTGGATGGAGCAAGAGCAAGAGCGTGGTATTACAATTACTTCTGCTGCAACAACTTGTGAGTGGGGCGGTAAGCAGATTAACATTATCGATACTCCGGGCCACGTTGACTTCACTATTGAAGTTGAGCGTTCTATGCGTGTACTTGATGGTGCTGTTTCAGTGTTCTGTGCTGTTGGTGGTGTACAACCTCAATCAGAAACAGTTTGGAGACAAAGAAATCGTTATAAAGTTCCTTCAATTGTATTTGTTAATAAATACGATAGAACTGGTGCTGATTTCTATGAAGTTGAGCGTCAAATTAAAGATCGTTTAAAAGGTAACCCGGTTCCAATTCAATTACCAATTGGTGCTGAAGCTGAATTTGAAGGTGTTATTGACCTTGTAAAAATGAAAGAAATCGTATGGGATACAGAGGCTGCTATGGGCTCTGCATATAATACACAAGATATCCGTGCTGATTACCAAGAGAAAGCTGAAGAGTACCGTGAAAAAATGATTGAAGAGATCGCTTCTGTTGATGGTAACGAAGAGCTTATGGAAAAATTCTTAGAGGGTGAAGAGATTCCTGAAGAAGAAATCATGGCAGCAATTAAAGCAGCTACGCTAGGCATGCATATCGTTCCTATGACTGTTGGTACAGCATTTAAAAACAAAGGTGTTCAGACTCTACTTGACGCAGTTGTTGCTTACTTACCATCTCCTGTTGAATCAGAAGCGATTATGGGTACTATGATGGATGATGAAGAGCAAGAAGTTGCTGTTCCTTCAACTGATGATGGTGATTTTGCGGCACTTGCATTTAAAATCATGACAGATCCATTCGTTGGTGTTCTTACTTTTATTCGTGTATATCGTGGTTCTTTAGAAGCTGGTTCATTTGTACATAACTCTACTAAAGATAAGAAAGAGAGAATTGGTCGTATCGTTAAGATGCACGCAATTAAACGTGAAGAAGTGAAAGAGATTTACGCTGGTGAAATCGGTGCAGTTGTTGGTCTTAAAGCAACTACTACAGGTGATACTTTATGTCAAGGTGATGACAAGGTCGTTCTTGAGAGAATGGACTTCCCAGCTCCAGTTATCTCTGTTGCAGTTGAGCCAAAAACGAAAGCTGACCAAGAAAAAATGGGTATCGCTTTAAGTAAACTTGCTGCAGAAGATCCTTCTTTTAGAGTTAACACTGATGAAGAGACTGGTCAAACTATTATTTCAGGAATGGGTGAGTTACACCTTGAGATTCTTGTTGATAGAATGAAACGTGAGTTCTCTGTTGAAGCTGAAGTTGGTGCTCCACAAGTTTCTTACCGTGAGTCTATTAAAGAATCTGTAGATCAAGAATACAAATATGCTAAACAATCTGGTGGTCGTGGTCAATTTGGTCATGTTTACCTTACAGTTAAGCCAGGTGAAGCTGATACAGGATTTGTATTTACAAATGCTATTAAAGGTGGATCGGTTCCTAAAGAATTTATTCCAGCTGTTAAGAAAGGTTGTGAAGAAGCTATGGCTAATGGTGTTCTTGCAGGTTACCCAATGGAAGATGTTGATGTTACACTTTATGATGGTTCTTACCATGATGTTGATTCAAATGAGATGGCGTTTAAACTTGCTGCATCAATGGGTTTCAAAGAAGCTTGTCGTAAAGCAAAACCTTCAATCTTAGAGCCAATGATGAAAGTTGAAGTTGAAACTCCAGAGGAAAATATGGGTGATGTTATCGGTGACCTTAACAGACGTCGTGGACAGGTTAACTCAATGGGTGATCGTGCTGGTAGTAAAATTGTTGATGCTCACGTTCCACTTTCAGAAATGTTTGGTTATTCAACTGATTTACGTTCTGCTACTCAGGGTCGTGCAACATACTCTATGGAATTTGATCATTATGCTGAAGTTCCTAGAAATGTATCTGAAGAGATTCAGAAAAAGAGAAACGGTTAGTATTTAACCGTTTTCGTAACTATCTATATTAGCAACGTATTACGTTGTTAATACTTCTACTTCTCCACTTTTCTTTTTATAAATTTATTGATAAATCCAAATAGAGCTCTAAAGAAATAGAGTATCAAATAGATGAAAAATGTATATAGCAATGGATGTATATAGTTTTTATGTTCTTGCATTAAACCAAGTCTGGCAGTAGGATTACTAAGCATATCAGGGTGCATTAGAAATATGAGCACCGTTAAGAGGGCTGTGTAGATTGTAAGTTCTTTTTTTAATAAATTAATCATAGTGTCGATTTTAACATTATTATTCTGATATAATTACAAAAAAATAAAATATGGGCTATTTCATGAAAAGAATTATTATTATGTCTCTTTTGGCAACAATTGTAATAGGGAAAGAGTTAGATTTAAACAGTACAAAAACTGTAGATGCAAATCTGACACAGATTGTGGAGACAAGCGCACCAAAAAACCCAAAAGCTTATGAAGCACTAGGGAATGTAATATATAACAATGTGCAAAATATTCAAAAATTAAAAGAGATTGAAATTTTTGAGAGCTTTGATGAAAAAATACTAAGCTACTCTAGTAGAGTTGAAAAAGCAAAAGAGCAAGGTTTTAAACTAGAGTCTGGCAAAAAGAGAGTTGACAAGCTAGGCTATCTAAATACTCTTAGAGAACTCTCTAAAGAGAATGACTACTTTATAAGAAGTGCAAAAAATGCGTATAAAGCATCCATAGAAAAAGAGGATAGCCAGCTTTTTTCTAACATAGTTAATAGTGGCATGATTGATACAGAGAAACATAAAGATGAAATTCTTAGTTATTATCTTTCTCACTCTGAAGATATTAATGCATCTGGTGTTATACAAAACTTTTTAGATGACCAAAAAACGAACACTAAGACAAATAAATACACCTACGAACAAGCTAAAAAATTACGTGAAGAAGCCAAAATAAGAAGAATTAGAGAAGATGACAAAAGAAAGCAGGCTGAGTTAGAGCAGATGCTTACAAAAGAGGTAAAACAGAAAAAGATTGAAATTAGAGAGAATCAAAAAAAAGAGCTATTTAACTAGCTCCAAATAAAATCTTCCTCTTCGCTAGGGCGCCCACGAAGTGTAAGATAGGGCTTATACTCTGATTTGTATGAGAGTGATGGACAATCTTCTACATAGTACCCTAAATAAATCCACTTTTTTTGACTCTGAGATGCATATTTAATTTGATTGTAAAGTGAAAGCTTCCCTAGAGAGTATTTGCTATAATCAGGATCATAATAGAAATATATCGAAGAGATTCCATCCTCTAATATATCTATCAAATCAACACCAATGAGTCTATCCTCATCAAAGTATAAAACTTCATATCCAAACTCACTATGACCGGTAACAAATGACTGATAATAATGCTCAGGTGTAGTTTCACTATATGCCCAATCTTTTTTATCTTTCATAAAAAGATGGTATTTTTTAAAGAGGTCTAAATGTGCTTGCGATAAGGTAGGTACTTGAAGATAGCTTTTAATATGTGCTGCTTTTTTAATAATTCTTTTGTGAGATTTTGAAAATTTAAAATTGTTTACATCTATTTTAATACTTTGGCACTCATTACAGCCTTCACATATTGGACGAAAGTACATTTTACCAAACCTTCTAAAGCCACGTTCTACTAATTCTTGGCAGTTTTGTGCTGTAGAGTTGTCGATAACTTTATAATGAGTTGTTTGCTCTTTGCCTTGAAGATAGGAACATTTGTCATTGAGTGAAAATTCTTTAAGTAGATTCATATCGTGATTTTGACATAATTTGTATTATATTAAGCAAATAAAGAGAAATTAATGGAAATATTTTTAAAATATAAAATAGTTATTTTGAGAGTTTTAGGTGCACTGATGTTGCTAATCGGTTTTGCTAGCTATTTTTGGGCTACACCAAAAGAGGGCTTTACTCAATCAGAGTTAGCTGCTGCTAATGTTGCGCGTATGGAGGCTAAAGTTAAAGGTGGTAGTTCTCAATCTGCTACAGCAACGAAAAAGGATGACACAAAATTCTTAAGAGAGTTAAAAAATAAACAAGAGAGACAGATACGTTATTTAACTATTATAGCGATGATACTAGGTGTTGGTTTTTTAGGCTATAGTTTTATTAAGAAAAAAGAGCCAGTAGTTTAGGCTCTATTGCTTGCAATTAAAACTCCCTCAATCATAGCGTCGATGTCGCCATCGAGTATGCCAGAGACATTTGAGTAGGCTTCATTGCTTCTTGTGTCTTTAACCTGCTGATAAGGTTGCATGACATAGGAGCGAATCTGATGTCCCCAACCTATTTCACTCTTAGCTATGCCATCTTGTTCAGCTTTTTGCGCTTCTAATTCAAGTTCATAAAGGCGTGATTTAAGCATTTTCATTGCAGTAGCTTTATTTTTATGCTGGCTTCTATCATTTTGGCACTGTACTACTACTCCAGTTTCTATATGGGTGAGTCTTATCGCTGATTCTGTTTTATTAACATGTTGTCCACCAGCACCACTAGCACGATAGGTATCAACTCTTAAATCTTTGTCCTCGATTACAATATCTATGTCATCATCGACCTCAGGCGATACCATAACAGAGCTAAATGAAGTATGGCGTTTTGCATTTGAGTCAAAAGGAGAGATACGTACTAATCTATGTATGCCATTTTCTACTTTTAAGTAGCCGTAAGCATTTTCCCCTTTAATAATAATAGAGACATCTTTAATACCCGCCTCATCACCTTTTTGATAATCAAGTACTTCAACTTTAAATCCACGTCTCTCTGCCCAGCGTTTATACATTCTAAGTAGCATCTCAGCCCAATCTTGAGACTCCGTTCCACCAGCTCCGGGGTGAATAGAGAGTATGGCATTATTGGCATCACTATCGCCACTTAAAAGAACTTCTATCTCCATATTTCGAATAGAGTTTTCAAGATTTTGTGCATCATCATAAAGTGCTTCAATTGACTCCTCATCACTCTCTTCTTTTGCCATCTCATATAACTCTTTAGCATCCATTACAGTCTCATTGGCTATGGTAAACTTATCTAATTTTCTTTGAAGTTGTGTTTTCTCTTTTTGAATTTTTGCCGCGTTTGAAGCATCACTCCAAAACTCTTGATCATTTTCTAGCGCTTCGATTTCATCAAGTCTTGTTTGTATTTTTTGAGGCTCGACAACACCTGTAATATTTTCCATTTTTAAAGTAACATTTTTTAAAAGCTCTGTATATTCGTAATTATCCATAAATAAACCTATTTGTTATATAATACGATTATATAAAATAGAGGCTTAAAATGAAGATTATAACAGACCCTTTAGAGTTAAAAGAGTATTTAAAAGATAAAAAACAGAGTGTAGGTTTTACTCCAACGATGGGTGCTCTGCATGAAGGTCATATTTCACTAATAAAAAAAGCAAGGCAAGAGAACGAGATAGTTGTTGTTTCTATATTTGTCAATCCGACACAATTTTTAAAGGGGGAAGACTTAGATACCTATCCTTCACGAAATGATGCTGACACAAAAATATGTGAGATGAGTGGGGTAGATATCCTCTTTTTACCAAATGCTGATGATATTTATGGAAGCGATGAAGTCTCTGTCATAGCTCCCAATGTCAGAGGCTATGTTTTAGAAGGCTTCTCTAGACCTGGGCACTTTAATGGTGTTTTAACGGTGGTAGCAAAACTATTAAACATTGTATCGCCAACAAGAGCCTACTTTGGAAAAAAAGATGCACAGCAGTTAAACCTCATTAGTCTTATGGCTAAACAGCTTTTTATGAGTGTGGAGATAGTTCCTGTAGATACTGTGAGAGAAGCAGATGGCTTAGCACTGAGTAGCCGTAATATTTATCTCAATGAGTATGATAGAAAAGAGGCACTTAAAATATCGGCATCACTTCATGTAGCAGCTAAAATGGTGAGTTCTAAAGTATTAAAATCCAACGATATTATTGATAATATGAGAGATACTCTCTATCCATTAGAGGTAGTGTATGTGGAAATTTTAAATCGTAATTTTGAGAAAATAGAGCATATTGAATTAGGCAACAGTGTTATTTTGGTTGAGGCTATCGCTGGAGAGACGAGGTTACTTGATAATATCTGGCTTTAAAGTTATCTGTTTGTAGGCAAAATGAGTAAAGCACATTTTACTACGCTAACCGCTGAGGCACTAAAGTCTGGTTCTAAGAACCAGATGGCTTTAAATAGCCATCCTCTATGAGAATATCAACAGCTTTTTTAAATACTGGCACGGAAGTTTGTGCTGCAAATTGGCTCTTTTTAGGTTGTACAACTACTACGCCTATTGTATATTTACTTTTTGTATCATTCGCTAAACCAACAAATGCAGTATTATATTTGTTAACGTATCTCCCTTTTTCAACTATGTGAGCAGTTCCCGTTTTACCGCCAACTTCCAAGCCTTCTGTTATCGCTTTAACACCAGTCCCTTTCATTACTGTTTTTACAAGAATTTTTTTCATTCTCAGTGCAGTAGAACTCTTGATAGCTTCAACCTGTTCACTAGGTTCAAGAAGTTTCTCTTGTGAGTACTCATCTACAAAACTTCTGATGATTCTAGGATAGACCATCTTGCCATTGTTATTAAATGCACTGTAAGCTCGCATGATTTGCATAAGATTTGCTCTCATCCCATAACCATATGAGCAGGTCGCTTTATATATCTCATTTTCGAGTCTTTTTGATGATGGCACAGAGCCAGCTTTTTCATAAATCAAATCAGGTGTAGATTTTTTTGAAAATCCAAATTTTTTAAGTCCTTCGTGAAATTCATAGCCAGATAGTTTTTGAGCAAGTTGCGCAATACCAACATTTGAGGAGTGTACGATGGTGTTTTCTGCTGAGAGCCAATCAAACTTATGCTCATCTGTAATGAGTTTTCTACCGATTTTAAATCTACCGTTGTGTCCATTGACTAAATCATAAGGATTGACAAGCCCTTTTTCTAAAAGAAGAGCAAAAGTGATTGGCTTAATAACACTTCCTGGCTCAAAACTATACTCAATCATTCCGCTATTTAGTGAAGGGTAGTCACTCCGTTTTATAGATTTTGGAAGATACCTGTTTGAGCTAGCCATAGTTAACACTTCACCATTTGTAGAGTCCATTACAGCAAGCATAACTTGTTTAGCTCTAAGTTCAATCTTCATTGCATCAAGCATTTTTTCCATTTTTATCTGCAGTGCTACAGGTATAGTAAGTTTTATATCTAGTCCGGCAATTTTAGCTTTTGTAAAACTATCTTTATTGAGTATAATATAACTGTTTACATCTCTTTTACCGCGGCTAGAGCCATCTTGTCTTGCTTCAAGATCACCATCAAACTTTTTTTCTAAGCCTTTGACTCCATTAACATGGGTATATCCATCCTCTTCAAGCTTATGAGGATATCCTATAATTGGTGTGAGAAGATCACCATAAGGATACTCTCTGCTCTCACCACTCTCGATTATGCTTAACCCATGGACAGATCTGTATCCCGTTGCTGGATTTACTAGTTCCATAAAAACTTTAAACCGTCTAAGCTCACGGGCGAGTTTTTTTAAGTACTGTGCTTGAATTTGTGGAATGTGGTAGCTGAGTACAACCACCCCTTTTCTTTTCTTCAGCCTTCTTGTAATCTCTTTTGTACTCATGCCAGAGTAGATACTAAAGAGCTGCACAAAGAGCTCTTTTTTCTCAGGGTCTATATATCTTGTGTTGACAACAGCTTTATAGAGTTTTTTTGTAGTTGCTATATGGAAACCATCAGCACTTATAATGCTTCCACGTCCAGCCTTAGAGCTCTCTTTGGCATAGAGTGAGGGAATGTGACGAGACTTTACAGCACTCATAAACATAACACCTAGAAATACACTAAAGGCGAGAGCTATAAGAATATAAAGAAGAAGTATTTTTTTGCTTTTGTTACGGTTTGCCATGAGTACTTTTTATTTTGATTATAGCAGGGGAAGAATAACGATTCTATTAAAAGAGTAGGATTATAGTTGTGTTCTTCCTAACTCTTTGTATGCATTGAGTGCTTTGTTTCTTATTTCAAGCATTAGTTTCATACTTGTCTCAGCTTTACCTATCGCAAGTGCTGCTTGATGAAGGTCTTTTACTTGTCCAGTTGCTAAGTCTGAAAGAGTCTCTTCTCCACTTACTTGAAGTTCATTCACTTCCCCAAGAGCAGATTTGAGTTTCTCGGCAAAAGCTTCACCGCCTGCACCCTCAATTTTACTCTTCTGTTTTAATAAGTCGGCAGTTGATGTACCCGATATGCCGTCAATCTTTCCAAATTCACTCATAATAAACTACTCACTTTTTATTGCAACAGTGTCAAAGCACTGTTTGCCATATTTTTTGCACTCTCAAACGCAGCTACATTTGCTTGGTAAGAGCGAGTTGCTTCTACTAAATCGGCCATTTCTATCACAGGATTAATATTTGGGTAAGCAACATACCCATTTGCATCTGCATCGGGATGATTTGGCTCAAATTTCATCTTTGGCTCTCTATCATCACGAGAAATTTTATCGATAACTACACTCATTATAGCAGGATTTACTTTTTTTCCAAACGAGCCTTCACTTAAAGGGTCTTCATATTGTGCACTATTTGTCATGCCACTGAGTGCTTTGTTAAACTCTTGGTTAAAATCAATCGCTTTAAAAACAACCTCTCTACGTCTATAAGGTCCACCCTCTTCAGTTCGAGTTGTTTGTGCGTTAGCAATGTTTGATGAGATAGTGTTGACACGAACACGCTGTGCACTTAAACCATAACCACTGATATCAAAGCTATTTAGAAAGTTACTCATTGTTGTTACCTTTTATGACGCACTTATCAAAGCTATTTAGAAAGTTACTCATTTTAATTTACCTTTTGTGAAGCTTCTAGAACACTTCTAAAAATTCCAGCACTCTTCTTTCTTGATGCTATAAGTGCATTAAACATAATGGAGTTTTTACTCATCTCAGTTGTCTCAACATCAATGTCAACACTGTTTCCATCATTTCTAGCCATATGCCCATCACGATAGTAGAGTTTTGCTTTGGAGCTACTCTGTTCACTTTGAAGTGCAATATGATTTTCATCTGTTTGTGCTAAAGAGAGTTTGTTTGAGTCGTCATTAAAGATTTTTGCTTTTTGCGCTAGAAGTGCATCTTTAAAACTCACATCTCTTGGTTTATAAAAAGGAGTGTCAGCATTTGCAATGTTAGATGCTATCATGTCTTGACGCGCTGCTCTGTAGTCTAAAGCTTGGTCAATTATAGCATGGGCACGAGATGTTGAAATACTCACAAGAACTCCTTTTTGTTAATTGTATAATAACAAGCAACTATTATTCCAAATATGTAAATTTAAGAATTAACTTTAGAATATGTATTATTTAAGCGCAATTTAAAGATAATGGGCGTACACTGCTTTTAAGGTTACTAGTGTAACTCAAAAAATTTAACTTACAAAAGGAGTTCTTATGAAAAGAGCTGGTTTTACAATGATCGAATTGATCTTCGTTATCGTTATTTTAGGTATTTTAGCTGCTGTAGCTATTCCAAAGCTTGCGGCTACTCGTGAAGATGCTGCGGCTACTGCTGCATTAGCAACATGGAAAACTGCAATTTCACAAGTTCAAGCAGATACAACTGCGTCAGGGAGTGTTCCTGATTTTACTACAATTGTAGATGGTAGTGATAATTTAACAGTTACTACAAGTGTGATTACTGCAACAGATGGTGGTTTAGGTGGTAATGCTCCTGTTACATGTGCTACTGCTACTTATACAGCAGCAACTGGTGACCTAGTTATTGCGGTACCTTCTACAACTGCTGGTTGTGCACTATTTGCAAATGTGTCTGCTAGTACTATTACTTTATTAGGTTCTGGCATTATTCGCTAGTTATTTAGTTTACTCATTCCCAAGCTCCTGCTTGGGAATGTATATATAAAACACCCTTTCTTTCTAAATTTTAAACTTAAATAATCTAAAAAATGTTACTATAGTAAATCAAATAAATATATAGTATTTTTAAAGGAATTTTCATGCAAAAATCAAAAAATGCTTTTACAATGGTGGAATTAGTATTTGTTATCGTTATTCTAGGTATTTTATCAGCTATTGCTTTTCCAAGACTTGCAGCTACACGTACTGATGCTACAATAAGTAAAGGTGCCGCTGACGTAGCATCGATTCGATCTGGAATCGTTACAGAAAGGCAGTCTCGGTTGATAAAAGGTCAAAAGAACTTTATAGCCAATGGAACAGGGGCTGGCCAGTTGGATAATGGAGGCCTGTTTGGCGGTGTTTTAATGTATCCAATAGCAAGCTCATCAGGAAATGGATGGAGTGGTACAGCTGGTAGTGGTACATATACGTACTCAGTTGAAGGTAGTGCGAATGCTTTTACATATACACCTGCAGATGGAAAATTTTTATGTACTTCTGGAAGTGAATGCTCACAGTTGTCTGAATAAAATTACTATGATTGGTATATAATGTATTATCATAATATATCAATACTAGGCTCACCTCTTGAGCCTTTTTCTTATCAATCCTCTCAAACAATTAACATAGGTACAAAAGTCAGTGTCAAATTTAGAAATAGAACCGCTGATGGTGTGGTGTTGTCTTCGTGTAAAAAGCCAGAGTTTGATACAAATGAAATTTTAGAAATCAGTGATTCTTTTTATTCACCACAACAGATAGAGCTGGCTGGGTTTATATCGAAATATTATTTTGCATCTTTAGGTGAAGCTCTTGGTTTGATGGTTGCATTTAGTTCCAGCTCAAAAGAGGCGGAACTAGAAAAGGACAAAGAGGATGCTTTAGCGTCCACAATTAAACTCTCATCCAAACAGGAAAAAGCTCTCTCTTTTTTACAAGAGCATAATATCTCTCTTCTTTTTGGTGATACTGGAAGTGGAAAAACAGAGATATATATGAAGTATTTTGAGCAGATGATTGTAAAAGATAAACGCAGTATCTTTTTAATGCCTGAAATATCACTAACACCACAGATGAGTAAACGCCTTGAGGAGCATTTTGGACAGAGTGTTGTAATGTGGCACTCAAAACTCACACCTCTACAGAAGAAAAAGGCTATGGCTAAAATTGAGAGTGGTGAGGCTCAAATTATTGCAGGGCCACGTTCAGCACTTTTTTTACCTGTAGAGGATTTAGGTCTGATAGTTGTTGATGAAGAGCATGATGATAGTTATAAATCATCTTCTAGACCTCGTTACAACGCTAGAGATATAGCTATCTATATGGGAAAACTTTATGATGTTCCTGTAGTACTTGGAAGTGCAACTCCCTCCCTCACAAGCTACACAAAATTCCCTCATGTAAGACTCAAAGGCGGGCATTTTGACTCGCATAAAGAGTTTATATATGAGAGAAGTGCTGAGACGCTCTCTCCTTTAATTTTAAATGCTTTAGAACGTACTCTACAGGCAAAAGAGCAGTCAATAGTCTTTCTTCCAACGCGTGCTAACTTTAAGTATCTTATCTGTGGAGATTGCGGGCATACTTATGAGTGTGCGTTTTGTAGTATTGGGATGAGTATTCATCAAAAGTCTCGTGCTATGAAGTGCCACTACTGTAACTTCACTCAAGCAATTCCTCAAGTCTGTTCTGAGTGTGGCAGTGGGAATTTAACGAGTTCGCGTTTAGGAACTGCAGAGGCTGTAAAAAATATTAGTGAAGAGTTTAGCCAAGCGAGAGTAGAGCAGTTTGATAGAGATGTCATCACAACATCGAACAAACTCAAAAAAGCGCTTAAACGCTTTAATGATAATGAGACGGATATTCTTGTTGGAACGCAAATGCTTAGTAAAGGGCATGATTATCATGGGGTAACCCTAGCCGTTGTACTTGGCATGGACAATATGCTCAACATGAGTGATTATAGAGCGAGAGAGAAAGCTTTATCGTCTCTTATTCAAGTATCTGGAAGGAGTGGACGCGCTAAAGATGCAAAGGTTTTAGTACAGAGTTTTAATGAGGAGTTCTTTAAAGCGTATATGGATAGATATGAAGATTTTTTAGAAGAGGAAAAAGAGTATAGAAAAGAGCTCTATCCTCCCTATAAAAAGCTTTGTCGTGTACTGTTTTCACATAAAAATGGCGCTAAAGCACGAGAAAAGATGCAAAAAATGTATGAGAGTTTAGCTGTGTTTAGAACTATTGAAATTGTTGGGTATGGGAAATGCGCTATTGAGAGAGTGGCAAACAAGTGGCGTTTTGAGATACTACTTCGTTCAGAAAAGAGTACGGACTTACTAAAGGCTATAGGGGCTACAAAAGTAACCTTAGCAGAAATAGACATGGACCCAATAGAGTTCGGCTAGAGTTTATTGTCAAAAAACCAGTAAAACGCCATCATCATTCCAGGCGTTTTTTTATATGTTTCATCAAACATAAACTTCTTAGTCTCTGTAAGAGGAAGATAGATAACTTCTATCTCCTCTTCTTGCAAACCACCACCCTCATCTATCTTCATATTATCATCTATCTGGGCAAAATAAAGAATTTGAGAAGCTCCTGAGATACCAACACTTGTGTAAAATTTTGTAATATACTCTATATTTTCAACAGGCAGATCAAATCCACACTCTTCTAGTATCTCCTCTTTTGCAATCTGCTCATTGGTAGTGTTTTTGTCTATAATACCCGCACAGAGTTCATACATATAACCATCACTATGCGTTGCATTTAAAACAGCAGGACGGAGTTGTTTTACTAGAACAAAAGAGTTTTTTTCTTTGTGCCAAAGAAGAATCGAGACACTATTGTGAGAAATCACTGCTTCCCATTTCTTCTCTACACCTTTTTGTGTATAGTTGATGAGCATCGGTTTTATATATTGAGGATTTTTAAGCTCCTCCGTAGAGTCGATTTTATCCATCTGATTTTACTTTTTTGTATTCATTAAAAAAGTAGGATTCATTTTGAAAAGGAGGAGGCTTTTTAAATTGTGTTCTATTTTTTAAATGGAGTTCTACACTCTCATCAAAATTATTTTTGAGTTTAAGAAAAGCTTTTCTCTCTTTGCCTTTGAGTTTTTTAGTAGTAACTTGAACAACTCGGAGAGGGTTAATAGCACGGCCATGTTTACGGAGTTCAAAGTGCAGGTGAGGCCCAGTTGAGCGTCCAGTTGAACCTACATAACCTATAGTCTGTCCTTTTTTTACATACTTACCTCTACGTATACCTCTACGAAATGATTTAAGGTGTGCATACCGAGTCTCATACCCATCATCGTGACGAATTTTTATCAAGTTTCCATATGTTCCAAGTCTTGCTGCGTAAGTAACTCTACCACTACCAGCTGCAACGATAGGTGTTCCACGTCTCGCTGCATAGTCTATACCTAAATGTGCTTTCCATTTTTTAAGTATAGGATGAAATCTACGTTTTGTAAAGTATGATGATATTCTCGCACCTCGAACAGGACGAGCCAGTAAAAACCCTTCTACTTCATGACCCTTCTCATCATAGTACCTCTCATCATCATTGAGATAAATATAGTGGCGTTTACTCTTCATCTCAATCATTCCAGCCTTAAGTATAGGCATTGAAAAAGGTTCTCCAAGACGATACTTTTGATCATAAATCATAACAAGAGTGTCACCCTTTCGGATATCTCTTTTAAAGTTTAAAGAGTTTTTGAAGCTCGATACAAAGATTTGTGCTAATTTCTTTGAACTAGTCTCTTTGAGAATATTATAGTGAGGGGAGTGTGTGATTTCAAGCGTAAATGATTCCGTTCTTGTAGTACTAATAATAGGAATAGCTTCAAAATTATAGACTCCATTATCTTTATAGATATGAATCTGAAGCTCATCATTGAGGGGAAGCAAAACTTGCTCAATCTCACCATGAGAGTCTTTTAAGATTTGACAATGCGCACCAGCTCTCATCTCTTCTGTTAGTCTCTGGTCATCCTTGTCAAGATTATAGTAGAGCTTCTTAACTGGAAGATTTTGGTTCTCTAAAAAAACCAAATATGTCTCACCGTTTATCCAACGAAAACGGTCAACTTCACTCGCGAAAATAATTGTTGAAAATAAAAAAAGTATGAAAAATCGTATCAAAATTCTAAGCCTATAATAAATTATTTGTGAACTTTAACAAAATTTGGCTTAGTCTGAGGTTTGTTAGATATAATCGCATATAAATAATAAAGTAATAGGACATAATTAATCTCATACTTAATGAGAAAAGAAGCTATGGGATGTGAGGCAAAACCTTGAAGTTGCACTTATTGTGCTTCAAAAGTTTTTAACGAAGCAGACTGTAGCTTCTTTCCTCACCTGTAGGGCAATATTTAAAAGAATTATTTTCTTTGTTAAACTTTGCTTAGCGATGGATAACATCTCTAAGCAAAGTTCGCCTTGAATCTAAACCTTTTAAATACTGTTAAGTATAAGATTAATTATGTCCTATTACTTGGATAAAGAAGAAAAATGAAATATATACTAATACTTTTAGTAGCTCTGTTGGAGCTAAACGCAGGGGTCATTAAATCACCCATTGTGAGTTTGGATAGTGATGAAGATAAAGCAACAATAAAAATAGATAAAATTGATGTTGGTATGAGCGGATTTATTGTGCATGAAATAGTACCAGAGCACACGAGTATTCTTAAAAATATAGTGGTTACTAATTATGATAAAGAGTCTAAGATGGCTACTTTAAAGATGAGTGATTACACAGGATTAAAAAATAATGCACTCCCTACAGGTAACTGGAAGGTAAAGGTAGGGGATACAGCAGTTTTTGCATTTGGCTATTCACGTGCACTTTTGGTGGCTCCAAGTGAAGAGGTATACCATCAGATAACAAAAGCTGTCAAAACACAGTGGATTCATCCAGATATATTTGCTATAATCCTCTCTTTTCGCGGTCATCCAACACCTCTAAAAGAGGACTTCGAAGCTATGAGTGTAGCGAGCAGTATAGGACTAGTTTTTATCTATTTAGAGCAAAAACTTTTTATGATTGATGTTAAAAGTTTTAAAATCTTAACAATAAATGATGCCCCTTTAGTAGAAGATAACATTGTCTTACCTTTTTATACACGCGTTGAAAATATTGATGCTGCTTGGTGGGGTGAAGGGAATGATGAGTTAGAGAGTTACTCACCACACTACTATGAACTTTTAGTTACATTCAATAAGAAAAATAAAAAATTATATGAAATCATCAAAAATGGCGATGAAAAATACCATGAGCTACTTGAAGATTTTGAGATAGGAGACTAGTATGATTGATAACAAGCATTTAGCACATTTTAAATCAATAGTTGGTGATGATAATATCTACAGTGATAAAGCACACCTTATCGCATACTCATACGATGCAACGCGTGAACACTTTGAACCTGATGCTGTTGTCTTTCCAAGAGATGAAGCAGATATTAGTAAGATTTTAAAGTATTGTAATGAGCATAAAATTGTAATTGTCCCTCGTGGCGCTGGTTCAGGTTTTACAGGTGGAGCACTTCCAAGTTCTGGCGGAATTGTTTTAGCCATGGAAAAACATATGAATAAAATTCTTGAGATTGATATGAAAAACATGGTCGCAATCGTGCAACCAGGTGTTATAAACATGGACTTACAACGTGCAGTTGAAGAGGTAGGTCTCTTTTATCCACCAGATCCAGCAAGTCAAGACTACTCAACATTAGGTGGGAATGTGAGTGAAAATGCAGGTGGCATGAGAGCTGCCAAGTATGGAATTACGAAAGATTATGTAATGGCAACGCGCGCTGTTTTACCTAATGGTGATATTATCAAGGCTGGAAAACGTACTATTAAAGATGTAGCTGGATATAATATCAGCGGTATTTTAATAGCTTCTGAGGGAACACTTGCAGTTCTTTCTGAGATAACTCTCAAACTTATACCAAAGCCAAAAATGACAAAAACAGCAACGGGAATTTTTCCAACAGTCCATGATGCTATGGAAGCAGTTTATAGAACTATGGCGAGTGGAATCACGCCAGTTGCTATGGAGTTTTTGGATAACTTAACTATACGCGCGGTTGAGCAGACTTTTAACAAAGGCTTGCCGGTTGATGCCGGTGCTCTGCTTGTTACTGATGTTGATGGGAACCTAGAGGATGATTTAGACTTTCAACTCACGCAAATAGAAAAAGTTTTTAAAGAGAATGGCTGTAGTGAGTTTAAAATTGCAAAAGATACAAAAGAGGCAGCTGATTTATGGTTTGCAAGACGAAATGCATCTCCAGCACTGAGTGTATATGGCAGTAAAAAACTCAACGAAGATGTAACAGTTCCTCGTGCAGTTTTACCAGAACTTTTAGAGAAGTTTTATGCTATTGCAGATAAATACAAGGTGAATATTCCATGTTTTGGACATACAGGAGATGGGAATGTGCATACAAATGTAATGGTAGATGGTAAAGACCCTGAGCAGGTAAAAATTGCTTACCAAGCGATAGAAGAGGTTTTTCAAGCGACGATTGACTTAGGTGGCACACTCTCAGGTGAACACGGTATAGGTCTTGCTAAAGCACCCTATATGGGGATGGCATTTAGCGATGAAGAGATGAATCTCTTTAAATCAATTAAAGCTGCCTTTGATCCTAACAATATTTTAAATCCTGCAAAAATGGGACTCAAGTAAACAAGATGAGAACAGAAATAGAGGGACTTTACAAACACGTAAAATTTTTTATCTCCTCTTTTGTAGATAAAGAGCTAACACTCTTTGCTGCGTCGCTGAGTTTTTATACTATCTTTACAATTATCCCTCTTTTACTCATAATGCTAACACTTCTGACATCCCTGCCTAGTTTTGCTGAGCATTATGAGACTATAAAACTCTTTATATTCTCAAACCTTATGCCTGTCAATTCTGAATCAATTATGGGACATATTGATGGTTTCTTAGCAAACTCTGCAAAGATGGGAGTGATAGGTTTGATTATGGTTTTAGTCGCTTCACTTCTGTTTTTTAAGAACTTTGAGTATATTGCAAATAAAATATTTCATGCTAAACCGAGAACACTTTGGGAGTCCATCACTACTTACTGGACTATGCTTACCTTGACACCAATAGCTTTAGGGGCATCATTTTATATTACTGGGTATATAGCAACTCTTATGGCATCGAACTCTCTAACTTCAGGCTTAGATATTCTTTCTCTTGTGCCTTATATAATCATCTGGGCACTCTTTTTCCTTCTTTTTCAGATTAGTGCAAATATAAAAATAAACCCAAAAGCATCTGCAATAAGCTCTTTTTTAATCTCAGTAGTCTTTAGTATCTCAAAAAATGCTTTTATATACTATGTGTTTTTAAATAAGTCATACACAACAATGTATGGTTCATTTGCAATTTTAATGTTTCTATTTTTGTGGATATATGTTTCGTGGATTATATTTATTTACGGACTCAAACTATGCTATACAATAAACAGAATATATGAAAATAGTCACAGCGAAGAGAAAGAGTAAAATCAGAACCCCTTTCTTATAAGCGGATATTACAGACAAGATAATATAAGGGATAAGCCATTTCCAATGTATATCTATTGGAACTTGGGTTGTGCTGAGATTTATCAATGAAATTAATAGTGTATCAAACATATCACCAAAGTGAATGAGATGCAGAGCTATACTGAGTGGATAAAAAAGCGTAAAGAGTGTCGTCCAGAGAATTGAGAGTGGATGGTAGAGACTGAAGTTTCCAAATATCACGATAGAGTAGGGTAGCATAAAGATATATACCCAAAAAGGCACTAAAACAAATTGCCATACTCGTGATAAATGTTTAAAGTGAATAAGAAATAAAAAGATATAAAAAACGCCGCTCACACTCAGCCAAAAACCTATGCTAAAGAGTAGCCTTGGAAAGAATGATATGAGTAAAACTACAGTTAAAAAAAGAGTTAGAAAAGAGATTATTTTTATACCTCTATCATAAAGAAAAAACCCGATAATGAGCATTGTATAGGCACGTAAAAGAGAGGGTGGAGAGTCTAAAAAAAGTAGATAGGAGAGAAGGAGCAAAGCGATAACTATAAATGAGTCTAATGTATAACTTCTAAAGGGGAAGTATCTGTTTTGAAAGAACTTATAGGGGTATTTAAACAGAAAAAAAAGTAGAGCACTCAAGACCCCCAAATGGAACCCACTAATAGCTATCAAGTGAGATACTCCTAAAGTTGAAAATTTTGTTTGAAATTCTCTATTTAATGGAGTTGCAGTGTAGAGAGCTTGATAGAGATTTGCAATATTTTTATCTCTGTGTTGTGATTGAATAAAACTGTTAAGCTCCTCTTTAGAGCCTATCTCACTCTTTAGGTTTAGCACTTTACTAAAAGCATAAAAACTACTCATATACTCATAAAAAGTGATTTTACCCGCCCAGATTTCTAGCTCCACTTCTTTGCCTATAGATAAAGGGAAGCTCTTTTTCGCTGAACTATAAAAGGTGAAACCTCTATCACTTTTGAGTTTTAAGACCTGATAGCTTTTTAATTTACCTTTTTTTGTAATTTTTGTTTTTGTATACTGTTTTATGATAGTTGCATCTACTATATTAGAGTCAAATCGAGTAAGGTTTTTATAGTTGTTGTACTCTATAAGCAGAGCATATATAGCAATAAATGCAGTAATAAAGAGAAATAAAATGTAGTCCCGCTTTGAAGTGAAAAGCGAAACTCTCTCTATCATTTTAGAGTGTTGGCATTGAGATTGAAGGTTCCCCTACATCGATATTTGCTGAGCTGGTATCTACGTTTTCATAAACTGTCTCAACTCCTGCTGAGTATGCAGGTGCATCCACAAAGCGAGTAAGCTTTTTCTGAAACACAAGTTTTACATGACCCGTAGGGCCATTACGCTGTTTTCCAATGATAATTTCAGCTGCCTCTTCATCTTTTTCTACATACTCAGAGATAAACTCTTTACCCTCAGCTTTAGCAGCCTTCTCACGCTCTTTTTCCTCTTTGTAAAGATAAACATCGTCACGGTATACAAAAAGAATAATATCGGCATCTTGCTCAATAGAACCAGACTCACGAATATCACTGAGCATAGGACGTTTGTCATTTCTTGACTCTAGACCACGGTTGAGCTGTGAAAGAGCCACAACGGGCATTTCTAGCTCACGTGCGAGCATCTTTAAGCCACGAGAAATTTCAGAGACCTGCAGGTGTCTATCTTGTGTCCCTATACCTTGCATAATTTGGAGGTAATCAATAACTGCGATCTCTATCTCAGGGTGTTGATTCTTGAGTTTTCTCAGTTTAGAACGTAGTTGATTGATGTTAATACTCCCTTGGTCATCAACAAAAAGTTTCGCAGAGTTCATCTTGTCTATCGCACCATTTAAGGAACTCCACTGATCATCATTCATATCACCAACACGCAGTTTTTGGAGGGGAATAGATGTCTGGATGGAGAGTAGACGCAACATCAACTGTTCTGCAGGCATCTCTAGTGAGAAGAAAGCAACACCTTTACCTTGGTTGATAAGTGAGTTTACAGTGTTCAGTACAAAAGAGGTCTTCCCCATTGCAGGACGTGCTGCTATGATAACTAAGTCACCTTTACCAAAACCTGTAGTCATTTTGTTTAGTTCATTAAAGCCTGTATCAACGCCAACTAAAACGTTGTTTCCACGGGCTTTCATCTCTTTGATATACTCCATAGTATCGTATGTCATTTTAGGGGAGTCTTTAAAGTCACTTGTCTGATTGTCTTGCGTGATTTCGTAGAGTTTTTTCTCCACAATATCAACTACTTCAGCAGATGGTAACTCCTCTTCAACGGTGACTCTTTTAATCTCTGTTGTAAGTGTTAAAAGGTGGCGCTTGAGTGATTTATCTTTAATCTCATTTACATATGCAGTTGTATTTGAGATGGGGTTTGCTGAGAGAATCTCAAGCATAACCTGCTCATCAAATTTTTTGATTTTAATGAGCTCTTTTTTTATAAACTCTTCATCAATTGGCTGGTCTTTTTGTAAAAGTGTAAGCATTGAAGCGAAAATATCTTGATGTGCAGGAAGATAAAAATCATCTTTACCAAGCGCAACGCTTAACTCATCAAATTGACTTGGTTCAAAAACTATTGAACTTAAAATTGAGCGTTCAAAAGCTAGGTTATATAAATTATCCTGCATTATTTTTTCTCCTTAGCCATATCTTCAACCTCATGAATAAATCTCTCTACAAGCTCTTTTTCACCTAAATTAGCGACTACTTCACCTTTAACCATTACAAGACCTTTTCCTTTTCCATAAGCGATTGCAACATCAGCGTGAGCTGCTTCTCCTATAGCATTTACAACACAACCCATTACTGAGACATTGAGCGGTGTTTTAATATGTGCTGTGCGTTTTTCTATCTCTGAAACAGCTGAGACTAAATCCGCTTCGATTCTTCCACAAGTTGGACAAGAGATAATGTTAAGGCCATCTGGCATAGCACCACTATCTTTTAAAATTGCACGAGCTACATTTATCTCCTCTTCAAGCTCACCAGTGATACTCACACGCATAGTATCACCAATACCATCAAGTAGAAGTGCTCCAAGTCCGATAGAGCTTTTCACAGTCGCATGAAAAAGAGTTCCAGCCTCTGTAACACCAAGATGAAAAGGGTAGTGATTTTTTGGACGAAGCATACGATAAGCGTCCACTGTTCTTTGCACATCACTCGCTTTTAAAGATACTTTGATATCATCAAACCCTAAATCCTCTAAGAACTTGATGTTATACTCAGCAGAAGCGACCATCCCCTCTGCAGTCTGTCCATACTTGTTATCAAACTCTTTTTCCAAGCTTCCTGCATTTACACCGATACGAACAGGAATAGAGCGCTCCTGACACGCTTTGACAATCTCTTTTATTCTTGATTTATCACCAATATTTCCAGGATTAAAACGGATACAATCAACAGATTCTGCAGCAATGAGTGCTAGTTTATAGTTGAAGTGAATATCTGCAACAAGCGGTAGAGAAATCTGCTCTTTAATACTTTTGAGTGCAAGGGCATCTTCCATATCAGGAACGGCAACACGCACTATATCACACCCTGCAAAGTGAAGACGATTTATCTGCTCCACTGTTGCTGCAACATCATGAGTATTTGAATATGTCATCGATTGCGTGCTTATAGGTGCATCACCACCAACTGCTACATTTCCGACATATATCTTTTTTGTTGGGTATCTTGTTATCATAAAGAGGATTTTATCTCAAAGTAGATAAATAAGTTCTTTAAAAGCACTCAAGCTAGAAGGAGTCAACTTCAAATAAATTGACTCACGTGAGAGAAGGGTGGAGATTATCTTTTTTAAAATCTCTATTTTAAGGTCTGCCATGCTGATTTTTAGGATACTCATTATGACAATAATCAGCACCTAAAGAACAACACCCATCTGTAATACCCATATTTTTTAAGCCTTTGTCAAATGCCCAGTAGTGATTGTAGCTACCATTTCTAAGAAACTCAAATGTTGCAACAATATCTGTTGCGTTTTCATCTTCTGCTATAACAATATCATGATCGAGGTCATTAATGTCTGTTACTTCAACGATACAACCAACTTCAAGAGCTTTTTGACTAGACTCTTGACCCATAGCTACAAGTAGATCATATAAGTCCGCAATAGCTGAGATATCATAAACACCTGCTTGCATATTTTCTACCTCAGTCTCTCTATAGTGAAGTTCCTCTAAGTCGGTATTTGTAAACTCAGAGCTATCTTTTATATATTTTTGTATCAGTAGTTGAACAGCTTTAATATGAGCTCTTTCAGAGTTATTAGCGATATTAGTAAGTTGTTTAACATCTGGGTGACTTTCATAAAGTTTGTTATAAACATCATATGCAAGTCTCTCTTCATTCCCCATATACGAGAGAGTGTTTTTTAACTCTTGGCTTATAGTAGAGTTTGGTGTTAATATACCCTCTTTAATACTATCTGGGATATCAGCGTCATTTACGCTCTCAACTAGTTCTATTGTTTCATTAAGATGCTCTTGCGCTTCTTCTTCACCAACAGTGATTTGTGTGTAAAGTTCTATGTTTTCACTCTCAAAATCTTCTTCGACTACTAGAGACTCTTTTATATCTTGACGGATTTGAAGTCCATTTTTAGAGTTATTATCTTCATCACATGATTGTAAAAATCTAGCCATTGCGATAACTTTTGAGTTGTTTGTATCAGTTCTATTTAGACCAAGTAAATCTTGAGGAAACACTTGTTTATCGGCTGCTAGTTTACTGATCTCACCTAGTTTTAATCCACCTAGTTTAAAAGTGACAGGCAGTCCCTTACACTTAAATCTACCATCTTTATCAGTAGTTCCATGAGAGCCATCAGCACAATAATAGTCACTGTTTTGTATATAGGAATCCACTAATTGACCTTCGGTGTCCGTTGATGTAAGTGGAGCTGAAGAGGAGTCACTCCCACACCCCACTAGTAAAAAAGAAGTTACGAGAGATGATAATATAATTGGAGTTAATTTAAATTTGTTCATTGTATGTCCTTAGAGGTTTAATGATAGAAGTATAGTGTGTAAGTGTTAGCGAAGTATTAGCCCCGAGATAATTCGAGGCTTACTAGGTTGTTTAGAAAACTAGAATTTAAAGTCTAGATTTGTGTAGATGTAGCGACCTGGTTCGTTAAGAAGCATTTGAGTACCACCACTTAAGAGTGTTAAGTCCGCATAAGTGTTACTTACAGCATATGTTTCATCTAGAATGTTATTGATACCAACTGTAAAATCAAATTGTTTATTGACTGCATGTTTTACTTTTAGATTAACAACAGTCCAAGAGTCAAGCTCCTGCTCACCATTTTCACTATCTATAGCATCCCATTTATCTGAAGCTTGTACTTCAAGCGTCGCAATAGAGTTGTTCATATACTCGTAATTTGCAGCAATACTTCCTCTAAGTGGAGCGATATCTGCTAAATCTTTATCATTTTGACCTGTTGTAAGTGTATCTTTTTCACCCACCTTATATGATAGACCCATATCAACTGTCAGAGCATCAGTAGCGTAAACAGATGCACTTAATTCTGCACCATATACAGTTGCGTCTATGTTTTCAAATCTGTTGTTTGTCAGTGATTTGTTATAGTAAATATAATCTTTTAACATTGAGTAAAAAGCTTTGACTTTAAACTTAAACATCTCGCCATCTGCTTCATACCCTAAATCTACTTCTTGATTTGTAGTTTGCTCTAGAGTAGGTGTACCGAAGACTGCTGGACTTTTGTCTTTTAGGTAAAGCTCTCTTGCATCAGGAACACGAGAAGCTTGACCAAATCCTAAGAAGATTTTAGCTGTTTTACTTAAGTTATATGTAGTAAATATATTAGCATCTAAAGAGTTGTATGAGTTTGATGGCTGTGTGCCTTCTGGCTCTATATCTGTTGTGTTATATCTAGCCCCTAATGCGATATTGAAATCTCCATAACTTTTGTCTAGTTTTGCAAAAACAGCTAGATTTGTTGTAAGTACATCATCTAAACTTGTTTTTCCATTAAATCCAGCAGTAGTAGTACCAGTAGCAAAGTAAGTCCCATCCCAAGTTCTTTCACTCCCATCTAAACCAACTAAAAGTTTATACTCATTTATATCAAAACTATTTTTGAGTTTAAGACCCTGCATAGAAGTAGTGAGGTGATGTGTTACTACACCCATTGTTGGCATAGAGCTTGCATTACGGTTTGCAGTATCCATTGGGTGGTCAACTTCAGAGTAGTAGTACTCAAGATTGATATTTTTGTATATATCGCTTATGTTGTCGATATTATATGCAGCACTAAAAATATTAGAGTCATCATAAAGAGCATCCATCGGTGTATTTGGATAGAGTACATCATCACTTCTATTTGCTGTGTAGCTTAAACGAAGCTCTTGATCATTCGTCACGCTTACAAATGCTTTAGCCATAACACTCTTTTTTGAATAAGCATCCATATCTTTGTTTGCCGCTTTATATCTATTTCCATTAGGAACATTATTAACTATCTGTTGCTCTGCCATAGTATTGCCATCGCCATCTTTGTACTGCCCACTATTCTCATATGAACCACTTACTAAAACACGAACTATGTCATTTCCACCACTTACACTTACACCAGCTTTTCTATAATCCCATGAACCCAGACCAAAATTGAGTTCACCTTGGAGTTTTTGTGTAGGTTTTTTTGTTTTTATTTTAAGACCACCACTGAGTGTTCCAAAGTTTTCTACATCATAAGGACCTTCTATAACCTCTATCTCATCAATTTGTGAAGCTAAGATGTGAGACGTTGGTGGATCCATTCTATTTGGACATGCACCACAAACTTTTGTTCCGTCAACTTCAATAGAGATGTTATCTCTTTTTTGACCACGAATAAAAATATCATTAGCGATACCACTACGACGACTCATATCGATACTTGGTATTTGTGTGCTTAATGCTTGCGCAACATCTCCAGATGTTTTTGCATTCTCCGCCACTTCTGTTATGACAGATGATTCTACGCTGATAGTATCTAGTTGAACTTCTGATGCGTACAGAGATGCAACAGCTACTAAAGAGAGAGGGATGATTCTTTTCATATAATGTACCTTGATTTAAAATATTAGATGATAATATAAAAAAAACTGTTACATTAGTATTAATTTTTATATTTTATTGGTTAAAATTCGATTATGAGTAAAATAGAAAAAATAAAAAGAGTGGTTTTAATAGCGATAGGTTTTGGTATGGCTACCTACCTTATAATGAGTGGTTTTGCAATGTTAGAGAAGGACACGAACAGCACGAGCAAAATTCATAGTGACACAGTGAAGTGAACCGTTCTGTCTGACAAGTACAGAGGAGTCAACAGCTACAATTTCTCTATCCCTAAAAGTGTTACTAAAGATATCTAAAGCGACTCTATCTTGCTTGACTCCATAGGTCGGAACTATAACTGCACCATTTACAAACAAAAAGTTAGCATATGTTGCAGGTAAACGCTCTTTATCATAATAGAGAGCATCTGTCATAGGTAGAGGAATGAGTTTATAGTGATGCTTCTTTGCCATCTCTTGCAGCTCTTTTTCCATTACGTGTAGCTCCCTGAAATGCTCATCATTTACATCTTCACATTGCACATACATAATTGTATCTTCATTGATAAACCTAGCAAGAGTATCTATGTGAGAGTCTGTATCATCTCCAGCTAAATGACCATGGTTGAGGTATAAAATCTTTGTTGCACCAAAATAGCTTTTTAATCTTTGCGTGATTTGCTCTGCATTGAGTTCTGTATTTCTGTTTTTATTGAACATACAGGCTGTAGTTGTAAGTAGAGTGTCAACTCCATTACTCTCAATTGCCCCACCTTCGAGTAAAAAATCTATATCTTGCATGTTACTTGAGTAGTGTTTGGCTAATTCTCTATTCATCGCATTGTCTAGAGAGGCTTCAAACTTAGAGCCCCAAGCATTGAACGTGAAGTTAAGGAGGGTGATTTCATTGTCTGTTTCTGTAGAGAGAGCTGAAGAGTCTCTTGCCCAAGTGTCGTCTGTTTCATAGGCAACAAAAAAGAGATTTTTATTTTCACAAAAGTGTTTTTTTACTGCATTTATATCATGGCATACAACTAAACATTTTTGATATTTTATAACTGTATTTATGATATTTATAAAAGTTTGTTCTGCCTCTTGAAGATAGTGTATCCAGTCAGTTTTTGCATGAGGAAATATTATTTGTGTGAAACTTTGCTCTTCAAACTCAGCTATTAATCTCTTCATAGTATAATTCCTTCATGGCTTACATAACTCTAAATAAAAACAACTTTTTTAATAATCTTGATATTATAAGTAAACGCACCAAAGCAAAAGATAAAATAGCCCTTGTTTTAAAAGATAATGCATATGGACATGGACTTTTAGAGATGGCATCTTTGGCAAAAGAGTATGGAGTAACAAAGGCTGTTGTACAAACAGAATGTGAAGCAAAAGAGATAGAAGAGTTTTTTGATTATGTGTTAGTTTTAGCGGATACTCCTACAAAAGTAAGTGAAAAAATACGATACACGATTAATGACATCAATGCCATTAAAGAGTTTCCTAAAAATATAAAAGTCGAGCTAAAAGTAAATACAGGTATGAATCGAAATGGTGTAGAGATAGAGGAACTTGAAGATGCATTTGCACTAATAAAAAAACAGGGATTACGTTTAGAGGCTGTTTTAACGCATCACGGTTGTGCAGATAAACTCAATGATTTGTACGATATTCAGAGTAATAATTTTGAAGCAGTAAAATGCAGTGCAAGGGAATTAGCTTTAAAATATGGTTTTAATAAACTTCGGTTTCACTCTTGTAACTCTGCGGCACTCTTTAGAGCTACTGCGTTTGATGAAGACATGGCAAGAGTTGGGATTGCAGCGTATGGATGTATGCAAGTTCCTACTGCGTTTGATGCAAAAAACTTGCAACCTGTTCTCTCTTTATGGGCAGATAAAATATCTACAAGGGAGCTGAAAAAAGGTGATGCAGTTGGTTATGGTGCAACATATATAGTCCGAAAAAATTGTAGAGTGAGTAACTATAATTTCGGGTATGGTGATGGCTTTTTAAGAGCCTCATCAAAGAGCTATGTTACTCCTGAAAATGTGCAACTATTAGGACGCATCTCTATGGATAATAGTTCCTTTATGAGTGATGAGAAAAAATTACTTATTTTTAATGATGCAAGAGTTGTATCTCAATATGTAGGAACAATAAGCTATGAAATTTTAGCCTCTTTAAAAGCAAATCTTAAACGAGAGATACTCTAGGGAAGAACCCTTCTTGTTTGCCAATATTTACTTTTCCAGTAGGGATTATTTAAGCTCGATACTATAACACCATGTTTTGTAGAGCTATGTATAAACTTATCTTTTTTTATGATGACTCCAGAGTGCTTGGTTCTATACCCTGTTTTAAAAAATACTAAATCACCCTCTCTTGAAGACCTCTTATCTACTCTATAACCAATTTTTGCCTGATTTGTCGTTGTTCTAGGAATTTTAAGACCAAAGGCATCTCTATATATAATCTGCATAAGGGAGGAACAGTCAATTCCTTTTCGTGTGCTACCACCATATTTGTAGGGAGTACCATGCCATCTCTTATACTCTTTAGAGAGTGCACTTGCTATCCAGTTACTCTTTTTCTCTTTTGATGCGTGAGTGGTTTTTGTAGTTTTTGGTTGTGTGTGTGAGCTTGTAGAGACTTTTTTTGTAGAACAGCCAGCTAAAAGAAGCAGCGCTGTAAGAGATAGAAAAAAAAGCCTCATGAGTTTAGGAGTTTATCTTTATAATGGCGTTTGAGAAAATGACACCGTCACAGCCTAAAAGAGCTATCTCCTCTATCTCGTTATCACTCTCAATAGTAACAAGTATCTTAGCATCAAAAAGATAGTTTTCTGCGATATTTTGAGCAGTTTTTGCCATGTTACGTGAGACTAAAATATACTTTGCACCTAAAGAAGAAGCGTACATAAGCTCTGTGACATTTTCAATACTTAGAGCAAAAGTTATCTGGTTTTGGCTAGCATGTTTGATAATGTCAAGATTCTCTTCACTAAATTTAAAATATATGACTGAGGAGGGTGGAGTATTACTGATAGAGTCAATATTTAGAGTATGGTAAAGTGACTCACTTGGTATAAACTTATGTCCAAAAATTAGCATTTATTGCGCCTTATGTGCACATTCAGGTGAGCAGTAGTATTTTGCATTACTTAAGATACACTCATCTATTTCACTATAAACACCACAGTTTGAGCACTCTATCATCTCATTGGACTCAGGCATATTCTCTTTTTTTGTATTTGTTTTGTTTTGTATAGGTTTTTTCTTAAAAAACATGAAGTATACAGCAGTTATAACGGCTATAACAAGTAGTAGTTTTAATATCATAAATTTTCTCCAAGTAGTAAATAGTGTCTATTTTTTGTCTCTATTATTTTGTGTTTCATTGTCTCATCAACTTCATCATAAACCCGCTCCCCTTTATAAAAAAGAAGCTGAGAGTTTGCATCACGAAAGTTCTCACTGAGTTGTAAAAGCATTTTTGTATCCGTTACTGCACGTGAAGTAACCATATCAAAAATTTTTGGCTCCATCTCTTCAACTCTTTTTTTGACAACTGTTACGTTATCAAGCCCTAAATCCGCTTTAATAAACTGTAAAAAACTAGCACGTTTTGTTAAGGGTTCTACTAATGTTACCTCTGTGTTTGGAAGAGCAAAAGCTAAAATCATACCCGGAAAACCTGCACCTGTTCCTATGTCCATTAGGCTCTTAACTTTTGGTAAGAAGCTAACTGGAAACACTGCATCATATATAAAATCATTTAAAGTATTTTCATCTTTAGCACCGGTTAGGTTATGAATTTTATTCCATTTAAAAAGGTGTTCTTTATATTTTTGAATGTTATAAAAAAAGTTATCTGGCAGTTCAATATTGTCGTTTATAAGTGTAGTCTTTAAATCCACTAAAATCCTTTTAAAAGAGTATTTTAGCAAAAAACTATGGATTATAAAATTGGAAGTTGTTTTTCCCTTTGCTTTTAGCTTGATACATAGCTTGATCTGCATGCTTTATCAGTAGTTTTGGATCTTGTGTATGATCAGGATAAAAACTTATTCCTATACTACTTGTAATATAAAGATTACTGTCATTTACAACAATAGCTCTGCTAAGTTCATTGGATAGATTTTTGACTAAATGTCTTATAGCCTCTTTTGAATCAATATCTTCAACTATAATTAAAAATTCATCACCAGCTAATCTTGCAACAGTATCGACTTCTCTAAGAGAATTTTTGAGTCTTGAAGCAATTTCTATAAGTACTAAGTCTCCTATATCATGTCCTAGATTGTCATTTATCTCTTTAAATTTATCTAGGTCTATAAACATAAGTGCAAACTCTTTATGGGAGCGTTTAGATTTTGTAATAGCTCTAGCGAGACGATCATAGAAAAGAGCACGATTAGGAAGAGCAGTAAGTCCATCATAGTAAGCCTGTTTTGTCAGTGATTGTTGTTGTCTAAGTATCTCTTCTTTTGCTCTGTTATCATCTGAGATTTTGATGTCATATATAACATAGGCATCTTTTTCATCATATGATATTTGGTGTATATAAGATTGGACTCCATATTTTGTCCCATCTTTTCTTTGATGCTCAGTGATATTCATAATATTTGGAACACTTTGATAGAGCTCTTTTAGTTTCACTACAGTCTCTACAGCTAAAGAGGGATTTATATCATAGATACTTTTTTGTAGCATCTCCTCTTTTGTATAGCCCAAAGCGTCAGTTGCACCTTGGTTGACATAGACATAATGGTCAGTCTCTAAATCTACTATGTATAACTCAATACTAGATTTTTCGATCACCTGAGCAAGATCGTGACTCTTTTGAAGGAGTTTAACCTGCTCTTGTGTTTTTAGCTCTATATCTTCTTCTAGGGAGTCATTTCTTTTGTACAGAAGCTCTCTAATCATTGAATCTCTTTTTTCATAGAGATAAATAAATAGTATACCCATGAGGACAGAGGCTAAAATATAGATATATTCAAAAGCAGTGTATCTTACATTACCACTAAAACTGAGGATAGAAAACGATACGATAGAAGCAACTGAGAGAGCAAGACCCATTCTCATTCCAACTACAAAAAATACAGCTATTAAAAATATGATATACCAACTTGCACCAAGTATATGCATGCCAACATACTTAAATGAGTAAGAGACTAAAATAAAAAAGATAAATAGAAGAAAGGGCGTTACTCTATTGATGTGGTACTTGGATTCTCTTATATAGAAAATCGTCATGATAGATAGAATAACAAACACAACATCGATAGCAGCTTGTCGGAAGTTGGCTTCAAAAAACCTAGTGGCAGAAAGTACAACTAATAAGAAAGTGACAGCAATTAAAATTGTATTTAAGAGTGTGTGTTGTAGTTTTAATTCATACTCATTATCTGCAAAGTTAAAACCACTGCTAACAAAAGTTTTTACATCCATATAGCACCTTTAATGTTTATTGTATATCAATAAACATTAAAGAACGATAAATAAGATTTTACTGTGAAAGTAACTTTTTCATAGCTTTAAAGAAAATTTTAAACAGACCACTGTTCCCAACCGTTTTGTCTATGAATTCATCATAGGTAATTTTGTTCTCTTCAAGAAATCCACGCAAAAATTCTTCACTCGCTTCTACACCTTCTTCTTGTTCTAATTTTAAGAGCGCATCATAGATTGGAGCCATTGTGACTACGGCTTTGTTTGAAGCAGCTTTCCTAAACGCTGTATGAGAGATTATTTCATTTGTTATAGGGTCGATTTTTGGTTCAAAATCTGTCACAACCCAGTAGTAGTCTCCATTTTTAGCTAAGTTTTTTACCACAGCAATAAAGTTTTCTCCTTTTGATATCCTGTCCCACATAAGCTTAAATGCAATTTTTGGCATATCTGGGTGTCTTAATATATTGTGAGGTTGACCAAGTAACTCTTTTTCAGTGTAACCACTAATCTCCATAAAGTAATCATTGGCGTAGGTTATAATCCCCTTAGCATCAGTTTTGGATACTATATAGCGTGTATCACTTAGCTTTATCTGGCTCTCTGTCGGTGTTGGTCTTTTCATAAAAATTATCCCAAGTTTAAATTTTCACCATCATTATATACATTTTATTAAAATTATGCAATAATGGTAAATATTATTTAAAATCAAGGTAACTTTTTCATGGATAAAGAGAAGAGTATAGAAGCCATTGTCAATGCAAGAGTAGCACATGAAAACCAGATGAAAAAAATTGTAGCACTGCTTAATGGCAAAGAGGTTGAAAATCCAACAGCTGTTTCACAAACAGAGTGTGAATTTGGAAAATGGTTTTATTCTGATGATCGCTTAAAAATGATTATAGGTACTCTTTTTTATTCTAAAATAGAAACACTCCATGCTCGATGGCATATGGAGTACAAAAGACTTTTTGACCTCTTTTTTAATTCTAAAAAAAGAGGGTTTTTCTCAAAAGCTTTTAGTTCAAGTAAGCCTCAGGGAATGGAACTTGATAAAGCAAAAGTCTATTATTCAGAATTAAAAGCTACAACCGAGGAACTGTTAAAAGTTATGAGTTCATCTCAAAGACGTATAGAGGCGCTGAGTGAAAAAAAATTTCTGTAGATAATTTTTAAAAAAGATGACCCATGTCATTTTTTTTAGTATCTATGTAGCCTTTATTGTGCTTATTCGTCTTCATAACTATAGGGACTCTCTCAACAATTTCAATATCATTAATAGATTTGACTTTATCAGGATTGTTTGTAAGGAGTTTTATCTTATGAATATTAAAGTGGTGTAGGATATAGGTAACCATTTCATATGTTCTCTCATCGGTAGCAAATCCTAATTGATGATTTGCTTCAATAGTATTGAGACCTTTATCTTGAAGTGCATAAGCATTTATCTTATTTAAAAGACCGATATTACGCCCCTCTTGCCTAAGATAAATGACCATCCCATTCGTTTCATTGACAAGTTCCAAAGCATACTCAAGTTGATCACGGCAGTCACACTTCAAACTCCCAATCGCATCACCTGTTAAGCACTCTGAATGAACTCTTACAATAGGAATAGCATCTAATTCATCTTTATATATTACTAGGTGTTCTTTGAGACCGTCTTTATGTGACTCTTTAAAGGCTTTTACTTTAAAATCACCAAATTTTGATGGTAAATTTGCTACTTCAGAAATATGTATATTCATAATTAATCTTTAAAAGGGTAAAATATTTTTCAAAAAAGGGATTATAGCAAATAATTCTAAAACAAAGGTCTAAGAATGTTTCAAAGATTCCGTAGAACACGTTTAAATAAACATCTTCGCGCATTAGTGCGTGAAACAGATGTAAGTGTTAATGATTTTATATACCCTCTATTTATCAGGTCAGGTGAGGGGATAAAAACTGAAGTTGCTTCTATGCCAGGCGTATACCAGATGAGTATAGATGAAATTTTAAAAGAGTGCGATGAACTCAAAAACCTTGGGATTTACTCTATTATTTTGTTTGGTATTCCAGATGTAAAAGATTCTATTGGTTCAGATTCTTTATGTGAGCATGGAATTATCGCTTCATCTATTCGTGCGATTAAAGAGAGGCATCCAGATATGTTTGTTGTAACTGATTTGTGTTTTTGTGAATATACAGACCATGGACACTGTGGAATTATAGATGAAGCAAATGAGACTGTAAATAATGATGCTACACTTGAAATCTCAGGGCAACAAGCGGTTATTCATGCTAAGGCTGGAGCTGATATGATCGCACCTTCTGGAATGATGGATGGGATTATTGAGGTTTTAAGAAGTGCACTTGATGAGGCGGGATATGAGAACTTACCTATTATGAGCTACTCAACTAAATTTGCTTCAGGCTACTATGGACCATTTCGTGATGTTGCAGAGTCAACACCTAGCTTTGGAGACCGTGCCTCATATCAGATGGATCCTGCAAATCGTCGTGAAGCTATTGGTGAGTCTATCGCAGATGAAGCACAGGGTGCAGATATACTGATGGTAAAACCAGCGCTTGCGTATCTTGATATAGTTCGCGAGATAAAAGATAATACATCTTTACCTATGGCTGTTTACAATGTAAGTGGCGAATATGCAATGCTGAAAATGGCGGGAATGAACAACTTAATTGACTACGAAAGAGTTGTGATGGAGACTATGATCGGCTTTAAACGTGCTGGTGCTGACATAATTATCTCATATCATGCCAAAGAAGTAGCTCAAATGCTTAAAAAATAGTATAATACCTATCTATTGAAATTTAGGAAAAGATTATGAGACATTTTTTAACACTTAAAGACTTTACAAAAGAAGAGATATTAGAAATTATTGATATTGGTCTTGAGATAAAAAAAGATTTAAAAGCGGGTATTTATAAAGAAGAATTAAAAAACCAAACCTTGGCGATGATATTTGAAAAGAGTTCAACAAGAACACGGGTTAGTTTTGAAACTGGTATGTTTCAGTTAGGAGGACATGCTCTATTTTTGAGTAACCGTGATATCCATTTGGGTCGTGGCGAACCTATAAAAGACACCTCTCGAGTGATATCTAGTATGTGTGACATGGTAATGATTAGAACTTTTGAGCACTCTATGATAGAAGAGTTCGCAAAGTATTCTAAAGTTCCCGTTGTGAATGGCTTAACAGACTCCTACCACCCAGTACAACTTTTAGCTGATTATATGACTATGGTGGAGTATGGTGTGGCCGAAGATGCCGTGGTAGCTTACATAGGGGATGGAAATAATATGACCCATTCGTGGATGATGTTGGCTGCAAAATTAGGGTTTGAGCTTAGAATAGCAACCCCAAAAGGGTATGAGGTTAATGCGGATATTTTAAAAGACACCATGAAAATTGCACGTGAAAGTGGCGCGGTTATCAAGATTTCAAATGATCCAAAAGAGGCGATACGCGGGGCAACAATTGTTACTACTGACACATGGGCATCAATGGGTCAAGAGGATGAGAAAGAGCAGAGAGTAAAAGATTTCTCTGGGTATATGGTTGATGGCTTGATGATGTGCCTTGCTAAAAAAGGTGCTAGGTTTCTGCACTGTCTCCCTGCATACCGTGGACAAGAAGTTTCTGAAGAGATACTAGAAGAGCATTCAGAAATTGTTTTTAATGAAGCAGAAAATAGACTCCATGCTCAAAAAGGGCTAATGGTGTGGTTAAATAAAAAAAGGAAGTAGTTTGATGAAGTTAGTATTAATGGTAGTTTTAGCATTGAGTAGTTTGTACGGGGCAAAAGTTGTTGATGTTGATGAAAGATTTCAAAAATCACAAAGCTGTAAAGCTTGTCATATGCATATAGTCAAAGATTGGGAAAAATCATGGCACTCTAAGAGTCACTATCAGAGTGATGAGTACTATAAGGCTACAATAGATTATGTAAGTAGAAAAACAAGAAAAAGCAATAATAGTGTAAAAGTACAGTGTGCAACTTGCCATAATCCAAGAATTTCAGTAACAAGTACAGGGTTTGACTATGAGATTGATGCACTTATGGGACTTGATAAAGGTTCTGAGGTAAATAAAGCACTAGAGAGTGATGCTATTAGCGAGGGTATCAACTGTGTAGTTTGTCATAATATTGACAAAATTCACGCAGATAAAGATAAGTCTAAACGCGGTATAAATCGTGTAGAGTGGACGAAGTCTGGTCATATGAGTGGTCCATATACTGATGCAAAGTCTCCTTATCACAAAGTAGAGCATCGAGATTTTATGGATAAAGAGTCTGATAAGTTATGTTTTGTATGTCATGCAAACGATAGAGCTGTCGGTGGTTTAGTCTTTACAAACATGGAAAAAGAGTACAAAAAAAGCAAACAGGGGTGTGTTGATTGTCATATGGGGCCTAAAAAAATGGGCATAGCTGCCTCTTTACCTATCGATAATGGTAAAGCGAAGAAAAGAATGATTAGAAGCCACAAATTTGAAGGTGCACATATTTCAAGTATGGTAGAGGGTTCTCTCGATCTGAAATTGCAACAAAAAAATAGAAACATTATCATTACTATATCCAATCTACAACCACACAATATACCAAGTGGTTTTGGCTCTCGTGAACTTCTTTTAGAACTCATATATAAAAAAGGTACAAATGTAATCGATACTAAGGAAATTTCATTTACTAGACACTATACTTCAAAAAGAGGTAAGCCAACGATTCCACACCTTGCAGTAGAGGCTACAAAAGATACAAGTATCCCTGCAAAAGGGAAAAAGGTTATTAAAGTTGTTAAAGATAAAGAGGCTTCGAGTGTTGAGGTAAGACTCCATTACCGTTTAGTGAATGATGAAGTTCGTAATATACTCAAGCTAAAAGGGAAGAGATGGTCAGAAAAAACATTAGTGACTTCTCAAACTTTAAACTTAAAATAGAGCCAATTTTAAAGGCTCTTTAGTAACTGACTCCAGTAGCACTTCTTATCTTTTCTATCATAGGTGAAGCAATCTCTTTTGCTTTACTTGCACCACTTTGCAGTATAGCTCTTACTTCATCTTGATTCTTTTCATAGTAGGCACGTTTATCTCTACACTCTCTAAAGTACTCCCACATCACTTCAGCAAGGTAGATTTTAAAGTGTCCATGACCCTCGTCACCTCTTTTGTATCTCTCCTCTAAAGCGCGTAAGTTTTCACCCTCTAGAAAAAGTTTTGCCATGTTGTAAACATTACAGTTAAGAAACTCTTTAGGCTCTTCTAGTGCTACATTCTCTGTAACTATTTTTTTAATAGTTTTTAACTGCTTTTTCTCTTCACCAAAAATATTTACTGTATTCCCATAACTTTTAGACATCTTCTGTCCATCTATTCCTGGAACAGTCTGCACCTCTTCTTGAACACGAAACTCTGGCATAACTAAAATGTCGCCATATTGATTGTTGAATTTTGTCGCTATATCTCTTGCGATTTCAACATGCTGGATTTGATCTTTTCCAACAGGAACCACCTCTGAGCCAAAGAGTAAAATGTCAGCTGCCATAAGCACAGGATAAGAGAAGAGTGAATGGTTTGCAGCAATGCCTTTGGCTGTTTTGTCTTTAAAGCTGTGGGCACGTTCTAGTAGTCCCATTGGAGTAAAAGATGACAACATCCAGTAAAGCTCTAATACCTCTTTAACATCTGACTGAACCCAAAAAGTTGATTTTTCAGGGTCAATACCAAGTGCTAAAAAGTCTGTAGCTGACTGCATTGTAAGGTTTGCTAGCTTTTCTCCATCATTTACGCTGGTCATTGCGTGGTAGTTCGCAATAAATGCAAAAGTTTCACTTGTCTGTTGAGCATCAACCATCTGTTTAATAGAACCAAAATAGTTTCCTATATGTAAATCACCTGAGGGCTGAATACCTGTTAAAACTCTCATATACTATAATCCTAAATATTTTTAACCGTATTATACCAATCTCAGCTTTATTTAGTTAACATATGTCTATATAGAGGAGTCACGAACTCCTTTAATAAAGGATTTATAATGAACTTACATATTCGTTCAAAAGATATAACACTAACTGACAATACAAAAGCTCATATTGAGAGTGCGATTGAGGCATTTACAAAATATTCTTTAGATATTACTACTATTAATGTATCTATCGGTGCTGAGAAACAAGGAGTATCAGTTGAGTTTGATATTCATATTGCACACGCACAACCAGTTGTTATTAACCAGAGTGATGATGTTTTAGATGCAGCGATTGACATAGCAATTGAGAGAGCAAATAAAGCGCTTCGCCGTCTTCATGATAAAGTTGTTGCTCCGCAAAAAGGTTCTGTGAAAGATTTAGAAACTCTTGATGCATAATCAAACTATATGCCATTGTGGCATATAGCTATTTTCCTCCAACTTACTTATAGGATGTCCTTGTGAAACTATTTTTTCTCCTTTTGTTGTCCTTAAACCTAATTGCACAAGATAAATACTCGTTTAGAGTTGCATATGGAAAAGCGACAACTAGTAACTTATCAGAAATATTTTCAGGTGATGTGCAAGATCCAGATCATGACTATAGAGTGTTAGCTTTTGATGGTGGTTACTTATTAAAAGAAAACCTATTAGATATTCCTCTTGATTTTTATCTTAATGGTGGTATCGCATACTATGATGAAGATGATGTTCATGATGATATTTTAGAAGCTACTATTTATATAAAGTTTATTTACAACATAGATATTTTTAGTAATAGATTCAGGGTCGGTCTTGGTGAGGGTATATCATATACTCATGGCTATTTGCAGGTTGAGTATGATGAAGCTGTAGCAGATAAGGATGGACATTCTAAATTTTTGAACTACTTGGATATAAGTTTTGACTTTGATATAGGGCGTTTAGTGAAGTATAAACCTCTTTATGACACGCATCTTGGTTGGGCAATTAAACACCGTTCAGGTATTTTTGGTCTTATTAACAATGTTGAAGAGGGAGGTGCTAATTATAACACCCTCTATATAGAGAAAACTTTTTAGAAGGAAAAAAGATGTATGAGTGGATTTTATGGTTTCATGTACTATCATTTATCTCTTGGTTTTCTGCAATTTTTTATATGCCAAGATTACTAGTATACCATGCTGAAAATATTGAAAATAAGGGTTTTATAGAAGTAGTAAAAATCCAAGAGATGAAACTTATGAAAATTATCGGGTTTCCAGCTATGTGGACTACAGTCATTAGTGGTTTAGCCCTAGCTTATATGTATGGTTTTGCTGGCAATGGATGGATTCATGTGAAAATCACTTTAGTAGTTTTTTTAATGCTCTATTTTTACTCTTTAGATAAATTTAGAAAAGATTTTGCTGAAGATAGATGTACAAAAAGCGGTAAGTTTTTTAGAATGTGGAATGAAATTCCTACAGTTTTGATGTTTTTCATTGTAGGAATGGTTGTGTTTAAACCCTTCTAATTATTTGTCCGCAAAAGGAAGTAATTCCTTTTACTTTGCTTGGGCCGCTATGTCCACTAAAGCTTGACACTTTTTAAGTGTCAGATTGTATAAAAAGTTTATATTATTTTTCTCCTCGTTTTTTAGCCTTAAACAGTAAAGGCGTTCCCGTAAAATTAAAGGCCTCTCTCATTTTGTTCACTAAATAACGTCTATATGTAAAGTGAAGACCACTTGGTTTATTCATCACGATGGCTATTTTTGGTGGTCTTGTCTCATACTGCGTTCCGTAGTAAATTCTAATTACTTGACCACTAACACTTGGAAGTGTGTGACGGCGGAGTGCTTTTTCTATTACTTCATTTATTTTAGAAGTAGGAATTCTCTGAGAGTAGTTCTCGTTTATTTCTAAAATCATATCGTGAAGTTTATCTACTCTTAGATGTGTTTGAGCAGAAAGAGTGATAATAGGTGCAAAAGCTAAAAATTTAAATCTGTCACGAACCTCTTTTATGATTTTGTCATGCTCATCGCGTTTAGAGATATCCCACTTATTTAAAACGATAATACAAGAGAGTCTGTTACTATCAACAAGTCCAGCTATCTTTTCATCTAAATCTAAAAATGGTTCACTTGCATCTAAAACAACAAGTGCCATATTTGCGTTTTCAAGCATCTCTGTTGTACGCATAAGTGCATACTTTTCAATTCCTAAAATCTTACCACGACGGCGAAGACCTGCGGTATCTACAAATGTGATCTGTTTGTCTTTGTACTCAACAGTCTCATCAATAGGATCAATTGTAGTTCCCGCAACTGCACTTACTACTGAGCGTTCTTCACCTAAAAGTGCATTTAAAAGAGAACTTTTACCAACATTTGTACGGCCAATAATTGCAATTTTGATATGGTCTATATCATTTTCATCAAACTCTTTGATACGGTCATTGTTTCCAAAGATAGAGTCATCTTCTGTGATGCCATCCATCTCATCTTCATCCCAGTAAGTGAATCCATCATCAAACTCTTCTTCGTTGTCTGCAAAAAAATCTTCATCACTTATCTCTTCAGGCTCAATGACGTTTAACTCTTCTTCCTCTTCTTCTTTTACCGTATCTTCTTCTGGTAGTTTATCACCAATCCAATCCATAAGTTCAACAGTATTTCTATTGTGTGCTACAGAGATTCCAAAGATTGCATCTGTTCCAAACTCATAGTAGTCCCAAAGTTTCTCTTTCATTTTGTCATTGTCTATTTTATTTACAACCAGAGCCATATCTTTGCCCATAGCTTGAAGTTCATAAAATAGTTTTTTATCTTCATCTTCTGGAATGCCTTTTCCATCAACCATATAGAGGATAATGTCAGCCTTATATGCAGCTTTAAGTGACATCTCTTTTATCTTGTCAAAAAGTTCACACCCTTTATCAAGTCCACCAGTATCAAGAAGTTGTACCTCTTTATTCATGATAACTGTAGTTCTGCGTTTAACATCTCTAGTTGTTCCTGCGATATCTGCAGTAATAGCATCGCGTTTTTTAACTAAACGGTTAAATAGAGAACTTTTCCCAACATTTGGGCGACCGATAATGGCAATTTTTTTCATGAGTAGACCTTGTGACTTGTGAAAGAATAAATATTTTTGAAATTATAGCTAAATTATTATTGCAGGGGGTTAAGTTCTCCTTTCACTCAGTAACTCCCTCTCGCTAAAGGCGTAGCTTGAGTGACTGAATATAGCATGGACTTTGTTCATGCTATATGAAATGGTTAATAGGTAGGAAACTCTTTTTCTAAACTCTCTAATGATTGTTGCGATTGAAATTGTTGCCATAATGCATCGTCATTTTGAAAACTTGATGGTGCACCAATGGCTTTTTTAACTTCATTATTTACAGAAGCCTCTGGAACTGTTACTAACATATAAATGGCACCTGAGGGAGCATTCCACATATCTACAGCTTTTGAGCCTTGTAAATCAACTTTAGCAACCTGTTTTGTTACAGCAGTTGTCACCATATCTACAGTCTCAGCAGAACCATTTCCAGTTGCGCGAGTGAAACCTTCCATTTTATCTTTTACCTGCGTTTGAATCTGTTGCGCTAAATCAGAACGACCATTCATAAGAGCAACTTTTCTCATATGAGCAGTTCCAGCAGCACTCTTCTCCGCTACACCTACACCTGCATAAAACCCTTCTACATCAGGTATACACGTCCATCTTGGTGCCATTACACTCTCTTGTTTACAGCCAAACTCTTCAACAGATTTTACTTCGGGTTCTTTGTCTGAACATCCAGAGATTGCAAAAGCTATGAGTCCTATAAATACTAATGATGAAATTTTTTTTATCATACTGTGTCCTTCGTTTATATATGAACGATTATACAAGTATACTTCTTAAACTATAATAACAATTTTTATTCATATTTATTAGTTCTGTTTTCTTAGTGTTATATATTAGTTGATACAATTAAGTAAATAATAAGGGGTAATAATGCCATATAGCATACTTAAAATATTTTTGATAGTAATGGTAACAATATCAAGTGCCAGTGCAGTAAAAAAAGTCAAAAAACAAAAGTCAGCAGTGAAGGAAGTTGTATCTTCAAGTAGTAGTAAAAAAATTATTGGTTCTACTGAGTTAGTACGGGTGTTACCTGGTAATGTGGTACTTCCTTCACGCATTGATACAGGGGCTGAAACAACCTCTGTGAATGCTATTGATATTAAACTATTTGAGCGTGATAGTCAAGAGTATGTTAGCTTCCGTTTCGATAGGGAGAATAACTCCTCTTTCATCGAAGAACCTGTATTAAAATATATTAAAATTAAGCGTCATGATGAAGAGTCTCAAGTTAGACCGGTTATTAAATTACGACTTGTTTTAGGGGAACATGAAAAAGTTGTTTTGGTTACTTTAACAGACCGTAGTAAATTTAAATATCCGCTTTTAATAGGGCGTAACTTTTTACGCGATGTCTATATTGTTGATGTGAGTGAGTCGATGACAGTCAAACCTATGAAACATAAGAAATAAAGATGTCTTCACGCTTACAGATTGCTTTTCTTGCTTTTCTTTTAACAGCTATAGGTTTCTCTATTGTATGGTACAAAGTTGAAGTCTTAAATATTCCACTTTTCCCACATGAAAAACGTTCTATTTATACTATTGGTGCAGAGATTAAATTTCAAGGAAAAAATAAGAGTGCTTTAATCTCAATGGCACTTCCACCTGTTCAAAAAGGGATAACAGTTCTTACCAAGGATGCAACATCTGCAAAATTTGGATTTACACAAGCCCAAACAAAAAATGGAGAACGAGCGGAGTGGTCAAAACGTAAGGTAAAAGGGGAAAAACAACTCTTTTACTCCATTGATGTAGTTATAGATAAATATGCAAATCTTGATGCTGAGAAGGATGTCATTATAACTGTAGACAATGATGAAGAGGCACTCCATGACTTTACAAGTCCTATTTTAGATGCTGCAAAAACACTGCTAAGAGATGTTTATGAGCACTCATCAGATGCACACTCTTTTACAGCCCTATTAATTCAAGAGTTTACAAAAGAGCCATCATCGCAAACCGTGAAAATGTTGCTCTCTCAAAATAATGATGATAAATTACATCTTCTCTATCGATTATTACGCTATCAGGGGATAACTGTTCGTAAAATTAGAGGGCTTTATCTTGAGCATGGACGTAATAATCGCTCTTTAGTCTCAATGCTTGAAGTACATAATGGAAACTCTTGGCAACTTTTTGATTTAGAAAAGGGGAAAATACCTAAAGCAGATAACTTTTTCATATGGCAACGTGGAGGGCCTTCTTTGTTGGATGTTGTTGGCGCTAGAGACTCAAAAATCACTTTTTCTGTAAATGAAAAGCGAATCCATGCAGAAAAAATCGCGAAACAAGCAAAGGTGCTTGAAGAGGCAGCTTTAATGGATTTTTCTCTTTTTACACTTCCTGTTTCTCAGCAAAACTCTTTTAAACATATCCTACTCATTCCAATTGGTGCTCTGGTGGTAGTAATCTTGCGAATACTTGTTGGGGTACGTACTTCTGGAACCTTTATGCCAATTTTGATTGCACTTGCTTTTATGCAGACTTCCTTACTTATTGGGCTTATAATGTTTATATTGATAGTTGGCTTTGGTCTGATAATTCGCTCATATCTATCACATCTGAATTTACTCCTTGTTGCGAGGATCTCAGCTGTCATTATTGTAGTGATTACGATTATGTCAGCAATGAGTATTTTAAGTTATAAGTTAGGCTTAGATGAGATATTAAGCATCACATTTTTCCCGATGATTATATTGGCATGGACGATTGAACGTATGTCTATTTTATGGGAAGAAGAGGGTGCAAAAGAGGTTTTTATTCAAGGTGGAAGCTCTCTTTTTGTAGCATCAGTTGCTTATTTTGCTATGAGTAATACACTTGTGGGACATTTAACATTTAACTTTCCAGAACTTCTTTTAGTGATTTTAGCGTTAATTATTTTGATTGGTACATATAGTGGCTATAGACTTAGCGAATTAATTCGTTTTAAATCAATGGTATAACATGTTTTTTGTAAATCCTTTCACTTTAAAAAAACGTGGTATTTTGGGAATGAATCGACGTAATGTTCAATACATTAGTAAATTTAATGACAGAAAGTATTTTCCTTTAGTCGATAATAAACTCAAAACAAAAAGAATTGCAGAAGAAGCTGGAATAGCAGTACCTAGACTCATCGATACAATCCGTTATCAAGCCGAGCTAAAAACTTTGAAAGAACGACTTGAAAATTTAGAAAAATTTGTGATTAAACCGGCACAGGGCAGTGGTGGAAAAGGTATATTAGTTGTACTAGACCGTGATAAAGATAGCTTTATAAAATCTAACCATGAGAGGATAGGCTTAAAAGATATTCACCACCATATCTCTAATATACTCAGTGGACTATACTCTCTTGGTGGTAAAAACGATGTAGCAATGATAGAGGAGTTAGTAGAGTTTGATCCAATCTTTGAAAATTATAGTTTTGAAGGTGTACCTGATATTCGCGTGGTTATGTACAAAGGCTTTCCAGCTATGGCAATGTTGCGTTGTTCTACTTCAGAGAGTGATGGCAAGGCTAATTTGCATCAAGGGGCAGTTGGTATAGGTCTTGACATGAAAACAGGCAGAGCACTTAATGCTGTACAGCATGATACTTCTGTTTTATGCCATCCCGATACTAAATATGGTTTTTCAGAGCTACAAGTTCCACATTGGGATAAAATCTTAGAGTTAGCTGCCTCATGTTATGAGATTACAAATTTAGGGTATTTAGGGGTAGATATTGTACTGGATAAAAATCTTGGACCTTTGATTTTAGAGCTCAATGCACGTCCGGGATTAGCTATTCAGATTGCAAATAATCACGGAGTTTTACCTCGATTTAACCTTATAGACGAGCAGGATAAATATCTTAATGCTACTCAAAGAGCGGCTTTTTCTCTAGAAAACTTTTAAAGCTATTTTACAATCTGATATAATTTCCCTCATGAAATATTACGCATATGAAGATTTTAAAAACGATACAAATCAGTTGATAAAAGAAGTAAAAGATTTTAAGCCTCAAACTATAGTTGGAGTTGCAAGAGGTGGATTGACTTTAGCGCACTCGATGGCAGAGGGGTTGGATATTCGTGAGGTGCAAACGCTAAGAACGGAACTCTATGATAAAACATGTAAACGCGATGAGCTGAGTATATTTGGCACTTGTGCACTTGATGATGTGCAAAGAGTTTTAGTAGTTGATGATATATCTGATAGTGGTGAGACACTTGTTGCCATTATGCAACATTTAGAAGAGAAGTACCAAGGGATAGAGTTTAAGTCTGCAACACTCTTTTACAAAGAAACTTCTGTGTATGAGCCTCATTTTTGGATAAATGAAGCGAATGACTGGATAGACTTTTTTTGGGAGAGAGACTTTAAGCAGTAACTCTACTTCTTAGCCTCTTTTATCATCTCATAAGCTTGATTTATCTCTTGCGTTTTAGCTGTTGCTTCTTGCATATAAGCTTCATCTTTCCCTTGTGACTTAATGATGTCGGGATGGTATTGGCGAATCAGTTTTCTATAGGCTTTTTTAATGACACTCATATCGTCACTTTCACTCACTCCTAAAAGTTTGTAAGCATCGTTAATATTTGCTTTTGGTTGAATGTTTTGCATCATTTTTTCAAACTGATCAAAAATTGCATGGTAGGCACTGGGGTCAAACTCCATAGCTTCTGCAATAGTCTGTAGAACCTCCTCTTCGCTCTTACTTACTTCACCATCTATAAATGCAAGTTGGATTAAAAAGCCCATAAACTGTTGCTGTTTTGCTCTGTCGCGTTTGATTGCTTGTGCTAAATGATGCGCTACAGCTTGTGTGTCATCACTTCTATCTTTTTCCTCAGAGAAAATCTGCTTCAAGATATCTTTTGTTTTTGCAGGTTCTGGAAAAACGGCAGATATATCATCAAACATAATGCCTACAAGTTGTGCTTCAAGTGCATCAACTCTGCCATCAGCCTTTGCAACTTTTGCAACAAGAGCTACAAAAAGTCCTAGTTCAGAGTTTTTAAGTGACTCATACGAGACAGAAAAGTTTTTAAATGCTTCTTGAGAGTAGTCTGTATATTTTGAATAGCTTTTAAAAATGTAGTAAAAAATAGCACCTAGAATTGCTAATACAATTATATTTCCCATGGATGTTCCTCAATAAATTTGTGTAATTATAATGAAATTTAGATAACTTGTATCTATAAATGAATAGATTAATATTTTTAGATACAATTTCAAAAAATAAAGGACTATTATGAAAATAGCTATTCCAGTAAAAGATGAGTCAATGACGTTTTTTGGTAATGCAGGGCATACGCCACTTTTTGCTATTTATGAGAAGAGTGGAGCCGGAATGTTCCAATCTTTTAAACTTGAAGAACTTAGAAAAAACCCTAGAACAGATTTAGACCATGAACATGCCGAAGAAGAGCATGAGTGTTCACATGGACATGATGATGAAGAGCATATTGCTCAGCATAACAAGATGGGAACTGTTTTAGAAGATTGTAGTTACATCGTTGTAAAACGTGCGTGTAAAAATACAGTAAATAGTATGAAAGCAGCAGGTGTAAATGTTGTTAAGTATGCTGGAGAAGCTGGGAAAACGGATGTTATTTTAAGAGAAACAACCTCTAAATTTCAGTAACTAAAAGAGTAGTATGCAGTTTATAAGAGAGCTTAACAAAGGTGTAAAGTATATGCTTATTGCATCTTTTACCTTTGCTATCATGGGTGCATTTGCGAAACTTGCATCGGCACATATGAGCTCTTTAGAAGTAGTCTTTTTTAGAAATATAGCCGGCGTTATTTTAGTCGGAATCGCAGTCTTTAAAAAACCGATGACGCATGTTGGTGGCAAGCCATTTTTACTTTTCTTTCGTGGGTTTATGGGCTTTACAGCACTTCTTGCCTTTTTTTATAATATCGCAAATATACCTCTTGGTGATGCGATGACATACTCAAAAACCTCTCCTATTTTTACTGCTATTTTTGCTTGGATATTTTTACAAGAGAAACTTTCCATCAAAGGATGGGGTGCTGTATTTATCGGCTTTGTAGGCATACTCTTTATCACACAACCAACAGGAGTTGGACTCTCAAAGTATGATTTGTTAGGGATATTTAGTGGTGTTGGCGCTGCACTTGCCTACACTTCCATACGTGAACTAAAAAACTATTATGACACGAGAGCAATTGTACTCTCTTTCATGTTGACAGGCACAATAGGACCTATAATTCTTTTTTTAATTTCACCATATTTAGATATTCCTGAACTTGATTTTATGCTTGGTGAGTTTGTTATGCCTCAAGGGATTGTCTGGTTTTATGTCATAGCAATGGGAGTCCTTGCAACTATCTCTCAACTCCTTATGACAAAGGCCTACGGAGAGACGAAAGCAGGAATAGTTGGAGCTGTAAGTTATACAAATATTCTCTTTTCAATCTTAGTCGGTTTACTACTCGGAGATGCGTTTCCATCGATAGTAACAAGTTTTGGAATCATACTTATTGTTTTTGCTGGGATAATGGTTGCACGAGCTAAATAAACAGACTATGTGTATTCCAATCGAGAGAATGGAAACGAGTAAAGCTTGATGTTGACGTCATGTCATATACTTTGCTATGTAGTTAATCTAAGTATCGCATTGTAAGATAATGATACAACAAATAATTTACTCATTATTAATTGCATGCACAACAAAGGTTTTATAATTCTTTGCTTAATATCTGAGGGCGTAGTTTTTATCCAACTTATTGCTTGAAGCCACATAAGAACACCTATTAAAACCATGGAATATCCAACACTAGGAATAGTATCATGGAAAAAATAAATTGAGCCCTCTGAACAATTAAAGAAATCTACTTAACCTCCTTCAAACCAACAATTAGCTAAAATAAATATACTAATAAGCCAAGTTTGAGGGATAAATATGCAGTTAAGTTTTTTTGATCAT
>Ga0209345_10000187_pt1 | contig 87770 bp, 103 predicted proteins | sample Cruoilmetagenom7_FD_187294 | JGI IMG/M metagenome (GOLD analysis project Ga0209345, IMG submission 187294) | Oil polluted marine microbial communities from Coal Oil Point, Santa Barbara, California, USA - Sample 7 (SPAdes) (version 2) | ecosystem: Environmental > Aquatic > Marine > Oil seeps ... | reverse complement strand
TATTGAATATGACCTATTGCCACTTAATATAGAAATTGAAACATATGAACACTCTATGTATAGAGCTAATATTGAGAGAATAGATATTACAAACCAAACATATTATCATCTTAGATTTTTATCAACCAGTGCAAAACCTATGAAGGTTTGGTATATGGGCGTTCAAGATAACGAAGAAATAGATGAATTTGTAGGTTATACATTAGTATCCCCTATATTTGAAGAGGTTAATAACGAGGCTAGACTGTGGATAATAAATAATCAAGATTATGAAGAAACTGAAATGAGAGTTTTTAGCAATATAATATCAGGAGATAATGAATTTATATCAGTTACATCTGCCAATTCCGATAGAAAATACACTTTCCGTCCTAAAGATGAACAAAGTACTAAAATAAAATTGGCTTTACCTGACTATCAAAGTTTTTCAAGAGATTGGTTTATTGGGGTCAGTACCCATACTTTCGATAGTTCTGATAATAGAACATTTAGTATAGAGAGTAGAGGCATAGTAGATGAACTAGAGAGGGTTACAGAAATAGCTGAAATAGTTAGCAGTACAATACTATCAGTTTCGCATAAGAATATACAATATACTATAAGCCCGTATGGATATATCCAAGGTATAAATGTATATACCTCTGATGGTACTAAAATAGAAGTAGAATCTGTAGATAATAGCATAGGTGTACTACATTTATCATCTGCTATTTCTACAAATGATAAAATAATGGTAATATATGATATTATCAGAGATTATATTAATATAGAATATATATGTCTTAATCCCTTATTATCCCACGCTGATCATAATTATAATGTTAAAGATAATATACTTATATTTTTTATCATAGATAATGATAATGCTGTAAACTCAGAACCTATTGCAATAAAAATACTACCACTATATGTAAATAATCAATTTATGTATTATACTACATCCGAGATAGAAAATATGGTAAATTCACAAAACCAGGAGGCCCGAGTTAATTTCAGAACTGGTATGCTTAATCTTCCTGATAACCTAATAGATTCTACTACCGATCTAGGTATTCTAGGAATAGTATACTTGGTTAATCCTATAGATACTGATGGATATATAGTAGAAGATATGAGAGTATATGGCGGCGGTACAATTGATAAAAACCGATCATTTCATGAACACTCCCTATATGACGGGGAAGCAACTGACCTTGAGTTATATCTTAAATTACATATGAAAGAAGAGCTATTTAATGACTTAGTTTACAGATTAACAGAATGGGATCCTGAAATAATTAAACTAGAGGATGCAGATAAAAAGAACAATATGGCTATACAAAAAGCTACTGAAATGATAAAGAAAAAAATGAAGAAATTTACACAGCTTGGAACAGACTCTGAATTAATTATAGATATCCAAAATCCATAAAATATATAACTTACAGAAAGGAATAAATTGAACAGCAGAATTAAAATAAATAGAGATTCAAGTAAAACACTGCGCGAAACTGTAGCTAATATTATAGCTAAATCTATTGTTGATATCCGTGGGGTATATCCTGAAATAATTCGTACAATATTAAACAATCTCGATGTTACTCGAACTAACATAATAGACACTGATACATATAATATAGAATCCGAATTATTTACAGATAGTATAATAAATGACTTATTAGACCAAGCATTTATAGATTTTTCAATACAATACTCTGATTTATTTTCTATACAAGATAGTTTATCAAAAATACGAAGATTATTTGATTCATCTATAATGTCTATTGTAGTAAAAGCAGGAGAACTGATTTCAAAAGCAAGAGACTATAAGTCAATGAGTGATAACCATTTCTCATTTACTGATACTATCCATGAAAGTTTTAACTCGCCTATGAATAGTTCCCTGGTATTACATCAACTAGATGTTAATTCTGGGGCAGGCACAATAAGACTTGGCGGAAAAGAAGATAATTATTGCAGGGATGAAACCTGCGATGTCAATCTAAATATAATAAGTTTAGGTATAGATACTATAGATGAAACAAATAGAATAAATGCATATAATAATGATCCTACTGATCCATATTATGTTACATGTATATCATATACTGAACCAGTTAATCCAGATTATGGAACTATAAATTTTAGTGGCAAACAGGGGTTATTAGTAGATTTAGCAATACGATTCCAGGGAGTCTTTCCTATTTCTAGAGTATCTTTGGCTCCATTTTCTAGCGCACCTATAGAAATAGTCAATATTTTTTATAGTAATATAGTTAATCCCGAATGGAACACCCGGGATATGATAGAAATTGAAATTAGTGATATCAATACAGATGGAAAAGAGATAGAAATAAATTTTGATAGAGTATATACAACCGAGATTCATATAGTAATGTGCCAAAAACATTATACACTATCAAATTCAGAAAAATATATAGAAAAATATTTGAACATGTCGGAATATCTAGAATTCTCTAGTGGTATATTAAATAGGACAATACCCGATGGGTTTACAAAATACACTAACTACAAAGCATCATTAGAAGAGATGGTTGAAGATATAGATAATCAAATAGATTCACTATCTACAAGAATTGAACAGGGAGGAAGATCATATATTGTAGGCGCTTACAATGTAAAAGCAAGTAATGTATCCTATTCTAATTATGGGGAATATGATAGTGAAATTACTTATCTTGGTGGAACACTGTCATCTGTAGCTATAGCTCATGATGGTATACTAACATTATATAATTCCGGCGATATAACCTCTTCAGGTATTATAGATGCTCATAGTATCTTTTCTATTGTTACCTCTGATAATAAAGAAATATATATAGGGCAACCTATTGATAATGGAACATATAATGAAACCACAGATGTATGTACTATAGCCGAAAATATGGAATATAAGGAAGGAGATATAGTACAAAATACAAATTATCCATATAAGTTATCAACCCACTTTCTTCCAAATATGGAATATCCATTTTATATTTACCCAGCTAGTGAACCTGTTTTAATTACTCCATCAGATGATGAAATAGTATGGCATGAATCCCATGCAGAAATATTAGTAAACCCTACTTTTTCATCTGCTTATAATCTTTACACTGGTAGTATAGTAGCTATGAGATACGCAGTACCTGAATATGATAGAATAATGAGAGAGTATAATATAGATGAAATGAATATAAGTAATATTATAGGTAAACCGAATGTTAGAGATAACAATGCAATAAATATAAACGAGCCATATTTATATGTACCATCTGGGGTTATATCTAATTATATATCATATGCTCCTGATGAATTTTATGAAGTTTATATGGAGGGAATGGAAGATGATATATATTATGCTATAGGGCCCGGCAAAGGCGAGAGCGAAACACCGGATGAGACTGTTATAAATGTCGGTAGCACATTATATGTTTCTTCAAAACATGCCATTTTTCCATATGATTATCAATATTACGGATCAATAAACGAACCCCTAGATACTGGTGGGGTAGAATATCTTGGTTTAGAGGTTATAAACAGCAAAAATTATCAAAAATGGGAAACAGATGTCAGCTACATTAAAGGCTCTTTAAAGGTATATATAAATACTCAAATTGAACCAGATATAGTGGAATATGACACCGATGCTATAGGTAATATAGTATCTATGGAAAATAAACGTATATTTTACGTATATAACCCAAACGAGATACCGATATATATTAGTTATATACCTATAGATGTAACTGATATAGGAACTAAAGGTACAATATCTACAAATATATCATCACATAATACCACTGAAAGTTTTTTAAATACTATAGATGAACGGATTAAACTGTCTCGTAGAATATACCATGATAGGTCAATTATATCATCATTAAATTTTACATTAAACGATGGTATATTTTTTATGAAAAAAAGGTATAGTATATTTTATGAACCAATTGTAATAGATATATCCGGGGTCAAAGCTTTAAACATAACTGATTATTATACTGGAAATAAACCGTCATTTGATACTGGTCCAAATGCAGCAAAATATCAATATTATGTTGAAAACTCTCATACTATCAAATTTAATAACAATATTAGTGAACCAATAACTATACAATACTATACTTCTGCAGATAGTTTAAAAACAAGGGTACGAATGTATAGAATAAATAATTACAGAGATGATCTTACTCCAGAGATATATAATTATACTATATTATTAAATGTTCAGGACTGACTATTGATATCAAGAAGAGAAAAATACAGGAACCAGGTTATTACTACCTATATAAAAAACTATCTAAAATATTATATATCTAATATAGAAATAGATAGCCTAACTTTCCTTGACGAATTATATCTTATGATTGCACAAAGAATAGCCGAAATTGGCAATATCGGTTCAGTTAATTTTAAATATATAGATGAATATGAATTTGTAAAAAGTGAACATTTTACTAACATAATAAAGGAGGTAAGGGCAATATCCGATTTTTCATTTCAGATAGTACCTAATATATATAGTGAGTTAGAGATTGTATCAAATACTATCCTAGAATTATCTGAAGAACTTACTGCAGATATAGAAAATTGCAATAAACTGATGGAAACTGCTGAAAGTTCTATAAAACGACAAACTGCCATGTCTTCAGTTAAGAATGAAATAATAGTATATGATACCATAGGTGATAGATTTTCTTCTTCTGCAGGTACGTTAACTGTTGATAAACGATCAGGTTCAATATTTCTTAATGTTATATCGACCTATAATATTCCATTTACTATAAATAGTGCAGATTGCAATAGAGAAAAGGGAATAATTAATAAGCCATCAAAAGGAGATACAACATGGAGAAATATAACAAATGGATATTTTAATTCCAGAACATTTTCAGCCGTTCCCCTTTTTGAGAATGAAGAATATAGCGATATTAACCGAATGAAAGATGATGATATTGAAACATCATATATGGTAGAATATAATTCATTCACAAAATCTTCGCCACTTGAGTTAAATATAAATATCAGCCCGGATGAAACTGGCAGAATAGATGCTATAGAATTATCGGTAGATCCTTCGGATATTGAATCAGTATTATCTACCAGTCTATCTTTACCTATTCTTAATAAACTGGTAGTAACTGATAATAAAGGTATAACCAAGGATGTATCTACCTCAATTCTTGACAATACAATAAAAATAGAACGGACAGTTATAGGTACTGTAGAAAAAAAGGTGACATATCAATCTCCAGATATATATCCAGTAGTAAATTATAATATTAATAATGAGAATATTGATAATATTATTATAAACCTAAATTTGGTTATACCACAAGAAATATGGTATCCAGAAGAGGTAATTAAAGATTCATTTGACAACTCTGTATATCGATTTAACTACTTTGAAACTCTTATTATTGGAGGATACGAACCCTCTGATAATCATTTGGATCCTAGAGACTATTATACAACAAGCGAAATAGCCGAAATTATAAGTCATCGCCTATCAAATAAATATTTATTTCAAGATAAAATACATTTGTTTAGATACTTTATTGGAATAAAAGAAATAAAATTAATGAGATATACTTATAATACAACAGGTAATATAATATCTTCTAATCTTAACGATTCGGGCAAATTAATATCAGGAATACAAATATATGTAAATGAAATAATTCCAGAGGGATGTAGTATATCTTACTATATTAGTTTCGATACTAATGAATGGTATCAAATATTACCTGATAATAGGGATAAATCAATAGATATTCCTTCCAGGATTTTATTATATGATGATATATCTAATACAAAATATGATAAAGTAATAGATATTGAATCATCTACAGTATATTTAAAGATAGAAATGACTGGAGCACAACAAGAAACGCCAATATTAAAATCTTATGCAGTAAGGATAAAAACCCTTTGAGAAATGTCAGAGATGTACAATATAATAAAGTAATTGAACTATACCAATACATAACAAAAATGGATGGTAGAGTGCCTAGCATAGGTAGTATTCGTAATCTATCATCTGAGGTATTATATTCTACTGAAAGAACACCATTATCTGGTAATTATAGAATAGAACCATACAAAGTACCGGATATGAAAGCGCTCAATGCCGAATTAGGATTAATAAAGGCAGATGCAGAAACAATATTTGAATATCTTGATATAGTACAAGAAAGAATGCGAGGATTGAGATATATATCAGAAATATGGGAATCATATGTACATAAAAAAATAGAATTGGCTGTCAATGAAATTTCCAAAATAGTTCCTCAGGGATTTGTGGATGGGTTTACTAATACTTTGGATATAGTTGGACTAATAGATAAAGATAATACAAGTTTAGAAATTTCGGATAATGGCAGGATATCATTACAGGTAGTTTCTAGTGAAGATCCATACTATGAACATACTGAAACTGATATAACAATAAAAAAGATAGGACCATTAGGTGCAATAACAGAGGGGGATCCAGTTACGGTAGTGAACAATACTCCATCTAGTGGTATTGTTATGACCTTGGTAGGCACTGAAATTATAGAATCTGGCTTCATTTTTATTTTAAATACGGATATGAAAGGTATAAACTATCTTTCATTACAACTTAAAGAGGTAAATACCGGATTAAAAATAGAAATAGAATGCACTTCTAACAAACGGGATTATACTAAGGTGTATAGTTCGCTTATTAAACGAAACCTTATAGAATTCCCTATACCACGACAAGATATATCTCAGGTTAAAATATATATGACTATGGATATGCCTAATCTTATACAGCCTGGATCAGTATCATATAGATTTAAAATGCAAAAGTTTTCTATGTTACGTACAAACCGTAGAGCTTCTGGTACATTTCAGACTACGAAATTATCTATATCAGAAGATATATCTAAATTATCGTTAGTTACTTCTGAAGAAGTTACAGGAGAGGGTAATATAAAATATTATATATCTACTTCAGAAGATAGCTCTGGGGTTGCTACTGGATTTAGTCTTATAGAAGCGAATAGTAACAATTTTATGGACCTCGGAAATATTACAGTGCCAATATATGTCGCAGTTCCTGAAAATGGGGATTCAAATAATCTTAAATGGAATATTCGTCCTGAAAATAAATACGGTCAGAGTTTATATAATATTTTAGATTGCGGATATGAAATTTCTACTTCTGATTACTCAATTGGAAACGGAGTCCTGACTTGTGATAACATTATAGATGCTAATATAAAGCTATACCGAGGATGTAACGATTATGTTAAAGTGTTAAAAGAACATAAACAAGATAAACATATTAGTAAAATATCACATAAAGTAGAAATAAATACAGAAACAAATTGGGTCAACCCAATAAGTTTTAGGTTAGAAATAGAAGAAATAGTAGAAGAAAATAAAATAACTAACAATTCAGGGCTATTGCGTAACCGAATAGAACTGACATATCCTTTGAAAAACTTTGATAATATACGAATCAAAAAGGAGGATGGTGTAGAATTTTATGCAGAAATAACCGATATATCAGAAATTGACAATGTTTATTATATTACTTTTGGTGCAATAGATGATACAATAACAGTATTAGACCCTTTACAAAGCTATAGAATATCATATATTACATCAATAGAGGATTACTCTTCGATACAAAATGTAACAATAGATATTGATATGACCAGCGTAAAAGTTTTTGTATATGACGAAGAACTTACAGAAGGAGAAGATTTTATAATTTATCCATCAGAATATATGGTAGAATTACTAAAATCTGGCGCGTTTTATGAGGATTATGACGAAGACGAAACCGCTCCGGAGGCAACGAATGTAAATGTTGAATTTAGTTTTACCGAAACTCAATCAAGTATAACCTATTATGAAACTATGATATATGTTACTACAAATACAGATATAACTATTCTTCCATTTACTGGGACTGAAATAACTAGTGGTAATTTTCATATTATAGATAAAATAAATGTATCATCGTATACAGAATATACTCTAAAATACGGATGGCATATTATACAAACTACTAATCCATATCCTTCGTATAATGAAAATGATATTAACGAATTTACAGGCATAGCATCTAGTGCTGGAATTATATTCCCAGCTACAATAACAACAATGCGGCCATATATTGATAGTATGAGAAGGGTATCTCCCTTTAAACTGTCAACATTGGGTAAAGTGGAAGGAGCTAAATGTTTTGCTTTTGAAAATGGTAAAATATATATAAATTTTATCCCTGATTTTATTGACCCGGTTATAGTAACTAACATTGAATGGAGTAATACAAAAGGAAAATTTGTGATATGTAAAAACCCAACATATTCAGAAACCTATGAGAACGAGGGATATAATCCTCAACCAGAAATATTTATGATCGAGCTATCATTTAGAAGTGATGATACTGATAGATTTATATATCTCAGAGGGGTTATAGATATGGAAGATAATGTATCTATAGCTACCATAGATAAAATAGGCATTAACGAGTTTGAAGGAGGCGAATAATGGCTAATTTGTTTGACACAGTAATTGTAGAAATGGTAGAAATATCAGAGATAACATACCCTAGTCTTATTATGGTCCCACTCAGATCCCCTTCTATTATATATGAAACCGACCACTATTTTTTAGAAAAATATGTTGTTGATAAATCAGATAGTGAATTAATGGATGCAGTAAGTAATGTTATTCTATATCAAAGTGTAGTGTATTATATGTACGCTGATATATATATGGCCACATATTTTTATATGGGGGAATTTGACCTTGGGATATCCCCCGAATTTATTGACATAACTAATTATTTTAGATATGCTAATAATACAATAGTAGATACAGCAACTGATATTAACAATTATGTATATGTTTATCGAATAGTATACCAACATAATGGTATCCAACATGCTAGTGATTACATTCTAGGGTACGTTTCTTCTTTCGAGAATGAAAACGTAATTGATCCTACTTTTCTTACTGACGATATGGTAGTAGTATCTAATAGTACAGGTTCCGGATCATTGTATCGTACTTCAAGAAATGGTACAATGGTTATGAAAGGTCATCCTATGGTAGGGATTAGCCCTAGATATAAAGGTCCTATAGAAAGCGATAAAACTAATTGTGCTGCTTTTACAAAAGTATTATCTATAGATAGTATAGAAAATAAAGTAGATGCAGTAGATGATTATACTACATCTGCTTTTGTACGTTTACAAAATGCAGAAAGTGATATATCTACACTGCTTAGGGGAGTAATATGTTAGATGAAATTAGGAAAGTTAGCAGAGATGAAAGAGTTTCTTCAATAGATAATAAAGAACTTGATAAAAAACTATATACTACTATTTCTAATCAACAACACAAACTTATTCAAGTATTGGGTAAAGTAAGAACTATGTCTACTGCCCTGGCCGCTACTAATGCCGCACATGCTAGGCTTTGGTCTACTATAACTCAAGATAGTGAAAATATTTATACTATAACTCCAGGTACCTCCCCTATATATCCTGTATCTTGTGTTGATAATCAAAAAGCAGAGATAGTGCCAGAATTTGGAATTATTATATCTAACCGATTAGATACTACCCTAGTATTTACAGATAGTTTAGGTAATATAAATCCATCTATAGAATTAATGAGAGCTACTACTACAGGCGTAGTAGATGAGTTGGCATTACAAGCATTAACAGAAAACGATATAAATAATATTTTATTAATGGATGATCCCTATCAAGCCAAATTTATAGGCCCAGATGTATCTTCCGCTAGTCTTACTGTGGATATATATTCTAAAAATAAGGTAATGACCTTAAATGCTATAAAAATTATAAATAGTCCGGCTATAGGTGCTATTTCTACATTGTTTGCCAAATATGATGGGATAAATCCGGTAGTAGTTAACGGCAATGAAAATTTGACAATATATTCAGATTATAATGATACAAGGGCAATGCCAGGTTATATTCATTTTCAACCGGTTGAAACCCAATTAATGCGCTTTATGTTATTTTCAGATTTACATATTTCTATACTTAATGCAGTAATTATAGGGGTCTCAATCATAGTGGGTGAATATAATACTTACGCCTCTAAGTCATATATAGGATATAAAATAACTCCTCCCGCAGGCGCCACAAAAATAAAAAATGTGGGCATATATACAGATGGATACGGGGAAACTGTAGATAATGTAAATATAAAAATATATGATAATTTACTTGACTTTGATTCCATGACTAATGATTATATAAAATTAGTAACCAATGTTATGAGTATAGATATGGCAATAACCGGCGATATATGGTACTTAATGGAATTGGAAAGCGTTAATAATACTACCCCAACTATAACCAAAATTGTTACGGAGTTTGAATAATGTCAAAAGAGATAACGCCGAAACTAGATTTTTCTAATCCTGTCCCTGTAGAGGTAGTTCCGGATGGTACTATTCCACATAGTACAGATAGATCAATGCATAACAATCTTGGACCATCTAAATTTTCAGAATATGAAAGATTGTTAGAAGAGATATCAGTAGTAATAGGAGACTACGAATATAGTTCAATTCCTCCCGGGGAAGACTTGGGAGAATTAGGGGCAGTAGATAATGTTGGTAGCGTAGTACGTCATTTATGGACAAAAATAAATGAGGTTTACTCTGCTAGTGCTAGCTCATATACTGATGTTATTGTAAATAGCCAAAATTCATTTGAGAGCATATTTGAGAGAACGGGAGCTGGGCAATATAAAATAAAAGATGAAATAACTGCAGTATACTTTAGGGCAGGAGATGGAGACGGAACCGCAGATCCTTTGAGGAACCTAAATGCAGGATCATATTTGATAGTAGGAGTATTATCATTTGGGGATACTATAATAAATGGTGTAAATATTGATACTAATAATTGCACTATGATATACTGCGAACCAGGTACTCAAATTGATTATGCGAATTGTGAAGGGTTTATAGACCTTACCACTGAAAATTGTGCACCGTCTGGATTAGAAATAGTAGGTAATGCTAGAACTGATGGACTTACGCTAGATGGCACGCCTTCAAATTATGTTGCGGCTTCATCTTCAGTTAACACTCTCTATGGTATAAAAATAAGTGCCAAATATTGCGTGCTTGCTAATTGTTCAGTTAGTGGTAGAGGAGTAGAACATGGATTCTATGAAGATACGGCCATAACAGAAGATACTGCTATATTAATAAATTGTTTAGCAATAGGTAATGAAAGAACTGCTGAAAATATCGGCCATGGTTTTAGTAATATATCAAACGGTTTAAACTGTAAATCATATTATAATGGATATTCAACTGTAGGTTATGGATTTAAAGACAGTAATTTAACTAATCCAATATCCAATTACAATGGTTTTGGGGGGACTATAGGGTATGGAGTATCCGGAGGTAAAGTAATAAACAGTATTTCAACCGGGAATCTTACTGAAGATTTATACCAGATAACTGGACTAAATATTGATAGTTCTGGTAATGCTTTAAATATTAGTGGATCGTTAAGTGTTGTAAAAACAGGAACGAGTTTTCTTGCTCTTGCTGAATTTAGAAACCCAAGTACAGAGGCGGATGCAAATGCAACTATAGGTATATTTGCTAATAAAACAGCTCAAATTCGTTTTGGAGCTGATGATGAACTGATAGATTCGGGGGGTGGTAATTATTTACAATGGAATGAAACTGATCAAAGTTTCTATTTTTTCCCAAGTAGTATAGAAAGTATTGCTCTAAATCAATATGGTATAGGCGTAAAAGGTGCAGTAGCTTCTTCAACGATTGCATTAAACGTAAATGGAAGTACTAATATAGATGCAGGAACTTTAACAAGCGCTTTGTCTGCATTACATGTATCACAAGATGATGATTCCGGATTTGGCCTAGTAATTAGTAATTCAAGCCTTGACAGTGCTGCTGTAAGAGGTCTTCGAATGTGGGTTAATTCAATTGGGGATGCAGTTATTGAAAGTTATACTGCCTTGCCTACATCGCCGGCTTATCGAGATATTTTATTAGCTCCAAATGGCGGCGATATAGGAATTGGGGTAGCAGCTCCTGGAACTACTTTAGATGTAAATGGGAGAGGGCGATTTACAGGTATTGGCAATGGCCCAACTTCTGGTATAGGAATAGAACTCCTATATCATACAGGTATAGACAAAGGCTTTATTCAGGCGATGGATAGAGCAACAAGTACATATAAGCATTTACAAATTGAAGGACTCCCTTTAGTAATTAATGATAATAGTGGCGGAGATGTAGGAATTGGAACAGACCCAAACAAAAATTTAGATGTGTCTGGAGAAATAAGAGTACAACGGGCAACTTATCCAAAATATCATTTATACGCAACCTCACTTGGAGCAGATTTAAGGAAATGGCAAATATATATTAGTGCAACTGGTGAACTTGTTTTTGGAGCATTAGATGATGCAGAAACAAGTCAAACAGTAGCATTACAATTATTCAGAAATGGAGATATGTCCTCACATGACACGACTATAAACCAATATGGCATTGGTGTAAACGGTGCACTATCCTCTACTACTTATGCTTTAAATATTAATGGTAGTATTAACCTTAATGACGGTATATTATATGGTCTTGGAAGTGGACTAACTGATATATTGGTTAGTAATAATGCAAGTACAGCACGGATGATAATTGGTAAGGATGGAGCTGCATCTGGTTGGGATAGACTAATACGTCTTCAATCTGGATCAAATACAGTAGATATTGGTCTTTCTACTACAACTTTAAATGGTACAATAAGTTTTCCACACGTGGCAGGAGTAGGCACTTACAAAATATATTGGAGTGGATCGGGATATTCTACTTGGATTTCATCTGCAAATAATTTAATATGGGATATACCGGCAGGACAAATATATTATATTCGAGAGAATGCAACTAATCGATTAATAATAAATGGAAATGGAATAGGTGTAAACGGTGCAGCAGCTAGTACAACTTATGCATTAAATGTAACTGGTAATGGAAGATTTTCAGGCAACATTGGAGTAAGAGGTGCTCCTTCTACAAATGATGAAGCAATATTAATTCACAGATTGGGTGGACGGGCAAGTATTAAAGCAGGAAGTATTGATGGCTATATGTTTATAGATTCTTCTGGTCAATATTTATCTCTTAATCATTATGTAGTTGATAATGTTCACATTTGTAGTGGTGGAGGTTATGTTCGTGCTATGAATGGTTTAGGCGTAAACGGTGCGATACCTTCTACTACTTATGCATTAAATGTGACTGGTAATTGTTATATAGACGGATATTTACGATTTCCGACTTCAGCAGTTATTAAGATATATCTTTATAGTACTTCTTATTATATAGGTATAGAAAGTAGTACCATGCGCTATGAAGTATCTTTAGGAGCGAAACATAGTTTCACAAATGGTGGAGTAGAAAATTTACAAATCAATCAATACGGTATAGGTGTATATAGGGCGGCTACTTCAACTTATGCTTTAAATGTAGATGGTAGTGTGAGTTTTGAGGGGATAACTCGCGCAATTCGTTCTGGTGGCTATCCCCTTAGGGTCGATAGATGGGCAAATGATGGAGCATTAGTTGATTTTGCACGAAACGGATATGGAAAAGGAAATATTTCACTTAGTGGGGAAACTGTATCTTATAATCCTTTTACTGGTTCTCACTATGGTTGGTCGGAACAAGAAGATATAGAATTGGAAAAAGGTCATCTAATGATAATGACTGGTAATAATAAATATATTAATGATAATCCTAATAGTGAAATTGTTTACGGTATTAGTAAATGCAATACGATAAATGACAAAGCAGTTATTGGTTCTTATTTAAGTAGACTCGAACCATCTCGCAACCCAGACGATTCTGAAAATCCTATATTAATTATGGCGGTAGGAAATGGGGTAATGTGGGTAGCTGATAAAGGTGAAGATCTAGAGCCTGGTGATTTTATTATTTCTTCCGACATAGAAGGACATGGTATGAAAGACCCTGGCAATTTCCCTGTAAGTTATATAGCAGCAAAAGTAGCGGAAACAGTTAATTGGGATGAAGTTACTGATTTAATAAATGGAATTAAACATAAAAAAATATCTGTATTATATGAAAGTTTTAAATACAAGAATTAAAAGGAGAAGGAAATATGGAAACAGAATTTACATTAGGGGAGCTTGTATCTATCAAAGATAGTTTATCAAAATTATACAATTATGATATACCTATGGATGAAGCACAACCGGCTGGCCGAACTTTGGCCGATATTGAAAAAGAACTTGAGATATATGAGAGTAACCGTAAAAAGCTATTTGAAAAATATGGTAACTTGGAGAGTGAGCAACTTGTTATACCTCCCGAAAAGATTGCAGAATTTAATGCAGAGCTCCAAACTTTGCTGTCTTGCAAAGTAACCATTGATATAGCTACAATAAAATCAAGTTCATTGGAAGGTATAAAATTAAGTGTGGTTGATATGCGTGGGTTGAACCGCTTTATAGAAACTGTGAAACCTGATGATTTAGCAATACAGGACATTTCAGAACCAGAAAATCCTGAAGTATAGTTAATATTAAAATACAAACGAAGTGATATTTTATAAGAACAATTAAAAATGGAGGAATAATATGGGATTAGAATTAGAAAAAATATTGGATTCAGGAGTAGCAGTAAACTATTGGAATATTGGGGCCACTGATATTGACTGGGTAAATAACTGTCAATTTGTTCATCTCGATGGTTATCTTACAAAAAAAGATAGAGATGAAGGGAAGAAAAAGGCTACTAGAAGAATGGAAACCCTGACTCTGGAATTAGATACAGAAAGCGAGCTTCATACCCAAATTTATGTGGCTATAAAAGCATTAGATGTGTGGTCTGCATCTACCGATATTCTAGAGTCAGGACAATAAAATAGGACGTATTATGATTATTATAAGAAATACCACAGTAGTTAAATTAATTACCTTTGGGTTTGCCCAAGGAATTACATTGTGGCCATTCATTTTTATAAGAAAGGACATAGACAAAAAATGGGAATATGCGCTTATTAATCATGAAAGTATTCATATAAAGCAGCAAAAAGAATTACTACTTGTTGGATTTTATGTACTATACATCGCATGGTTCTTGATAGATTTCTTTTTCCATTGGGATTTCAGAAGAGCATATGTTAGTATACCATTTGAAATGGAGGCATTCAGTAATCAATTTGAAAAGGAATACCTATCTGAAAGAAAACGGTTTCAGTGGATTACATATATATAGCGAGGACTTATGGTTTCTTTAAAATCCGGATTGGATAATATCGACTCACTACTTCAAACCATTTTAGAACAATTTCCAGTAGGTGTTATTATAGCAGATATAGATAGCCGAATTATATTTGCTAACAATGAAATTGATGATATTCTTGGAGAGAAAACTTTTAATAAATATTCTAATGAGATTGGTAAAGATACTACTCTTAAAGTGTTTGATATAGAAGGACGATATGTCGAACCAAAGGATCTTCCTATATCAAAAGCCATTTCTTCAAAGAAAGTTATCAAAGATGTACGATACAAAATAGTTAAAAATGATTCAGTAATTGAACAATGGGTAGTAGTAAATGCATCACCGATTTATTCAGAGACCAAGAATATAATAGGCGCGGTATCAGTATGCATTGATCTATCTGAATATACCCGCGCTCAAGTATCTGCAAAAGAAAGTTATGCTAAATTACAGAAAACTTTGGAAGGTACAGTGCAAGCTATAGCTCTTTCTGTAGAAGCAAGAGACAGTTATACCTCTGACCACCAAAGAAGAGTATCATTACTAGCCGAGGCTATTGCTATAAAAATGGGATTATCATTTGAACAGGTAACCAATATAAAAACAGCAGGTGCCATTCATGATTTGGGAAAGATATCAGTACCCTCGGATATACTTAGTAAACCGTCAAAACTTACAGAAGCTGAGCATGAAATAATAAGGGAGCATCCCAAGATAGGATATGATATACTATCAAAAATAGAGTTCCCCTTTCCGCTTGCTGAAATAGTTTATCAACATCATGAAAGATGTAACGGTTCAGGATATCCCAGGAAATTAAAAAGTGATGAAATACTTATAGAAGCCAAAATAATAGCAGTAGCTGATGTAGTAGAAGCAGTGGCATCCCATCGTCCATATAGAGAAGCACTAGGTATAAGTGCAGCATGGAGTGAGATCGTGAAAGGGAAAAATACTCTATTTGATGAACAAGTAGTATTATGTTGTATTTATGCGTTTTTAGAGGATGGATATACATTATAAATAGGAGGTAATCATGTCTGCATGGGATATAGCATATATTGGTATCACTGGGATAATAATATTATTACAAGTACACTATAGATTTATACTTAAAACCTTACAGAGTGACGATACTAAAAATGCAGAAGATATACGGAAAGTAGATAAAAAGCTAGCAGATTTTTGTGATAGGGACCGGGAGGAATATGCTAGTTTGAAAGCACTAAAAGAAAGGGTAAGACTACTAGAACTAGAAATAGATAAGCGGCAAGAAATTTTGCATAATATTCAAGGTCGCAACCAAATAAGGTCTGAATCAGACTCAGCTATTCCCCCCAGGGATGGCTCTTAATATGGTAGTAATATTATATTCAGATACCCATTCGTCCACTTGGTCTATAGCATATAGCATATTCTTTCCAAATCTATCAATATAACCTACAGTAGCATTTCCTCGAGGGTCATTTACAATAAAGTAATCATCTACATATCCATGTATCAAAATACTATTTGAGGTTCTCCCACTAGTTAATGGGAAATACCCTGTTACTATAACTGGTATTTTCCGTCTGATATATGATAATTTAATTTTGGTAGTATCAGTCTCTATTATGCCCGGATCTATAGAACTATAGTACTTGTTTAACATATAGTATCCACATTGTAGCATAGTATTACCAGTCATAAATTTTCCTTCGCTCATTATCCATGACTGGAATTCAATTGAAGTATATATAAAACCAAATAATTCGGCTATATTTTCTGGCTTATCATATATATTATGATATTGTAATAGCATTATAACACATGCAACCATACTACAAGTTACATCCGGGCTCATTTGTACATAATCGATATCATTAATAATCATAAATATATTATATATGGATATAGGATATTATACAATCCGCCTCATTTTTTTGTATATGCGTTTAGCATATTGCCAAGTATTATAGACTATATACCAAACTTCTCCAACAAATCCTGCAGCAGTTATATCAATTTTGAAAATCATGGACACTCCTTAGTAATCTATTAGTTTGTGGCATACTCCTCTATATGAACAGGTAGCACACCAAAATCCAAATCTAACTGGCCATCTATCATCATTCATAGTTCTAATATTTTCATTTAATGATGCTGATAGAATATTACTATATTTTTTATGTTCATATTTCCACTTTTTCCCTGATGCTAATGAAAATACTTCCACCTGAGTATTGTTATTATGTACATTCAAATAATCTGCCGCCATTTGGCATCTATATATTACCGGATTATAGAATGGTTCGTATCTAGTCTTGGAAAAATCTACAATTACTGGCGTGATGTATCCTGTTTTATTGTTTTTTATAGTCATATCTATACAGGTAGATATTATACTACCACCATAGGCCATTTCTATAGGAATAGCAGAACCAGTTACCCATGATTCATGATTAATTAGCATATTTCCTAAATTCTTATAATGCTGAGTAATTTCCTCCTTATCTTTTTCAACATTAGGAGCATTGAGGTCAGTAAATATTCGCTCAACCACTCTATCTATATCTGACTCTCTTGGTTGGTTCTTATCTAACATATGAATGACTATATCATTTAGCCCTGATCTCAATTTTCCTCTAATAATAGACTTATAAGTCTTATTATCAAGGTTAGAATTTAAGAATGATAACGCTGGGCAAGTTATATAATCTATGACTTCTTCAACATTATAACATGCTACCATTGAATGTTTCTCCATATTCGCCCTTTCTTTGTTTGGAATTTATTGATAATTTTATAGCTTCGTTTATTCTCATCGTTTCCTTACTGTTAGGTGGCTCCATCATCTGCCCATTATATGGATTCATTAAGATAGGGACTATAACGCTATTATTTGCTTTATTATCCTTATCCTTTGCCACATTAACCTCAACTATCGGTAATTTTTCCCCTGAATTATCTCTCCAGTATATACCAGTCTCTTCATTATATTTCATGTCCATATGTAATAGAAATACATTTTTCGCTTCGTACTCTATATATGATGACCCTTTCAATTTTCTCGAACTTGGGCGATTTCCCTCTGTTCCTTCTTGTTTTGTCATATGGCTAACTACTGAAACTGCAGCATTATGATGTACTGCCATAGCTTTAAATGAACCAATAATACTTTCTATGGCTAATCTTTGATCATTTCCTCTCATATCTTCGAGATTGTTCATTGCATCTACTACTATAACAAAGTCATTAGCGTATTTTTTCCTCAATATGATAGCTTTTTTCCTTATATCATTAACACTACGGCACTCTTCAAGTCCTACCAGACATAAACGATTCATAAATATATCTTTTATTTCATCGGCATGGCGTGCCATCTCGGGCCTATTCATTAGTTCCTTTGAGGATATATAGCTCTTGATTTCGCTCTTATACATTCCAGTTAAAATAGCAATGAGATGTATCATAGCAGTTACTGGTGGATCATCAGTACTAACATATAATACAAATAAATCAGGATTAGTCCTAAACATTTGACATAAACTTGCTCTTAACAGAGAGCTTTTGCAATTACTTGGAAACGCACTCCATATAGCCAGTGTCCCGGCTTCTATCTCCGCACTATTATCTAAAGATGGGAAACCGGTGGGTATGATCGAGGGAAGAGGTATCTCATGCTTTAACAAATTGACAAAGGTAGCCCATGTATGCTGATATATAGTATCATTTTCACTATCTAACAGCCCTATCAATTTATCTTTTGTATTTTCTATTGCAATTATTTTATCAGTTATTGGTAATTCCTTCGCGTTATGTAATGTATTCCATGCTCTCATTTCTTTGGCCCCTCTAGTGGAACCACCGCCCTCACATGTTACAATATCTTCAAATACATCTTCCGAATGATAGGCAGTTACCTCTGCAATTACTTTACTATATTCCCTCATTTTTACTTTCAGTTTACAGCTATTGGATACAAACTCAATCATTCTTTGATACCGCAAGCCAACTGGCATATCCGGAGAATTCACATAGTCGTCATACCTAATAACAAATTCAATAGCATCTATTGGGGCTGGAAATTCAGGATGATTTTGTATATAACTATCAGGGTCAGTATCTTGTGGTAATTCAATAGCTTGGACAGTAAAACCATATTTTTTAGATATTATCAAAGATGATTTTACAACTTTTATACCTGCTTTATCATTATCACATATAAATATAATACTTCCTACTCCAAGATTGGATAAAATTTCGGCAATATGATCATTAAACGTAGACCCTAGCATTGGGATTGTATTTTCTATCCCTTTCATATACATACTAATATCATCATATATTCCTTCTACAATGTATACCACCGATTTATTTTTTATAGCTTTCCTGGATTTTCCAAAGAATAACATATCCATACTAGATATCATATCCTTTGTATACTTATATTTAGGTTTTTTACTATCTTCTTTGGTATCTGCCAGAAATTTCTCGCTTTTCCTTCCTATAAAGCCGCATGATTTTTGATGGCTATCTCTGGCAGAAATTACCAGTGAATCTGCGCTGAATACATAACTATCTAATAATCGAGTAGACTGATTATAAAATGGAATATTAGCCATTGCCTCTTCGCCAAATTTGGTTATTATCATTGGTGAAATAACATCAGTAGGGACAACACCTATAGGAATTATAGAACATATTTTCTCGGCAGTTTCTTTGGAATATTTTCTGCCAAATTCCCCACTCATAAGATGAGTTATTCCATCACCATACTTATGTATTATACTCTCAATTTCTTTTAATATTTCATTGCGTTCTATATGTCGTTGTATTTCTTTATTGTCTACACTATATATTTTTGACAAATCTATTGGAATAGAAAATTTGTTGGCAAGATCTATAGTAGTCATTATAAAATATTTACCAGTAGTAGGTATTCCTTCTAGTTCAGCGACTGCATCATATATGGATCCTCCTATTTTGCATGAGTGGCAATACCATAAATATGTACCATCACTATTTTCACTCATGTTTGCAGAAAATGTTTCATCATTATTTTTATGATTTTGTGGAAATACACACCTGAATGTTCCATTCCGCTCAATTGTTCTTCCCATTTGTACTAAATATTCGGGTAGCTTTGTTTTTACTTCATGAACAATGCTGTTAAAGTAACTATCATCTATAATATTTCCCATCTATTGTCCTACCTTCCTTTCTTATTATTATCCAATATAGATTGTATCCTCATTTGTTTCAAGATATTAATTCCTTTTTTGTTACGTTTATATGCTTTTTTGCTAATCATTATAGTCCTTCTCCATTTTATACATTCCAAAATATTCATGGTTATTCTCCCTTAAAAAATAGCTTGACATGTTTGTGATTAAACTATACCGTTTTACGCATGGTAATTATAGACAATACCGAAACTAAAATCGAGGATGAGGATGAGGGCATTGATACATATGATAGTTTTCAATCCGTAAGATTACAGAGGTCTGGAAATTATGTAGACTACTGCAGATTTCCAGAGAATGTTATAGTTACTATACAGGATGTATTTGAATCTGAACCGGACCCGCATGTTATTCTCATTGTATATTCCTATATGTTCTGTAGATTAACTATAAATAAATTAAGGGATATGTTTATACTATCCGATGGGCATGGTACTAGATATGCCAGTAGAGAATATATACGGCAGAAAATAGTAAAGGTATTTAAAGAAATAAAAATAAGATATCGTGAATTATATGGTACTCAAATGACTGTAACCCCTCTGCAGAGGGAGAAAAATATAGGTGATTTTACAAATATTGCATATGGTAAAATAGCACATACTAAAACTACTGATATTATAGATATCGTTAACAGAATGGAACAATTAGAAGCACAGGAGGATCAAGATGGAGACAACAAAGAGCCCGAGGACGAAAATTCCAATGAAAAAGACTCAGTGTGAAATACATGATAATTTCCTTGAAGGGGTATATAATGGTACAGTATTATCAATAGACCCAGGCCAGAATAACCTCGGGTGGGCGGTTATGGAAGTTCCAAAGAATAAAAATAGCTATAATTCTTCCAGAGTATTAATAGATTATGGTACCATATACGGAAAAGGTAAAAACTCGGCACTTGCCGCTTCTATAATTGATGGGGTAATGGAGATATGGAAAACCCACAAAATAGATATTTTTGCTATAGAAGACTATCTACGAATTAAAGGAAAAAACAAAGGAGGATTTGTAATTCCTGGGATTATCTATACCTTAAAATATTTATGGTATAAAGAAAGTAATAAGGATACCATGACTGTATATGCATCAACATGGAAGTCCTCATTAGGTATACCTCCCAGCGCCTCGAAACCCGAGGTGAAAGATGGACTTCGTGAATTTTTACCAGCAAAAAAAATAGTAGAGATAGAGGAAGAATTTGAAAACAGTGGCCATAGAGGGCAACAAGATTGTATAGATGCTATATGTATAGGCATGTATGTATGTAAAAAGATTATATTAAATGCAAGATTGAGACCGCAGGGAGGGAACAAAATTGGATAGCAAAATTAAGGTAATGTTTGCAGGTGACGACATTACAAAAACTACTGGGCTAAGCTATGTTGTTTCCAGTTTAATGGAAAGATTCTACGATACTGGGAAATATGAAATAAGTTATGTTAGTTTAACTGGAAATGATGTTACTTCTCATGGGCTACATGCTCAAGGTGATATCTTTGCTGAAAAATTTGCAGATATGAAAATATATAATGCGCAACTAACAGCAGGAAAAGTAGATGAATTTGATAAAGCAATAACCGAAATAAGGCCAACTATAATAGTATCATGCCACGATCCATGGATACTTGATCAAATTGCTTATTCATCAATGAGAGAAACGTATGTATGGATAGCATATATGCCAATAGAAGCTCCGGAATACCCGGAAACTGTTATGTTCCCTGATAGGATACTTTCAGCAAAGCCTAGGATATCTATAAAAAATATAATGAGTAAATCTGACGCGCTTATACCTTATACTCCTATGGGTAAATCGGCTTTATTAAATATGGGACTAAATCCTACGGAACATGTTTATTTGGGAGTAGATCCAGCTCATATGGCGGGGACTGCAGTTTCTAAATTAGTAGCTTTTGACAACAAAGTAAGTGAAGATACATTTATATTTATGACAATGGGATTAAACCACGAAAGAAAAAGGATAGATAAAGTGGTAGAATCATTTTCCAAATTTATTATCAAAGTTGGAACCAAATCTAGTAATAAGTATAGATTATATATGCATACCGATACTGAGGCAAGAACTGGAGGTACCGATATAAATAGTATGGCCATTTCTCTCGGTCTACAAGATTACATTTTAAGACCTGCAGGGTATAAAGCGGGTGTAGGAGTTTCTCAAACTGAATTACACAAACGATATAGTGCCTGTGACTGTTATATTGGATTACCATCAGGAGAAGGGTTCGGATATGGAATAGCTAATGCTATGATGCATGGAAAACCTATAATATATATAGACTATGGGGGGCATGTTAATTACTGTAGTACTGCGGGATTGTCAGTTAGAGTAAATAATTTTGTATATGCTAGAAATGGGTATATAAAACAGGCTATAGCAGACACAGATGACGCCGCAAAAAAAATGGCGAGGATGGTGTCGGATACTAAGACAAGAGATAGACTATCATATAATGCAAGTAATATAGCCAAGAATGAATTATATTGGGATGTAGTTTTTCCAAAATTTATGAACATTGTAAATCAAGCTGTAGAAAAATGTAAACCTAGAACAGACAGACAATCCATGTTTCGGAGGATAATATGAGGGTATTATTTATTGGACCGGTTGGTAACTCTGATATAAAAGATTCAGGGTATAATACCGCCACATCAGGAATATTGCGGGCTATATACAATATGAAAAATGAAGGAGATATAGAGGATATAGACACTATAAATAGTGGAGATATTGTTAATCCAAGTATAATAGACAGTCATGTAAACAAGAATAAAGAATATGATATTGCTATACTTATAATTAGTCTATTTTCTTTACTCAACCCGGGATATATGGTACAAATAACCAAATTGTTATCAATGGCAAAAAAACGATATTTACAAGTACTATGGGAAACATATCCTCTTCCGTCCCAATGGAAAGGAATATGGGATAATAGTATATTTGATGGTTTTATTGCCCCCTCCCATTTTATGGGAGCATTAATAAAAGAAGAAACTGCAAAGCCAATATATTATTGTCCATATTATATTGATAGTTTGGAATTTGATAGTATAGACATTGATAGTAAAATAAGGGATGAAGATATTTTTTCAGTACTATTTGTTGGACAAAATACGAAAAGAAAAGGAATAGATGATGCTATTACTGCTTTTGCCATAGCTTTAGGTGACAAAGAAGATGCGGCGCTATATATAAAATCACATGCCCTTTCTAGTGTAGAACTACCACTATCTACAGTAGTTCAATTACATATACATACTAGTTGTAAATCGCCAAAATCTAAAGTATATATATGCGATACTAATCTTGATAGAGAACAAGTCCATGAACTATATAAAAACTCATCAGTATTATTATGTACATCCAGGGGTGAAGGGTTTGGGCTACCGGGTCCAGAAGCTATGTGCGCAGGTATACCAGTAATTTATACTAATTGGTCATCACTTTATGAAACTTGTGATATGCCAGGTAACTACCCTGTAAAATACACCCTTGATGAATCATGTGGTATGGCTCGGCATGGTTACGAGAAAGGATCAACATATTCAGTGCCGGTAATATCAAGTGCAATATTTGCTCTTGAAATATTGTATAGTAAATGGAAAAGTAACAAATCAGAATATTATAATATTGTATCGGCTAACAAAGAGATAGTAAACCAAAGATATGGATATGATGCAATATCAAAATGTATAACATATATTATAAATGAAGGCGAAGAATTTGGCCCGCCTGATATATATCAAAAAGATATATTAAATAAATTCCAACAGGATTTTGACCAAATAAGGAAAAAATAATACATCATGGAAAATATAGTATTTTGTATACCAACTATTATTAGATATGACCTATGTTTAAAACTTATTGAATCAGTTGAGTTAAGTACAATTAAGCCGACTAAATACCATATTATAGATAATGGAAACGAGTTTAGTAATCATATTGATATTAATGCATATTCTATACCAATCGATTTATATAGTCCAGGTCATAATTTAGGAGTTTCTAGTAGTTGGAATTATTTTATGGATAATAATGATGCTCTTCTTATAATATCAAATGATGATATGACTGTGGCGCCAAATACTATTGAGATTATGGTAAATGCTTATGAGAAAAATAACCAGGATAGTGTGCTTTTCTGTGTTGATAATGAGAACGCATTCTCTTTTTTTATGATACATAGTTCTATCCGTAACACTATAGGTCATTTCGACGAAAAATTCTGGCCTGCTTATTTTGAAGACTGTGATTATATGAGGCGAATTTTATTATCGAATAAGAATGCTTATCATGTTTCAAATCTTGGTATTACCCACTATGGAAGCGCAACATTAGAAGAACAGCGCAGGCAAAAGAAAGCAGGTGATCATGATACTAACTTTATAAAAAACAGAGAATATTATATATCCAAATGGGGAGGGTTACCAATAGAGGAAAAATATATGACCCCTTTTGATAAATAAAAATAAATAAAACAGGAGCATAGACATGGAAAATATTGAAATTGAAATCAAAATAGAACTTAAAATAGGAGAGGTTACTACTAAACTAACTATTGCTGAGTTAAAATTGTTACGCGACACTATTGACATTTTATTAGATAGGCCACCCCCATTTGCTATACCTTATACACCATATTATCCCGCCTATGACCCGGTCAGACCTAATGATGTATGGTATAGTACATAAGAGGATAATTTATGGAAGTAACTACAAAGGATATAGATAGTACTACAAAAACTTCCGGTATCAGATTATTAAACCGGGATATATATATATTTGTAAATGAATATGGCCAGAAAACCCCGCTTTTAGTAGTAGCAGAATGCGAGGTTGATGAAATAAAATATGCGGCTTTGTATGATACAAACACTAACAAGGGATATGCTGTAGAGATAGTGAGAGTAAATAACCAGATAAAAGATTTTAGAAATTTAGATGGGGCTTTACAAGATGAAGAATGGGGGGTAGTATCTAATTTCTTCCTTAAAGAAAAGGTATACGAGAAAGCAAGAATAGATACATGGATAAGAAATACTACTATGAAACAACAGCTATCGCTTGGTAAATTTCCTATTCCCTCTGTAATGATGAGGCGCTGGCGTGAAAAGCACGAGAAAAGATATTGCTCATCATGAACAAGAATTGTTTAGTGAGTATATTATTCATAAATCTCATGCATCAGTAATTGCTAAAAAAATACAGATACTTAGTCAGAGTAAATCAGTGGATATGCTACATACTGTATCAAGTGAAATACTCGCAATTTCATATTTGAATATTAAATTATGTTCTTTGTACCCCGATAGAAAACCCGAAACCTATATGGAGAGAAGAGTTAAGGGTATGATCATATCCCGGGATATAAAATATATTCCAGCCAGATATATACGGTACCATCTATCTATGATTGCTTGTTTTAATTTAATGATACGATATGTTAGAAAAGGTAGGATGGTTGATATCCGAAAGTTTATGCTATATAACTTACCACTTTATTATATTAAAGAAATAGAAAAAGAGACTAAACAAACTCAAGGGCCGATGTTTATTCCAACCCATTTAACGGAGCCAACCATTATATTACCCGCATCTGGAAAGGATTATATAGCCAACTATATTAAGACTAATGTTAGTAAATATGCGAGGGAGTTCTTTACTATCATGGGTAGAAAAGGAGTATATCGAATAATGGAAAAAATGTCGTAATTTTGATGGAAAATATAGGTAATTGAACTATTATAATAAATCCTTTTCTACCTTTGATACATGTAATTAGCGCCTTTTTTCATTTTTCCCTCATCAATTTTTATAAGTTATCATTTCGCTCTATTATAGTCAAACCATTATTATTTGGATAATGTTCTTTAATTTTCCAGCAGTTATTATCTTCTATAAATTCAGAAAGTGCGGGCCATAGTCCTTTTGTTTTTCCCCCCTCGCCTACTGCTCCAAATGTTTCAGTGTCATGTAGGATAATATACTTTCTGGATTTGTTAGCGTGTAATTCAAGCTCGGTTTTTAATTGTTCATAAATATGAAGGGTATCAATAAATAGTAAATCACATTCAGGAATAATGATATTCCTATCATCTTCCATAGTAAAATTCATTGTAATATTTTCGAGCTTGCATATATCTATAAGTTCCTGGAACATTGTAGTTATATGTACATCATAGTTAAAGAATTCTTTGCTATGATTATCATGTACTGCTAAACAAAACGCAGTAGTAGATATACCTTCATTTACCCCAAGTTCTACTATTACACTACATTCACTTGCATATTTATATAGCACATCCATATGTTCACTTATGTCTCTGCCTTCTTCTTTGACTCTTTCAAATCTTTGTATTATAGTTTCCATATTATTTTATCGCTTTTAGATAATATCCAGAAGAGCAGTACATACAAAGTCAATATCATTTTCTGTTAGATTCATAGCGGAGGGTAAATTAACTCCCCTTTCTTCTACAATGGAAGCGATTGGATTATCAAATCGTTGTTCATGCATTGGGAATCTGCTCATTCTTGGAAATGCCGGTCTAGCATGGATATTTAAGTCTTTTAACTGCGATAACAAATCCTCCCTATTTACCTTAATTTTATCACTCATAAGAAATGCAGGATAGCAATAAGTACTTAAACAGTGTGGTTGCTGTAAAAGAAGTTCAATATCCTGAACGTTTTTTAATCTGTTATAATACCATGAAAATATAGTATGTTTCATTTTAATGAGTTCATGGATTCTGGTTAATTGAGCATATGCAAGGGATGCTGTCAAATTTGCAATTCTATGTTGATGGCCTAATATATCACACCAAAATACTGCTTTTGAATCGGTTCTACCCATATTAACAATAAGAAGAGCCCGGTCATATAGTTCTTTATCATTTGTCACTATAACTCCGCCCTCACCAGAAACTGTAAGCTTTGCTCCATGAAAACTGAAACATCCAAAGTCCCCAAATGTTCCCACACTTTTATCTCTGAATGTAGCTCCCATCGCAGGGGCAGCATCTTCGATAACCTTTAGATTATATCGATTTGCAATGTCCATAATCTCGTCCATCCTTGCCGGATGCCCCCACATATGGACTAACATAATTGCTTTAGTTTTCGGAGTTATTGCTTTCTCAATAGCCGATGGAGATATACACCATGTATCCGGATCAATATCTACAAATACTGGAACTGCAGCAGTATAATCAATAACAAAGGAGGTTGAAGCCCAAGATAAATCAGTGCATATAACCTCATCTCCCTCACCAAGATCAAGAGCAAGGCAAGCGGTATACAAGGCTAATGTACAACTATGGGTAGCAATACAATAGTTTACATTTAATAAACTACAAACTTCGGCCTCTAATTTTTTAATATAACCATCAAAGTTATCATAAAACCCGTTCTCGACTGCATCTACTACAATATTCACTTCCTTTTGGGTAATGCTCGGCCCCGCAAATGCTATTTTTTTGTTCATATTTTTCTTTATACTCCTTTTCAAATGTTAACAATCCCCTTAAACGAGATTTCAACCTTTTCACAGGTATTCCTGCATATATTCCCCAAGCTTCTAAATCTCTATTAACCAAAGAGAGCGCACCAACTGCTACGCCTTCCTCTATTGTAATATCAGGAAATATAATTGTACCTGCGCCAGTAATATTATGTCTCTCTATGACTACCTTACCATGGGCTCCGCCAGTATATATTTTTGGGACTACTGCTCCTGTAAGTTTGTTACCAGAATAATCATCACTTCCGGTAAATACCATCACTCCGGGAGCGAATGTTGAGAAATCTTTCATAATAAACCCTTCACTACCTGCAATATAACAATGAGATGCAATATTAATATTAGATCCCAGAATAACAGGTTCTTTACTAGCTACAATAATAGTAAAATCATCTATCCTTACATTATTCCCGATTGAAACATTTTCGGTAAAGTAAATACCTACATTTCTTTTGATTTTTACATTACCGCCAATACTTTTAAATCCAAATCTTTCCAGTTCGGATTCGTCATAAAACCTTTCCCCCATGTGCATTACTATCTCTCCTTGAAAAGATCAAAGTTCTGATGCCCATAAATCTTATGAGCGTTAGGATCAGTAGGATCTACATCTTCTACATAGACATTATCTGGATTCCAATTCTGACTTATCTCTATAAATTTGTCTAATTCTTTATCTCTTTGGGCCATTCTTTCTACGTATAATTCTCTAAACTGTGGTATTTCATCTTTTAACTTTTGGATTGGTATATGATCATCATACATCCCCATCCCAAGTAATGGGAATTCAGATTTATTAAAACTATCCTTTGAAAGAATCATATAGCCGCACATAATAACCGGAGTGCCACATAGTCTTGCTTCCACTGTCAATATACTCATATTGTCATAGCAATAGAATACCTCGGAACTTTGCAAAAGCCGAGCTAATTCTTCTCTTGTGGGAGGCGACCCTGCTTGTATTATAGTGCAATTTGGAGCAGGTGCACCCCATGTTCCAGTTTCAGCTACCGGTGCATAATTCATTCCTCCTCCCTTTCCTGAATAAACACTAATCCCTTTCCTATTCTCAACCTCTGGATCAGTGAAAAAAGGCTCAATATCCGGCGGAAGATATAACACATTTTCACATCTTGCCCCTTCTGTTTGGTGAGCTTCGCAAAAAGCAAAGGGTAACTGGTTAGGCGGGGTGGGCTGGGTTGTACCCAGCCACCATTTAACAACATGGGTAAATCTACAAGGATTGTGCGGAACTATATCAGGATATACAATAATTCCATTATGTTGTAAATCCCTTAAATGTTCTTGATCCAAATCTTTGGCATATTCAGTATTCCAAGCAGGGTTTTTATGACTCCCTGTAACATATGCTTTATATCCCCTTTCGTTTAATCTATGCGCCAGGTAGTGGAGAACAACTATACCTCCACAAAAATGAGCATATCCGGGGGATGCAATTAAATATTCTCTCTGCACCTGTACTCTCCGTTAAAAATAGTCACCACTTTATTTTTCTGTAATCTACAGGATATTCATCATGTTCATTTATTTGCGGCATTATGGTTTTATAAAATTCAGAGTCCCTGTTTCCACTATGGCATGTATATTTATGATCATAAGAAAACCACTTGTTATTCAATCCACGCTGAATTATTGTTTCTAAATTCTCAGTAAGAACATTGCCCATAGTTATTGGTATCCATGGACATGGTAATACATCACCATGGGCAGTTATAGACATATGACGTTTGAAACACATACATCCAAATTCATAACCGCAATTCATGGATAAATGAGTCGAACAATTATATGTATTAGTTAATTCTTGGATATATCTAATATTCTCACTATCAAGAATATCTTCTTCATGTCCCTCAAATGCCCCGGTAGCCTTAGCAAAAATGATACTAGCATGCTCGCCGAACTGTTTAATATATTCTAGCTGTTTAACTAGTTCCCCACTCTCAACTATACTTTTTGTCCCTACTATATTTATAATAACTCCAAGCCCATATTCTTTACAATACGGAAGCGCTTCGATACATCTCTTCCACGAACCTTTAATTTCTCTAAACTCGTCATGATTATCCCCAAGCCCATCCATGCTAAGATGTATTCTATCAACTCCAATACTAACAAGCCACTTAATTTTCTCCTCTTTTAGTAGCCACCCATTTGTATCTACACTAACAACAAACCGATCAGGACCTATTGCATTGACAATATCTTCTAGTTCAGGGAACATTAGAGGTTCCCCGCCTGATATACAAATACTAGCAAGTCCCATAGCGTCTGCTTGATCTGCTATACGTTTTACATCGGGAACTGTTAATGTAGCTATATCCTTTTGTTTAAACCTTTCAATAGCGCAATGTTTGCATTTAAAATTACAATCATAGTTGTATTGTAGCTGGATAAGTGCAACCGATTCCTTCAATTTGATTTTATCGGGATGTCCGATTATTTTATTATAAGCTATAGGTTTCTTCTCTTGCAAGGTTCCCCTATTTTTCAATTCCCTTTTAGTCGCTTCCATTTTCCCCCCATATAATTGGTGTTTTAGATAAACTAAACCCCTCTAACATATTATATACTTCTCTATTATATACCCCGCATATTATTATAACCTGTCCTTCATAATTATATAAACTATCTTTATGCTCAACTATAACGCCTAAAATCTTACTACCACATTTCTGTTTGTTTGAATCAAAAATCCTATGAGGTTTTATCTTATTACGATTATAAACTAAATTTAATATTAGTTGAGAATAATGACCGGCGCCATATATAGCAAATTGGCCATCTAAATCAGTTATCATTTTTTCAAATTCTTTGACATCGCGTTCTATAGCATATTCCATCGCCGAAAACCCAGGAGTATAATTGGGTTTTTTCACTACCATACTAAGACATAGTCCTTCATTATATTCCTCTACTGAATCTACCTCGAACCCACAATAAGCTGCTAAATACTGTAATGTTCTTTTCCTATAGTAAAATCTATGATCTTTTGTAAACTCTAGCCATAGATTATTATCATGTATATAATCATAACCGGGTACCTCAATAATACCTATACCCCCGGGTTTTAGAATACGATAAAGATGAGAAACAAAGTCTACAGGATCCGGCATATGCTCTAAATAATGAAATGTAAAGAACGCATCATATTGTTCATCTACCTCATCAATTGATTTATGATATAGGTAATGTTTTTTATTGGTGTCATAAGACAATTTAACACAGCCAGCTTCAATACCTATTATATCCACACCAAGCTCATGAAATATTTCCAAGAATTGTCCATTTCCTGCACCTATCTCAATTATTTTTGCGTTATATAGATCATACTTGTCTATAACTTCTTTAATTTGTTGCTTTTTCTCCTCTCTATATGATACCGAAACTCCTATGCTTCGATATACAGTATCATAATCGATACTTAGCGGGGCATTACATAATTGTACAGAACCACAATACCCGCAATTAATTACATGTAAAGGAATAGTCTTATCAGATATCTTAAATGTACTATCTGGTATACCATTGATTATCAATGAGCTTTCTAAATCTGTACAAATACTGTACCCACAAATACCACATCTATGCATTTTTTAATCTCTCCTCTATCATTTCTATTCTTTTTTTATCTTCAATGGCAACTCTATGATAGTATCGACTTTTACTTTTCAGCCACTGAAGTTCAAACTTAATTCCTTCAGTCAGCCCGTCTTTAATTTTTGAAATTGCATCCTTATGATAAACTACCTTTCGGGTTTCATATTTACTTATAAGCCCCTCATCAATAAGTGTTTTAAGAAAAGTTGCGGAGTTAAAAGATATTGACCCCCCTATTCCACACTTAAGTCCTTTCGCCCTTACTCTCTGTGAAATTTTAGTACAATATTGTAATATACTATCGGCATCAACATATGTTCTATTCTTACCAAGAGAGGAAACAAAGTCAACTCTTCCTATAGTTACACTGTCTAAAAGATTTATGTTAGGTAAAGCAAGGATTCTATCGCAGTTATGATATGCAGTTATTGTCTCTATATTTATAGCTAATTCAATATCTTCCTGGTTATCGGAGGGTATAAATGTTGATACTGCATCAAGAAACTTTGATGCTGCAAAGGCGGTTTCCGCCATAGGGGCTATTATTCCTTGCGCCCCGAGCGTTAATGCCTGATACATATCCGACACCGCTTCTACCCCTCCTATTTTGAGAATAATAGGAAGACCCACCGAACTGGTAATGTCTTTTAATCGCATTAACTCAACTTCTCGGCTCCCCTCATTTTCATACTCTGCCTTGATTTGAAATACTCCATAATCTCCCTTAAGCCGTTTAAGGGTTTCAATCATATCATATTCTAATACATTCATTGTCTCCCTCCCTAATATATCTATATAATTCTTTAGAGTTCTTGACTATATTAACCCCTCCAATCTTTCCAGAACAAGCGCTTAAGAATATAGCGCGGCATCCGAAATTCAGAGCCATAGATATGTCTGACTCAAATGAATCACCAACAACTACTGTTTCCTTATTATTTATTCCTAAATCATTACATATTTTTGAAATGATATAACAATCAGGTTTTCCTATTACTTTATCAGGCTGTCTTCTACTCGAATAAGCAAGAGCTTTTGTTATAGCTCCACATCCTGGAGCGTATCCGTCCTTGGTAGGAAACGCACGGTCTTCATTACATACAATAAATTTACCTTTGTTTAATAAGATTGTCAGGCCAGTGCTTAATTTCTCATAATTCAAACCAATATCCATACCAACTACAAGATGTTTAGCGTTTTCATTATCTATAATTCGGATACCTCGGTTTTGTATTTCATTCTTGAAACTATTGGATCCTATAACATAAACATTGTCAATATTATTTTCTTGTAAATATACGGCGGTCATTGACGATGATGTAAATATTTCATGCGTTTCACATTTGAATCCCATATTATTTAGTTTTAAACATATTTGGCTATTCCCTTTTGATGAACTATTAGTAATAAACCTTACAAGATATCGCCTATGGAGATACATAATTAAATCTATAGCCATAGGTAACGGAGTATCTCCTATATATAAAACACCATCTAGATCAAATATAAATAGTTTAGTATCTTTGTTAATCATGGAATTTCCATATTAGATTCAAATTCAACCCGGTCTAAAAAGGGGGACATGTCCTCAAGTGCCGGTGATATTATATCTCCATTCTCTTGTTTCCTAGCCGAAAGCTTCGGCGCAAATATATAATCTGTTGGCAAAACTACCTCACATAATGCTCTCTTATTACCGGAAATAATATTTCTAATTTGTCGGGCTATAGCTACAGGAGAATCTATCCTAAAATATTCAAATCCATATACCATAGAAACATCTGAATAATTAGGGAATGAAACCCCCGATATTTCGTTACATCCAATCAAATTGGAATCGAAGAAATTAGTTTGGGTCTGTACAATTGAATGGTATCCTTGATTGTTTAGTATAAATAATTTGATAGGAAGATTATGATAGGCTATGGTCTGTAATTCTTGGATATTCATTTGAAAACTACCATCGCCAGTAATACATATTACCCTTTTCCCTGAAGCAAATGCTGCTCCAATTGCGGCTGGGACCCCATATCCCATTGATGCACATCCTGAATTCCAAAACATTCTCTGCTGTTTTTTTACAATTCCTGCTTGAAATAATGTTACACATGCGGTTCCATTTCCTGCAACGATAATATCTTTTTCATGTGTTTGAGTAGTTAGCCGGTTTATAAAATAATAGGGATTGATTCCTCCCTCGCTTTGCAATTTATATTCATCTAGCATTACCGGATATCTATCTTTTCTATCCTTGCACCATAGTAACCACCTATTATGTTTATATATTTTACCATCATCTTTTGTTAAAATGTATAACGCCGATTTTATAAACTCCTTAACATTAAGATGTAACAATACATCTCCAGATATGGTTTTTTTATGCAATTCCGCCTCATCGATATCTACAATTATTTTCTTGGCATTTTTAGCAAATGACTCCCAATTATAACTAACTTGTCTTATATTGTTTCGAGTCCCAAGACATAACACAAGGTCTGATGTTTGCAAAGCAAAGTTTCCAGCACGGGTACCTATCGTCCCTATCCTTCCTATATATTCGTTTGAATCAGATGGAACTATATCAAAACCGTTAAATGTAGTAACAACAGGTATACCTAATTTATCTATAAGTTCAATGAATGGTTCGATAGTATCTGATATTCTAATTCCATGCCCTGCAACTATTAATGGATATTTTGCATTCTGTATATCATTTAGTATCTTTGATATTATGTTATGATTATCTGTAAACTTTTCCTGTGGCTTTATATAGAATGGTAAATTATCTTCATTTACCATCATATTCTGTATATCTAATGGAATATCTATCCAAACCGGACCAGGTCGACCAGATGTTGCAATATCAATTGCTTTCTCAAGTTCTTTTTTTATATCATAAGGGTTCTTTATCATTGTCGCATATTTGGTTATAGGTTTTACAATATCTATTATATTGATTTCTTGGTCACCTAATTGTCTTAACCCCGAGTCTGGCACAGAATCTATAGTAGTAATATATTTAACCTGGCCCGATATATATAATACAGGAATAGAATCGGTCCATTGTCCCATCACACCAGTTAAAGTATTTAATCCACCAGGGCCTGAAGTTACACTAACTACTGCAAGTTTTCCTGTAACTCTAGATTCTCCCTCTGCCGCAAAAGAACAAGCTTGCTCATGATGGTTACATATATACTTTATTCCGGATTTAGCCAATGCATTATTTAAGTGCATAGCCCCACCGCCAACTACTAAATATACATGTTTAACTCCATAATTCATAAGATGTTTAAAAACAAAATCGGCTACTGATAATTTCAATTTATTGGCCTCCCTATATACGATCGATATACCGAGTGAAATTTTATAAGATTATCAGGACATGAACTATGCCACTCCAAATACCCAGGTCTACCTTTCTTGTTTTCTTGGTCATCGAACTTGAAAATATATGGAATATAACATTGAAAAAGCATAGATATAAAGTGCTTTCTGGATATATTCTCATGAACCATAATTTCGTTAATTGCTATGGGTTTTGGATTAAAATGAAAAGGAAAATTTCCAATCTCACTACACATTACTTTTTTGACTCTCTCTCCCGATGGTTCTCCAATACGTATAATGCCGCCAGGTATATGCCATCCTGTTCCACAATATTCATCGTCCCTCCATGCAAGGAGAGTATCTCCATATTCATTGTTTATAAGTAAATCAACATTTGTTAATGGGGTTAATCTTGATATAAGCAAGAATACATCCTCTGGTAATCCCTGTCCTGCATCATCAATATTTGCATCAATTATTTGTACTGCTTCTTGTACATCCATAATTTTTATCCGCTTTTTTCCTTACCATATCGCTAAATTCTTTTCATGGCCGCAAAGTTTACAAACAGTTTTACTATTCATATCTATATTATCAGGGGTAGTAATATCACAAAACTTACTTACAAGATCTATAATATGGCCTCGGCAATTTGGACATCCATCTACAATTTCTTGTAAATACTTTTCTTTAAGTTCACTTAATCTGTCCATGCTACTTTTCCTATATTCAATTTCTATTGCTCTAACTATTTTGGCTTATAAATTTCTTGATTGAATTTACTATATAATCAATCTCTTTATGTCCTATTTTTGGATATACTCCTATCCAAAAACAATCATGCATTACTTTATCAGTATTTTTCAATTTCCCAATTCTTCTGTAATCGATTCCTTGCCTTAGAGTATCAAAACATGGATGCCTTGTTATATTTCCTGCAAATAAATTTCTTGTCTGGATATTGTTATTCTCAAGATGTTCTGTAATACTATTTCTTGAAATATTTACATTGTCTTGTACTATTATAGGAAACCCAAACCATACAGGTTCACTGTTATCGGTAGCAGTTGGTAATATAAAATAATTAGTATACTCTTTTAATCCACTATAAATCAGGTTGAAATTTCTCTCCCGTTTTTGGGCAAACTTATGTAATTTCATTAATTGCGCGCATCCAATTGCAGCCTGCATCTCTGTTGCTTTTAGATTATAACCAAAGTTACTATACACATATTTGTGGTCATAGCCTAATGGTAGAGTGCCATATTTACCAAAGAACCTTTTACCACAGGTATTATCTACACCGCTTTTGCAAATACAATCTCGACCCCATCCCCTCATGGACTGCATAATTTTGTTTAGCTGGGGATCATGGGTATATACTGCACCTGCCTCGCCCATTGTCATAAAATGTGCGGGATAAAAACTACTCGTTCCTATATCACCGAAAGTTCCGGTATATTGACCGGCATATTTAGAACCAAGACTATCGGCATTATCTTCTATAAGCCACAGGTTATGCGTTTTACAAAACTCCTTTACTACCGTTATATTAAATGGATTCCCAAGGGTATGTGCTATAAAAATAGCTTTGGTTTTCTTTGTCAACGCTTTTTCAAGCATATTTATATCAATATTCAATGTTTCTAAATCAATATCTACAAATACTGGAACCGCACCATATTGAATTATTGGAGCAACTGTAGTTGGAAAACATGCGGCTACCGTAATAACCTCATCTTTCCTTTTTATCCGCCTGTCTTTTAGTAAAGGGGAGGTTAATGCAGAAAAAGCCAGCAAATTTGCAGATGATCCTGAGTTTACTAACAGTACATACTCTATATTAAGATATTTTCCTAACTGTTGTTCGAAATGTTCTGAATAATCTCCATGAGTAAGCCAGAATTCTAGTGAAGCATCAACTAAATTTACAAGTTCTTCACTATCAAATACTCGCCCTGCATAATTTATCCTCGTCTTTGATGCAATAAACTTATGATCAGAGTCATCCATATACCGATTATAATAGTTTTCTACCTTTTTAAGTATCTTCTGTTTTGCTCTTTTTTGATTCATCATATGCCCCCCTATATTTTTTGTCATTGTATTCATCAATATTATTTTCCGACAATATTATACCATCGGTATAATATGTCTTGTACCATAAAATGGTTTTTTCAATTGATTCGGAGGCAGTCCATACATTTTTCCAACCAAGTTTAGACCATGACTTAGATGAGTTTAATGTAAGTAAATCTGTTTCATGGAAAGACGGGGCATCGTTATTTGAAATATAATTAATTTTATCCCAGTATTTCTTGGCTTGCTCCGCAACTTGATATACTGTAAGAATATCCTCTGGGCCAAAATTCCACGCGCCGGAATATTCCTTCCTCCCTTCAATTAGTTTTTGACATAAACAAAGATATCCTGCAAGGACATCAAGTACATGTTGCCACGGTCTTATAGAATATGGACTTCTAATAATTGTTTCCTCGTCAATATAAGCAGCTTGTACTAGGTCAGGTATTATCCGGTTCCTATTCCAATCTCCACCACCAATAACATTTCCTGCCCTTACACTTGATAATAATACATTATGTGTTTTCTTATAATTCTCAATGTCAAAAAATGAGGCCCGATATGAATCGGTTATAATTTCAGAACACGCTTTAGATGCACTATATATATCATGTCCGCCTAATTCATCTTCCTCTATATATCTTTGTAAACTTTTCTTATCTTTATAGCACTTATCAGTTGTAACATTGATTACTACCTTTACAGAATCGCAAGTTTTGCATATTTCAAATATATTAGAGGTACCTATTATATTCGTTTCAAGTGTTTCTATAGATTTAGTATATGATTCACTTACTAATGCCTGGGCCGCCAAATGGAAGATAATATCAGGTTTAAATTCTTTAATTGTTTTATTCAATAAAGATATATCTCGAACATCCCCAGTTATACTTTCAGTAAATCCTGGTATATTGCCAAAATTCAGTAGTGAGTAATGATTTGGGAATGTATTAGGTGGGAGAGAATACCCCAAAACTTTAGCGCCTAGTTTACAAAGCCATAATGATAGCCACGATCCTTTAAACCCAGTAACCCCTGTGATAAAAACTTTCCTATTTAGAAAGGTATTTCCAAAAGATATTAATCCTTCCATATCTTCCACGGAGGTTCTCCACTACTCCAAAGTTTCTCTAATTCTCTTTTATCTCGTAGCGCATCCATCGCTTTCCAAAACCCGTAATGTTTATATGATATTAGTTGTTTCTCTTCCACTAACGCCTTTAGGGGTTCGCGCTCTAACACTGTTTGTTCGTCACTTATATAATTAAATATTTCCGGTTCAAATACAAAAAAGCCGATATTTACCCAACTATTCTTATTTCTGGGTTTCTCTTGAAACGAAATAATCTCATCTTTGTTATTACTATCTATTACTCCAAATTGTTCGGATAGATTAAATGAAGTTAAGGTTGCGATTTTCTTCTTCCTTTTATGAAAGTTAGCTAAATTTACAATATTTATATCGCTAACCCCGTCCCCATAAGTAAGCATAAAAGGGTTATTACCAATAAATCTCTGTATTTTTTTGACTCTCCCGCCAGTCATTGTCTCTAACCCAGTATCTACCAGTGTTACCTTCCATGGTTCTGCTTTATGTTCATGGATTGTCATCTCATTGTTACTTGAAAAATCAAAGGTAATATCCGAACAGTGAAGATAATAGTGTGCAAAATATTCTTTGATACAATACCCTTTATATCCTAGACAAATTATGAAATCATTGAATCCATAATGCGAATAGATTTTCATAATGTGCCATAGAATAGGTTTCCCGCCTATTTCTATCATGGGCTTAGGAAGAACATCAGTTTCTTCACTTAATCTTGTTCCAAACCCGCCTGCTAATATCACCACTTTCATCATGCTCATGTTTTTTCTCAGGTTAACTACCATACAGAAATGAAATTAAAGTTCGACTAATTGTATTAAAGTATTAATCCGGGTTACGCATATTGCTATAGACTGATATATGGATCTGATTTCACGCGCTAGCGGAACGACTTCTTCTTCGGCCGCTTGATCGGTTTCAGTAATATTAAATGCTACTTCCTTGCGCAATACTGCGGAAAGGCGATCATCTAGCGATGAAATAACAGTTTCAAGATTCCTGCATTCCTTGTTTGCTATGGCCAATTCTCGTGTAATTTGTGATTCCTGTTGTAGTTTACAGTTGTCAATACCACTCATAATATTTCCCCATCCCCTCGTATTTATTAAATTTTAGTAGTTGATATTCTGGTATTTTTCCCAAACAATACTTCATTCTCAGGCAAAAGAACTTTGTTTGCAGGAGCATATGGCTGCATTTTAAAAAATACAACACTCCCAATAGGGTCGGCTAACAAAGATTTCTTAACCATGTTATATCTTTCTACCATATGTTTTATAACTTCGTTATTTTCTTCATTAAAAGTATCATTCATATTTTCGCCATCAACTTTATCAATGACTACATTCTCGGCTTTATTTCTATTTTTATACATCTGTTTTGATGTATTCTTAGTGCTTTTAATTTCCTCTTTGATTCTTTTATAGTCATAGGGCGCATGAAATATGGCCAAATTTTTATCTACATTTTCCATACATGTATTAATATCTATACCATATTGTGTCCTTACATCGGTTAAAGCACTTTTGCCTGCTAATTTATTTCTGGCCATACCATTAACAAATATAGTAAACATATCTGCCCTTCTAGAAAGAGAGGTAGCATACATTACCATACAATTTATACGGTGCAATTTCGATATTTTCTCAGCTAAATGAAATACAAATTCGTCCATTAATTTTATTGTTTTTAATAGAACTGAATTGAAACTAAACCATATTATAGTATGAGGAGTAGGAGTTTTATCCCCTACCGATATACCAGAGGCACTGAAAAAAGCGTACTTACTATCTGCATATTTTTCAAATTGCCGATATTTTCCTGAATCTATAGTAATTACCTGGGTATCTTCAGCCTCTTGCTCGGTTAGCGTTTTCTTTGTTACCCTAACACTACGGTTTATATGTTTCGATGTAGTATTTTCATCATATTCCGCGAACGGTACTATACTATCTATAGCTATTCCATGTTGATGTAAACAAAGATTAGCTGATTTCAAAATCATCTCATTTACACTTTCAGAATATTCAATTTTAGCAATAATAAATCCAGCTTTAAACGCCATAGGTTCTCCTAATGCATTGGAAATGGACTATCTATTATTTCAGGCTCAATATATACTGGTATAGCTTCTTCAGTCTTTGAATCAATCATTAAAAGACATGTTGTAGGTGATAAAATTGGCATAAATAATCCATTCATGTTTTTTAAAAACCGGCGCAATACCGGAGATTGTAATTTATTACTATCTACTGATGAAAATCTTACTCTAATTACTGCTCTACTTGCAGTCTTTCCATCTGTATCTGCAGCTTGATATTCTGAATAATATTTACTGAGGTCTTGTTGGATTCCATATAGATATGACTTTGTATTCTCAAACATCTCTCTTCTTACATCATCTTGGATAGATTCAAATAATTTGAACATCCCTACAATATATCCCCCTACAACAATGGGCAACAAAATCATTCCTAATATAGTCAATGTTTTTTTCATTTCCTTCTCCTTTTTTAACTAGCTGGCAAATATTTTCCTCCTTGTTTTTCTGTCACTGTCAATACACTCTCCTATCTTACTAGCAATGCACTGTTCACACATTTTGTCAGTTATATTTTCAATGTCAACAAAATATAAACGGCTACATTTTTCGCATTGCATTTTGGGACATCCGCCTATTATATGACCATCACATGCATGCTCTTTGCAAATAAATATATCAGAATGGGATTTTACAAATGCCATAAACTGTAATTCCATATTGGTAGACCCTGATTCTGAAAGGAAAAATAGGATATCATTATAGGTATGATAAAATTCCTCTTCTATAAATTCATCTGATGCTACATCAATAGCATATTGGAGTAAAGTAGATAACGGACCATTATTATCTATCTCGTTTTTTATTCCTATAGATAAACTATCAGTTGGTGATGTTTCAATTATGGTTGTTTCATCCATATCACCTGATATATATAACTCATTTTCCATGAACTATGACGCCCTTGTTCTTATTTTGATAGCTGCTTTATATGCTTTAAATGTCCTAAGTATCATATCATGCCATGGTTCTGAACTTGGAGGCGGACTGAATATATCTATTAATGTCTCATACATATCTGACATTTTCATAATCCCCTCTGCTGTTAAATTGCCAGAAGTCTGATATGGTAAATTTAGTACAGCCGCACATAGTTTTTTTATTACCATTGACCGTGCCTGTACCGGATTACTGCCTACTACTTTGAGTATAACTGGTTTTATATTATTTATCCATGTTATATTCTTATTTAATGAGGCGGAAACCAGGATATTAATAATTTCACTAAAATGGTCTATCTCGTCCGGTTTTGTCTCACCTGAATATATCGACCCAGTATTTATATATGACCCAAGAGCTACTATGCATGCTCTAGCCGATCCGCCTTCTTGACGATATATATCATCAGCTATTCTATCTTGAAGAGTGTATTTTTCTTTTGCAGATATGTCAACTAATAATTTCTTTACTTCCTGTTCATTCATTGGCCTAAACTCATGGGTTTCTAACCTAGTCATAAGTTTTTCATGCATAGCTGATAGTTCAGTAGTAGTAAATATCATAAAAATATTAGATGGCAAGTTTTCCACTAATTCTAACAGTAATTCTTGTGAGGCAGGCGTTATATTATGAGCCTCATTTATCATATATACATATGTAAATCCCCAAATAGCATCTGCTCTATATTGTATCTCTCTACTCAGTGTTCGAAAATCATCTAATTTCTTAAAGTCACCCCCATTTAAAGAAGTAAATAGTTCAGTGCTATTTCCCCCGAGAATATCCTTCTTTTCATGATCAGAAATATTCCTATTTAATTTTACTGCAAATAACCTACCTACAGTAGTTTTTCCCACTCCTCCAAGTGAACTATAGAACATAAAGCTTTGCGGCAATGCAGTATCATTACCATCAAGATATTTATCTATTCGGTTATCAAATGATGATATACATGGTGAAGTACTAAACATATCCGCGAATGTTTGCGGTCTGTATTTATTATATAAATCCATTGCTAATCATGTGCAAAAGACTGCCTATTTTAGCTGGCAGAAAAATACACTTCCTCCTTTTTTAAAATAATTGATATAAAATAATAACTGATAGTATAATACTCAACATTAAAATCAAAACACACTGCCAAGTATTAGATTTTGCAAGATATGCACCACATGTACAGACTCGCTTGTTATTATTCCGATATTTTCGATTGCAACTATGGCAAATTCTCATATTTCATTTCCCCATATTTCTAATAAATAGTCGCGATGTTGTTTAAGAAGCCTGTTTATCAAGTGTGTTCTGAACTTGTATCATAGCGTGATCAAGTCTATCTTCTGGCATTTGATCAACAACACTATTTATATCTGCCTCAAGATTTTTATGAGAATACATACGTTTAAAAACCATACAACTACCTTCCGATAATTGGGCCAATCCATTTTTTAAAGTTTCCCTTGCAAAATCCTGTAATTGTTTATTCATACCGCCCCTCGTTATAGCTTAAACTATTAGTTTGCGCTTAGATAAATAGCTGTATACTGCTCTCATTTGATTTGCAGGAAAATACTCTGACATCTTACGCATAATCTGCTCTTTATAATACATATCAGAACAATGTGTATTATGTATATCTATTACCTTATCAAAAAATGATAAGGTTAACCTCATTGCTCTATACACTTCTATTATATTAGAAATTGAACTATATATTTTTTTTCGAGGAAATTCTTCTTCTAGTAGCTCTATTATACCTATTACAGATAGCTCTGAAGATTCCACCAGGTTTTGGGCAGTTGCTTTTATTGTATTTTTTTGGATAGAACCACTACTCCGATGTATATTCTCAACAGTTGGCGGCTTATTTTTAAATTGTTTCCAACGGTTATTAACCATAATATAAAATACAGACCCCTCAGAGCCTGTAATAAATCCATCTATATCTTGTTCTGCTACTGTATTATACCTATATTCATTATATAGTTCGTTTAAATCAGTATACTTTGACCCATATATTTTGGGGGACAAAGGACACAGCGCCTTATTAAAACAATGTGCGGGAATTATATCAGCACGTTCCTGGTCTACCCCAAATAAAAGATTAGCGGATAAACGAGTATCATATTTTACAAGATGAACTAATTTGTATCCCCACATTTCATATGTTAATGACAATTCGCCATTTATTAAAGATCTCGTGTTTTGTAGTTCATATATCATTTCCGGATTAGTGCTCATTATTTCTAACCACAGAGTATGCAATGAATAAAATCTATTGTTCTTAACACATGGCGTTAATCTTAATTTAAAAGATATATATCGCTTACCCCTATTATCCGAATAACTATATACACATATTGCAGTACCATCCATTTTTTCATATACTTGGATATCAGATATAAGATAGTTATTATCATCTATATGAGGAAGAATATATTGCCACTCCCCATTTATTTCTTTAGAATCAGGGTACGGTATTTTCGGCGTTCCATATATTATTTGAGGAAAAGTATCTATATCATTCACTCTACATATAATCATTGCCCCATATCTATAATCAGACTGAGTAGATAAATATCCTTCAATACGATTATTATTGAAAGTATCAATAGTATCAAATTGATTTACTTTTCGTAAACTAATCTCTAGATCCCTGGCTGCATCTTCCCTATTGTATCTCATATGATTCCGCCATGTATATTCATACTATCAATAATATTATGTCTACTCCTATCAATATAATCATCAGGGATTATTACTTCCAATTTTTCCTTCGCTCTAGTACATGCCACATACATAACCCTAAACTCTTCCTCTGAATATATATCCATACGTGGATTTGCAACTACAGTAACTTCATCAAATTCCTTTCCTTTCGAGCCATGTATTGTCATCACAGTTATGTTACTTTTATTATCTACTGTTTTCACAGTATCAGATGCGGTAGTTATATATTGATATACTGCCTCTATAATCTCATCAGTAATATCTGTACTATTCCAAAAACTACTACATACCAGTCCCATTTGGTTAGTGTAATCTATAAGCCGTGATATATTCTCTCTATCGAATGACCCAATAAAAGCACTAAATAAAATTATTGTATTTACAACTGTATGTAATAAAGTACATCCATTTTGAGATATTATATACTTATTTTTATCTGGGGGTATCAAAACCGAATATTCTCCAGGCTTATTACGTACTATATTTTGTAGATCTCTCAAAGTTATCAAATTACTAATTGCTTCTTTTGCTATACTTCGTAATATCCTGTTTAGTTTATAACTCTGTATTCCTACATATGATAAAGCCGATATTAATAATTGTACAGGTACTCCTCTGTCAATTGCTACAATGGTAGCACAAAATGCAGGAAAAGAATAAGTCATTAGAGGAACTGAATAATTAATTGCATTACATTTGGTACTATTTATATATTGTTCTATCTCTGCATTTGTTCTAAACAGAATAGCCCGGGAATTATCACCTTTTTGTAACTTATCTATCTCACTAATAACATTGTCTCTACTACAATTTATTATATTTACTGTATCCTTTTTATCTTGGTCTACATCTATTAAGATATTCGGAGTAAAAGAAGAGTTTACAAATTTAGATATACATGGCCCGAATCTATACGAATATTCAACACTCTCGAATTCTATAGTTCTATCTCCCAAATATTCAGTTTTCGACATTATATTAGGATCTGCTCCTTGAAAACTATATATGCTCTGCATTGGATCGCCTACTATTACCACCCTTTTAGCTCTTATAGCAAGTTCTCCTATAAATTCTGCCTGTCTCGGGTTTATATCTTGATGTTCATCGCATGCCAAAAGGTCTATATCAATAGATACATCAGATGATTTTAACATATATATAGCCCGGTCTATCATATCAGAATAATAGTCATGGCTGCCGGTTGTATTTATATCTCCATTAATCAAAAAGTGAGCAAGTGAATGGATAGTAGATATATGTGGTTTATCACTATCCACCCTTTTCTTTAGTTCTATCGCTGCCTCTCTACTGAAAGTAACTGCATATATAGATTCAACACCTTCTTTTATAGCTTCATTTATGGTTGATACAATATATGTTGTTTTACCACTACCAGGTACAGAACTAACTATTTTTCCTGATTGCCTGACCATTTATTTGCTCCTGTGCTTATCATCCTCAATAATAGAGCCGAATTCTTTTTTTCTAATTGGGCATTCAATAATCTAATAATCATTACTCTTTTAGTTGTATTTACAGTTAACCGCAATACATCTGTATCTAAATAATTTTCTTGCCCCATAAGAAAGGATATTGCAGCCATATCTATATTTCTACAGGTAAAAGATATGTTCTCATCAGATTTACATTCCATATTGGCATTAAATTTACGGCGAGATATATCAGTTATACTTATTGATAAACAATTATTAACAACCTGCATAGTTAAATAATTACTAAACTCCAGTTTGTTTATCGTTGGAAATATTCCAATAAAATCAGGAACAGATACAACCATAGTTACAATATCGTCCACTTCATTTTTCTCAATCTCTTCCGTCCCTGCATATCGTATAATATTTCTTTGTTTTTCCAGCAATGAACTCTCTCTAAATAATGTTGAAATATAAGTATTTCCAATACCTGAGTTATCTTTTGGCTTAAACATAAAACAAATAGTTCCATCTTTTGCTACTCTATATGTTGCCTCTGCATGAACTGCTGGTTTTATAATATTAGAGGAATATTTCATATCCATGTCCATAACCTCAGTTCCGGATATCATTGCCGTTCCTTTTGAACTAATAAGTGCGAAATATGCTATTCCATTATCGACATAACTATCTATACTAGAGAATTCATCCTTCATATCAAAAAGTTTTATCCCGTCCTTTATGATATTATCTATTGCCGAGTATTCGTGGTCTTCTTTTATATCAAACTCTGGAGCCGTATCAATTATTCTCGGGGCCATTTCAATCGACTGTTGACTGTTACAGAATAATACCGAGTATTCATTTTCTCTTTCCATTCTAAACTGACCGGGTTCATCAGTTTTTCGATATAAACTATCCACAATCTGTATATCGGAGTATGTCATTTCCAACATTTCATTGCAAGAAATATAGTTTTTTATAACAAACCAAGACCTATCTCCTCTATAACATAAATCTCCTTTGTCTATTATAAAATTACGGTTCTTTACCTTTTCCTCGTCTGGTATCATATTTATAACTTGGCTAAATATATTTCTACTCATTACTCCCCCATGTTACTTCGTCCATGAATGACGCGAAATCAAGCGCTGAAAATCTAGGATCAGCGTATCTGAATCGGTCAAGTATCCTTTTTATTTCCTTCGCATATTTTTCTTTGTGTATAACTACTGACTGGTCCATATCATCAATTAACGTATATCTATTAGATGATAAAGTATAATAATATTGAATAACATCATCTTCCTCAATAATTACACCTTTAGATAGTTGGTCTAATAACATATCTAACATCATATTACTGGCTGCAGCTCTTTCCCCATCATGTTTAGCTTCACTAACAAATCGTATTACAAAGTCAAGCTGGCTATTATTTTTACATTCCCTTACCATCTTTGCCATTTTTTTAGATATTGTATCCATGTTTCTATATGTATTCTTTATCCATGTAATAACCCGCTTTTTCTTAGTAGAGAAATCATTCCTTTCTATACCTGAACTCTCGAAATTCTCTACAAATATGTCTATACTATTATAGCTTTTATAATCTTCTATACGTTTTCTTATTGTTCGGCTAAACATAAAATCAGAATCTGGTAGGTTTTTTATATCTAAAGCATTATTATATGCATTATCAAATGCTTCTCCATCCCCAGGGTAATGCATTACGGCTTCTCCCATAAGTTTCACCGCCCTTTTTACTACTGGAGCTGCACCATATCCTACAAATGCCGAACCTTTATGTATCAACTTTCCTGCTTCGCCCTCTGTTGAATTCTCCCTAAGTATATAATTTTTCATTTTATACATGTATACTGATCCTGCTCCCTCGAACTCCAGAGCAAATTTCATTTTCTCTAATGGTACTCCGAAATAGCTGTTTATTCGTTTTCGTAAAGTATCGTTAATTTCTTCTATAGATAAAGTTAAATTACTTCTATCTAGTAAAAGGCCATCAGTATCAACACTAATAACTTTATCCCCGAACATAACTATCATTTCACTCATTATCCATCTACCTAAAGCAGTTATCATAATTGCTGCTGGGAGATCAGCCGTTTCATAGTATTTATTACCCTGTATACCATAAAAAGTATTGTTGATTATTTTAGCTTCGGCTTGGTAAGAATCATACATCGCCCGTATTTTTTCATCATGCTTATTCCTTTTCATTTGAGTTTTGTATCCCTTTCTTATATTGTTATATTTATTTATAAGAATCCTCATAAACCCATCATCAATAAGGTTTATTCTAGTTTTAAGAATAATATGATAATTATCGTCAGGTATATATATAATTTTATTATTTGGAGGACCATGTGCTTCAACAGCCGGCCTTATCTCCATATTATCCAGAGGTATATTGGGTGTCCATACTATATCTCTATCTTTATACCACTGCTCATATTCTATAGTTTCTTCAAGTTCATATCTATCATAGCTTATATTAAAATCGTCCATTATGTTAGGATACATAGATGCTGCATCTAAATATATTGTATTTCCAAAATACCCTTTTTTAAAACAACCTACAGTAGCTCCCTGATACTTTTCAGCCCTACTATATAACTCATTATATCTTTTTCCGTTAGTTACTAACGAAAAGTATTTGTTAGCTTTTGCTTCTCTGTATAACGCAAGATATGATTTTTGTCCACTGGACATCCAATGCACCATAGAAAGTGGGCAAGATAAAAGATTACTAGCACCTATTAACCTGTACTTATATGTATCCCATAAATATTCAGTTTGAACTATATCAGAAGTGGCATACCACATAAATTTATCACGATCCCTTTGTAATAGTCCCATCATATCGCCCTTTTCTTCAGTAGATAAATCTGCTACAGTTTCTGACCCATAAAATTCGGCCACATTTTTTAGGGTTCTTGAAGGTAATTTAGATAGGGTAACATCTGTTTTGGCAAAGTGGTAAAGGTCAACCATAGGTACCCCACCTGATATATCCATTACATCAGTATCTTTCCTGCCAAATGGTTTAATCTGCCAATTTGGATAGTTAATTCTGTTCTCTGGTCCAACCTTACTAGCTTTTGACAGTTCGCTTATTAATCCTAATATTTTCAGTCTTGTGTGAGTATACGGGCCATCAAATCGTACATTATTGTAACCAACACATATGTCCGGACTTTTACCAGTTGGACTAGATATACAATATTGCAAAAATTGTAATAATATATCCTTTTCCATTTTCCCATTCTCGTTAACTAATACTATTGTTTCCGTGTCTGGAAATTTCAATTGGATTGAGACTATTGGGTCTTTATCGCTTTTAGAAAACCTACGTTTTCCTCTTGAATCTACAGAAGATGCAGTTTCAATATCAAGGAACATAGGATATGGGGTTATTTCCTTTGATAGACTTTCTATTATATCTGGATGGTCTTTTATAAGTTGTAAAGTATAATCTATAGCCGGTACTTGAATTCTTCCATTGGCTATACTTTTCATTGGCATAACTTGGTATTCACATTTAGATATCTTTGCTTTGCCGCCACCGATCAGATTATACTCTTCATAATTTTCTATATCGTCAACATTTTCTATGTATTCGTATGGAAGTATTGGAAAATCAGTTTCGTAGTATTCACCTCCTCCGCTTACCCCTAACTTATTATTATTAACCATAAATATAGTTACTGGTACCTTCAGAAGTACGTCTTGAGTGTCCATTTTATATACCTTACAATTTACGAACTCTTCGGCAAAAAAGCCTATGACTTTAAAAGCCTATTGAATATTACTTCGTTTAAAATATTACTTCGTATTACTTTAATCATAGGCGGCTTTAGCAATAGGAGTGGCTACTTTCCTCTTTATCCAATTGCTCATCTGCCTTTACTATCCCAGCAATAGCGTCAATAGTTGAATCAGAAAGTGGCATTTCCTCTCTTTCTCCCTTTCTTATTTGTTCTATATTAGATACTGCAGTTTTTAATTCTTTGTTCATTTCTAACTCTCCTTCGGAACTGGAATAGGCTCGATAGCAAATCCTAACTTGTGTTGTCTTGTAACTGATTTTTGTAATAATTGATTTTCAATATACTTATATTTCGTGTTAAATGAATCTATACGTTCATTATCACTATTCTTTAGATCAAAATATAACCCCTCTTTATCATCTCTGTAATCCCATATTCCGCCCAAGTGTTCAGTGCCATCTTCATTTACTATAACTTCTATAGCCAATCCCAATGGATGCAAAAACCTTCTATTCAATTCTTGTAAATATCCTAACTCCCTAAATTCTTTAGCGTCCATTCTCTCTACTATTTGTTCTGCATCATCTGTATCAGATGTTGCATCTTTTAATTCTTTGTTCATTTCTTCACTCCTCCCAGGTTATTATATTATATTAGCTATATCATTGGCCAATTGTGTCTCTACTCTTTCCCATTTCGGATTAGTAAGAAAATTCCCAGAATAGTCAAGCCCCACATAGTCAAAAGTATCATATGCATTGACACCTACACACGGAGGATAATGCTCTATCCATACTGCATCATAACATTCATGCCCCAATTTTATTACAATGCCTTTAACTACTTCTTCTATCATATTGGTAATGGAAGTACCAGGATTATCCTCTAATTCAGTTATAAGAACTATTAGTTCATCACTATCCGGGTCACATATAGTTCTTACTCTGCATTTAGATTCACAGTCTCCATTCCCTTTATATTCAAATATAAAATCCTTATCTACTTTCAACCCTGAACTTCTATATTCACTAACAACTGTTCTTATAGTTTCCCAACATATTCCCCATTCCGCATCATGTTTATCAAATAGCCGATCTAAAATTTCGCCAACCTGCTCCTTTGTTAACGGTATATCCATCTCATTTGCTATACCAGTTACATCCTCTGCTGACCATGATATGGCCATTACAGTAGTTATTCCATTATCATCTGTTTTTTTCCATTCTGTATCATTCATTTTTAAACTCCACGCATATAATAGAAATGAAGAGAAGAGAGAGTACAAATTGATATTATTTCTCTCCTCCCTTTTTGATAAAGAATATAATATATATGTTAACCCTTACGGGATAAATTTCATGTCCAGTGCCGTTATCCTACGACACCAGACGCAATTGTTAAATAGTCTCTGAATTACACGTTTCCGTTTAATATGGTATATCAATTTTATTTCTCAGTTGCGTTACCACTTGGCCATCGCGTCATTGGTTTATTTTTTTACTATGAGACGCGAGTAGGGTTCGAACCTACGATCACTGTAATAGTATACCAACCTCGATTATAATTCGGACTATATTATGAGTTTAGAGCTAATAATTTTAACTTAACATTGAGTCAATTATACTTATCAAAATTATCATCTTACCCAAAGATAAGACAAGACTTTGACTTATATACGCTCGTCTGAATAAGTTTAATTCTAATTCTAAACTTTGTCCCTATTGTTACAACAATAGGGCGCTCTTTGGTAATATGGGATTCGAACCTATATTACCTATTTACTTACATCTACCTATATCTACTTATTTCTACTCAAAAATGTAACCAATTATCTTTCTACCTATATTTGAAATTGATACCGCTTGTAAATTTCCATGTTCTCTGGCTATTTTAAGTGCCGTTACAAATTTGTCAATCTTTTTTAGGTAGTTATTTTTATCATATGATTTAATATGACCTGATAACTTTACGGTATCCCATAAGCCTACTATTACATCCTCTGTATATACATCTACTTGTGCTGGATGCTTATCAGTAGCTTCAGCCTTTATATGATTTTTGAATACTTTCTTGGTACTTACAGATTCCCTCATTTCAGACTTGTAACAATTCATATCATCGCTATATGTCCAAGTTTCAGCAGGGTCTAGCTCTGGTATTTTAGATACAAAGGTTCTCAAATCTTCCATTTGTTTTTCTAAAAATAATATATGTACTACTGGTATATTACTTATTATTACTTTACCGTCCACAACAATATCTGATCGGGCTTCAGTATTGCCTAAATCTAGAGCATGTACTACATTTACTAGATCTGATGTAATATTAGCTACTTCAGATATTGCTTCTTCTGCAGTAAATTGCACATTCTTGAATTCCCTTGGTTTAGATTCCCCCTCATCATCAACTGGATGGTAATCTCTCTGTATTCCCTCGAATAAAGTTGGGGCATCTAATTTATGATACAAAGTAGAAATCTCTTTTGTTCTTTTTTTCTTTGCACCTTCTGCTATAGCTATTACCTGGTTTAATTTTAACTCGTCACTCATGATATATCACCTCTTTGTACATTATTTATATTGAATTTTAAATTATTTATATTATTCACATACTCCTATTTTAACCATAAGTTTCATCAGTCTTACCATGGACACAATCAGAACAACACCACAAACCTTGTCTTACTTCTGTTACCACGCCACCACAAACACTTGGGTATTCTTTTGGTTCTTTCGGATCACAAGCAGGACAATTAGTTATACCATTATGTTGCCGGTCTAAAGATAAATTGTTTCCACACCTACATTTTGGGATTTGCCAGTCTAATTCTTGTCGTTGTTTTTTTGTTTTAGCCATAATGATTACTCTCCTCGACTTATAGTAATTTATATCGTTACTTTGTGAAAAGAATTAAGCCCCTATTATTTTATTATATGATATTTCTTTTGATACTTTTATCCATTCTTCATTTAGTTTCGCATTGATTTCTATTGACTCATTAATTTCAGCAGATAATTCCAGAAAAGATATTACTAAACTATTATCGGTAACTTATTCTAATTCTTCTATTTCTCCAAAACCATATTCAAATATTTCAGGATTCATTTTCTGTCTCTTCGGAATATATCACTCCGCTAATTCTGACCCTGGATCGAATACCGATATAACCTGCATTTCAGGATCATATTTCTCGCCATATTCTTGCTGTAAAACTTTCAATGCTCTTATATAATCTATAAATTTACCTTCTTTTATATTTGTATTATCTTTAATTTCATCGACACTGTCAAGTAATACTGCATTTCTGGTATCTACACCTATTCTCTCATATAGAATTTTACGATCTGTAGAATATGAAAATAACACATCATATAAATCTTCTATACTGCTCCTATTATAACAATGAAATTCAATGTTATCTATTTTAACTTTGTAACCTGCCATGTACTACCCCTCTGTTATTTTGCTTTAAGGTATGGTGGACGTTTATATTCTACTACTATCTTGTCTGCCTCTGATTTCATATTTTCGGGTATGTCTCTCTTACCTATTTTTTTCGGCAGTATATCTTTCATGATATTACATAGAGTATTAGTAATAACTTGAGTATCTACAAGACCAGAAAATGCGCTACTCTTTACCGCTTTTTCCATTGTCTTTTTTACTATACTATTTACTACAGCATCTGTAGGGTACTCCCTTACTGTAATTGATATAGAATTAAAATGTTCACTTATCAATTCATCATCTCCATCTATATCTCTGGATTTTCTCTCTAGTAGCGCCCGTTTTAATGCTTTAGATCTTCCTTCGTTTAATTTCCAGAGAGTAGTTCTCTGTGTTAATTCTTTTATAATATCGGAAGTATCCATTTTTTTCATGTCTAATGGGTCATAATGCGGATTTATTGTCATTTGATAGGCTATACAATTTCCTTCCATGGGACAAAATGAACAATTACCAGGGCTATGAACCACTTTCTTTATATCCTTATCTTTTTTGTATGTATCAACTACTTTGTTGACTCTGTCAAATAGAGTAACTAAATAGTTTCCGTAAGATACTAGTTGGTCATTTGTTACTTTCCTTATAACAAGTCCGTCATCCCCAAGTTTTACATAGTCTAATACTAGTTCTATATGTTCCGGGCTAACCAACCCATTTTTCCATAGTATATAAGCATACGATATTAATTGACTCATATCTTCATGTGGTGTCATATTCATTGAAGTTTTATAATCTACTATTATCACTTTATTATCATTTGCAAAACATACACGATCTATATATCCGCGTAATTCCCTGTTATGTGCAATAGTTGTACTAACATAATATTCCGGGTTAGCATCATACTTATAGTAATATCGACCTTTCACGACTTCTGCGCATTCTTCAATAATAGCTTTGACATCATCTGGTTTATTTAATGTAAGCCCATCAGTGGTAATATCGTCAAAGTCTGACTCTGCCGTCTCATGAAATACTCTTCCAACCCCTGCTATTTTTATAACATGTTTACTATCTATATTAGGCAGTATTATATTGCTGAATATCCAGGAAGCATTACACGATTCAAATCGTTTTATACCCGATGGTGATAATTTGATTACATTATCCATATTTTTAGTTCTTTCCTTTGTGTTAATTTTGGCAAAACATCCAAAACCAAGGTTGGTGCTTTATTCTACCGATTCATTGGTTAATTCTCTTATTCTTTCTGTTGTATTCCTATCAATAAATACCATAGGTAGATTAGGTAAAGTATGAAATATATTTGAACATGCTGTTTTTTTCACATGTATAACTACTCCAGTACGATAAGCATTTTCTATTGATACTGTACCATCTTCATTACATTCAGATTTACCTCCATCAATCTCTACTAATGCTATATAATCATTATCATATAAATCTTGATGTTCTTCGCATAACCCATATCCAGTGGTAGTATAACTTTCCATACTATCCTTCATTCGTCTATCCAAAAGAACCCCACAATCGTGGTTATGTAGTTTTCCACAAACTTGGCACATTTTTTGTTCCATTGATACATAACTTTTGTCCATAACTAAATATATGCATAGATATGCATATCTCCTCCTTTTTTAGAAGTGTAATGTACTACCTATATTAATATAATTCATGTACTTTTTTGCAGATCAGGGGTATACGAAGCTATTAATTTTCCATGTTCGATTCATTCTTTAACTGTATGGCATTCATAGCCTATTTTCTATTTACCATTCTGCTCGCTCTTTTTGGCTAAATATATACTTTTAAAATCTTGTAGCTCAAGCAATACAAATATATTACCTTCATTATCTCCATCAATATCTGGAGTAAATGTAGACATTATAGGTATTCTTCCAAACCGCATAGCCGCTTTCTTTATTTTTACCCAATCTACTCGTCTAAAAGATATAGTTCCTTTCTTTTTCTTTGAATATTTACACTCTGATAGTAGTTGAGTATAAGTATCACCAGATGAGGTTATACCTTTTCCATCTCCATCACCATGTACAGCGCCCGAACCCTTGGTTTTCCTAAGTTTTAGTTCGCTGTTAACCACTTTCTCCAGTTCAGCAAAATCTTTAACTCGATATATCATAGTTTTCCCTATATTATATTTTTGATATTGTCAATGTCTTTCATGGCAAGAAAAGGGTACACACTTTTTCCACACCCGCCACATTGGGTAGTAACCATTATATCTACAGTGTAAGTTACTATACATTTTATATCGCCAAAAATAGTAGGATAAGGATTTTTCCTTCTGGTCTCATTTATTGCTTTAAACTTATTTCCAGTAATAAGATTTCCAGCTACAATACCGAAAGATATTATAGCTTTTATATTACTATTGATAATCTTATCTTTAAGATCTTCAAAACATTCTTCATACACTACATTATTTAAGAGTGATTTTGATTTAGTAACACAAGAAATAATTGGAGCATATGACACCTTGTAATCTTTGGCTTCGCTGCCTGATATAATATTTTTGACAGTTGTGGTCCTTTTATTTAGGTTATCAAAAAATACAGCGCCTGCATCTTCTATACTTGGGTAATCTAATACTATCAGTACTTCAGTATTGTCTGGTATTTTGACTATCGTTGGAGTACCAATAATATGTTTCTTAATACTACACTGCTCACATTTATCCATGAATAGCTACCGCCATATCCTCGGGATAATACTTATCTATAAATTCTTGCATTCCATTTCCATCGGTTATCAGTTTTTTGGTAGAGGTTGTCATACTCCCCTCTTTAGTCCACAATTTAACACATCTACGAACTATAGAATCAGTATCATCTATCATATTACGAGTATGTTTATCTATGAACTTTACCTTTGCTTTATGCTTATGGGATTCTATCTTACCTAATGCTTTTGATAAGGATAACATTTCCCCAAATAGTTTATTGTACTCATCCCCCGCTTCTTTATTCAAACGGGATAACCCAGTATATTTCCTATTTCCATCATTTATAATACACTTAATTATTCTATCTTGCACATGAATAAACTGTATATTATACTCAATACCGCGTAATGTAATTTTAGTTTGATGCATTGTAATCTCCTTTGATTGATTATAATATTTGAAATTGTATACTTATGTTAGCAAACTCTGTTCTCTAATATGTTACAAATTTGTGGGCAATAAAAAAATAATATACCTTTTTCATACGCTTGCTCATCCGCATCTCACTAACACTAACTATCAGTCATGATTTAACAATCTGTTTAGGTCGATTAATTTACTTCAGTCACCCCAGTCTTCTACATATTTCTGCCATATCATCGGCATTTTTCAGTTTCCTACAGTGCCTTTCCTATCTTCTTGAGTTTACCATTATCCGCTTTCGCTGAAAGCGGATAATGGTGTAAAATAATAAATTAGTATCTAATTTTTATTTCTAGACTGATTTAGCATAGTGAATAATTTACAAATTTGAATATAACTATTAAGCCCTACTGATAGATTAGTAGCAACCTGTTCGCCCTCTCCCCAATCCTTTTTTTCAAAAGATCTTATCGAGAGGTTGAAAGATAGTTTGCAAGTAACTTGCAACTAATATCTTATATTCTAAAATATTGGTTTGATTAATTCGGATATTGCCTGACCTACCATCATGTTCCATTCATCTGAATTATAAACTATGTTTTTTATACTTCCAATATTTACATTGTCAAGTAATTTATCTCTTCCATGTGTAGTTATTATATTCCTAGCTTTTAAAATATCATATGCACTATATAAAATATCAACCATATTATTACAAATAATTAAACTATCTCTCAAATTTTCCATATCTCTATTTGCTTCATATTTTATTACATTATATTGTACTCTTACTAACTTTTTGTTTTCTATCCTAATCGATTCCTTACTTGTAAAGTATAGAATAGTATGACTTGATGATAACAAAGTAGGATCACATGCCGGGACAGAAATTCCACTTGATATATCTGTTCTCATTTGTGCGGCTAATATAATATATGGCACATGTTTTTTTATATCATGTATAAATGACCATTGGCTTGTTTTAAAAACGCTAGTTATGGTATCTACTATTACCATATCTATATGGCCTGATTTTATGACCTCTTTCATTCCAGAATCTCTGTATGTTTTTGCTATAATAACATTGTCCAAAGGGACTAAATCATGTAAACATAATTTATTCTCGGCGTCATAATACAAAACATTTAACCCTTGCTCTACCCCGGTTTTAGCAACTGTTTTAAGAAAAGATGTTTTGCCGCCATCTGGTTGGGAATACATTATAGTAATCCCAGGTTTAATTTCTATTTTACTATCAAGTGATAATATACCAAAAGATATACCGGTAGTATTTTCAGTTACACTATCTACCCTTGTAGAAGAATACATAAATAACTCATCCACCACTGTTTCAACATCTCTCATAGGTATAGTATGCTCTTTACTTACTCTATTTATAAACTTTGTTTTCTCTCTCTTTAGCATATATTATCCTTCAACACATATCGCTACACCTTTATTATATTGTATTCTCCAATTGTCATATCCATTTGTAGTAGTGATTATCCATATACATGGCTTGTTAGGGTTAACCTTTGGCCAGCCATATATTCCCCCATCAGTAATAACAATATACATATCAACATCGCATGCTGTAACTAACTTATGTGTAAACATATCTGTAAATACCGTACCGCCACTTTTTTTTCTTGACAAGTTTACAAGATCATTCTCATATCTAATCTCATCCACCTCGCCATAAGGCTCAGTATCCCAGTGAATAACATATATAGTATCATTAGATTCTTTTAAACAAGTTCGTTTAATTAATCTAAATGCTTGGTCCACTTCCTCGTCATTCATAGAGCCGCTTTCGTCTATAATAAAAGCAACATTAAACCCTAATTTTTTAATTCGGCCAGGTAAAGTTCCTAATCTTCTATTTAGTCTCTTGAATGACCTTACCTTTGGGCTATTTACATTTCTTTGCCCTATAAAAAAATGCTCTAATCTTTTCCATATATCAATATCTTGCGGTAATATACCAGTCTTAAACCACTTTATAGCTTTCTCTAGGTTATGGGGGATAGTACCTGCAGCTTTAGATACATTATCTATAATATTATTAAGATCCTCTTGTATCGAGTTTACCAGCTCTTTATCGATTTCAGCGCATACCATAGTTCCATCGCCTTCCCCTACTATTTCTTCTCTTGTATTACCAATTCCATCTATATATATAATTTTTTCAATGTTATTGAATCCTTCACTATCGCATATACTATCATGTTCATCTTTATTATCTAAAAGATACTCTACTATATCTTCATATGTTGGTAATTCCGGTTGCGATAAATTTACTTTCTCGTAAGTTAATATAGTATCAATAACAGAGGAATAACCTTTAAGACCTGATATACTATGATTTATAGGTAAATCACTAAACGGTCTATACCTGGTATTAAATTCAGTTTTGGGTATGCTGTGCCTATCCATTAATTCTTCAGACCTTCTGAAATGTAAACTTAAGACATGACAAAGTTCATGATTGAGTACAAAACACTTCTCATCATCTGTCATATCTATGAACCTCTCTGGGTTATATAAAAGAGTCGGTCCCGATTCTTCCAATGCTACTGCAGCTACTGGTATAACCGGTGTTGGGAATTTATTAACACTGCTAAAAAATAGTCCAACAAATTCATTACCAGTTTTAGAATACATAATATCAATAAGAAAATCTGACATTTTTTGTTTCGCTTCAGATAATGTTCTTCCCATCTTATATCCTCTTTCATGTATTTAAACTATTATTGACTAATCTCTACCTATTGGGACGCAATAACTTCTGCTTCCTTACTTTTCATTGGCCTTAGCTGCTCATAGTCTACAATATATTCTGGGTATGATAAAGACTTACATATAATATCACTTATCACAATGTTCTGTTCATTTTCTAATAGGACATTGAATACATTCTCGAATTCAATAACAGTCAATTCAAAAAGCTGCTTTAAAAATGCCATAACAATATCTGGACCGGTTACCGATATAAGTCGTAAATACGCCATCAAATTTTCAGTCAATGGCATCCAATTTTTAGTCTTATCAAATTGAATACGATCATTTTCATCTAATTTATCTTGTGATATTTTCCATTTCTTCCCAAGATATGATACCGGTGACTCTATAATATTTAATATCTCGGTATGTACTCTATGTAAATGAATTATTCTACTTTCATTGTTCACAGAATTACTTAGAAAATCCATGGATCTTTTGCTTCCGGTAAGAACAGATAGTCCTGATACTATATATGAGTTAGATAAATACTTTATAAATAATCCAGCGGATTCTGGCCGTAACACTGCCCTGATTTCCTTATGTAATATCTCTGGAATTTTATTTACTACCTTAATACTATGGGATTTGCCATTGCCTTTATTTTCCTCAATATTACCAAGGTCAGTATATTTTATCAGCTTATCAGAAAGGTTATGTAACCTTCTACCCTTTTCCTGTCTAAATACGCCATTATGTTCTGATATAAAATCTATTACTCTATTATCTATATCTGATTTCTTTGCCCATTTTAACCACTCACTTGCAGTTGCCTCTATTATATAAAATTCAAGTCGGTCTTCTGCTGCATATGATAGTTTAGATAACATATACTCACTCATATATGGGGGGTTCATAGCTGTAACTACCATGACTTTTTCCGGTAAGTACTTTTCATCCATTTTTCTATCGTACACTATCTGAAAAAATACATCTTGTACTTCTTTCGGAGCTTGTGCCCATTCATCTAACAAAAGGATACCTTCCCACCCAGGTGTAAATACCTTTGATAATGTTTCTAACAATTGAAATTTGTAAATCGGTTCTGTAGTATAATAATCTGCCATAACTTTCGCTAACTCATCGGCCTTATATCCATTGTGATGTAACTTTCTTACAGGCATAGGAAACCCCCTTATATCCTCAGCCGATAATCCAGATCCTACCAATGTTTCGAAATTAATGCCAAGTTCTTTTGCTACTTGGGCACATAACCAAGTTTTACCGATCCCAGATTCTCCAACCATACACTTAGTCCACTTCCGTGTCTTGTATTGGTTATAATCATCTCTTAATACTATTTTCATATCTTCTACTGAAAAGCGAGAGTCAGATTCCCACATCGCTTCTAATCTTCCTAACTCCGACATGTTAGTTTCACTCATTGTTTCCTCCATTGTTATAATCACCACTTAAAAACATAGGGTATTTCTCATAGTCTTTCACTACCCCATCCGGTTTTATTTCTATAAACTTTAGATGTCTTCTGTTTTTCCAGAGAGATCCAGTTATATCGGATACTTTTGCAACTTGCCCGTGTAAAATTTTATCCTTGTCATGTAATAAATCAGTTATATTATCTATATACTTCGAGGTTATAAATCCCCCAGGATTATCGATATCAAATAGCGCTCCGCGGTTTATTCTGATAGAACTTCTAATACGATACTCTCCTCTTTGCCATTTTATTTTCTTTAAACCATCTGTCCATAAAGGAATACATACTATATTCTTCCCCATGCTTCCAATATACGCATTATGTAATGTTAAACTATTTCGTACCGGATAAAGTCCGTATATTGGAACGGTAAGGTCAGATAAGATACGTATAAACTCTGGGTTATTATAGGTAGTAAACAAAAATGGGATAGCTTTTCGTCCATATCCAAACATTTCCATATTAGATCCCGATTCTACGTATACTCTACTGTATATCATAATAATTTGCTGAAGAACCCCACAGTCTTTAACTGTGAGAGAAATCAGCTCCCTCCTTTTTTTAAAATAGTTGTTGACAAAATATATACGTATACTCTATACTTATAAGTATGAAAATTAAAGTCCAAAAATTAACCTGTTTACGCTGTGGATACACATGGGTTCCCAGAAAAGCTGAAGTTCGGATATGCCCAAAATGCAAATCACCATACTGGGATAGGGCGCGTAAAAAATGAGAAAAGCATTCAAATACAGGTTATTTACTAACAAAACCCAAGAATCTAAACTTAATAGTCTTCTTGATTCAGCCAGATTTTTGTACAACTGCGCACTTGAACATAGAATTATTTGTTATAAACAATGGCGAAAATCTATCAATTACTATGACCAGGCTAATGGTCTTAAAGAGATTCGTGAATTTGATGAAGATATTGCTCAACTTAATTATTCCGTTTCTCAAAATACTCTCCGACAACTCGATAAAGCATTCCAATCTTTTTTCAGGCGTATAATGTCCGGGGATAAGCCGGGATTCCCAAGATTCAAAGGGAAAGATAGATTCAATTCTATCACTTTTCCATCCTATGGAAATGGCATCCAAATCAAAAACGGTAAATTATATATTCAAAATGTTGGTCATATTAGAATTAAGCTCCATAGAAATTTAGAAGGCAAAATCAAAACCGTTACGATTAAAAGAAAGAACGGCAGATTTTATGCCTCGTTTTCTTGCAATGAAGTTCCTCAAAACATCCTGCCTATTTCTGATAAAGAAATAGGAATTGATGTCGGTATCAAATCTTTTGCCGTAATGTCTAATGGTCAAGTTATTGAAAATCCCAAATATTTGAAACAATCTGAAGCTGAACTTAAAGAAATACAAAGTCAATATTCTAAAAAGCGAAGTAAGAATCTGAAAAGAAAGCTTGCTCGCTTGCACGAGAAAGTTAGTAACCAGCGTAAAGACTTTCAACATAAACTTAGCAAAGAAATAGTTGACAATTTTGGCTACATTTTTGTTGAAAAACTTCAACCAAAACAAATGGTTGAAAATAATTATAGAATTATGAGCAAATATATAAATGATACAGCTTGGGCTCAATTCTTCAATTTTCTGCGCTACAAGGCTGAAAGTGCCGGTAGAACAATGATTGAAGTTAATCCCAAAAACACTACGCAAGCTTGTTCCCGCTGTGGTAAAATCGTCCCAAAAGATTTGAGTGTCCGTATTCATGATTGTCCTTATTGCAATCTCAAAATTGGTAGAGACCTTAATTCTGCTTATAACATTTTGCGGCGTGGGCAACGCCTTGTCTCTAAGACAGAAGCCGTCTGCTTAAATTGACGGAGTAGTCATCATTTTCCCCCCATATTATACATCAAAGAACTATCAGCTTTTAACTTAAATATAACCAATCTTATAATTATATAATCAGTATAATATTTGTCATACTTTTCCTTATTAACTGATTTAATATAGCTCAAGTTCCCAAATACAACTCTTGCTCTTTTTTCAATATTATATAATTTACGATTGGCATTTATAATATTTCCACTCTCTATATCTTTTAGTAGAACATATGCATCATAATATAGATGAGTCATAGCACTACGGAACCATCCTTCCCGTCTCTTTGATATATTCGCTTTTTTATTTACTACTATTCCAAGTATGCGCTGATGTTTCCAATATGGCATATACTTTGTTTTCTCTGTATTTACTTTGAATGGCCGCTTTTCGCATATAACAAAATTGGTTATAATCTCTATTACTTTTTCCTGAAACGATCTATCAATATGCTCATTATCAGAACTTATAAATATATTATCAGAATACCGATCATATCTATATCCCCACTCATTTGACAAATTCATGATATCTCTATCCACCGGTGTAAGAACAAAATTACTTATATTTGGTGCTACGATAGTACCCACTGGTAATATTGCGTTATTCGGATCTATATTCTCATCATATATAGTACATGCTACAGCTAACATACTAGATGCTATATCTATTTTTCCCTTTATTATACTAATTTCTTTCTCATAATTACTAATAGTCACATGGGATAACTGCCCTTCTAAATGGGTCATAAACTCTTCTAATCCTGTCTTATATAAATATTTCACTATCTCCCTGGTAATAGATGGGAAAAAATTAGATATGTCTATTGCAAATATAGCATATTTATCAATGTGATTTGATGCACAAGTATTTGAAGAGTATCCAGTTTTATAAGAGTGTACACGATCTATAGATGGAAGAGTAATGGTATTCAATATACTTTTATGCAATGCCGATAATTCTGCACTATCTACCATAGATATAAGGCGCCGCTTTACTTTTTTTCCATGCTTTTCCATTTTCCAATATGTTTTATAAAATTGGTTCATATGATCAAGTGGTAAGTTATCAATATCGGAAACTGTCATTTTGTTTGGAAGTATAGCTTTACCCTTTGCAATAAATAAATATTCGGCTTTCCTTATCATACTCATAAGATTTGGAATGGCAGTATTATAATTAAGATTAAAAGAAGTACAATTACCAAAATAGTATCTATTATCCATGAAAATTATGCTGATGTTCCAGCTTCCTCCTTTTTTAAAATAGTATACAATAGCTAACAAATTTGTTTTTGACAATACAATCTATCAAAGATCGATCATAAAATGTGAGTTTTGATATGTTCTATTGTCCTTCTCTTAATAGCACCATTAATATAGTTTTCCATATTTCTCGCACCATACATATTATCATATTGTAAAACTACCTCAGATATAATTTCATCATTTTGTAGGTGTATAAGATATTGACTATTGAAATTGAACATTACTGACAATTTATATGCCAGTTTATGTAACATCATTTTTGCTATTTTCTCAATGTCTATGTTGTTTAGTTTTTTAAACTCGGCTACGCACTGAAATCTACCAACTACCTCATTTGGTAGAGAAGAACCATGGGACAACTTATTCCTATCAGGAAGTTTACTATCATTAAAACCTATATCTTTACTATTTGTACAGTAATTTCCAGTGCATACTATTATAAACTTTCTTGCGTCATATATTATATTTTTTGAATCACATAAAATTCCTTCATCAATTAATCTCATAATATATAAAACAACACTAGGTGAGGCTTTGTCTAATTCGTTAAACACAATAACGCCATTTTTATTATTTTTGATAAATAATAATAGCGTTGATATATAGTCATACCCCACATACCCCGGGGAAGTTCCTATAAGTTTTGATACTGAATGCGATTCTTGATATGTATTCATATCCTCTTCATGGATTCTTCCCTCAAACAGACATTCAGCTATTGCTTTACTTAACTCTGTCTTGCCAACTCCACTTGGCCCGAAAAAAAGATAGGAAGCCATGGGTTTGTTAGAGTCAGAAACATTTGCAATGGCATTTGCTATAGATGGAAATATAATATCAAGTACCTCATCTTGCCCGATTATTCTGGATTTCAAAAACTGTTCAGCTTTTTCAATATCATTACTATCAAAGACCGCCGGAACATACCCTATTTCCTCTCTGATCGCATTAGTTATATGCATATATGATACATCTACTATTGTTATATCTCCATTATTATAAGATACATTGGTCTTGAAATTATGTAGTATAATAGGATATAAAGTAGTTGATACTACTCTTCTAACTAACTTTAATTTATCTTGAAATATGAAATTGGCAGAATTCAGAATTTGGATAATTGTCTGAAGATTATCTTCACTAATCATAATATTTCTAACCGGTGATTTTTTCAGAATCTCTATTATTTCAGAGTCAGTATATTGTGGTATAGTAAATACTTCATTTTTTAATCTTTCAGATATAATAGTAAATCTGTCATTTTTTATGTCAGATAAATTATTACATGTAATAATCAGTGATTTATTGCGCGGATGTAATAGCTTCAAAAATTTAGTCATGTTATAGCCATCGCTTAGAAGAATATCGGCGTCATCTAATGCTATACATACCAAAGGATATAATCCTATATTTTTCTCTATGCTCTGAATATCATTGCATATTGGAATAAACATATCCATAGTTTGTGTTACAGTTTCTACAATTGATTGTAATATTAAACTCTTTCCTGAACCTACCTCTCCCTGTATAGTAATCATTTTAGGAGTATTTGATAAAATCGACATAGATAATATTGTAACTATATTATTTATAGTATTACGAACCTCTTTCCCAATCGGGGCATGATATTCTATCTCATCTATACTCCCAGCACCATCCTGTATCTTATGTAATTCATTACTATATTCACTGTCATCTTTAGCAATAATATGATTATCTCTACTGCTATTCCCATTAGTATTAAATAAAAACTCCCACTCATCGCTGCATCCTCCATCTATGATATAATTTATTTGTCTTTCTAATTCGTTTGGTTGAAATGAGGCGGCCCAATTATATAGGCTAACCCCACTTGATCCCAAACTGTTTGTAATATACTTTAAAAACTTATGAGGGTCATCTCGGTACCTAAGTGCACTACAAAATGTGCCACTCATTATTTTGGTTCTATTTTTCATGCCCTCGCCTCAATTTCTTCCAGTTTTTGAATATTACAAAATAACTTCGCCGTCGTCACTATTTCCTGCGTTTCCATTCTGTGGTTCATGATTACCTTGTTGGGTTTTCCCTTTTGGTAGCCATTTAGGTTCTGATGGGTTAAAGATAAATACTCTATCTTCTGGTTTCACATCGTCTCCCTTCTTTCTTTGAAATACAGATATAGTAACTATACTAGTCCCAACTTCCCGGATTACATCATTCAGGTCCATGGTTCTAGACCATATATACCTATTCCCATTCTTTGACTCTCTTAGAGCGCCGGATCTTATAGCTGATGGTTTATTTTCATAATTACCTGCCATATTGAATCTCCTTATTTATTTTATTGGTGTTAGGAAACATATTCCCTTTCTTCCAGATAATGCTTAAAAAAAGGACGGCAGGCAGAGCCCGCCATCCAAAATATTATGCGCTTTATACATTACCAAGCATCATTTCCCATTTCTTGGCAATGTTATATTGTTCCACGACCTCCTCTTGTTTATTGTCTTTATCTATTAGGAACATAAGAAATTGTTCCCATATACTGTCAGCAATATGAGTACGGTCACTTATAAATTCTATCAGTTCCAATGTTTGATCATATCCTGCATTATTTTGCATGCATGCATGAACCGGATAGTGTTCAGTTACATATTGTAAACGACCATCTGATTCACTACAAAGTACAGCAAAATCTATAAATTGGTCAATACATTTCTTATCAGTAAATTCTAAATTAGCCATTTCAAGTCTTATAGTATCCGCATCGCCTGCACGAAAAGCAGAGCATATATTTATAGCAGGTACACTAATTCCAGATTTGGCATCCAATGTATTTTGTGCCAATTTATGATACATTTCCATTGCACTTCTAAGTCCATGGATATCGCTGTTTCGCTTTGTAGCAATATATGATAGAACCTGAGCACCCACGTTTGCGGTACCAGATTTTATTGTTAAGAAATCTTGCACTGCATTTATCCGATCAGTATCTGTGGCATGACCTATTACCAAACTATCAAAAAGGTCTTTGTTTTTCAATACATCAGTCTGATGTGGATTATTAAAGGTCGAAGTATATCCCATACAGTTATTTAGTTCATATATGGTTTCTTCAACTGAAGTACAAGGACCAATAACATTCTTTATCTCTTTCGGTAAATCTTCTACGTAAGGTATAAGACTTTTAACTTCACTATACCCACCCCATGTAGTAGGAAACATAGCAGTTACCGAATCTCCATCAAAATCACCATTTAGGTATGTCATTAACAGGGGATGTATACCTATAGTTTTTCGGTTCCATAGTTTCATCCTAACCCCTACAACATGCCGTTCACAATGAACTGGATCTCTTTTCAATAAACAGAACATATTATGATCTTCTAGAGATTTATGATATGTCTCCTTCAGTTCAGGATTATTATTATACATCCCGAAAAAGCTACTGGATGGTACCATTATCAAAAGTGGATCATCTGCTATAATTGAAGTGGCTACCGCTCTTACCCCATACTTAAATCTCGGTAAGGATTTCCTAATACTTCCATCCTTTCCAGTAATTTTACCTGATATAACTTGTTTATATGCATTTATTTTGCCTGCAATATCTACTTTATACCCACTATTTGCAGATATAATATCGGCTATTACTCGGTTAGCAGATACAGCAATATTACTAGGCATTGCTGTTCCGTATCGTATAAGAAGGGGATCATGAGGAGGGATTACTACCTTCCATTTTCCTGCTTTTATAATCCCATACTGGTTTATCATCCTTGGATCGCAGGTAGTGTCAGTTAGATCAACTTCAGCTAATTTGTCCATACTTGTTGGGTTTCCTAGTATAGTTCGATCCAACCTCTTGTTTATTTCAAAACTATCCTCACCATCAGGAACAATATCACTAATTGCATTCAGTATTGGAAATACATTATCAGCAATTTGTTCTCTACATCCTGAATCATCTATTAACTCTTCAAATAAACATGTTGCATCTCGTATGGCAAGAGATATAGTATCCAGAGATAGCTTTACCGACTTTGTTGATAGAGAATCTACCGCGCTGTTATCCAGTCGATACATTGTTCTCATACATATAGGGATATTGTTATATAATTCATTCCCAAATTCAACATTAGAAGTATATTGTATCCCTTCTTCTTCTAACAACATATCAATATTGGACATACTCAATTCCTCACGGGAATCAACTACTACTTGAACTATTTTTTCTTCATCTAATGATTGGGTAAATGCAAGAAGTGCAAGTTTATCCTCTATCTCTGCCCCTACTGCAAGTCTTTTCATTATATAAGGAGTTGCTATATAGTGGCAAAGTATACGGTTACATCCATCATCCCATACTGGCATTTCAGAATCTGGAAATATTTCGGATACAGTTGATTTATTACCATGAGCATCTGATACTTTGTCACCTATCATTAAGGGAAGATAAGTAAGAGAAATAAATCTATAGGTTATATTCTCTTCATTCAAATCATTTACAGGAGAGAATGAATCTATTGATACAAGAACCGAAGGTAATTTTATTGCAGATATAAACTCTTCAGTTACCTGTTTTCCACCTGTATTATATGTAAGAATAGCTAATACATTCCCTTTCCTGATTATAGAATTAGAATGAGATATATCTCTGGATCTTGGGTTTTCTCCAATTTCCATTGCTATATCTCTCTCAAGCCCATCAGATATGGTAGTTTTCAAGATAGTAATACCAACACTTTTCGGCACAGTTATTCTATCCACTGACAGTTTAAATGCACCAGCTTTATCCGCAAATGTTTCACTAACGATAATACCATCCTCACAGTTTTGAGGATGAGTAAATCTAACTCCTGGAAGGGATAGTGAATCTATTTCCAGATTATGATCAGTTATTGCCCATGCATGATCCGGGCCATTTATATCCATAGCACGGGTTATAGCCTTTGACACTATAACTCGATGAGGATCATCATTTTGTATACCAACAATACTTCGTCTCCATTCTGTATACGGAAATGAGCTACCTCCAGTAAATTTAGAGTCTATTATCTCAACCCCGTCACGAATTCTGGCAGTCTCTATAGGCCTGCTCTGACTACATGTACAGAAATCTATAGGAGTATTAGGATTTATGTTAATATCTTTCATAATAGGATGACATATCAATATGCTCCTCTTATCCTCTATACTAATCTTCCCTATAGGTTTGTCCTCGTATTCTTCCTCGACATATAAAGACTTACGATTCAGGTCGTCATATCCAGTAAATGCTCTCATAAGAGTATGAATAGCTCTTACTGATAGATTTATACCAAGATAGCCGCCTTTCCCAAATCTCTCTATTTCCTCAACTATCTTTGCATTGAATAACTCTATAATACTTTTACTAATATCAAGAACTATCCAATTTTTAGTATCATTCACATCTAACGATTGGCGATTATATAGTTCTTTAGCCAATGGAGTAAACAACCATGGTTTTCTACTACTGTAATTAGGTAAGAAATCTACTAATTTGGAATTATATACTCTATTATCTATTAAATTATTCAAATAGTGTATACTTTCCGGATACTTACCAAATCCATGAAATTTCATAGGCGGTATACATACTGTAACTTTGTGCCATATCGTTTTATTCTTTTGAAGAAGTCCATCTTCTCTTACAGTAGGCACATAGATCCGGCCGCATATTTCTTCCCCATCAGGACACCTAAATCCTATTTCTACTTCGTCAGAGTCAAGATTTTTGACTCCCGAATATCTGAAAATAGGGATAAATGTTTTTCCAGAATATACCTCCTTTATTACATACCTAGATATCATCTCATCCGTAATAAGTTGATTCATCTTTTCCTCCCTTATATTTAGATTACATAGGGAAATTGTCTTTTCCCTTATTCGGTTGTTCAGAAAATCAGAATGATTTGGATGGGTGTTTTACTCGGGGTAACTGTGTTTTGTTTTTTTCTTCACTTTCTTATAGTCATGGATTGTTAATTCGATACTTTACAAATCTCATGTATCTTTTGAAGTGAAATATAGTATTAATCACAAAGAAAACTATATACACAACTGATAAAATACTATATATTATTATAATACCTATAATACTAAAACCGGTACCTATTAATCCCATGGGTTTCCTGTTTAGTATCCCTATCAAAGCGAATGGCCTGTTTTGCATTTAGATACTATGTTAGATATATTTTCTTTATAGCTTTCTTCTCGGTTTGGTAAATCTTTCATTATAAAAGAAGGATGCCGTATAGGAATAATAACCTTTCCTCGTAAATTCGGGGAGGTAAAGCTGGCGCCCTCTACGCCCTCTCTTGTTATTTTAAGATCACCTGTGGCAAATTGGGGTATGAGCCTTTCTGATGAAATTCTTCCCACGGTTATAATATAAATAGGGTTAACAAGATCGATTATCATATTAAACCAATCCGAACAAGCATTCAACTGATTTGGGGTAGGGTCCCCATTGTTCGGTACCATACATAACACACTATTTGTTATAAAATAATCATATAACGACAGCCCATTTTGTTCAAGTAATCTAACTAGATACGAGCCAGTTGGACCTACCATAGGTATGCCCTTTTCGTTTTCTAATCTACCTGGCCCTTCTCCAATAACCATTATATTACTTTTAGGATTTCCCCGGTATAATACTATATTCGTTCTTGTAATATGCAAGTTACACCTATCGCAGCCTATTATACAGCTTATACTATCCCTAAAAGATATAGTACCTTTATACATATTCGTTTCCTCTTTGTCGTAGTCATGATTTGTAAGCATAATACGTTTAGGTGTCGGGTAAGTTGACTGGTTGCACTTCTTCCATCGCATCCCATGAGACTTTTTCCTCTCCACTCAATTATCTCACGTTTCCCTCTCGCTGTCTTTCAGCGAGGGGGTGTAAAATAATAAATTAGTATCTAATTTTTATCCCTAGACTACGGAATGTGTAAACTACCACATCTTATTATTTAATGTGCAAATTTGAATATAACTATTGTTCTTTTCGTAGCCTGAAGAAATTTCCAATTTTACCGTCTCAAACGTCTTTTGGTTTGAGGGGTTGAAATATAATTTGCAAGCAACTTACAATTAATGTCTTATATTCTTTCCTACCTTTTTCGCATTTAGCTCGCCTTCACCTCACTAACTTTCCAGCATTTATCTATAAGAAATGTACATGCAGATTCAGATAGCGCAGAAGCTATAAATAATATTTTAGTTTTCTCTTCTAAATTTTTCAACCAATAATCAATATATGAAGAATGATTTATGGTAGTATCCACTATATCATATACATTGCAAAAAAAGGCCGCTCCAAATTCTCCTATCAGCTCTTCTACTATCCTGTCATTCTCGGTTTTACCCATGGCCGAAAATCGGGCTAATCTTGTAGAATGACCAGTCCATTTTACTAGCTGTCTTATATATGTAGTATAATAACTGGCAGTATCAGAAAATGATGATATGTCCGGTATCATTATAGTATCATTAAGCTCACTATATCCAGGGATATTGCCATGTACTACCTTTACCCCAGACCTTGATATAAAGTTCTCAATGGGTGGGTATTTTACTGCATCTCTTTTTAATTCATCTAAAATTGAATCTGGCAGCCCTTCTATTTTACTAGCTCCCCATACCTTATAATATTTCATATACCATATCTTATTTTTTGTTACAATTGGTTCCTGGTCACCTTGATAATTTTTCTTCTCTTCATCTGTAGGATTTGTATCTTTCACAGCAAATTCTTCCGGAGAATTTGTATTTTTCATGTCAATAGGTTTTGATAATACTACTATACTAGGGGTGCCGCCTTTCATTATATGTGCATCATAATCCTTTATTTGCTTAAACGAGAAATATACTGTATCCTTTTCTCCAGCCAGTAACAGACGATTTATTCCTTTATAGTTATTGCCTCTAACATTTCTTTTGTCAAGCGAAAACCATGGTTGTTTCCAGGGTATTGTTCCTTCTTTAAGTTGGGTTTTTATTCTTTCTGATATAATTTGATATACATTGCTCATTTTTCTAATCTCCTTTCCTTTATACTGATTCTAATGAAACCCCCGAAACCAAAAATAGTGCCTTATAGGGTGTTACTATTTTCTAATAAGTAACACCATTCTGATAGTTAATCCGTGATATGATATTTAACTAAACACAAAAAACCACGATGGAGTACCATCGCGGTAGGTTATAAACTCTTACATTAAAAAAAACTGATGTAATTTAGCTATCAGGAAATATTGACCTGGTGTTTGAGATATTGATTTTCTTTTTTACAACTCTCATAGCAGCTATCATACCTGGAACTGCAGCACATATAGCTAGGATAACTGATGATGTTGACTCTGTGGCTATTTTTACTGCTTCCAGAACATCATTCGCCCTCTGCAGCTCGAACTTATTAGATGCCACTTTTACCATATTTATGGCGCCTGAAAATTTCCAGACGAAGTGATATATCCAACATAGCCCTATTATTTCTAGAGTATACATCCAGAGCTTAGTTATTCTCTGAAACCATGCATCAATTTTGTTTATTGGTATGTCCGAATCTGTAGAGATTTTGGCGCTCTCAATTAGCACATTAACTCTCCATAGCTACAGTATAAAATTTATCAGACACTACGATGTGAAAAGGATGGGTCATAGCCGGTCTAACATTTTTGTATATATATTCACTATACACTGAATAAAAAGCTTCAGCAACTAATTCACTACACGTATATTTTTTGCTATCAATATCTATACTTTTCGTAGACATACCCACATATTTTCGTAATATACTATAAAATATATATAGTATTTGTTTATATGAATACTTACTTCCTATTTTGCTTTCTGCATAATCTATCATATTGTTTATTTTCTCTTTATTCCGGTCATTTGGTCTACATATTAAGGCTATAACATGGCTACTTTTATATTTGTGAATATTATTTTCTACTACTCCTTTTAGTGTCGCCTCTATACATTTCTTATTTGATTTACATAATGCCAAATGTGATATATCATAACTTATTCCCGGGAAAATATCCGATATTATATTAGCTCCTATACTACCCGTGTCAAACACCGCTAAAACATCGCCCTTTTTTATTTGAGCAATTCTCTTATTTGTTAATTTTGTAGCATATAAACTATACAAGGTATATACCTTTTTTTCAGTATCAATAATAAGACAATCATCTCGATAATTTATTCCTGCTCCACAATTTATATAATGCCGCTTTCCATATTTTGTATCTATTACATTCCATGAAGGGATATGAGTATGCCCAAAACATTGAAATACAATGTCCGGATTATCATTGAATAATTTCTTGCAGTACTTAAGATATGTCTTATTGTTAAACCTACATATGTTACTTATTTTACGGGCCCATCCCTGTAATTCAAAATCAAGTCCCTTTTTCCTTAATATCCACCGATTTAATAAATTAGTGCCAATATTAGATATCCATCTTGTTATCTTGTTTTTTATTAAAGGGTCAACATTATGGCCATGTGAGAATCTAAATCTTTCTCCTCTACTATTTGTTATTTCGTAGTCGAGATATACTGGGATATTATACATATTTACCTTAGATTTTATAGTGCAATCGTGATTCCCTCTAACATAAATAATTCGGTTATCTTTCGCTATCAACTGTGCCAGTTTTTTATACTTTTGTAATAGCTTTCTTGTATTTTGTTCAGTATCTTTCCATGATTTACCTACCATGCAATCAAAAATATCACCATTCAATATAACCTTATCATTCTCTTGTAATAAATTACGGATTCCGTTATACAGCATATTAGTTCCTACTGCAGAATCATCAATTTTTGCATGAATGTCAGATATCACTGCTACCTTCATAATTTTCTCCTCATCTTATTAATTAGAATTGGGCACCAATTCCTAATCCCAGTGATACATCTTTGGCGGCTATAGAATATCCACCCATAATATGTAATGATAGATGGTCAGTAGGACAATAATATAATGTACTACCAGCGCTATATATAGTAGTATATATACTTGCACCTACCTTTTTTAGCATTCCTATATTGACCTTTCTAAATGGTTTATAACCTACACATATGGCCGGTTTTAATCCATCACTTATGCTATATGTAGCCAGAATAATAAAATCTAGATTAGTATTTATATTCTTATTCTTTGGAGTTCCTATAATATATTTACGGGTTATCGGCTGGTTATTTATTATAGTATCTACTTGAGTATTAATTTCTATATCTATAGTAACATTATCATTTTTATCAATAACATTTACGATATCTCCTATAGGATTACCATGTATATTTTCCCACCTCTTTTTCTCTTGCTTAATAACCTTGGTTGCGGTTATGAGAAGTTCGGATACTTTAATATACTCTAATTCTATATCAAAATAAGTTGTCTCATTTTGATTCGGTTTTGGCGGCTGTTCTGCGCTTAATATAACTGTTATAAATATTAATAGCAGCATCAGCCTCTTTAATAAATTCATCTAACTCCTGCGGAGGTTTATAAATAGTATCTGAATTTCCTCTCTCATATTCATGATTTCCAGGGCTATCACAGCTATGTACAAAATACCCGGCAGAAAATATACCGATACATAACAATATAATTATAAGAATTAAATATACTATATGTTTAGTATTCCAATCCATTCTCTTTACCCTTTCTATGGTCAATTGAATTTGCCAGTTATGCCTTTAAGTAGTTATAAAACTCTTCATTCCAACATGCATCAACCAACGCGTCATGCTCCCCTTCTGGGCTTGGAAGTTTAGGCTTTCCAACCTCATCAGCTAATTGTTTAAGATCATAGCAATACTTTGGCCAGCCTTCCGGTAAAGTCATCATAGTTCCAAATAGCCAGCAGAAAACAACCCAATCATAGTCAGCATAATATCCAATAAATTTAGGGATATCAGTTCCGATAAAGTGCAAGATTTCAGTTGAAATCTGTTTTCTTGGCATCCATAAGTTGAACAATTCAGGTGGGGGTAGTTTAGAAATCACATTATCTTTTACCCAACCAGACGCTCTCGATGAATCAAAATCGGTACTGATAGCGTAAAAAGTTCGGCCATCTTCACATTTTATTCCAATTGAAATTAAGTCAATAGTACATGGATATTCGATGAACTCGGTATCCAAGAAGTATAATTTCATAATTTTCCTATTTTTTCTATTTATATATGTTTTTTAATAAATAATAATTACACATTTTTAAGATGTATAAAACAATGGCCATACAAAAAGTAGATACTTTTTAATTTGATAGACATCGAAACAGACATTATACTATTATGCAATCTTTTTCAAGTTACCATAAACATCATTACAATCTGTTCCACGTTCTCCAGCGGATCCATTCAATCTCTACATGCTACCGCACAAGCTTTATATTTGCACAACCATTGTTTACTATTTTTTAATATTTCACTCCAATTATTCGCTATTTCTGTTTGTACCCCTAGTGGGTGTCGCAGATGAATGTAAATGTGGTACAGTCTGTTGGTTATATACTCTTACTAAAACTCCAGGGCAATTATGAACGGGCTGCCGACATTTGTGGAACCCATAATCTAACATAGAATGCTGTATATCCCCGGTCCATCCACAGAACGGACACTTGTAAGTATAGAATGGCATAACATTTTCCTAATTCATCCACATAAGTTTGTGGACTTTAATTTCTAGGGTATTAACCCTGTCATTTAGTCTCATATTTTCCTTTTCAACCATATTTAATCTTGAATTAACCTGTTTCTCAATGTTAGATATAGTAGGTTGATATTCCTTGGTTTCTTTTTCTACAATATTCCGAACTATTTCTTTGTCAACTGTTTTTTCTTCGAGAACTGATATTCGGCTTTCTGTATATATGAACCAACCTACCAATGTAAATATTAAACCTATTATTCCAGCTATGGCGCTAATGTTTTCCATAATCCACGAACTATTTAATTTCTCATTTCCCTGTTCTTCTTGAAGTTTAGGCATATCAATAATCTCCGAAATACTTATTTATTATATGATATTATGTTTTCTTCGGATATACAATTAAACCTGAAAAAAAATAGCCTACGATACAGTTTATACTGTACAATAGGCTATGAATCACAAAGACTATAACGGAGTGCCGTCTACATCAAGTTGAGGAGTTTCTTCATCAGGGTCAACAAGAGTGGTAGCAATAAGTGCAATCATCTTGCTATACAAATTATTAGATATTGCCATATCTTCATAATTTGCCTTGTTTTTCTTGCTGTATGATGTTAATACAGCCTGATGTCCCCATAATTTAGAGGCATTACCGACAATTATATTGCCAGATTTCTTGATTCTTGTTACCGGAGCCTTGAAGGATATGCTCCCTTCTTCCCCAAACTTAACGCGCACAGACGCATTATAGATCAGTTCTGATCCCTTATCAGGATCCTGATTAAATTGGGGAACAAACAGAGTTATACTCATATTGCCCGATTCAATGATCTGGCAATCATTAGTTACTTTTGTAGTATACTCTGCGATTGCTTCTTGTTTCTTGTTCATGTTATATGCTACTTGCATGTGAATCTCCATATGCTTTCGTTCGGTGGGCATATTGCCTCCCGTTGTTGGAAACAAAATGCTTCCGTTTCTACAGAAAATGGGGGAGCTGTGACCCCGATAGAATCGTTGATAATGTTAGGTTGTATAGCTGAATTGAGTGTATTCTTTTTTTGTGGTTGAGGTTCCCGTTTGGAATAGTAGATTAACTATGAATTATTACCACGAGATTTGGTATCTCTAATATTGATGATATATGCATCTCTGACTCTGGTATTATTCCCGTTGTATTACTATAAATTATTTTTACCATTCTGCCATTTACATTTTTGACTAAAATAGTTTGCGGCTGGGTAGAAATATCTTCTATTTTACCCTCCCTTTTTTTCTCTCTTGCTTTCTCGAATATACTTGTAACTGTCATTGCCCCTCCTTCCTCTCATCTATTGAGAATCCATCGATTATATAATAAGTAGGTTTTGAATATATAATATGTACCCTTTCAATCCACTCTATATATGAAACTCCATCTTTGTCTTTACCTACACGGGCACCGTAGGTTTCATACCCCTCACCATGTAACGTAATTTCTGTAGATCTTTCAACACTAGCAACCATAGATAATGCAAATGCTAGTCCTTCCCATGCATCATGTCTATCATTATAATGATCAGAAGTATATTCCCCATATTCATCAAATTCATATTCATAATATATATTAATAAATACATTTATACTACTTATATAATATAATATAGGTATAATAAATTCGATATCCTCTTTTGTAATTCCTTTAACCCCCATCTCAATGGCGTTTTCGTCTTGGGTAATTTTCCGCCTTATATCGCTTATTAATTTGGCATACCTTGGTGAATATAGAGCTCGATCTAGTTGGGCTAAAATGCGTATTTCCTCACGTACAAAATAATAATTATCTTCATCCCATAGAACATTTACTAAGTTCATACGTTTAACTGCATTTTCCATCTCATTATCATTTACCGGTAGTGAAAAATACTCGATTGTAGCATCGTAGCTCATTCTATTCCTCCCAAGTATGAACAATAATATACATTATTGCTATAACAATTAGGGTACTATAAAACAGTCCTAGATTTGCGATAAGATATATTCCTCCTAATATTACAGTAGGGGCTATAATGTAATATAGCATTGTATTTTCTCCTTGCTTTTTCATTTTCTGAATAAACTATCAAGCGGTGACCATTTTTCACATGTCTCGCCTTTAGGTTTATTGCATGATATATAATTTGAACATACCTCACATATCATTGGGGCGCCCTTATAGCAAGGATGACATAAACAATTACCTATGTCATTCATTATTATAGATGAGGTAGGTAATATCCTGCTACATTGCTCACATGTTAAAGTTAATACCCTATTTTCTACAGAAACTGTAGAAGGTTCGAGAACTATAAAATTAGTAATATTTTGCATAATTTCCCCCTATCTGGTATTTTATTTTTCATTTATTCAGAAAATGAAAGTATTCGGAGTTTCCAGATATTATAGGGGGAAAGGAAAGAAGGTTAAGATAGGAAGCCTATATTTTTGGCGTTATTTCATCGTTAAACGTATATATCTCACTACTATATTCTTTCCGTTGGTTTTCCTCGCAATCAAGGATATCGTAATCTCTTATCTCTACCTTGACACCTAGGGATTTTTGAATAACATACACTACGCCGCCTCTGACTTCTATAATTACTGATTTAAAATCATTCATCTAATTTATTCTCCTCACTCTCTACCCATACTATTAATGACATAGCCATATCAAAATCTGTTTCTTTTATTATTTTAGCATATTCGCGCATCGCTGCTCTACTTGCTCTTGCATGCTCATCATCTGAAGACTTACTTTTTGGGTTTAACACAAAGTATTTCATGTCTAGTGACATATTTTTCTCCTTTATATGTATTTATCTACGGAAACTACATATCCGCTATTTGGCAAAGTTTCAACTTTGCTTACATTACACTCTTTCACAAGTCTACCACATTTAGAGCATCTACGAGATACATTGTTTTCCGTAGACATGTGGATTATAGATATGCGACCACAATCACATGTTTGGTTAATCGTTTTCATACAATTTCTCCATTTATTGTAGTAAATTATGTCTCAACATTGTACCATGCCGAAATTCAAATTTTCCTAGGTATTTCTCTATCTCATTACGATAGGTATCATAGCTTACAATAAACAAATCTTTATCTCTCATAATAAATACAAATTGGTCATTTTCTATCTGAACACACCATCCGTTTATATCTAGTGATAGCATCAGCTCAGATAGTGCAACTGTTAATATATTCTCTATGTTCATATTCCCCTCTATAAGCTCTATACTTATGTCTACAAAAAAATATGATACTATGGTACTGTTTATAGTTAATCTTTTTTAGTCCACCCGAAAGGTGGTGATATTTCATGTAATGTCGCACAATCTGTAGTGAAATTTATATTATTCTCCGCGAGTTCCTTAGTGGAAAAATATCCAAATTCATTCTCAATTCCGCATACGAATCCAAAATAATTACCATTTCCGGCGTTATCAAATGCAAACCATTCCCATCCGCTCCTGAGATAATCTACTGCAAAGCCTATACATGGATGCTCTTTTCCTTTTTCGTCTATGAAAACTGGATATTTCATAACCTTCTTCCTATCCTCCGCCATTATAGTGCCGATATTATCAATACAACAACGGAGGTACCTGTAATTTTCAAAACGGGTTAGTATCCCCTTGTTAACTTTTCTTTAATGAATCAGGAGTTACAATCTTTATAAATTCAGATTGTGAGGACATCGCAATATCCAGTAAATCTAGTTTCATTAAGGATAATAACAATGCACATGTCCTAGCCTGACAATTTATGGATCGTTTAGGATTGAATTCGATATCTGTAAATCCTTTGTATTGAAACAGTCGTTTGAGATAATCCCTATGTGGATATAATGCTTTAATATATAACCAATCATAAAATGCTGTTCTAGGGATATTCGGCCATTCCATTCCCATGAAATCAAATGCAATTATCTTTCCAGAATTTCTTAGTCTGGTATCCTGCTTCGCTGCTACTGGATTGCATTTATAGATATCTCTGTATGGGCCTCCACGTTCAAATACCTTACTGCCCTGAAAGGCACTTTCAATGCTTATTTCCCCTACTTCTGTCTTAATCTTTAAATTAAACGCACTCAGCCTTTGTCCTATAATATCTTCTGACTTGGTAGATACTTCTAACAGTGGCCGGTACTCTGCTTTGTATGCAGATTCATGCAGAGCAAGGATATTCTTCTTTTTCTGTACACTTTCAAAACCTGCATTCCATTTGAAATCAAAGTAAATTTCTTTAACTAAATGGTCAGATCTGTATAGTGGGACAAATATTGGACGATTAGCCATTTTTCTATCCTATAATGATTTGTTTTAATATATAGGAATATTGCTTCTTCCCTATTCGATTGTCCAGAAAAATAATTTGCGGAAAGTAAAGGGGATACTATGATATCCAATACGGAACCTTCATTCCTATTAATATCCCAACTGATAGTCCAAATATAGCAGCGACGCAAATAACAATTAGCCGCCATATCACAGTCCAAACAAGTATTAGTAATATTTTCAATATACTATCCATTGTATTATTACTTTTTCCAGAATAGTAACACGCCTGGAAAGTGAGATGTTGTTTCTTGTTATAGTTTTAAAAAGACAACCAGCGAAGGGAGTTTTTCTTTTCCTAATTATGAGGTTATATATTAATATGACCATTATATAGGTATTTACAGTAGAAACCTGAAACCAAAAATAGATGAGAATATACCTCCACTGATTAGCAAGATATATCATATGGTAGAAGATATAATATACATACAAAAGGTACTTATCTAGACCAAGTATATTAGAGAGATAAATTATAAGAAGGGAGTAAGATACCGTGCCCGCTGCTGCAGGCAGCGAACACTACAACTATCATATAGTTGTATTACTGTTTTTTAGTTACATATACCATATTTCCCCTATTTTGTCAATAAATAATATCCTTTTTCACCAATATTTTATGATATGTTTCAATCTCTTTGTACCAATAGTTCCAATTAGCATATATGTTTTAGTGAACAATGATTCCCGATACTCACAATTTATGCATTTATCTATATCTGGCCTAAGTGGTATAAACCAATCATATTTCTTGGTATATGGTGTCCAACAGTTTCCATATTCCCGCCCCACTTTACCTTGTAATGCCTCACCAGTCGCAGGACAAATAAGAACATTAGGATTCTCAAATCGATATCCTTCTATTTTATAACCAGTTTCTCTTCGTATAAATAGTGAGGGTTTGTACCATATTTTCAATTTTGTAAATTTACAAAATCCACAAGATATACAATCGGTAGAATTAAATGAATAAACAAACCCACTATTTCCCATGCTCTGTTCCCATGTATGATATCTGTTCCATTGCTTCTATTGCTTTACTTTGCCATGATCTCATGGTTTTTTGAGAATCCATAGCAAGTGCTGTAGCAAAGCCAATTATATCACCTAGGTTTATCCCACCAATATTGCTATAGCTCGAACATATGTACCAAGTCGCTGGCTTTTTCCCATTTTCTATCTCTGATAGATACGGTATAGATATTTCAAGCGCCTTGGCCATTTCAGTGAGAGATATATCTTTAATAATTCGAATAAGGCGCAGGGTTTGGCCCATTGTAATATCATTTCTTACCTGGTTCTTTTTCTTTTTCTTCCTATTTAGCATTCTATTCCTCCCCTTACTATTTTATTTTGAGTCTACTACCTCCCAATTTCTTACCTCGGTATCAAGAACTTCACCATCATCGGAGGTACAATCAATATCATAATCCAATTCATCAATGAATTCTGATAATTCTACCCCTTCTTCAAGAATCACCTGAAGGGTTATTGACATGTTAATAGTTACTTTTCTGCTCATATTCTCTCACCGTTTGATATATCTATTAAAACGCGTGTTACCATTTTATTCCATTGTATAAGTACTTGATCAGGATCGGCATGGTATGCTTCTGCAAATTGGATAATATCAAAGGGGAGTATACCAGATATATTAGAATAATATCCTATTACCTCATCAGTTATGTCCTTTTTCCCGCTTTCATTTTCACTAAGAAAAGCCGGTGACCTTTTGTTGGCGTTTGCTAATTGAACTAATGTTACATCTACCACTCTTCTCCTAATAAACCGGAGAGTTTCTCCTAATGCTTTCTGGTATGTAATCTTACGCTTCTTTGTCTTTTTTTCTATCATATTTTCACACTCCTATTCTGTATTGTATAATATCTCCATTTGGAGGGAGTTCATCGATAGTAGGAGGTTCAAACACTTCAATCATTCCGTTGTAGACCTCTTCCCACTTCTCCCTTGACTGTCCTTTAGGTGTTCGCATCCGAAGATCTAAATTCCTTTCAGTTTCAGTACACCATACATATGTTACTTTTACTATATTCGGTGTTATACTATAATTAATGACATCAAGCCACACCATTCTTTTTTCCATACTTATGTTTGATTCATCTATTATGACATCAAATTTTGCTTCAATAGCATGTCGCAAACAAGAATAAGTGCTAAACTTTATCATTTTTTCATATTTTTCATCGAAAATATATTCTCCGCCATTTATCATATAACGCAAAGAATCTCGGTTAATTATTACGGTATTATCATTAGTCCTTACCTTATCCTTTGCCCAACTTGATTTTCCACTACCTATAATTCCAATCATAAGATATACATTTTGTATATTGACCTGGTCCAAATATACAGGTTTGAGTACCTGCTCTTTTGTATCAGCTATAATTATATTATTCATATTTTCCTCCCCAATTTAGTTAATATCATTCTTTAATATCATCTGTTTTCTTATAAATATCGCTCCATATACCCGAGTGGCTATTTCCTAATAGTCCCTCATTGATATTATATATATCTTCATTGGTTAATCTTTCACAAGTGTTATATAACTGTTCTGCATAATATTTCATCTCTTCTTCGCTATCTATAGCAAAACCATGTTCGTCTGCTACAACTAGCATACGTTGCCCATTATATGTTACTGTCCTCAATACCTTCATTTTACTTTTCCTTAAAATATCGTATTTCTGCTATTAATTTATTTACCTCTTTTTGCCAAAAAATTGCCCTATATATTTAGCATTTTTCTAATTTGCTTCCACACTGGTATTCTGGGCGTCTCTTTTTTATTCATTTTACGGAAAACCGCGTTTACTAATTCAGGGATTTTGGCACATCGTACATCTTCAGTTACAGTTCCATCGTCTATAATATAAGCTTGCTTTCCAATAGCTTTTCCGCACTTCTCAAGCAACCCTCGATAATAATCGCTGTTCCGCTGATTTTGTGCTGCTGTATCCATCCATACTGCAATGCGTTTAGCCACGGCTTTATGTAAAGCCGGATCCATTTCTATGTCTTCGGTTTCTTTATCACACCAACATTGAGCAGCTAATACTTCTGCTTCTCCCATCCCTGTCCTTTGTTCTGGCATTTTAATACATCTCCTTTAAAATTATAATTAATTTTTGACATAAATTATCTGTCGTAAGAAATTACCCTATATGTTTTGCCGAATACCCAAATTCATGGTAGTATGACCGTACTACCAATCAAAGGTCGGTAGCTTATCATACATATATCCATCACAATCTAGAGTAAGATATATACATTTATTCTCTTCTGCTAATCTTAAAAGGTTACAAAATGATATACTAAATCCTTCTTCATCTAATACTATAATACATTTCTCAAGCTCCTCGTCGATATGTATAATATAACCATACATTGTAGATTCAACAGATAGTATTGATTCCTCACAATGTGATGCTATTTTATTTAATAAGCTATTATCGGTCTCGGTTATATGTATAGTAGATGCTTCTAAGTGTTTTACAATATATGGCTTAATATTGTTCATTTTTTATTCCTTCTTATTTCTCAATTTTGAACCCATGGTTGTGAAGCCACTTTTTGGGATTTTTATTAAAATCATGAATTGCCTCATTTACTATAGTTGATTTAATAGCGGCAAACTGTCCTTGATATCCTTTTATCGCTATTCCATTTTCTATAATATTAGCCTTAAGGTCATTGTACTCCTTTGCATTTACTCCAAGCACATACATTGAATATGGTGAATTTATATTCATCCTATACCTCCTCTTCCTTCCTTTGAGTAGTTATCCTATTTTCAGCTATTTCGCAATAATTTGGCGATATTTCTGATCCTATATATCTCCTATTATGTTTTAGTGCAGATACTGCAGTAGTACCTCCGCCCATAAAAGGATCATATACTATATCATTTACATAAGATAATAGATTTATACACATATCCGGAAGGTCAGTATGAAAATTGGCCTTTGTTATTTCCTTCGTTTGTGTCCTTAGTTTCCAGACTCCTCCACAACCCATTATGAAATCATCTTTTGATATGGTATTTTCTCCTTGTGTCTGTTTCTTCCATATCTCTTTATAACCTATCATAATAATTTCAAATGGGCACCATATATATGGTGCACTGGCTTTTAACCATGAACCCCAACTGCAAAGCTTTGATTTGTGGGAATCAGTCCATACCGGAGCGCCTCTATGTTTTATTCCTATTTTATCAAATAGCTTATAAAATTCAGCATATGGTGATACCCTTACCTTATTATCGTTTATACCCATTTCTAATAGAATATTAAGACATATCCTACCATCAGGTTTTAATATTCTATATATTTCTATTAGCCACGCTTCGCACCATGTTATATAATCGGACCATGACCTATCATCATCATATATATCATATTTTATCTTACAATTGTATGGCGGACTGGTTATTACCAGATCTATAAAATTGTCCGGTATCCTTGACATAGTGTCCAGATTATTTTCATTGTATATTTTATTCAGTTCCACCAAATAATTCCTCCTTCCTTTTCCAGCGGTTATTGAAATGCAAGCGGTACTAACCTAAACGCCCCAAACCGCCCCCACGCCCCCCGCCGGCGCCTTTTCCGGGCCCACCTTTACTACATCCACCAGTATTTCTTCCTAATCTACGGCCGCCTGGTTGTCCCGTGCCACCACCTACCCCGGTTCTAGCGGGTCTGGGCCTTGCAGTTCCTGCCCTTGGTCTTGGTTTTGCTGTTGTTGTTTTTGTTGCCATGGTTCTGCTCCTTGTTTATGTTTTTTTGGTATTCTTTTTTTAGGTGCTACCTTGCCTTTTTCAATCATTTTATCACCACAAATAGAACAGATATTATCTATACTTTCCTTTTCTTTAAAGTCTCTAAGGTATATTCTTATAAAGCCGCATTTACACTCAAATCGGTAGGTAATTAATGGCATAATTTATAATGTATCAGCAAGAACACCCACGTTTTTTAGACGCGGGATGAATCAAGCTGCTCTCCATATCAAAGTTTTTTGATGATATATCCAATCATCTAATTTTTTAGTAGATATATTTATAATATTTCCAGATGAATCTAATAATCTAATCCGAGTACCATAGGAATGTATTCCTTTAACTTCGTATAAATTTCCATTGATTTTAACTAAATCTCCAGGTCTATGTTTATACCTTTTCCTTCTTATAGATGGTTTAAATTTCTTTCTATTCACTTGTAAACATCTATTATTTCTTCTTTTTTGCTCTATATTAAAAGAATGACATCTGGATTGGATCTCACCTTTAGCTATTATAAAAGCATCATTCACATGAGATTTCTCCATTCCTATTTTAACCCTATCAGAAAAAGTATATGCTCCGTAAGTTATATCACAATCAATATCTTTTTTATATTTCCATTTGACGATATTCATGAATGTAGAATCTTTGTATTGCTTGTTTTTTTTCAATTGGTTATACAACCCTTTCTTATGTAATCTAATATGACATTTTTGATGTAGTAAAGATAGATTGTTTGTTTTATCTGTACCGCCTTTCATTTTTGGTATAATATGATGCATATGTGATGAATTTGTTTTTGAAAATTCCTTCCCGCATAATTGGCATTTTCCATGTTCCCTTCTCATAAGATAACTTCTAATATTTTGATATTCATACATATTGCCTTGTTGATATTCTTTTCCTTGAATATCCGGATTGTTTATTTTTTGTATATCAAAATTCCCGACTTCTATTATAATCCTATGTATAGGTAACATTTGTTTAATCAGTTCTATAAGTTTTAAATGTGTTTCATATCTTCTTTGAATGGATGGAGGTAGCCAGCCTTTCTTTTTTGAACCAATCCTATTTCTCCAACGTGGTTTTCTATACCATAACCTATTCCTTCTACTTTTTCTGTACATAGCTCTATCCTGTAAGCGTTTAGGCATCATACAATCTAATTTAACTTCACCTGAGATTAGTTCTTGTTTTTCATTAATAGCTGAAAAACCTATGAGTTGATATCCTGTATCTATTCCTAATATAGCTTTTTGAACATATCCCGAACTACCATATTTCAATTTAATAGTAAAAGGTGTTCTTTTGACAACTTCTGCCCTTTTCTCCCTCAAAAGCTTAGACGCTTTTGCTGGTTTGCAAGGCATTAAAGGTTGATTATTTTTGTTTAGTATGTATACTAACATAAAGTATACTCCCTATCCATGGATTGATTCACCTCGGAGTTGTTTGGAAAGTTTTTAAATCTGATACACTGAGACCTATAATCTCTGTTTAATATCAAATCACAGGGCTTGGGACTGGTGAAGCATCTCCAAGGTGTGTATGTATTTCATTTCCAAACTGCTGCATAATTACTCATGCCTCCTAATCAACTCTTGCGTTGAATGTTACCATTCAAACCCCTTCCTTTAGTAAAGGGTAGTTGACACCGATTGAACAACTCTGGGATTTCCTTTGTTAATTATCTACAATGGGCAATATTTACGGTTACAGTTTCCTTCATACTCGTTTTTATTATCAGGATGGTTACAAAATGTTAAACTGGGTTCTACTTCTTGATAATCAGGGCCGCCCGTAATTTCATTCTCTTCCCATTGTGCTATAAGGAATGTACAGGTTTTACCAAACCAATCTTTACTCATAATTACCTCTGCTATGTGACTAATTTTTTAATTTTGTAGGCCACAAAATGTATTGTTGTTGGAAATAAACTGCCTCCATTTCTAAAGAAAATGAGAAAACTATACTTAAGCCGGTTTATGGTAGCTTTTTTCGGGAAACTATATTGCATCTGTTTTTAAAATGGCGCTGGCCATTTGTTGTATAAAACCATTCTTGCCAATTTGTTTTTGGCGACTTACGAGTATAAAGCTTATTCCCACATATCTTGCATACATATTTCGGGTATATAGATGCTTCCATTGGTTGACCAAGACTCAAGTGTTCCATATTATTTTACTCCTATTAACTGGATTTTATAGTTTTATTCTGATAGTTGTATATCAATATAAATATCCCAATCCCTCGTTTAACTCTGGGATTTAATCTGCAAATAGCCCCATGCTATGTTTTAAATCATCAATCCTTTTTTCCGCTATTTCACAGTATTCATCAGATATATCTATTCCAACATATTTTCTTTTTAGCCTTTTTGCTACAACAGTAGTTGTTCCAGCCCCATTAAATGGGTCTAATATAACATCATTTTTATAGCTAAACAGTTTAAGAACACGCTCAACTAATTCTTCAGGAAACATCGCAGGGTGCCCATATTCTTTCATTTTTCTTTCCGGAGCGATTGACCATTTTGCCACAACCCATTTTTTAAACTCATCTGCAGAAATATCAATATCGTCATTCTTCCCATCTTTTTTCAAATTACCTTTGCAGAAGATCTCTATAAATTCCCATGTGTATTTTAAATATGGACTACTTGGGCTTTTCCAACTTCCCCAAGCAGTATATTTACAATTGTAGTTATTTTTCTCCCACAGTATTTCACCTTTCCAAATTAATTGTCTGGATATGAAGAAATTACTAATTATATGATGACTTGGCACATAATCAGAAAATAAAGGCTGTATATTAACTGCAATTCTGCCGCCATATTTTAGAACGCGGATACATTCGTTAAATACTTTAAACAACTTTTCAAAATACGATACCCAATACTGATCATCTTCAATAGAGTTATATTCAAGACCAAAATTATATGGAGGAGATGTAAATACCAAATCAACAGAATTGTCAGGAATACTTTTTAATATAGTTTCGCTGTCGCCAACTAATATTTTATTTGCAAATTCTTCTGGGAATTCCTTGTTCTCTTTTTTGAAGGTGTTTCCTTGAGCATAATAATATTGGCTTCTGTTAACTTCTTTCTTTTTTCTGTCTTTTACTTTTCTTTCCTTGTTATAATCAACATAGACTTTTTTACCCCCTTTGATTCCATAACTTTTTATCTGTTCTATTGAGTGAATCAAGTCTTTAAAAATAGGTTTATCAATACGGGGAACAACATTGGTAGATACTTCTCTCAACTTTTCAACATCAATTTCTCTCAGCAAAATAACCACTCGATTACTGTCATGTTCCAATCTTATTTCGTTTTCTTCGAATTTTTCATTGAATAATTGGATTGCAGCTAAATCTTTTTCGTCTAAATTTTTATCATATTTTAGGATTATTTCTTTATACATTATATTGCTCCTGACATTCAAGTTTAAGTACACTATTGATCTATATCATTTGAGATGATCAGGGTTCATTATATATCAATATAAATATCCCAATCCCCTCGTTTTGAATAATTATGCCAGGCTCCCCACTTATCTCCTGGACAATTAAATCTTTTCTCTTCAATACAAAGAAGATTCACATATTTCTTTTCTCCTGTTTCTTTGTGTATCGCATAAATAGGCTGTACTTTTTTTGATATATTGATTTCCATTATCTCTCTTCCTTTTAGTTACTACTATCTTTCGATTGGTTAAAGAGGGCTATATGTTTCATTTGCCACCCGTTACATCCGTTTTCTCCACAAGTACATGGCATAGCAAATTGATCATGATCATGT